>ERZ1292644.4-Hain-H14-01um-R2-4-length-118410-cov-7_pt1 | contig 118410 bp, 161 predicted proteins | sample MGYA00564402_ERZ1292644 | MGnify/ENA primary metagenome ERZ1292644 (study PRJEB36523, sample SAMEA6512644) | groundwater metagenome | collected 2019-01-09 | study: AquaDiva: Metagenomics assemblies of 32 groundwater samples
CTTTCCTTCATCTAGCCGCGTTTGTGTTTTGCCAGTCGCCGCGTCGATGACGCGGCGAAGCACTTCTACCCTCCGCTTCTCGAACCTCCCATGACAGGTGCAGGTGGGCTGCCAGCCGATGGTGTCAATCTTTGCGTATCCATGCTCGGCATAAACGCTGCTCAGGGCGCCGCCGTAAATGTTTGCATCCTTGAAATTGGGGTTGTCCCGCCCCTCCATGAGCTTGCGTCTGCCGGTGGTCGGCGGGCCCCCCACTCGTTCCGTCACTCTCCTCCACGGCGCCCCACACTTCCCACACGCGCCCTTGGCCGACGTGGACGCCAGCAGCAGGGGGCGGACCAGCGCCTCAGGCATCACAGCGAAATGGGTGCCGTCGTATCCGCGCGTGGTGACATCCAACCCCACCAGCTCGTCGCCCACCCCGCAAAGGCCGTGCGGGGAATCGACGCTCTCGAACCAGAGGTCGGCATTGCGAAAGGAGCGGCCGCTTTCACCTGTGCGGACTGTTCGTCCTGCCTGCTCATGGCCTCCCCGGTACATGGGGTCGCCGGGTTCATAATCGCCTGCCACTTGGGACCGCTTGCCGAAAGTTTGCACGTCTCCGGGCCTCACAGCTTTCTTTTTCACTGCCTCCATGTCGAAGTGGTATCCGCCGCCGCGCTTGGTGAACATGAGCACCCATTCCAGCGCCTTGCAAGGTCTGCTTTGGGTGCTTTCTGGCATGGCAGAAGCTTTGAGCCAGGGAACATTGCAACGATAGACCCACCCATCCGATTGCAAAGCCAGCGCGGTCCGCTCGGGGATGCCCATGAGGTTCCCAGCAGGCAAGCCCGTTCCCTTCCTGCTTCGACCAATTCCGGTGTTGCCGTGCAATCCGGTAACGTGCTTGCCTCCTGTCGAACCACCCCATTTGCTATCGTTTGAGTAGGAATCGCCTATATTTATCCACATTATACCAGTATCGCGCAGCACCCGCCACAACTCCTTGCACACCAAGCGGATGCGGCAAATGTAGCAGGCTCCGCTCCAGTCCTCCAGCGCGCAGTTCTCCCCGCGCGCCCAACCCAAACAATCATGAGTTGCCTCATTTCCCAACTGGTGGTCAATGCGGTAGGCACCGCACTTGCCGCATGTGTTGCTCGGCCACGGTTCGATTCCGTGGTTCTGGTTCGCGGCTCGACACGACAAGGTACTCGTCATGTCAAGCGGGGCATCTGCTTGTGGTTTCCTGTGGTCGCAGTCCTTGCTTCCTCCCTCCCACGTCCCCGTCCCGTAATCTCGCAGGCCGAAAGTATGGAGGCGACGTGATTGCACAGTGAACGCTGCCCGCCTCCATTCTTTTGAGGGTGTCGAGCACGTTCCCCAGGTAGAGGCGGACGGTCTCCCCGTCTGTCGTTTGCCACCACGGCTGAAGTGGAATCTGCGGCATCACTCCTCCTTTTCCTTGCTGCTGCCCACCCCCGCAGGCAGCTTCCCGTAAGCATGGCAGGTGCCGAGCATCAGCACGATGCCACCGGCCGGCTTGCGCCATTCGACCGAGATGGCGCCGTGCATCATGCCGCGGATGTCGTCGGGCACCGGCACCACCGCCCGCTCCCAGCGGTCCAGCAGCACGGCGAGGGTCAGGCAGTCCTCGACCGGCGCGGGGATGTCGCTGAACGTCACCCAGCGCGAAGCGGCGATGACGGCCAGCAGCTTGCGGCATGCGTGCCAGGATTCCAACGGGCGGCGGATGGTGTCGTGGGCCCACCGTTCGTACTTGCCAAACCGCTCCAGCGAGCTGATTCGCTGCTTGAGCAGCAGCACGCCATCACCCAGGTTGTCGTCCCACAAGCCGGCCGCGCGCAGCCGCCCGGCCATCTCCGTCAGCACGGACAGGTCGAGCCAGGAGGCATCGTTGGGAGATGCCGCCGGCTGTGGCTGCTGGTTGGGAATCTTTGGCAAGGCAGTGCATCCTCCTGTCCTCGTCCCGTCAGGTGCGTCACAGTCGCCCGGCTCGAACATCTTTCAGCCAGTCGCGGATGACCCCGCAGTCGTCTTCCGGCATTCCCGCATCTGCTAGGGCAGCAAGGATGGCGGCGCGGATGGCCCGGCGCGGCAGGTTGACCGGGCGGACCAGCTCGCTGAGGATGCACAGCAAGTCGTGCTCCACCTCGAGGTCGTCGCGGGACATCCCGCCGGCGCTTGCGTTTTTCATGGCTTGCTCCTGTCGGAGGTGTCGTTGTCGTTTGCCCACCGCTCATATCGCGGCAGCAGCGCTCTGACGAACGCCTGTGCTGCTTGCTGCACCGGCAGACCGCGCGCATGGCAAACCTGGAGGGCGGCTCGCCCCGGCTGCCAGTTGCGCGGCAGGCCGGCAAGGTCCATCCTGTCTCGCACGTCTTGCTCATAATCGGCAAGGGACTGCACCTTTCTCGGCGGCAGGGTGGGCATGCACGTTTCTCCCCACTTCTCAGTAGTTCATGAACAGACATTCTACCATGCGTCGTTTCTTCTGGCCGCCTGCAGAATTGTTGGGTAGGTCAAGGCGGTGGACGTTCCACCCCTTCAGCTCACCATCGTACAGGGTAGATGGATACCCCGAGAGCATCACCTTTCCCTTGCACGCCCTGAGCACGCGCAGCAGCTGGACATGGTCCGCCTCGGTCATGTCGAATTCGTAGACGCTGGAAGCACGCGTGGAAGGCAAGTAGGGCGGGTCTGCATAGGTCAGCGAATTCGGGCCATCCTCGCGTTGGATAACCTCCAGCGCTGGGCGGCATTCGACCACCACCCCGCGCAGGCGAGCGTGGACCTGCTCCAGCCTCTCCACCGCCCCGAGCCACTCGCTGGCTCCCCCGTTCATACAGCGGCGAAGGCGGTTGCGCGTCAGCGGGGAAAAGGACTTGCAGCGGCCTGCCAGGGATTGCCGGCAGAGCACGAAGAAGGCGACGGCATCATCGATTTCGTCCGCTCCCCACCGGTGCGCCCGTGCTGCCTCCCAAAAAGGAAAGCCAACCGGGGTGGCCTCGACCCGGCGCCGGAAGACTGGGAAGCGGGATTCGTCAGCCAGCACCCGCCAGAACGCCATCAGCCGCCCGTCCAGGTCATTGACCACCTCGCTGACCCCCTTGTGCGGCGGCAGCCACAGGCTTTCGTCGGCCGGGTCGCGCGCCAGCAGGACTGCCAGTCCGCCACAGTTGTGAACTGTGCATGCAGTAGTCAAGTAACTGGGACTTCCGCTCACAGTTAGATTGTAGACTATCCCGTTGAATTGTTGGCTTATCACATCTTCGACTCTGCGGATGACGACTGGTGCTCCATACGGGGATGTGCCACATCCGTAAAGATTTAATCCCACGAACCTTCTCCGACCTTCTGACATCCCTGTAACACCTAAAAGAGATGCGATGCGACCTTTTCCTTGACCATATACTGACACGCGGTACATTGTGCTTAGGTAAGTGGAGCCTCCCGGCAATTTCACCTCCCTTTCTTTGGACTTCGCGATGGTTGGCATGGCACCTTGTCGAACAAGCAGGTCGAAAACATCTTGCGCTAGGCGTTGAGACACTGTAGCGAACACGGGCCCGTCCTCAGACATGCAACCATCGCCTTCAAATAATCCTTGCAACAGGTATGCTTGACGGTCTGCCGTCAGCTTTTTCCAGAACAGTGGCACGTGCTTGTTGCTGGCTCCTCTGCCGAATTGGGCGAAAAACCGGACGGCCTGTCTGGACGAGAATTGCACTTCTACTCCACGAGAGCCCTCCCTTGTTTTAACGCGACCGCTTGCTCCGAACAGCAGGAGAATTTGCTCACTGACAAACTTAATGAACTCTTTTTCGTCTTCGTGAAAAGTGAATCTTACTGTTCCTGTATCAGTGCGTCCTTCAGCAATATATAGTCCAACCAATCTCATGATATGCTTGGACATTCTTGCCTTCGTCTTGCGTACTCGTTTCTTGCCACCGTATCGCGCGAACGGCAGGTCAATCCACATGGAAGGAGATGCGGAGTTGTCAAATGTGTATACCAAGAAGTCGCCTGCCTTGACATCTTCAGCTGGAACCCACTTGGCGTAATTCAACATGGCGCGACCACGTTGCACGGTCAGTCGGGCATGTCTTTTGCTGCCTTCGCGTCGCGGCCATTGTGTGGATGGGTCTAAAGTGTTGAAATGTGCATGCCACTCTTGTCGGACTGTGGTCAACTCCTCGGATGGTATGCACAGCAATGGGTGGTTTGGAGTACATTGCAGCCTCCGGAAATCTCCTTTGACTTTGATGCTTGCCATGTTACCTTCGTACCATCGTCGAGGTGTCGCTGTGCATTCGCCAAATCCCTTGCATGACATTACTGCCTCTCCAGCAACTACAGACTCTATTGCTTTCCAGCCGGTTGATGTCAGAACGCCAGTCCCAGCTGGAAAGCAATAGGGCTCGACGTAGTGGATGTGACGAGGCATGAGGGCAACGATGGCTCGGGCGAGGTAGTGTTTTCCCCCATGATATTTGATGGGCGGCGGGCAGCGCGGCTTGCGCGAGCGCGGGCCCTGCTTCGGTTGCCTCGTTGCTTGCCCGTTTGCTTCTACCCCCACGCCACCTAACAGTACCGCCTCGCCGGCGGGGGTCAGCGACCATGCCCGCTCGGTGACGCCGTCCACGTCCAGCGCCTCGCAGGCAACCAGACCAGCCGCTTGCAGGGATTTCAACCCGGCCGCGCCGCCCGCCCGCTCAGCAATCACCCCGCTGCGCAGGGCGGCGCCGCCCGCAAGTTGGCGGAGGACAAGAAGTTGCGCTGGCGAGACCGGTTGATTGCCGGCCGGAATTTTGGGCATGTTACCTCCCGACAAGTGAAAGAAACTCGGCGCGGGCTTCCGGCTTGTCTCGGAAGACTCCTAGCATGCAGCTCGTTACCATCTCCGTCCCTGGCTTGCGAACTCCCCGGCAAGCCATACAGGAATGACCAGCACGGACCACTACGGCCACTCCCTGGGCTCCAAGGTAACTGGAAATGGAGTCGGCAATTTGCCTGGTCATGCGTTCCTGAATTTGTAATCGTCTGCTAAAGCAATCGACTAGTCGGGCAATCTTGGAGAGACCAACGACTTTTCCATTGGGAAGGTAGCCGATGTCGGCAGTGCCGGAGAAAACAAGCAAGTGGTGCTCACAGACCGAAACGAAAGTAATGCCCCGAGCGATGACTACCTCATCACAAGGCTCATCGAATACTCGGGAGAGGATGTCCTGGGGGTTCTCCTGGTATCCAACTGTCATCTCCCGCATTGCTTTTGCTACCCGTCGGGGAGTGTCAATCAGTCCTGGCCGGTCTGGATTCTCCCCCATGTGACGGAGGAGGACGCGGACTGCCTCCTCGACCGTATATGGAGATGGGATAAGGGATTCCCCCTTGTGAACATGCTCATCTGGCAGAGCGGTTTGCATACTTTTCCCTTTTTACTTATGGAAGCCCGATTAGCTTATGGAGCTGAAGACAAAGAGTATACCCATAACGAAGACAACTTTGAATTGCCGCCTCCGTATTCAACTTGTTTCGTAAGGCGTCCAGCTCATCACAGGGCTGAATGTAGATTTCCCCACGGAATCCAGGCCACGGGCGCGCAGGCCGAACCCCGAAATGGAGGCTGTCGGTTGGAAGCCCATCCGTGGGGTCTACCTTTCCGTCCTGGAGGATGTATTTCAGGGAATCGACAACCGGATGTAGTTTCGGATGGATAACTCCTGTCTTCGGACTACATACCACCGAGACCTGTGACCACCACGGCTCCATGCTGCTGTCATACAGCGTTCCATTGGTTTCAAACTGAACGGGAGCGATGGGGAGAAGTAGGCTAACCATCCTTCCGCAGGTCTGCCGAAACGGTTCCCCGCCGGTAATAACTACGAGACCGGAAGGTGGCAGGAGAATGGATACCTGCTTTACCAAATCGTCGGCAGAGGTCAACCGGCGCGCAACGGTATAGTCCGTATCACAAAGCGGGCATTGAAGATTACATCCAGCAAGGCGGACGAATACGGCTGGGCGACCGGCGTAAGGCCCCTCCCCCTGGATGGTTGGGAACACCTCCACTACCTCGACTGCTCCATCATCTCTCTCCTGTCGGCGCTCGATAGCCTGAGTATTCATTTGCATTTATTCTCCCACTCCATACGGGCGGTAGCTCGCCTTGCTTGTGCAGGTTTCCTCCACTTGAACCTCGCATAATAGAGGTACGACCTCCCGAAGTTGATTATAAATCCAGCGGGCAAGTTCCTCGGAAGTCGGATTGGCGAGTCCGGTGGTATCATTGAGGTGGTGGTGGTCAAGGTAGTTTTCAATGAGCGGCCGGATAATCATCCCTAGGTCAGCGTAGTCAATAAGCATTCCTATTTTCGCGCCCTCGGTGGTAAGCGAATCTCCCTCTACAACCACCCGTCCTCGCCAGGAGTGCCCATGCAGTCGCCGACATTTTCCGTCATGGGCCGGGAGGACATGACTTGCTTCAAAGGTAAAGGACTTCTCAAGTCGGAACATGCTGTAACCTCTCCGTTTCCCGTTTGAGCCATCCCAGCTGTTTCCCAATCCCACCTTTCCCAGCAAGTGGGGTTTCGCAATGCGGCCAGACTCCTTGACAGACTTTCCGGTATCCTGCCCCACCGAGCGCGATAACACGGTCTTCTAAAAGCATCCCCCGTTTCTCCGCCTGCTGACGTACCAGGAGGGCGGTTACTGACCCGGGTTGTCCCATGTGGAGGTTGTAAGGAGCGATTCGGTCGGAAAACAGCAGGAGACCGTGGAGCGCAGACAGGATAAGTATGCTTCCTCCTCCCTGCGCGAGAAGCATGTCCGCGTAGCGGCGGCACGCGCGATGGTAAGGTCCGGTGTACATCTCACCGGCAGCGCAGGTAACTGTCTGTTTCCGCTGACCACAGGGGATGATAACAAGCATAAGTTCCTTCTCTATCAGAACTTACAAGTAAGAGCGATTACCCTTGATTTCTGGTGTCTCTTGTGGATATTATATAACAATCCTCCTCACTCCTCAAGCGGTTTGAGGGAGAAGGGAGGGTTGTTTCGTCCAAAAGGAGCAAATCATGTCCGAGACTGCTGACGCTGCCGCTGACATCATGGTGGAAACCCAGGTAAGCAGGCCGCCGGTAACTCAGTCCAAAAAGAAGGCGAAATCGAAGAAGAAGGAGAAACCCACAAAGCAGAACAGCAAGCCAGGTAAGAATGGGAGGGCCCCGACGGAACATCAACAGCTGCGCCCTCTGCAGGTTCGCGTACTCAAGGAGCTGGCCAAGGCGAAAGGCCCACTCACTCGCGCCAAGCTGTACGACCGGCTGGGGTTCAAAGCACCTTCGGGGCTCAATAACGTCCTCGGGAAAAACGACCCGAAGAAGCGTGCCAAGGCGGATAAGGTCTATCCGAGTTTGCTGACGCATGGATACGTCCAGCTGCTTGAGCTTGACGTGGATGGCCGAATCGAGCGGGGATACGAGATTACCGCCTCCGGCCGTAAAGCCTTGGAAAAGGCGACGAGCTAACGTCGGTAAGCATTTAGTAACAAGAGAGCCGTTCTGACTTTCAGAACGGCTCTCTTTATTGGTAGACTGTTGGGTCCGCCACATCGGCAGCTGTAAAGGCTTCCTGTCTTTCAGTGCAGGTTCCGCACTTTCCGCAATGTAGGCTCCCGCCTTTGTAGCAACTCCAAGTAAGACCAAACGGAACATTTAGTCGTTCCCCCTCCTTTACAATGTCTGCCTTGCTCCACCGAATGAACGGCCGCCATAGCTGAATCGGATGCCAATCGCAAAGTTCTAATACCTGCCCAATAACGGAAGCAAACTCCTCACGACAGTCAGGGTAGATAGCGTGGTCGCCGGCATGAGCAGCGTAGGCAACGGCTTCACTTTTTGTTGATACTGCCCACGCGCCGGCGACAGCAAGGAGAATCATGTTCCGGTTGGGAACCACGGTAAGCTTCATGCTCTCCGCGGCATAGTGCCCTTCAGGTACTTCTACTTCGTCTGAGGTCTGTGATGACCCGCTGAGAAGCGGACGTAAATTGGATAGGTCAATGATTCGATGCTCACATCCAGCAAGTTTGGCAATCTCCTCTGCTGCCGTTAGTTCTCGGATATGCCGCTGCCCGTAGTTTACTGATAGACAGCGGACTGTATCTCCTCTTTCTCGCAAGTGCCATAACAGGATAGTCGAGTCTATACCGCCGGAGAAGGTAAGGATAATGCTGCTCATTGCTTGCTCCTTTCCTGAAAACCACTGCGCTTCATTTGTGCTGGATTCGCTTGCTGGGCAGACAGGCGGATTGTTTAACAATCCGCCTGTCGAGGACGAAAAGCGTCTTCCACCTGCTGAACTAAGTTCCCGCCGGTTTGAACGCTTCCCTCTACGAGGTGGACGGTCCGACCGTCCACCTCTGCTAGCTTAGCCACTTCCTTACGCCAGCGCTGACGGGCACGGTGTTCCAAGGCGAGATACCACTCCACCTCGGCACGAAGGTTCTGTCGGCTGCCACGTACCGAAACACGTTGTCCGCCGAACGCCTTCCACTGGCCATACTTGCATGGCCCCATTTCCCAGTTCGTAGCGTCTACACTATGCCAAGGACAAAGCATAAGTGATTTCTCGGTTCCAAATCCGAAGCCATGAATGTGCTTCGGCCAAACGCGGGCAAAACACTGGCTGGCAAACTTATCCTTATCCCGCCGTCCGACACATCCTCCGAGGGCAATTTTCGGATAATCCCTGGCCAGTCCAAGCAGCAAGTCCCAAGGTTCGCCGTAGTGGAAACAGGGGATAGCTGGTATCCCTGCCTTCCACATACTTTCGGTATTCCGCAAGGAAGCCCGCCAGTCGCCAATCACGTCCAGCGCGTAAACTTCGATAAGCGTCGGGTCGTTCGCAAGGAGGTCTCGGCAGCAGTGAATGTAGTCGGTAAGGTCAATATCCACTCCCGAGTTATGTGCGCTGAACGCGCCGGAATCTATTACCCAGTCTCGGTAATAGTAGCGGGACCGGTTTTTGAGGAACGGTTCCAAGTACCAGTAGGAGACGAGGAGTGCAGGAACTAGCTCCGGGCTTTGCAAGGTCTTCTGTCCTTGGTACTCGATACATCCTTTACTTTTATTCGGTGCGGCCAGCCGCACCGTTGGGGGACCTTCCTCCAAGGTTCGGTCTCCCTGCTGGTTAACTTTGTGCGCCAACGGTCCGGTTGGCGCACAAAGGCTTTCGTTCCCTTCTCTTTCCGCTTGCCCGTTGCCAAGCCCCAACCGGACAGTTGGGGCTACCATTGCTTTGTCCCCAATTGTCTTTACTATCTCCGCCCCAAGTGTCAGGCGGATAGTCCGACTATCCGCCTCCTTTTTTCCAAGTGCGTTGTAAGCTTGAACGGGTCCTGGATTGTAAGCCAGATGTTCGTCTGGCTTACAATCCAGAGGAGGCATCTTCGGCATCGTTCCTTTCCTTCCATTCTCGGCAAATAATTGACAGACAATCAGGTAAGGAATAGTCTGTTGCTTCAACACTTCGTTCCTGTAGTTGTTGAACGGCACTTTCAACTTCTTCCCACTGAATATCCGAGAAGGATACGGACTCCCGTCTTACCTTCCACCCGTTATACTCAGTCCCGTCAATTGCTGGGGGAGACCAGTCTGCGGCACGCAGGACTTCTAATTCGTCGCTGGTCCACCCAATAGTAGAATTACCCATCTCCCGAAGAAACTTTTCTGCTTTCGCAACCATCTCGAAATCCCACTCGGCTAATTCTGCCGTGCGATTGTCTGCCAACCCAAACCCAGCCGCCTCGGCATCTGTCATTTCCTGAACGACGACCGCAATTCGCTGCCAGCCGAGCGCCAGCGCTGCCGCTAGCGTCCCGTTACCGGCTACGATGGTGCGCAGGCCGGCACGGACGACTATTGGTTTAAGCTGCCCGTAGCGGGTCAGCGAAGCCTGTATGGCTTCCAGGTTGCGCGCAGGGTGCCTTCGCGCATTCTGTGGGTCAAACTGTACGGAAGCAATCGGCACGGCCAGTCCAGCGATGGCTGCGGCGAACCGTTCGGGGCCTGCGGCATCATCGTCGTTATTCTGAGGAATCTTCGGCACTGACGACTTCCTTCCACAAGTTGCGCATGTGCTCCGTCAGAAACCATCGGTGGCGGTTGTTCTCCTCCCGCCGGCTGGCGACGGCGGCGATGGCCGGGTGCCGCAGGAAGTGAAGGAACCCTCGGACCTTGTCCTCGGTTTCGTTGGCCCAGACCCCCAGCTGGCGAACCTCGGCGCCGGCCGCGCCCGCCTGGTTCAGATGAGCGAGCAGGCGGTAGGTGCTGCCCTTCGCGGAATCGAGGGCGACCTGCCGGACGCGCGCCATCACCTCCGCGTCGGTTTCCTCCTTGCCGAGCGTCACCGCCAGGCAGAGGGCAAGCCGTCCTAGTTGACTTGTCAGCCGCGCTGACATCTCCCGCCCAGCTCCCTCCTCGTCTTGGAGCTTCGATTGCCGGGCGCGCAGGCAGGCAACGAATTCGCCGTAATTGGTGATGGCCAGCGCGGCGGCATCCGGCATGCGCACCTTCGCAAGCCTCTCGGCAAGATTGTCGCGCAGGAATTCGAGGTAGCCGCCGGTCAGCTGGCGGGCGCGGACCATCTCCTTCGTGTCCGCGGTGTCTGCCCGCCCGTCCACGAGGAACAGGTTGCGCCGGACCTGCTCAATCTTGCGCCGGGCGATTTCGCGCTCGGTCGGGCGGTCGATGTCATCCATGATGCGGACGGTCAGGAAGCGCTGGCCCAACTCGCTGTGGTCGAGCTGCCGCAGGGACTTCGTGCCGCAGAGAATCCAGGCGAAGCGGATGTTCTGCCAGTCGCGCGACATCTTGTTGTTGAACGACGATCGCCCGATGGTGTCATACAAATCCCGCGCCTGCCCGAGCACCTGCTGGCGGTTCGGCAAGGTCAGCAGCGTGTCGCCGTCCTTGACGATGAACGCCTTGCCGTGGAGCTTCTCGACCAACGACAAGTTTTCGCTGCCTTCCTTGTCCACCTGATACCCCGAGTAAAATCCCTTGAACGTGCTGACCGCCTTGACAAACTTGCGCGAAACGGAGAGCGCCTCCGCCAAAACAGTTTTTCCTGTGCTCGGCGGAGATATTGCCATCACCCACAATTGGTCACCGACGACCATCGTGGAAACTGCAGTGGCCAGCATGACCGACAGCGCAAGGTCGAGTCCTTCCCCCGGCGCCGGCCAGTGCATGGCCTCCCGCCAGGCATCAATCAGTTCCTCCCAGCTGCCGCAAGGGGATGGGTGAAGGAAGGCAGCGTTCTCTTCCTCTTCTCCCGCGCCGGCACCGGCCGTTTTCCATTCCGCCGGGCAAGTCTCCGATTGCTTGAGCAGTTCGGCAAGGATTTCTCCCCGCGCCGCAACCGTCCCCCCGGCTGCCAGCGCGTCGCGCAAGTCAAACCCGTGCGGCCTTCCCAAGTCATGACCGTCCGGCCCCGACCCCCACTTGAGCCAGCGAATCTCTGCAGGCGGTTTCTTTGCCTTCCCCATGATGGACGCGGCTCGCTTCATTCCCGCCAGCGCCGCGGAATCCTTTTCGATTTCGACCCCGCCGGCTTGGATCAGCTGCGGGTGGTCGTTGTCATAGCAGAGCGTCACCCGCTTGCCGGCGAAGAGGGACAGCCAGGCGCCGCGGAAGACGCCGCAGCCCGGCACGGCGACCACGCTGGTGGTCTTGCGCCCGGCGGGCCCCAGCGCCTCCCACGCTGCGGCGCCGTCCCCCCAGCCCTCGCAGATGAGAACCTCGGGACGGTCAGGCTTGAATCCCACCGGCGCGAGAAAGCCGTGCGCCCTGCCGTCCGGATGCACGCCGGGCGTCGGCAGCATTTGCCGGACCCACTTCCTGTTGCGCAGCACCTTTCCCCATCGGTAGAGCTGATGGACATCGCCGCGGCCGTTCCAGCCGGGGACCAGCCATTCCCCGGTGGTCTTCGATTTGGCGAGGCCCCACCGGCGCAGGGCTTCCGGGGAAAGCAACCCACGCGAAGCCGTCAGCGCCGCAAGGTCGGCCGCGCTGGTCTCACTCACGCTTTCCTCCCACAGTCGGCGCAGGAAGGACTGCGGGTTGCATCCCCCGCCCTTGCTGTCCGGGTTGAGCACGCATCCCCAGCAGTGCGACCGGCCGGTTGCCGCTTCGACACTGAACTTCCCCTCTCTCCCGCAGAAGGGGCAATCTCCCGTCGCCTGCTCTCTTCCTTCCCACACCAGGCTGAGGCCGTGGAAGAGGTAGGGGCGGACGAATCTTGGCGGCTCGGCAGCGGTTGCATTCGGAATCACTGGCATGATGTGCTCACTCCATTTGCTCATCGTCGGCAGGTTTGCCCAGGCGAACTTGTCTTGCTGCCTTGGCAAAGCGGTTGGGGTCCACTCGATAAGGCTTGCCACCACGACGGACGATGTGCCGATTGCTGACGGTGACAGTGCTGTTGTGAGCAATCAGGTCTTTTTCAATGGCGATGGCCACTTGCTCATGAGACTGCTTGATGGTCCGAATGGGGCCAAAGAGCAAGTCAACCACCTCGATGACTTCCTGCGTGCCCGCTGCACCTTCGCGCAGGACCTTGGCCTTGCCGATGGGACGGTAAATGACGCCATCCGATGTCTTTCGATGGAAGCATCGCTGCGCATCGTGAAGTTCTCGCAGGAGGTAACGGTTGATGTGGTCCATCAGCTCATCCGAATCGAAACTGCTCTTGACGGTCTGCAAGTAGGCTCGGTCGATTTGCTTTTGCGGCGCCGACTTGCCGCTCGCTTCCAGCACGTCTAGTGTGACGGCCACCGCGCAGGCGCGGAGTTTGTTGCGGAAACGTTCTTTGGGAATTCGAGGCATGACATGTTCTCCTAACGAGTGTTCAAGGAAGCCTGCTGCTCTTCTGACAAGGAAACGAACATCGTTTCCTTCAGTCTCTGCACGTCCAAGATGTGCTCCTCAAGGATTTGCACCATGCCGAAGGTTTGCGACGAATCCCACTTGTCGCTGGCGAGCATGGCATGGTAGTCAGGCTCCTGAGAATCTTGGGCTCCACCTGGCCAGTGCTTGTTCGCGTACCCCTGGAAGGCCGCGAAATTATCCATGACTTTTCCCCACGCGTCGCTCGCAGTGAATGGGCTTTTCAAATCGGCTGTCGTGGGGCGGTCCGGGTGCAGCGCGGCGGCCATTCGGTCCGCTGGAAGCGCCAGGACATCCTTGAGTTTCTTGGGATTGAGTTTGGCAAGCGCCAGCACGTCTTCGTGGGTCAGTTTCTTCTTTTTTCTCTTCCCGTCTTCTCCTTCAGTCTCAATCTTTCCGGACAGGACAGTCGCTTTTGCTTCCGGTCCTGCCTTCCTGGCAATCGTGTCAATGGCTTCAGCGAAGGCAGCGGCAGCGTCCACCGTGCGCGGGCTGGCGCGGAACTGGTCGGCGACCTTCTGGCGTGTCTTGCCAGCATCCGGGGCGGTCCCTGCCGTGCTGCCTTTCAGCTTGCCATTGTCATCGGAACCTAGAGGGGCAACTCTTGCCCCTTTAGCTTTTCCGGATGGGTTGTTCTTGCTCCCCTTCGGCGGTCCTTGTGCCTTCTTCTCCAGATTGTAGACCACCCCCATCTGGTAGCGGCGCTCTTCGGGTGTCAGGGAGCGGGTGCCGAGCGCGTTGTACACCATCCAGAGGAACGCGGCATCCTCGGTGGGAAAGCTGAGTTCAACGATGCGGAAGGGAATTTTCAACTCATGACAAATTCGATAGCGGTTGTGGCCATCAAGGATGGTTCCTTTCTCTTTCCACACCACCACGGCAGCATAGGAACGCCATCCTTCCTTGGTCAAGTTGATTCTGAGGGAAGCGATGACTTCTTCGCTCAACGCAGGTAGCCCTTCTGCGAATTTCTTGCTGGTTTTCAGTTCGTGAACAAGCAGTGCAGTTGGCATGTGATGCTCCTGTTGGATTCAGTTCACGAGATGTCTAAAATGCTTCTTCTTGGCCCCAGTGCTCCGCATTGTAACTGATGCCCACCGGCGTCGGGATGCCGAGGTCATCGCCGCAGGCTGCCATCCGCCCGCGGACCTTGCGAATGCGCCAGAGGTTCGACCGCGCGCGCTCCCCGTTCGGCAGGAAGCCTCCGTCATTGACCTTCATCTCCTGCCGGGGGAGGACCTTCGACCTCGGGAAATCGAACACCAGCTCGTCGTGGACTTGCAGGGTGACGAACCCATCAAAGCCGTCCTGCCGGTTCCATTCCGCCAGCTGCGCATCCGCCGCGAGCATGGCCTTCGCTGTCCACCACATCGCCGTTCCCGACACGTGGTAGGCAAGCGGAATCGTCGGCAGGATGCGGCCCCATTCCGTCCGCGCGCACATGAGGGGATAGCCGCGCTTCGGGTTCACACCGCGGTCGGGAATCGTCTCGACATAACCGCGCTTCTCCGCGAAATGAATCCAATGACGATTGAGCGCGTCCTGCCGGGCGAACTTCTGCTTGATTCGCTGGTACGCCCCCCGGACGCGGTAGGTTGTATCGGCCTTCGCTTCCTGGCAGCCATACTGCACGGCGAAGTTTCCGTTTTTCACCCACTGATAGAGGGTAGTCTTGTACCGGGACTTAAAAATGCCCCCGTCCACATCCCCCTTGTCGTTCTTGCACGCCTCAAACTCCCTCGGGTGGAGCAGGTGGGCGACCAGGGCGTGTTCGCTGCCGAAATAAGGCGGATCATCGGGGCGCTCCAGTAAGGCAATGACCTCTTCCTCGCCCGCTTCGTAGGCAGGAATCCGTCGCTCAATGTTCTGCGCGTCGAGCGACCACCACTCCCGCCCGGGCGCCGGCCCTAGGATGAATCGCAGGGAATGCCCGCCGATTTCCTGCTTACTGTTACCAGTGATTGACGTGACACCGTTGCGTCTGACGAGGATGTAGGAACTCGGCACGCTTGCGCAGTAGACGGTGCCGTTCCAATTGACCTTGTTGCAATTGAAGTTGGTTGTCAGGGAGTAGTCCCTGCCTTTTGCAACGCTGATTCGATGATGCAGATTCCCGCTCTGTGCTAGGTAGGTTACTTGCCGAGCACGGTTGTTGGACAAAGTGAAAGCAATTTGCACCCAGTCTGTGTTGGACTTTATGGATGAAGTATACTCGCACCGGCCCTGGGTTGTGGTGCCATCCCAAAAAGGAACTTCGTCAATGAACAAATTTAGTGTTTCTCGGTCCAAGTCAAGTATCCATGAACCGAAGGTCTTCTTTGGCATGAGTTGCCTAACGTACTCAACTGCTGGGTCGTGTGCGTGGATGTAGAAATCCGCTTGCTGTTTGCTGTTGGTTTTCTCGGTATATTTCGCTCCGAGTTGTGTCAATATCCACCGAAGGCGATTGGCCTTCCTTTTTTTGGTGAAAACAAAGCGTATTCCGCAATCGTATTCCTGAACCCGGTGGTAACTGCCATCTGCCTGAACAGAGCATATCCAAGCAACAACGTGCTCTGGAAGGCTGACATTCCCACCCACATACCATCCGGCGTGAAGGTGATGGTGGTCAGGGCGAAACTGCCACGCCATCAAGTCAACCTTCTCCATTGTCTGACGGCTGCGCAGCAAGCATCGGTGCTTGGGTGTGAGCAGCATGTCAATTTGCTGTTGCTCGGTGGTGATATGCAGCATATCACCACGGAACGTAGGAGTGAGCAGTTCATAGTCTGTGAAGTCGATTCGCCCTGTGTCTTTCCAGTATTGGGCTATTTGCTCGTTTCCAGATAATTGATTGGCACTTACCCATCCGTTCTTGGTCAGCAGTTCAGTTTCACCGTCGAAACAAAAATTCGAGCAATTGGGGTTGCTGAACGACCAGCGCAGCGTGTCCGTCCCGCACGGGTTGGCGTTGCCGTGCATGACCACCCACTCACTCCCGTCCTGGGGCAACCAGAAGCGGCGGTAGCCAGCAAGGTATTGCAGGCTGGTGTCAAGGCGTCGTTTGCTGCGCAGGGTCTTGACGAATGCCAGCGCCTTGCTTCCAGCCGGCAAGGTCGCCTCGTACTGCTCCATTGCGGCCTTGTCGAGCGACGGTTCCCCCGTCTTGTCGCTGCGACGCAGGGGGGGCAAACCCAGCCATTGCCGCCGAATCGGGTTCAGCGGGGTGTCGCCTTGCAGTTTTTGCCCGAAGCAGAATTCCCGCAATGACTGATTGTTGCCTCCCTTCGGCATGTCCAGGTCGTAATCGAGGCTGGTGGCAATCCCCCGGCAAACTTCCCCAGCTTCCTCGCTCTCTTCGCGATACTCCTGCTCCAGCTGGTCCACCCGGTTGACATTCGCGGTCGCGCCGTGCTGCTCCAGTTTCAATGCCAGCCGGGCGCGCTGCAGGCTGAAGCGGTAGATGGCCAGCAGCCCGCGGCTCTTCAATTCCACCTCCATCACCTGCCACAGCTGGATGGTGGCAAAGCTGTCGCCGTTGGCATAGTCGCGCAGCACGAAGTACCACGGGTGCGCATCCTTGCCAACATCTTCCGGCGGGCGGAAGTCGCGGTCGCCGGTTCCCCACAAGTGGTGGGCCATCGCCCGCGGCAACCACCCATCCGCCTTCCAGTGGGGATCCCTGTTCTTCCCGCTCCCACCGCCGTGAACGCTCGGCATCTCCGGCAAGCCTTCCTCGGCAATGCGCCAGGCGGCGATGGGGTCAGCCTCCTCGGGGGAAAACATGCTGGTGGTCTTCCCCTGCTGCCTCCTGTCCTTCAGCCGTGCCTGCTGAATCATGCTGCGGCACTTCTTGACTGCCTGCTCCAGCGACTTCTCCAGCGGCTCAATGTCCAGCCCCAGCCAGGACAGGGCCATGTCAGTCAAATTGTGAGGTTGGTTCGAGGCGAGCAGGTGCCCGGCGTAGAGCGTGTCCTCGGTTTTCTCCCACGGCCAGCCGCCCTTCGGGATTCCCAGCCGGGCCAAAATGCCAATGTCATATTTCGCATTCTGCAATGCCAGCCGCGGTGCAGACGCAATCAGCGATTCCACCTCGGCCGGCTCCCCGCGCGGGATGGCGGGCCGGCGCGTCAGCGGGTCCACTGGCCATTCCCACCAGGTTTGCTTGCCGTCCGGGTCGCAAGCGGTGACGAAGTAGGGGGCGGCGCCGTGGTGGGTGTCGAGTCCCGTGGCTTCGATGTCGATGGACACCGTCATGCACTAATCTCCAGTCTGCTCTTGTCCGGTCACTTCCCAGTGCGTTCCGAAGATGGTGACTCCACCCGGCAACCACGCCATGCAGGCAACCCCTTCGGCGAGCCGGTTGAATGCCTCTGCGCTCTTGCCTTTGACGCGGAACATCAGTGCGTCGCCATGCTCGGCAATTGCAGCGGCACACTCCTCAGCGCGTTCGCGAATGCGATCCCAAAACGCCTTGCCGCCCAATCGCTGCCGCATCTCTTGCAGTTCGAGAATCCACAATGGAACGGCCGCTTGCAGGGAGGTGGCAAGCAGTCCCGCTTGATTGCTGAAGTCAAAGCCATGACTGCCCCGGTACTTTTCCACGCTGAAATGCAGGTCGGGGGCGGCATGGAGATGCCCCTCGGCCCGTGGGATTTTTGGCATGACAGACATGACCTCCGTTTGGCCGGGTAGTCGGGAAGCCCGCGCAGCAGTTTTTCCGTGGCGGGCGGCAAGCGAAAGACCCGCCCTGCTGCGCGGGCGAAGGAATGGAAAAGACCCGGGGCGCATTGGCGGGTTCCTTGGCGAGAATCACCAATGTGTGGACCGCCCCGGGCCGGTTGCCTGCGATTTATCCTTCGACCAACTCAACGGCTTCGGCCTTGACCCCCTTGTAAACCGTGTTTGGTCTGGCCACGTTCTTCAGCTGCATGATGCCGGCTTTGTCACTGGCAATCACCTCGCACTGGATTGCCTTGCGGACGCGCTTGCCGGTCGCCTGGTCCACCGGGCGGTAGAGGACCATGTCGCCTTTCACCAGCGGCCGAGGTTCCTCAGTGGTTTCTTCCTCCACTTCCTCTTCTCCTTCGGATTCCCCCTCCTCCGAGGTTTCCTCGGACGCGGACGAATTCTCCGTGTTCAGGATGGCCTCGGCAATTCCGGCCCACGTTCCCGGGCCGTCCACGACTTCCTCGGGGATGCCGGCGTCCAGGGCCATCTTTCGCAAAGTCTCGGCGGCCTGGCGGTCCCCGCCGTCGGCCTTCCGCCCCAGCGACTTGACATCCCCGAACTCATCGAAGCCAGCCGCTTCCGCGCCGCCGCCCTCTTCCTCTTCTTCCTGCTCCCCTGCCCCGCCTGCGGGGGCGCTGGCATCCTCCACCCCAGCCCCGGCATCGAGGGCGCCATTCCATTCACACCAGCCGTTCCACTGGTGGTTGGTCAGGGGGTCGCGCCCCAGGTAGGGATTGGCCTTCTGCGCCGCCTCCTCGGTGGGGTAGATGCCGCGCGGATTGCTGCCGTCCTCGTTGCAGACGACCCACTTGCCGTTCGCCTGCCGCTTCGCGACCTGCTTCTGCCCCGCCCACGTGCGGAACCGGAGGTGAGGCTTGGCGGCAGCGAGGCTGCGCGCGATGTCCTCAAGCGTGTCCTCGGTCATCTGCGCCCGCAGGGTCTTCGGGTCCTGGCTCATCCCGGCCATCAGGTTCATGACCCAGGCGATGTGGTCCTCGACGGTTTCTCGTGACCGCCCGGGAGTGTCGTAGAGCGGCTCACTGACCATCGTCAGCAGGCCGCTGACCGGGACCTTGCCGCAGAAATCCGGTTCCACGACGGTGGCGTCCGCGTAGAACTTGACATCCCCGGCGTGCGGTTTGCCCTCGGGGATGACCTGGAACTCGCACTTGCGCAGGTGCGCAACCCCCCCGTCAATGCCGGGCGGCAGGTTCTGGTTGCCAAACGTGGTTTCGTCATCGCGGTGGTCGGCGACCGCCTTCGCCAGCCGCCCGCCCAGCTTTGCCTTCAGGATGCTTTGCCCAGTCTGCTTTGCCATGAGAGAACCCTTTCAATTTGCAAAGTGCGGCGCCAAATGTGATTGCCCCGGGATTGGCGGCGCCCGCTCAATCCGGCGCTTGCTCGTTTCTATGATGGTGCGATTGCGAGAGTCAGTGAACAGTTGATTTTCGCTGATGTTCGGTTGAATTTGTGAATCACCACCTCTTCCAAGGAGATTCCCTGGGATTGGGCGAGCAGGTCGAGATAGATGAATGTGTCCGCAATTTCGTCGGCAAGGGCGGCGCGAAGTTGCTGCTCAGTTGCCTCGCCGTTTCCCGGGATGCCATCACGAATGCGATTCAGCTCCTTGGCTACGTTTGCGGCCTCCCCGAGTTCACCAAGAACGGCAGTCATCCAGTCCGCCAATGACCAGGATGAAAGCAGGTGGTGGAATCCATCCGGTGCTTCGCAGCGCTGGCGGTTGGCCGCGCTGAATTCCTGAAAATGCATGTCGTTTCCCTCCCCAGGTCATTTGCCGCGCAGGACGGCAATCAGTTTTTGATAGGTCGGCGCCGCAATGACCTCGGGCACCGCCTCCGGCCGGCAGCTGCGGATGCCGGCCGCGTAATTGGGATGATAGCAGCAGCGCAGGTGGCGAATGAACCGCCCGGTCGGATGCTCGGTGACAACTTCTGGTCCCTTCGCGTCCAGCCGGACTCGCCGCTCCTCGATTTCCTCCTCGACGGAGAGCCGGAGAATCCCATCGCAGGCGTCCTGCAACCAGCCGACGGTTGCCCCGCCGAGGTCAGCGGCAATGAAGCTGCCGCTGCCGACGCCGCGCAGGAACTTCGCTCGCATGTCAGGTTGCACCTTGCCGCTGGCGGACACCCGTTCCTCCTTCGGTGGGTTGTGGTCTCGCTCCTTTGCCAAAATGACGGTGTCCATTGGCAGGTCGAGGAACGGTCGGATGACTTCGCGCGTCCTTTCGCTCCTCTGCCGGTACTGGTCCCCGGTCACCATGCCCCAGGACATCTGGTCTGGTGCGGCCGGCAAGTCAAGGATGTCCGTCAACTGCACGTCTTGACAGCTGGTGGCACCGTCGAAGACCACTGAGGCAAACGGCCGGTTGACGCGCAATTCTTGGCAGAGCTGCAATGCGTCATCGGTGGTGAGCAGCCAGGCCGGGCGGTCCTTCGCTTGCAGCAGGGGGGAGCTCCTCGGCACGACATGAACGCAGCTGACCCCCTTGACTTTGCGAACGCTTTCCATGCCTCCTGAAAGCGATGGCTCCCACGAGATGAGCAGCAGGGGCTTTAGCCACTGACAAGCTAAGGTGGTCTTCCCTACTCTGTTTTGTCCGTAAATGAGCAGCTTGAGCGGTGCCTCCGGCATTTGCTCCACAGCGATGGCCTGCCCGAGGATGCTTCCCGGCGCCGGCTTGGTATTGCCAAATGGTTTCTGCTTGGTGACCGTTGGCACTTGCTTGCCTCCTTCACGCCAGGATGTTGTTGATTGGATTACCGTCCGTGTCGAGGCGCAGCGGACGGTTGGCAATTCGCTTGCCGTCCGGGCTGAAGAACTCACAGGAAAGCAAACCCTCAGCCTTGCCGGCAAGCAACAATCGCTCGTAAGTGCGGAAGTCGTTGCGCAGGCCGACCAATTTCCAAACGTCGTCCATCTGCTTCGGTCGCAGGTGGACCCACTTCAGCCCACCGTAGGAATCTTCGACATTCTTCCGCCGTCTCGCCTTCGGCTTGACGGCTTGCCTAACGGGAGGTTGCGCCTCGGGTGTCGCGGCGACAGTTGACCCATCGGGAATCTTCGGCATCGTTTGCTCTCCTTTTGTTCATGCTGCGGGCGGATTCAGGGTTCGCACGCCGCGATAGCGTCGAACGGAGAATCGGGGACCGACAACTGTTCGACGCTCCCTTTTGACTCGTGGGCAGCTTCCCGTGGTGCTCCCCTTTGGTTGCCGTGGTCCCTGAAAAGCAACAGGTCGAACGGCAGGGCGCTGCAACTGAATTTTGGCCCCAAGTTCAGGAACGGCCCCGCTCTCATCGAATGCGGCAATCATCCAGGCTGCCTTGGCTGGCATTTGGTAGACGTACCTCCAGCCGCGAAAGTTGAAGCTGGCCGTGTCGCTGGTGACCCGCACGTCAGTGTACTCTGCCCCGAGAAGCCGTATTGCTTGCGCCACCATGCATTTCCCTGCACATTCTCGCTCGGACACCGCCAGGACCTTTCCTGTCACTGTCAGAGTGACCTTGCCGAGCGATGGCTTCTCATCAAGCACGCCAGGCGCAGAGACGGCATCGTAGCTTGAAAGGTCCACCCCGAGGGGATTGACCTTCATGCCGAGGGTGCCGTTCGTTCCTTTTGCCGCTTTCTTTGCTTTCTTCTTCATCGCTTGCTCCTATTCCAATTCCTCAAACAATCGGTCGGCCCTCCGCAGACCGACCATGCTGCCCGTTTTCAGATGCTCATCAAGGTCATCTTCCCCCCCTTCTTGGACGCGGCTGTGCATGCCATAGGGCGTTCGCCAGTGAATGCCGCTGCCGGAAGCAAACGGCGTTGCCGGGGTTCCCAGCGCGTCGGTCTGCATCCACTCCCACCACTGGCACAACTGCTCCAGTACTGGGTTCAGGCACTCGGCCCGAAATCGTAGGATGTCTTGGGGAGTTACCACAACTTGCCAGCGGTAGAAAAAGTCATTGGGTGAGGAAGTAATTATACCACCAAGGCGCGCGTAGAATGCATCAAACGATTCGCCGGCCGGATTTTTCTTCGTCGCCTTGTGCCGAACGATGCTGCCCTTGCCACCGGAAAGCGGGCGCCGAATCACGTTGTAGCGGACACCGCCGAGTTTGCAAAGCAGGTTGGTGGGAACCCCCTTCCCGCCCTGTTCTTTCCACTCCCTCAACGCAACGAGATAGGTGAGTGTTTGCAAATCGAATCCGCTTCCCAGCTGCCGCCGCAGTTGTCCCTCCCTGATGTCGCCCTTCGTTTTGTTTTCCATCAGCCACACGCCCGCCGCCCCGCCCTTGCCGACGAGGTCCACGCTGTCCCAGCGTCCGCGCAAGCGCACCTGCCTCCCGGAAGGAAGCGGATAGACGACATCGAAGACGTGTTCTTGCAGCAGCGGCCAGCGGTTGACCACGTCCGGGTGGGCTTCCCAGTGGGCAACGTAGAGAGGGAATTGCGTGGCGCAGACGCTGGCCCAATGCTCGATTTCTTCTCGCTGCAAAGGAAACTTCTGCACCAGCGCTTCCGCGTGCTGCGTCAGTGCCCACTCGACCGCCGCCTTCCATTTCCCGCCGACGGTTGCGTCCCGGTGGATGCCGGCGAGGGCTTCCTCGCAGACGTGCCACATGCGGCCGTACTCCAAGGCATGCCGGAATCGCTCGGCCGGACACAATCCCTCAATGGCGTGGAGGCGAAATCGCTCTCTGCATGAAAGCCAACGGGATATGAGTGACTGGGTGACCCCGCCGTTCGGACCCGCCCCAGCCGGCCCTTCCCACAGCGGGCCGCGCTCCGCAGGCGGAGGCGGGATTTTTCCCTTGAATGTGTCCTTGATGACGGATGGCACGGTCATTTCTCCTTTCGCACCCGGCGGCCGGCCAGCGCAACCGGCCTTGCCGGGGCAGCGCGGATGACTGGTACTATTTCCTCAGCGGGGCGCGGGAACCACTCAGCGGACAATTCTATCTCACCGTTGCCGTTCGACTCCACCAGCACGGCGCTTCCAGGCAACCTCTGCCATGCCCCGCCCGCCCGCTTTTGCAGGTACACCCGGCAAGGAGGTTGCCTGGCCTTGCGGTCGCGCCCGCGCAGGATGTCCGCGATGCAGGCGGCGTCCAGCAGTGGGCAGGTCAGCAGGGCAGCAATTTCATCGGCGCGCCTCGGGTCGATTCGCAGGGGCTGACTTTGGTCTATCTTGCCGCCGAGCAGCATGGCGCGGACCGTTTCATCCACGCGCAGCAGGTCGGGAATGCTCAGCGCCAACCGCGGCCAGGTGTTAGCAGCATCAGGAATTTTCGGCATCGCGTTAAATTAACTATATGTTGGGTCGGAGAAATCCGGCTGTTCCAAGGCTTCCTCCAGCCTCTGCAAGCAGTGCTCGGCGTTGGCCATGACCTGCGCCTTCGTTGCATGGTTCGGCAGGTCGTGGTGCGCTCGCAGTTCGCTGAGCAATCTTGCGAAGTTGAAGCGAACTTCCATCAGCAAATTCTTGTCCACGAGAATCATGCCAGCCTCTCCGTCGCGTTGGCCAGGGTGACGATGGCTCGGCGCGTTGCCAGGCCGCGCTGGGCATGATTCAAGCGAAGCAGGTACGCCGGGTGGTCGATGCTGATTTGCGGAATCTCGCGGTGCAGTTTGATGGAGTGCTTGTAACCGGGCGTCAGCCATTCCCGCGCCAGCTTTCCGACGCACACAATCAGCTTCAACCTGTCCGGCCCGACCGCCTTGCCGGGTTTGCGCAGGGAAATTCCGTTGCCCCCGTCGATGCTCAGCCCGTCGGCGATGCGAATGAACTCCTGCAACCGCGGCGCGCACGCCACAATGCTCTCGTCGTACGGCTCGCTCTTGTCTCCCCACGGATCCACCGGGAGGCATGCCACCAGATTGGTTATCGCATAAGGAACATCGCTGACCCAGGTTTCCTCCACGCCCGGACCAACGATGATGTGCCCGGGCAGGGCGCGGCGCAGGATGCGGTTCAGCTCATGCCCGGCGGGCCCGACAAACGGCTGACCAATGCTGTTTTCGGCGTCGCCGGGTGCTTCACCGACGAAGAGGATAGCACAAGGCAGCTTTCCGCGAGCCAGGACGACGCGCTGGCGCGTCTTGCAGAGCGGGCATCGTTCGCAGTTTTCCCACTTCTGCACGTGGTCTTGAAAAGAAGAAATCATGTTGCCTGCTCCTGATTGTTGGCGTTGGTTCTGGCAACAATCACATGTCAAGGACGGCGCGGGGCGTCAGGTCGACGCGGGGTGTCAGCGGGTCTAAGAGTTTGTGCCGGGCCTCGCGGTACTTATGGGTGATGGCGGCATGCTCGCTGGGATGGCGGGAGCCAATCCACGACTGGTCAATGGCGGCAGCCTCGAATCGCTTGAGGGCGCGAAGGATTGCGGCGGAGATTTTGAGTTTAGCTTTCATGCTGTTGTCCTCCTCTAGTTGTCTTCGGGTGTTCCCAACCATCGTGCTTCGGAGTTCTGGACCTCCGCACACCTTTCCAGACCGATGATGGCCAGCAGGCAGAGCACGTCTACTTCCATCCGCTCCAGCAGCACCGGCGGGGGGTTCGCGTCATCGGGGTCGGGTTTCAGGCGTGCAATCAGCTCGTCAGCCGCCGGCACTGCTCCGGGGTGCGTGGCCAGCAATTTTCGCGCGAAATGGTCAGAGGTCATGGGTGGGTGCTCCGCTTTCTCGTTTGGATGATGGTTGTTTCCTAAATTTTTCGGAAGCCGCCGCCAGCCCGGCCCCAATTGTACAGCATGCGGAAGACCCGCGGCTGATGCGCGTCTCGCTGCCGGGATTTCTCGACCTTGCGGATGCGTGGGCCGCCAAGGCAGCGGACGCAGACCTTGCCGCGGTTGGCGGTCAGGCGTCCGCAATGCAAGCAGGGGGCGCAGAGGATGGTGGGCATCACAGTTTCCCCTCCCGCCAGCGCCGGCACCATTCCGCGAGGAGCAATGCGTCGCTGGTGGCGAGCGTGACCTTGGCATCCGGGAACAGGGATTGCGCCTCCGCCTTCAGGTGGTTCTTCCAATGCCGCGGCGGCTCTTCCTTGTCCTTCGGGCGGATGTGCAATCCCTGCTGCCAGCGCTTCGGCGGGCAATCCTCAAATGGGATGCCGGCAGCGATTAGCCAGGCGCGGAGCTGACAGTAGTTGCCCCAGAGCAGGCAGGTGCTTTTGAGGATGGTCGCCCGCCACTCCTTCGCCTTGCGGTCAAAGATGCTGGTCGGTCGGGGCGTCTGCTGCTCGATGGCGGCGAAGACCCGGTGGTTGTGGGTGATTGTTTCCGCGAAGTTCCATTTGGTGATCCATTCCCAAACATCTTTTTCGGTTTTTGGCATGGACTCTGCACCGACTTCCCCGTTGCTGCACGTCCATGCCAATCCACCGTTGATTCCCGGATCAATGCCGAGATAGCGGGCAGTCATCCTGTCCTCCTTCATCCTTGCCGGCTGGCGTTGACCAGCTGCTTCCATCCGCGCGCCGTCACGCGCACGTCGATGCCGCTGGGGGTCTCCTCGATGGAGACGGAGACCCCGCGCTGGTAAGCGGCGTTGCGGACCTGCTGGGCCATCGACGCTTGGCCGCAAAGGTAGTGCTTCCCGCGCCGCAGCCGGAACGCCGGCTGCCGGAACCACCGGTCCCACTGATAGATTCGGTTGGCCACGTTTCGCTCCCCTTCCCGCTTGCCTGCCCCTTCGCCGCCGTTGTTAATTATAACGCATGCGTGCGTCCCGTTTGCCGGGAATGCACGGCGCCGGAAATTTTTTCTGCGATTGCAGTTGACGGGAAGGGTTTGTTTGGTTACTAATATAACATACCCAACAGGAGGAGGATGATGTTATTATATTAGTATTATATTAGTCTTTATATAGGAAAAGACGCCTATAAGAAAGGTAGAAAATACCTAATTCCTCCACTTCTCCCCTGCAAGGCGCACCATCACCATTCGCACCCTGGCAGGCCGCATTCCCAACCGGCGCCGTGGTCCGGGGCGCATTGCCGAACCTTTCTCGCTGCAACTCCTTTCCTCCCCTAGACTTAGGGCAAACTACTATACGGCTGTATAGCCTACGGGCAATTCTGGCCCTAACTCCTTACCCTGCCTAGACTTAGCGTAACTCCTTACCTGGGAACGAGTTAGGGCAACCGGAAAACCCGTTTGGCGGGAATTTTTAACCCCTTACCTGGCAACAGGTTAGGACGGCAATATTTCCCAACTGGGCTTTACACGCAACTATCCGTTAGGTATAATTGATAGTCCAGGGATGGGGACAACGAGGAGAACGGACGCCAGAGCAGCTCTTTACAATTCGGTGGTCGGGTCCTGGTAGCGTCCGCCGTGCATACGCTACCCCCTCGCGACCCTAACCCAGCCTGACCTCGCGCGTTGCGAGGTCAGCCAGTGCCACAGCCTGGATGAATCGGGGGTGCGGGGTCTTCAGCCGGGAGCAGACATGGTCACGTACACGTGCGTTGGTTCGGTCCGCGGCGAGTGTGGTCGTGAGCATAGGGCATTGCGCGCTGCCGTGCAATGCTGCCGCAAGGACCATCGCGGTTGCGCCAGTCAGGGCGGCTACAGCGACCGCGCGGTGGTTGCCGTCGAGGACGGCAAGACGCGCCGCCTGACGGAGTATGAATACGAGCAGTCGCTGTCGTCGTGATGTCCTGGGGGTGCCCAGCCCCCGACCCTAACCCAGCCCGTTCCCGCGGTGGGAGCGGCCGGTGCCTCAGCCCGGTGAATGGGGGTGCGGGTCTATAGGAGGTGATGACAATGACTATTCACATTCTTCAGGACGTGGCTTCCGAGTTTCGCATGCCGGTGGATTGCTGGGCCGTCGTGGCCCACTGCCCGCTGTTCCCGGCTGACCGGCCAGGGCAGTATGCCGTCGCCTGGGGTCGGCCAGCCGACCAGCTCTACTCCGGCATCCGTCCACTCGGTTGGAGCGAGGACGACGACGTTTGCGAGCACGGCATCGAGTGGTTCGACACGGAACTGGAGGCGATGGAGTATGTAGCCTCCGTCGCGGAAACGCATGCGTCGATGGAGGAAGAGGCATCGTAGTGCTGGCACTTGGTTCCTAGTAAGGTGGGCTCGGTTCTATGCTAAGGAGACTCGTTATGAATGAGCAGCAGACGGACGTGTTGCGGTCGATTCCGGTCGAGGAGTTGGTCATTGAGCTGCTGCGTCGCCGCGTGGCGCATTATTCCAGCTGTTCGGCCGGCGCGAGGTACATCGTCTGGCGAGACGACCTGCGTGCCGAATACGCAGATATGCTGGCCGAGGCCTCGCTGGTCGAGTGACAGCCGAAACCCGCCCCAGCGGGTCGTCGGGATAGGCACCGTATTCCCGGCCTGATGAGCCCCCAGGGGGCCCAGGCTTCGGTGCGAGGGAGATGAAAATGAACACGTCTTCTGCCGAACCCCGTCCGGTCATCCACACCGCTGAGGGGTGGTACGTCATCCGCTGGTTCCCGGATGGACTCTCCGGGCTGACCATGAACCCGTCCGGGCCGTACCCGGACATCACTGACACGGATGACCTCGCTCGCTTGGGCGAGGACGACCTCGCTGTCTACCTCGCCGTGGTCCAGGTCACCGGCGGCGAGTGGTTCATGACTCACTGGGTAGGGGCCTGCCGGTGGGTGGGTGGCCAGTTCGGCCTGGGCGCGGATGCCTCCCACGAGGAGGCCATCCGGGACGCGCTGAACCGTTTTACCCGGGCCTGAGATTCGCCCGCCCCGTTTTGGTCTGCCCCTTCGTTGGGGGGCGGGGCACTGTCGCGCCGCGGACGTTAAACGTGGCCTCGGGTCAGCCGGAGGCAGGCTGGGTCGAAGCCCCGACCTAAACGCGGCAGGCTGGATGGGTGCAGCCGCTAAACGCACCCGTAGCATGGGGGAGCCCGGCGAAGCAGGGCCTACCGGACGGCGGGGAATCCAGCCGTGACTGCCGGGAGAGGCCGGCACTGCCCCGAGTGGTAACGCGGGTTCGACCCCCGCACGGGGCGCTGAGGAGTCGCGAGCGCTGCGCGGTGCGGCGCCCGACGAGGATTCCAACTGAGGTGAGGAGCGAGTCATGTCTGCAGTTCAGGAGCGCGAAATCTATAATTGGGCCATCGGGGAGCAGGCTGCTGGCCTGCAGAAACGTCGCACCGTGGCCGACCTGCTGCGGCTGACCGAGGGCCGCGCGGCCGTCCGCCGGTGCCTCGCGACCGGCAAATCATACTCGGCCGAGACGGATGCCCTGGCGCGCCGCCCCGTAGTGAAGCAGGCATTAGCTCTGCTCCGCACCCGCGAGCAGCGCGCGGAGGCCCGGCAGGCCGCGCAGCAGGACATGAATCCCGACCGCATCATCCGGCTGGGCCAGACGCGCCAGCGGGAGCGCCGGGACAACCTGCTATCGCGCACCCGCGCGGCCGTGACGGCGGCAGCGGAGGGCGGGCTCTACCGCATCAGTCAGTCCAGCTGGGCGGGCGGCGAGCACACAACTCACGTGAGATTTGGCATCCCGTCCGCTTCTGGCGAATCCCATCGTGCGTGGAGTCGGAACGGGAAATGGTCGGGCAGCGACAGCGAACACACCTTTGTCGTGCCGGAGACCTGGCTGGCCGACGTGCAGGAGCGCGGTCTGGCCGTAGTGGGCGGCATGCTCACGCTGGCGGCTGAGCCGGTCGATGACGTGGACGGCGTCGAGATTTTCCGCGCCAGCTGGGTGAAGCAGGGACGCGGCTTCGACCTGAACGTGGTCCACGGCTATCTCGCCCGCTGCTGTGCTGTCGCCCCGATTGTCCGCGGCAAGGACCCCAAGCGCGCTGCCCGCGCCGCTCGGAAGGCAGCTGCCGATGACGCTGAGGCGCAAGTCACCGTGGCCGTGCGGAAGGCCCGCGGCTCCGACCAGGTGGTTTCCGCAATTCTGTCCCGACCTGGAACGGACGAGTGGCTGATTCTCGTGGACCGGCTCCTGGAACTGGGCGCCGACGACCTAGCCGAGCAGGTCCGTCAGACGGTCGAGACGCAATGACGCCGAGCGAACGCCCCCTGTCCCAGCGGGGGGTGCTGCTCGCCGCCATTGCTCGCGCGGTGCGAGCGAGGCTGTTTGGTGTTTTCGAGGAGCAATCATGACCATCACAGTGAGGTACTGGCGGGGGACGCAGCAGTGCGAGGCGAAGGCACGGTCCTACCGCGGCGCCATGCGGATTGCCGCCCGCAACCAGAATGCCTATGGCCCGACGTACTGGGACCCGGATGGACGGCAGCTGCACGACCTCGGTTGCGCGCTGGTGTACTACCCCGAGGATGACGGGGAAATCGTCCTCGCCGTCGCGTGACCCTTCCCGCTGCGCCCAGCAGCGGAGCCCCCCTGAGTGTCCAGCCGCCGCGTGGCGGGGGGCGTCAACGCATCCGCGGTGGGTGCGGCCAATGGACATGTCATCAAGTGAGGAGCAGTCCATGAGCAGTGTTTCTTTCCCGGTGGTCCCGAACGGCGTGGTGCTGCTCGGTGAGGTCGTCTGCTGGAAGGTCCCGACCGGGACAGTCATTCGCCATGCGGACATGGTTGCCGCGCTGCAGGGCGCCGGCCTCGACGCATCGGCGGCGCGCGTGCTATGCAAACGGCACGCCTTCGTCCGTGCCTGTCGTGAGTTGTCGGCCGACCGCATCGTGCGGAGGCTGCACGAGGACAACGGATTGGTGACTTTCCAGTTTACCGCAGAGGTCCTCGATGCCGGCCAGTTTCGCTACGACTTCGAGGCCACGGTGAGTATGGACAAAGCCACCGGCGCAGTCACCGGCAGCGACCCCGCTCTCGCCCAGCGCGTCGAGACCGAGCTGAACGCCTGCGAGGAAGACCGGACGGTGACGGACATCACGCGCGTAGTGAATGTCCTGTTCCGCCGCCATGCCGACCTGTTCCCCATCCGCGAGCAGGGAGGTGCGTACTTTGTTCCGCAGGCGCATGCCGCGTTCATCGGGCAGGTCGAGCAGTTCCTCGCTGCCCTGGGTGGGCGGCTGGCGCGGTTCCCGATTCCGGACGGCACGCCCCAGGGCAATACGTCCGTGTCCACTGCCGTGGCGGATGGCTTGACAGACATCCTCGCGGAATATGAAGCATCTATTGCAGTCATTGACTGCAACACGCGCGACAGCACGCTGGACCGCGCTTTCCAGTTGGTCCAGGCCGCGGCTGCCAAGGTGCACTTCTATCGGCAATACCTGGGGTCGCATGCCGCGCGGTTGGAGGACCACGTCGCGTGGCTCGGCAAGATGCTGCGAGACCGGAAAGAGGAGGCCGAGGCGCAGAAGCGGGTTGAGGGTGCCCTGGCGGATGTCATGGCGTCGTGATGTGATGCAAGGATGGGTACGCGGCCACGGATGGCCTTCCTTTTTCTAGTAGGAGCAAGGTCGATGTGCATTCTCTGGATTGCGATTCTGGTGTTCGTTCTCGGTGTGGCGGAGTCAGTTCTCGACCGTTACCTTTACTAATCCCGCCCGCAGGGGCGGTGCTTCCCAGGTGCCCACCTCCGCGTGGTGGGAAGCGGGTGCGGCACGGTGCCGCAGCGAACGGGCACGGGTAAATGAGGGGAGAGCAAGTGATGAATGACGTGAAGTTGCTGACGGTAGCTACCCTGCGCAGGGCGGCGAAGAAGCACGGGGCAACCGTCCATGACACCAGCGAGGGCCGGGTGGTGTCCTACGGGGTGGAGGCGCCGGCCGGCACGATGTGGGCCGGGGCGCAGTGCCACGAACTGGTTGTGTGGTGGTACCGTGGGAACCCGAGCTGGAAGCACGAGCCGATTGCGGACACCATCCAGCGCATGGCGGACGGTGTTATGCCCTGCCCCGACTTGGCGTCAGAGGAAGGGTGTGATTGGTGCGAAGGAAGATGAAGGGAGCAAGCAATGGCAATGTCGGAAAACCTCAAGCAGAGGCTGCGCGAGCATCAGCAGGCGAAGCGCGCGGCAACGCATCTGCTGAAGGACGTGACCCCGCAGGACCTGCTGATGGCCTGCGATGCGGTGATGGATGGGACGGCCGACCCGCGCTTCGATGTGCCGTTGAGCGTGGAGGGCAGGTGGGTGGCTTACCTGTCCCGCGCCACGCCGGGCCAAATCAGGGCGCTGAGTTCCATTCTCCCCCACGGGGAGGTGAACATCGGCGGATATGTCGGCTGGCGGACGGTCTTCGATGCCGAGACGTTGCGGCAGGTACTGCGGTTCCTGCGAGTCAGTGACCTGACTCGGGGCTGGGAAGGGAAGCACGTCAAAGCGCTTCGGCACCCGTTTGGTGGGAGTATGGGGGAGTAACAATGATTGGGATTTACAAGTCAGTCCGTTTTCGTGGAATCTACTTCGTGCTCGACCCGTTCATGGGTATCCAATTCTTGTTTGAAGGCAGTCTCGCCGACTGTCGGTCCTATTGCCGCGAGCGGGGTCACCCAACGCGGGTGATGGGAAGTTATTAGCGAGGACAACAATGAAAATCCAAACCTACCGGGACCGCAGGCGCGCCGAGCGTGCCTGCGCTCTGCGGTCTCTCAACGCCAGCCGGCGCGGCGAGTGCTCCCAGGTGGAGCTTCGCTGCCTGGGGCCGAACGGATTCGTTGGCGGCTACCCCGGCGACATGGCGAAGCGGTTTCCCAACGCTGGAATCGTCGCTCAGTGGTCCGGCGGGTGTCGCGTCTAGAAATGTTCGGTCCTGTCTCTAACCAGTAAGGTAACGGTGATGAAACTTTCCGAGAACCAACAGCAGACGGTGGCGGAGTGGCGTGCGGACCTGCGGCGCGAGAAGCAAGTCCAGCCGCGCTTGCGGGGCGAGCGGCGGCGGCAGGTGGCGGAGACGTTCCGCGCCTACCTGCGCAGCGCCCGCGCCGCCAAGCGTGTTGCAGTGGCGTGCTGAGCCGAAACGGGGTTGCCCGCCCCGTCCGTCCGGGAGTGACCGCCCGGCGCTGAAGGAAGGCAGGTCTAAACAAAAGGAGCAATCAATGGACGAACCAACGTCAGCGGAGCGAGGGGTGTTCGCGAGTTGCAGGATTTACGCTCACGAAAGGCGTGTCGAATATCGCGGCACGGTTGTCAACTTTGTGGACCTCAAGGAAGAGGAAATCTGCTCGCACGTTCACCGAACTCAATCGGGGGCGCTCCGCTGCGCGAAGAAGATGTGTCGGCAATGGAACAAATCATGAAATAGAAAAAAGGAGCAATCATGAACAATAACGGTCCTGGCAGCATGCGCGGCGACCAGCCGGCCGCGTTCCGCGCGGTGACGGAGCGGATTGCCAGCGGCGCCCGGCAGACGAAGCTGGTGGGGTTTGCCGGAACTGGAAAATCCTGGGTCCTCGCCCGCATCGCGGAATGGGCGAAGGGGCAGGGGTGGGAGGTCTCCATCGCGGCGCCGACGCACAAGGCAGCGGGAGTCATCCAGGAGAAGCTCGGCGCCGACATCGAGGTCCGTACCATCCACAGCCTCCTGGGGCTGCGATTGGAACCTGATTACGAGGACGATTCGGGTGGGCGGATTCTGAAGGCGGCAGACAGCAAAAGCAAGGTCAAGGGCGGGTTGGTGATATGTGATGAGGCCAGCATGCTCGGGTCCGTGCTCAAGGAGCAGATTGAGCAGCAGCATGGGGTGGTCTGGCTGTTCGTCGGTGACCTCGCCCAGCTGCCGCCGGTCGGGGAGAGCATTTCCGAGTTGCTTGACGACCCGGACGCCACGCTGGAAACGGTGCTCCGGCAGGAGGCAGGCAGCGAGATTTTGAACCTTGCGACGCGAATTCGCCAGGGCGACCTGGGGATGACGTTCGAGGTGGGGAAGGATGTCTTCCGCGTGGCCGACGCCGAGGAACTGTTCCAGGCCGCGCTGTCCCGCTTCCAGCAACCGGAATACCAGGAGGATGCATCCTACGCTCGCATGTTGGTGTTCCGCAACGACCGCCGCCGGGCAATCAACTGGCGAATGCGCAAGCTGCTCGTTGGCACGGAGGAACCCTACGCACCCGGCGAGTGGCTGGTGATGTACCAGGCGTTCAGCCCGGAAAAGTCCCGGCTGAATGTGCTGGCCGAGAGCGCGAAGCAGCACCCGAAGGGCACGCGCGGCAGCGGGAGGGCATGGAAGCAGTTTTTCAATTACAAGGAATCGCTCGGCAACAATATTACGCAACTGCACGTCAGCGAGGAGGTTCGCATCCTCTCCGCGGGCGAGGGGCAGGTGACGGTGGGGCAGTGGGATTTCGATTGCTGGCGGCTGACCGTCCAGGCCCGCGGCGACCAGGAGTACGAATTGCCCGTGCTCCAGGCGCAGGAGGTCAAGCGGGTGGAGACGCTCAAGGCGGAGCAGGCGGAGGCTGCTCATGCTGCCCGGCGCGAGCGGGATGGCTACCCGGAGGGGTGCTCCCAGTGGAATGACGCGGACGGTCGCCGGAAGCGCGCATGGTCGATTTTCTTCTCACTCGAAGAAACGTTCGCCCAGGTCGATTACGCATACTGCATGACCACGCATCGTGCGCAAGGCAGCACCTTCAATCATGTTTTTGTTGACTGTTGTGACCTCATGTCTGCCGGTGGTATGGTGCAGAGAATTCTCTACACGGCAGTAACAAGGCCGAGTAAGTCACTAACTTTCTATCGATAGTAGGGGGAACGATGTCACGAACTGTAGAGATGGTTGGTAAGACATTTGGCAGATGGAAAGTCTTGTCTCGTAGTGGGTCTACCAGCCGAGGACAAGCCACTTGGAGATGTGAGTGTGCTTGCGGGGTGAATTCCGTTGTTCGAGGCGCTGACCTTAGAAATGGTACAAGTGTCAGTTGTGGTTGCTACCGAGAAGAGGTTGTTACCACCCACGGCCAGTTTATTGGACAACGAGGCAGGCAGTCGCCTGAGTATAGGGCTTGGGCTATGATGCTCAATCGATGCACAAGCAAAAAAGAACATCTGTTCCGTTATTACGGTGGAAGAGGAATCAAAGTCTGCAATAGGTGGTTGTCCTTCGCTAACTTTTTCAAGGATATGGGTCGTCGTCCTTCTGCCGAGCATAGTGTAGACAGAATTGATAACGATGGAGATTACGAGCCAGAGAATTGCAGATGGGCCACGGACATGCAGCAGAGTAGGAATAGAAGGTCTAATAAGTGGTTAACCCATGATGGGGTAACATTGTGTTTAAGGGATTGGTCTCGAAGAGTCGGCATCCATTACAACACTATTCACGGTCGGTTGTGTTGTGGTTGGACAGTTGCTGAAGCACTCACAACTCCTGTTGCGAAGAAGACGAGAAGATGACGTGCCCGACCTGCTGAGCAGTGGTGGCATGCGGAGCAGAATTCTCTACACCGCGGTGACGAGACCGTCCAAGACGCTGACGTTCTATCAATAGGAGGGGAGATGTTATGAACCGTTTCGTTCGCGACCTGGAAACCGGTCGCTTGGAATTGCGCTTTGATCGCGCCATTTACGTCGCCCTGTCGGCCGAAGGCAAGGCGGAATTGAAGCGGGTCTGTCTCTGGTCGAAGTCACGCACCGCCTGGGTCAGCCGGGCCACGCGCAACACCTGGCAGGCCGAGCAACTCGCCGTCCGGCTCGGCTTGCCCGACGGCGGCACGGTGGGCGAGAAACCCACCTTCGCCGAGAAGCAAGAGCAGAAGGCAGAGAAGGCCGAAGCCCGCGCCGAGCGCATGGAGGACCGGGCTGAACGTGCTACCGACGAGGCCGACGCCCGCCACCAGGCGGCCGACCAGATTGCCTCGTTCATTCCCCCGGGGCAGCCCATCCTGGTCGGCCATCACTCCGAGAAGCGGCACCGGCGCGACCTGGAGAAAATTGACAACCACATGCGCAAGGGCTGCGAGGCCCGGGAGAAGTCCAAGCATTACCATCGCCGGGCGGAGGCGGCGCGGCGAACCGCTGACCGGGCCCAGCTCGCCAGCCCGGCATTTCTGGACCGGCGCATCCAGGAGCGGGAGGCTGAGCTGCGCCTCATCCGGCGCCGGGCGGATAAGTATTCTGACAGCAAGGCGTACCTTCTCCGGCTGGCTGCGTGGGAGGAGGAAGTGCGGGACGAACTGTCCTTCTATCGTGAGTGCATGGATGGTTGCGGCGGCATTCGCTTCTCTCGCGAGAATGTGAAAGTCGGTGACCACGTGAAAATCCGCCACGGCTGGTCTGTGGTGCTGCGCGCCAATCCGTCCACCGTGACCGTCCGCATTGCTGAGGGCGGTGCGGCCGGGATGGAAGGGAAGTACCGTTACGCCGAAATTGAGGAAATTGAGGAAATTGAGGAGCTGCAACATGGCACGTAGTTTCATCGCGACCTGTCTGAGTTGCGGCGCCAACCGGCGGGTCCGCCGCTTTGAATTGCTCCGCGCCGCCCGCCCGCGCTGCCTTCGCTGCGGCGGGGCAATTGAGCTGAGCCAGGCTGCACAGGATGACCTGGCGAACGTGCAGTCCGGCCAGCGCGGGGAAACGCCCGCTCCACGCGGCCGGCGCCGGACGGAACCGGCCCCCGAGCGGGTACTGCCGGTCTGGGAGGCCAGCCGACACCAATTCGGGGAGCACCTGTTTATGTATGAGACCATGATGCAGGACCGGCCCGAGCTGGCGGAGGGTCTGCGCTCCATCGGGCCAGCGGAATACTACCGCCGCATCCGGGAAGTTGGGCTGCGTCGGGAGCAGAGCACCGACGTGGAGCTGGCCACCGACCTGATAAATGTGGCCGAAGAGGCATGCGTCCGCGCCGGTCGTCCCTATTACAAGGTCTGGCCATCGATTCTGGAAGCACTCTGCCACACGGAGATGAGAATCGACGGGGAGTTCTTCCGCCTTCCCTACCCTGGCATGGAAATCCGCCTCCCTGCGGACGGCAATCCAGTTGCCCCGGCAACGGCGGTCATTGCCGCCAGGGAAGATGGGCGTTACTGGGCGGACGGCCGCGAGTGGTCGCTGGTCATCGTGTTCACGGACGGGCCGCGCAGCGATGACTGGACGAACAACTGGATTGCCGACATTCCGATTCGTCCCGGCCTGTCGCTTGAAGACGCCCTCGACCAGACCGCCTTGCAGCGGCAGTGCCCCCAGCCGGAGCTGGCCCGCCGCATCATGCGGATTGCCGTCGGGGTGGCGTTTTTCGGCATGGACCGGCACGAGGTCATCCTGCCGGAAGTCCCGCGGCGAATCGTTGATGCCAGTCTCCGGGCACGGATGACCGGCAACCAGCGGGAGCTGGACCAGGCAACCCAGGAGGCCCGTGAGGCGCTGGAGGCAGCGCGGCGGGACCGGGTCTTTGGGTGGAAGGTCGGCAGTGAGATTGACCTCCCGACAGCGACGATTCGGCATGGTGACAGCATCGCAGGAGCTGGGGAGGGGCAGAGGCTGACTGCTGGGCATGTGAGGAGGGGTCACATGCGCATGCAGCCACATGGACCGAAGCGCGCCGAGCGGAAACTCATCTTCGTGCCGCCGACGGTGGTGCGGTCGGACCTCCCCCTGCAAAGCACCCACGGCTACCGGGTGCGAGTCACCTAGAAAGGAGCGAGTGATGGACCTCAGCGACCTGATTCCGAACATGCCTGCGGATTTCTGGCGAGCGGTTCGCCGGTTGGGGCGGTGGGATTGGTTCAGTTTTCGCCGCGGCGAAGGGATGCGCACTGATTTTGACCTGCGCATGGAGGCGCTGGCAGGCGTGCCTGATGCCAAAAAGTTGGTGGACCGTTTCCGCCGAACGGAGGGAATCAGTGGGTTGGTGTTTTGCTGGCTGGAATGCCTTGGAAAAATGGCTGCGTTCGGTCCCAAACTGTTTCGGCCGACTGCTGAGCAGTGTGAGGCGATGGAGCACGTGGACATCCGGCTGGGAATGGCGGAGTACCGCCAACCTTATCCTGCGATGGCAATCCAGTTTCCCGAGGAGTACCGCCGCGGCTTGCTCCGGCGCATTGGCGGCGGGGCAGATGGGTTGCAGGCGCTCCCGCAGTATACGTTGCTGCGCTGGTGGTCGAAGCCCAATCCTGCCTTTTTCTCGGGACTGCCGGCACCGCTGGCAGCAACGGGGCAGGAAATCTCCTATTTTTTCCAAGCTCGGCCGGAGCTGGTGACCATCGAGGACGCGCTGCGAAATCACGTCAGCCAAACCGCTGAGGATTCGCTGGTTAGCGAGGCAATGACGCGGGTGGCGATGAACCTGTGTCTGATGCTGGTCCACCACGGTTGCACTGAGTCGCCCAGCAATCCGCAGCACCTGGAGCGACTGGCGCGGCGCAGCTGCGATGATGCCCGCCGCCAGGAGCGGTCCCACGTCTACCTCCTCTCGCTGGAGCAGGAGGTAACGGTCCGCGAAATTCGGTCCGCCAGCGCAAGCCTCGGCGGGACGCACGCCTCGCCGAAGCCGCACTGGCGCCGTGGTCACTGGCGTCGCCAGTCGCATGGGGTGGGCCGCAGCGAAAAGCGAATGGTGTTCATCCGGCCCACCTTCGTTCGCGCATCGTCCTTTGTTGGCCAGTTGGGGGACATCTCGGTTGCGTATCGGGGAGGAACGACATGAAACGGCAATTTCCTCCTCATTCTGCCCCCCGCGGAAGGCGGGCGCGCGGGTTTGAGGTCCACCAGAATGTCCTCGCACGCATTTGCACCGGCGAAGTGGTGACTGATGTTCTCGGCGGGCTTTCCGCAACGGAAATCCGCTGCCTGATGGCGTGGCACCTGCTGCGCCGGCAGCCCCCTGCGGCCCGCGAACGCCGCCGCCCTGCTGGCGGGGGTGCCTTCCTACGGCTGGCGCCCGCCGGCGCGGAATCGTCCCGATTGCGGTTGACTTCAGTGCAACTACCTGTTATATCTAACTACCGGTCACCTACCGCAGGCGGCCGGAGGAAAAGGAGCAAATAATGACCATTCGACGGTTGGTAGACGAGGCTGAGGTGTCGGACGCTTTTTTCAATGACCTGCTGACGGAGCAACTGCCTTTCGATTGGCAGGACGGCACGCAGGAGGAACTGGAGTCCGCCCTGCTGGTTGCTGCCAGGCGGTTCGTGGAGCGGGAAAAAATCATCTCCGTCAACAGTAGGTACACCCCGGAGTGGTTCGTCCGAGACTACCTCGCCCGGTTGTGAGAGAAAGGAGCAGGCGATGAAACGCACGATTGACGGGGTCCCCTACAACTTCACCCGCAACGACCACGGCTGGATGGTGGTCTGCCTCGAAAAGCAGACCAGCCGCTTCAGCCGCAGCCACCAGGTCTACTGCCGCCTGGACGGCACCCCGACCCGCTGCTCATGCCCGGACTGCGCGACCAAGCGGCACTGGTGCAAACATCTGCGCGAGGTCGAGGCCATCCACCGCGAGCAGCAGGACCAGGCGCGGAAGCCGGGGAAGGCGAAGCCCCAAGCACCCATCGTCGGACGCCTGGGTGAGATTTTCGCCTACCGCCTGACCAACGACTCTGGCATTGACGTGACCTTCGAGATCAGCGGCCAGCTGGCAATGGTGACCGAAGACAACCTCGGCACCCGCAGTGTGTTCCTGACCGACCGCGACCGCGCCCGCCAGACGTGGGCGGGCTACGTCAAGGCTGGCATGCGGCAGGTGGATGGTGTGGATGTGGTCTAATTAGCGAAAGGAGAGAACGATGACCAATTCTGCCCTTCCCCGTGGCGCCGAGGCCGACCGTTGCCGGGCGCACACCCGCGCCCGGTTGCCAGCGTTCGTTGCCTCGCTGCGGGAGTCCATGCCGTCGCTGGTGATCACCGTGGATTATCCCTTCGATGACGCTGGCATGCTGGCAGCGACGGTGTGGGTCTGCGTTCGGCACACCAAGAGCACCCGCGCCGTGGATTGCGCCGTTCGCAACGTGCCAGTCAATGCCGTCCTGACCGATGACGAGAAGCGCGCCATCGGCGCTGCCGTCGGCAAGGCGGCATCCGACGCTGGACTGGAGGCGTGGCTCAAGCCGCGCTGGTGCGACAAGCATCAGCTGGTCTACCGAGTGTTCTGGAAAGCGTGAGAGGTGGTCTTTTCGCCCCGTTTTCTTTTTGAGGAGCAAGCGATGTTTGGATTGAGTTCTCTCTTCGGCGCGATTGGCCGGCTGACGGCCAGCATTTCCCGCACCGCCGACCTGTTCGACGATGCCAACGCCCGCTTGGCCGAGCGGCTAACAATCCCGGAGCAGCCGGAGACGCTGGGGTTGCCTGCCCCGGAGGCCGTGGAGAACGGCGACGGCAGGAAGCGAGCCAGGGTCCGTGCGTGATGTGTTGCTAACGGGAGGGGAGCAGCAAAGTCAGATGCTCCCCTCCCTCTCCAAATTGTTTTCGTTAGGGGGAGGGTTAGACGAATGCCTGTTCACGTCACGAAGGAGAACGCCCGCCGCGCCGCGCAAATCTTCGGGCGGTTGCGCGAGGCCATCCAGCAGACGGTCGGCCCCGAGCCGGCCAATCACCTGCTGACCACCGGGGAGGCGGTGTTCGTCTTGGAGTTCCTCGCTGCTGTGGAGGCGGAGGCGCCGGCGGAGGACACCTGCCCTCCGTCAAGGGACACCGGTTTCCGCATGCAGGTTCGCGTGCAGGACGACAGCGGCGCGGGCGTCCGCTGGGCTGACCTGGCGGATGAGTAGCAAACGGTGTGTGGGGAGGTGTAAGGCCACCTCCCCACCTTTTTCTTTTTGCTGAGGAGATGAAGATGGAAGCATGGCGAAAAGTTTGGCGGGAGGGGGTTGCCCCCCTGCTGGCTGGTGCGGCATTGGAAGTGCTGCGAAGGGCGCTGGTGGAGGATGACCCGCGACTGCTCCAGGGTGTCACCACCACGCCGCCGCCGCTGCCTGTCGTTGAGGACTGGCCTTGCGAGGCCGCCTGCCTGCTGGCATACCCCGGCGCGGTCGAGCTGGGTGGTTTCGCGCCAGCCGTCGGCGCCGCAAGGGTCGGAGACGTGGAGGAATCATTTGCCCGGCTCTGCTTCGAGGTGGACCAGCACCTCGGCGAGCCGGCTGCCTGCCGTTTTTTGCTCAATTTCTTTGACGAGACACCGCGCGAGGAAATGCGCCGGCAAATGCTGGCCGAGGTGAACCTGTCCCTGGCGGAACGGGAACGAGAGGAGATGTGGTCATGAGTTACCGATGCGAGGTTTGCCGGGGGGCGGTTCCCCCCGGCTTCCCGCTGCGGCGGCACACCCTGCTGCGGCCGGACGGGAGCGTCTCCCAGGAAATCCCAGTTTGCAGCAGTTGCGCCCGCCAGCTTGATGACGGAGCAACGGTGTCCTCCTTGGTTGGGGAGGTCCCCCGCCTGCCTGCCGGGCTCGCCATCCCGCGGCAGGGGAGGATTGCCATCGGCGGCGCCGGGGCGCGCCGGGGAAGGCGACCGGGGGAGTTGCCTGAATGATGTCGTTCTTGTCTACTTTTTATGGAGGATTGAAGCATGCCGGAAATCGGAAAGAAAACCAAAAGAAGCGGGGGGTCGGGTGACATTCTGGCCGTCCTCGCTGGAATGGATGATGTCCACACCATCCTCGTGGAGCGGCCGACAACCGACGTGTCCGCCCGTGAAATCATCTATCCCGAGGTGGAGGTCTGGATTCTGGACACCCTGCAGAACGGCCTGACGTGCGCGCAGGCGAAGGAAATGATTGGCTGGGTCAGCGAGGAGGACTACGTCATCGCGGAAACGCGCCGCAAACCTGAGATGAAAGGGAAGGTCTCGTTTGGGGACGATTTCGACCTGGTTGATTTCCTCGGAAACAAGGTGCAGCTCTGGCGGAATGCCGGGAACCGCCGGCTGGACTTAGTCCACGCAAAAGGCATCGGGCAGGATATCCTCAATGACAACTGGGAGTTCAATCTTGAAACCATCATCATCTCACGCACCGCGATGGTCACCAGCGGGCAGAACCGCATCGTTGGATTCATCCTGGCGTGCCAGAAGCGAGTTGGGAAGGACCGGGTGAAGTGGGAGAAAATCTGGCCCGAGGAACCCCGGCTGCGAACCCTCGTGGCCTTTGGCGGAAGTGATGACCTGAAGGTGTTGCGCACGCTGGACAACACCAAGACGCGGACGCCGGCGGATGCGTTCTACGCGAGCGGTTTCTTCTCGTCTGATTTGAACGGGAAGCCTCTCACCGGGAACCGGCGCAACGAATGCACGCGCTACCTGGACGTTGCCATCGACCTGCTCTGGAAGCGGACGGTGAATCCGGATGGTCTTTTCGGTGCCTCCCACAAGTATCAGACCAACGCGGAGTCGGAGGACTTCGTTCGCCGCCACCCGCGGCTGGTCGAATGCGTCGGGAACCTCTTCCTGCAAAACGAGGAGCGAGTGTTCACCAAAATGCGGCTCTACTGTGGGCAGTGCAGCGCCCTGTTCTACCTGATGGGTTGCTCCGAAAGCGCTGCGGACGTTTACTGCGCTGCGGAGATGCCCACCGAGGAAATGCTGTCCTGGGACTGCTGGGACCAGGCGAACGACTTCTGGCGGTTACTGACCGAGCGGGACGCCTCGCTGCTGGAAGTGCCGCTCGCATTGGGGCGGCTGGTGAGTTCCGATGAACCAGATGAGGATGAGAAGTTCGCCCCCCCGGCTGGACGCAAGGATGGCACCCCAGCGGAAAAGCGCGCCATCCTCGTCAAAGCATGGCAGGCGTTCCGCATCGGCCAACCAGTTACGAAGGAAACTCTCCGCCTCCGGTACAGCAAGGACAGGTACGGAAACGTCATCCTCGATGATTGGCCAATCATCGGCGGCATCGACCGGGGAGACCGCCCGGAGAAGGAGGATGGGGACGATGAGGATGACGAGCCGCAGGAGACCGCCGCGGACATGCAGGCACGCATCGATGCCGCCAGGGCCGCGAAGAAGCGGGCGAACGGCGGGGATGTGGCCGAGGAAATCGATCCCGGGAGGCCGGCAGACAGTAACGGCAATAAGCGAAAGAAGAAGTCGCCGTCATCCGCTGGGGGGAAGGAGGAGGAGGAGGATACTAAGCCGCAAACCCTCTCCGAGCAGCTCGAAGCGATTCGGGAAAAGCACCCGGGGCGGCTGCTGCTGTTCCGGGCTGGCAGCATCTGGTCGGCCTACGGGGTGGATGCCATGCGCGTCGCCTCCCTGCTGAAGCTGCCGCAGCGGCTGGCCAACGAATTGCAGCGGACGGATTTCCCGGTCAAGAAACTGGCGGAGTACCTGCCGCGCCTGGTGGCCGCCGGGCATCGGGTGTCCCTGTGCGAGAGCCGAGGAAAGGAAGTCGAAGTCGAGGACGCGCCGGTTGCGGGAATGCCAGCCCCCGGCAAGTCGGCAGGGAAGAAGGGAAAGGCGGGGGCGAAGAAGTGATTGTTGTTCCATCATCTGCAAAGGAGACAAACGTGCAAGGAAAAGACCTGCAAATCGGCGGGCGATACCTGGCCAGGGTCTCGGGAAACCTGACCATCGTTCGCCTTGACGGCATTCGGGAGGTCGCTGCTGCCGGGGCCAGCCGCCGTGGCCGCAAGGAGTATCGGACGGTGTACGATGTCACCAACCTTGCGACTGGCCGGAAAGTTGTCTTCCGCTCTGCGCAGCGATTCCGCTGGCGGAGTGGAGATGGACCGGCAGCGGCGAAGATTGAGCGGTTGAGCTTCGATTCCGCGTGGCAGCGACTGTCTGAGGCTGGTGCCTGCGATGCGATCGACGGGGAGGAACGTCACCGCGTGCATCAGGAATGGTTGCAGGCCGGCAATCCGGCAAATGTGGCGGAGTTCATCTACCGGCGCGCGAACGTCGGGCCGGAAGGTCAGGAGCCGTCACCGGAAATCGTTGCCGAGCGTTTGCGAGAAGTCTTCTCTCCACCGACCGAGACGGGTGACCCTCGCAATTGCCCCGTTTGCGGGGGTGCCGGTGTCATTCCTCTCATTCCGTCGGAGAACGGTTGCATGCAGCAGGATTGCGTTTCCTGCGGCGCAACTGGTCTGCTGTCTGGAATTGGTCGGCGGCAGCTTGATGGCGATTGCTGACGGAAGCAAGGTAGAACGCGGTCCTGCGGGGAGGTCGGTGCAGTCGTCCTTGAATGGAAGAGACGGCCGAAGTGAACCGCACAAATCCATGCGTGACAGCCGGGAGAGACCGGCAAACTTACGATCCCTCTACCAAACCAAGGAGCAAAGCAATGCGAGCGAGCAAGGAAACGGCATCGGCGGCGCTGGAGATTTTCAACCAGCTGCCGGTGGAAACGGATGCCATTGAGGACATCATCAAACATGGTTGGACAGTGGACTGTGAGCAGTTGGCAAAACAAGTTGCGTTCGTGCGCGAATTCCTCGAAGCCGCCGGCTGCAAGCTGCCGACCGAGGCAGCGCTGGCGCGCGACCGGGAGCGGAAGCGCAACACCATCAAGCACTAGCTGAGGGAGGGTGAGCAATGGCAGACCGCGAGGTTGAGTATTTGCGATGGGACCTGGAGCAGAAAATCGAGGCCCAGCAGCAGGAAATTCGGGCGCTGCGGGAATCTCTGCGAACGCTGTCCCAGGAGTTGTGGCAGGCAATTGGTGGGTTGGAGGAAGCCAAGCAGGACCGGGTGAGATGACATCTGTCAACCCGCTTCGCCTGGGCGGAGAGCTGCTGTTCCATACCAGCAGTCAGGTCGGCAAGCCGTGCAGTGCCGAGGCAAGTCCCCGAAGGGGGATTACCTCACTCAAAGGCCCCGCTGCCCCCCGGGGAAGCCGCCAACCACGGCGGGGGCGCCCTTCATTCAGATCATCACTCTTTGAGGAGCAAGCGATGTATTTCATTGGTGGCACCAGCACCCGCGGCACTTACTACTTCCACTCATCCCAGCTCAGTGGATGGGTAGTTGCCGACCTGGACGCGTGCAAGGCGTCCCTGCACGACAGGTTGGCGACCGTTGAGGTCGGCAGTGAGTACGATGATGTTGTTGAGGTCCTGGAACGCAGGTCCGGGTTTGGGAATGACGGAAAAAAGTGGTTGGTGGATGGACACGACCTCTTCCTTCTCCTGCGCGATTTTGCCGAGGAACTGACCGTGCTGATGGTCTACCACGCGGATGGCTCGCAGATGGCGTATGGCGAATCGGAGAGGGATGCCGCGAAGGCGATGCGGAGAATCAGGGAAAGCGGGCGCGGGAAGGATGTTGTTTGAACGTGTTTCCACTACAGGTGACAACGTGGGGGTTCGAGCCCCATCACCCGCTCCAGGGGGGCTGCTGGGATGCGAGCCGAACTCCGCGAAAGCGAACCGTTCGGACAGGAGGGTTCAACTCCCTCCCAGCCCCATCACCAACCTCTAGCTCAGCCGTGTAGAATCGCTTGGGATGGGTCGGAACCCTTTAGTCGGGGCAAACCCCATTTTCGTCCTCCCGATGCCCCAGCAGGGCATCAAGGGCCGGGAAACGGCATCTTAGGGGGAAGGCTGGACACCCAATTCCAGCCAATAAATCCCTACCGTTCCTATCGGTTTGCTAAGTATGCTAAGTATTAGGGGAGCAAATAGTAGTGAGCCGCGCCCCGGGGCCAGGCCGGAGCAGTAAACCCGGTCACCCAGGGCGCGGCGGTTTCTTTCCTATCCCAGCGTTCGCCTGATGATGGCGAATGCTTTGCTGACTGATTCGCGTGTTGTGGTGCCAGGAGATACTGGCAAGTATAGGACCTCGTTACTCAATCTCTTTGCCATCTCTCCACCCACCACCTTGCACTTCTTGTACTCCTCTTGCAAATGGCAGGGCTTGAACGACTGCCGCGCCGCAATCCCTTCTCTGTTCAACTCTCCGACCACTCTCGCCTGTTTTTCCCACGTCAGCCCCGGCACGCGCAAGTCGTACATCCACACAACATCTCTCAACGGCATCCGCCAATCTGCGGGACAAGCTGCATCACACCAGCTTTCAATTTCCCGCCGTCGCAGGATGTTGTCATTTGCGTGAGGCAGCCCGTTGTGGTTGACCGGGTCTAGAACATCCAGAATCCAGCGGGCATGCAGATTGCTCATTCGGTAGTTGTGCGCGCGCGGGACATGCCAGAAATCGTGAGCGTCGGTGAATCCGCAATTGCGCAGCTGGCGGGCGAGAACAGCATGCGCGGGGTCGCGGAACCAGACGGCGCCACCTTCTCCATCAGGACAGCAGATTATTTTGTTCTTGAAAAACGACCACGCCGCTGCGTCTGTGTCAGGGTGTGGCACGATTCCGTGTGCTTCGGCCAAGTCTTCGATGACGGCAACCCTTCTTGCCTTGGCCCAAGCATGAATCAAGTCCATGTTGCACCGACGACCATAGATGTGAACTGGCATGATGGCCGCAACCTCTTCATCCGGAAGGATGCTTTCATTGAGAAGGAGTCGGTCATTGCAGTCAACAAACGTCGGCTCCAATCCGGCCAGGGTAATGGCGCGGGCGCACGCTATCATGGTGAAATCCGGGCACAGACAGGAAGCCCCAAGAGGCAACCGCAAAGCCTCCAATCCGAGGTGTAGTGCGGCAGTTCCAGAAGCGCAAGCAACCATTCCATTTGGTGACACCCCAGTCCACTCAGCAAATTCCTTCTCTAACCGCTGATACGCTTCCATTTATTCCTCATTCGTGATAGAATAAAATCGTTCCCGAAGCTAAAGGAGGGAGTCATGTTGAATCACGCCGGCAAAACGTTCGGTCGGTTGTTTGTGACTCGTTACGCAGGTCGAAACAAGCACAATTTCCCACTGTGGGAGTGTGTCTGTACCTGTGGGAACGTCACCACGGTAGTTGGCTCCTCTCTCAGTTCTGGCCTCACGAAAAGCTGCGGATGCTTGAGGAAAGAAACAATCGCGGGCCTGAGAAGGTCACATGGCATGTCCGGAACTCGGGAGCATCTCGCTTGGCAAGACATGCGCCGCCGGTGCTCCAAAGCCAGCAGGACGGATTGGAAGCACTACGGCGGACGCGGCATTGGGGTCTGCAAACGATGGAACCATTTCGAGAACTTCTTGAGCGACATGGGTGAATGTCCTCAGGGGCATACGTTGGAGAGGAAAAAGAACAACGGACATTATTCTCCTGACAACTGCGTGTGGGCATCTCGCAAGACCCAATCAAGGAATACGAGAAGGAACGTGTGTCTCACCTATCAAGGCGTTACAAAAACTATGGTCGAGTGGGCTGAAGCCTTCGGATTGAACTACGACTGTCTAAAATACCGCATCCGAAAGGGGTGGGGCGTCGAAGAGGCACTGACGACGCCGTCGGCCAAGAAAGCAACAGCCAAATAATTCTCCATGTCTTGTGTACTCCACTGCTGCGGGTTCCTATCATCAATCCCCGTGGGGCGTGGATGGGGAATCGGTTGGCGGGGTTTTGCTAACCGCCGGCACGAATTCAACCTTGTCTTTTTCCCTGCTTCCCGCGTAGGGTCCAGTTTTCACTTCAGCCAGGCTGGCATCCGTGATGAACTTGACCCCGTGCCCGCCGGCAATCAGAGACACCAGGTCACAAGGGCCGAGGGTCCTCTCGCAGACGGGCAGGTGGTCGCTGGTGTAGAACGTGACCGTGATGATGCCACGGCGGACCACCAGCACTTCCTGCGTCCGCGTCACCTGCCGAGGCCAGTCATGGTGGATGTGGGGCGGGACCTCCCAGCCAGACGGGCGGTCGATGGTGGCCAGCTGCTGGGGCAGGGCGGGGTCGGTCAGGAACGTGACCCCCGGGTTGGCGTGGCTGGCGCGGACGATGATGGCCAGCAGCCCCTCGCTCCCGTCCCAGCTCGGCGGGGCGAAGATGTATTCAACATCTGGCCGAGTCTGCTGGATTGCCGTTGCTGACACGGAAGGATTCTCAGCGGGAATGCCTGTCATCCGAGTTGCTCCTTGACAATTTCGAGCAGCCGCTTGCACCGGTGGCGATACGTGTGGTCTCTGATGGTCCGCTGGAAGCCGGCTGCGGCAATCTGCGCCCGCCGCTCGGCCTGCTCGGGTCGGAGCCAAAAGGCAATCAGTCGGTGCATTTCAAGCCGGTCGCGGTAGAAGACGATTTCTTCATCTGGCCGGTACATGGCCGCCAGCCCGGCCGTCCACGGGTGAATCAGGAACGCCTGGAATCCAAGGGCCATCACTGCCCGATTGCTAAAATATCTGTCTGATACGGGCGCATCGGGCGCGAGGACGATTTGCGAGCTGGCAATTAGGTTGGCGAGGTTGCGCTGGTAGACCCTCCCCTGAATGTGGTTGAATCGCTCGCCCCAGCGATCCGCGACTTCATTGACCCACGACAGCCGCCCCTGCCCGCCGCGGCTGATGCCGGTGAACACCAGCGGCGGCGCCGGCTTGAGCGGTTTGCCCGGGCCGCAGACGCGCTCGTCGGCCCCCTGGGGAAGCCAGTGCAGCTTGCCTTCCCAGTTTTTTGCCACCCAATCGCCGTCGGTCAGGAAGCCGATGTCGCAGAGGTCAGTCAGCTTCTCAATCCAATGAACCCGCTCGATACAGCGGCGCGCCAGCGTCGGGTCGTTCGGCCAATCCACCAAATCGAAGCACCAAAAGGCCGTTGGCGGCTTGAAGCGCGCGATGGTGGCGTAGTCGTGCCAGTGGTGGAACAGGACCAGGTCCGCCGGCTCGTCCACCCATTTGTGCCCCTGGCTTTCCTCGATGCGCACGACGGTGTGCCCCAGCGAAACGAGTGCGAAGGTGACGGCACCCTCGTCGTCTGCCGACCTTCTGAACCTGCCGTGGTTGGCAATGTACAGGATTTTCACGTAGACTGCCTCTACCTCTTGCCCTTTGGCAAATTCACCTCTTCCCACACCTGCCGGTGCCGAATCAATTCCCCGATGGTCTGCCAGAGGAGATGCCCGCCTTCCCCGCACAGCCCATGCACCTCCTGGACGCTGAAACCCATTGCCAACCAGAAATGCTTCGACAACCACCCCTCCCCGCCAATGCCGACGGGGGCCACTGCATAGACCGTCTGCCAGGGCGAGAGGACTTCGAGGTCGTCGAGCATGCGGAAGAGCAACGCCCGGCCGTTGTCTTTCGAGGGGCCGGCCGGTGCGAAGGCGCAGATTTCCGTGTTGCCGTGGATGCCAGCCCGCCATGCGATGATGCCCACTGCCGGGTCGTGCCAGTGGTGGACAGTTCTGAATGGTTCAACATGCTTGGAAAGCACGTGGTCCAGGTCACTTTGCGGTTTCTTCTCCTGGGCGACTGATGCAGCACCCTCCAAGGTCGTCACCTCAACTTCTCGAGGCTTGAGAACAACCCTCATTCCCGGCATCGCTGAGGGTTTCTCCGATGCGGGTACGGTCACTGTCTCCCACTGCGGACGGGCTGGCTGTTTCTCATCTTCGTTCATGGCTGTTTCTCCTCTCACCAAATGAGAGCATGCCGGTTGCCTTTGCGGTCCAGGTAGTAAGCTGCTTCCTTCCCCTCGAAGGTGAAGGCTCGCACGAAGCGCGTCAGGTCGGCAGCGGCGCGCAGGTCTTTGCGGTAGTACGTTCGGGCTCCGTCGGCGCTCTGAGGTACAGCTTGATAATCCCCGCTGAGCAACCGCGCGAACCAACCCCTGAACATATAGTAAATTTGCTCCATGCCCTTGCCGCAGAGCGTCTCGGCCGTGTCCCACGCCTCGACGGCGTAGACGCTGGTGGTGATGATGGGGCCGGTGTCGATGTCCACGTCCAGCTCGTGCAGCGTCACGCCGCACTGCTTGTCGCCGTTGATGATGGCCCATGAGAACGCGCCGGCGCCGCGGTAGGCAGGCAGCAGCCCGGGGTGGAAGTTGTAGCATCGCCGCTGGGCGATGAAATCCTCGCTGACCAGGTGCCCGTAGAGGACGCTGATGAACACGTTGGCAGCCTCGGGATTGCCTGTTAGCTCCCAGTCCCCAGGCAGGTTGGCAGACGCCCAGGCGAGGCATGGGTCACCAATGATTGGCCGGCTGCTGGCCACGCAGACCTTCTGATTAACCACTTCCCGCCAGCCCCCTTTCAATCCTCTCCATTTGCAGCATCAGCTTGGCATATTCTTGGCAAAACAACACGGCGCCGCCCGGGCAAAGCGGGCGGACGGGAAACAGCAAAAACCCCAGGGCACCATAGAATCGATGAGCGATGTCATTGTCCGCGCTGGTGAATCCATAGACTGCATGCGGGGGGTTGCCGCGACAGTGCTTGAGCACATGGAAAACCAGCATCCGTCCGTGCCCCTGCCGGCGTTTGCCAGGATCCACGTCGAGGTTGGTTATCTCCGCGCTGCCGCCGATCCCGCGCCGCCAGGCGATTTGGCCGATGCCGTGCCGCTTGTGAATCCATTCGCCTTCCGCCATCACTGGGGCCCCCCGATGGGCTTCCACAAGAACCAGGCATGCCGCCCCTCGCCGTAGAAGTGCGAAGCCAGCAGGCTGCGGAAGCCCAGCGCCTTGAAGAACTGGAGCGCTGATTCGTTGTCGCTGGCGCAGAATGAGTACAGTCCCATCCAACCTTTCTCCTTGCCCAGCGCTTCCAGTTCTTCGACCATTGAGCGGCCGACACCTTGTCGTTGAGAGCCAGGCTCCACGTCAAGGTGAAACTCACAGGTGCCTCCGCTGGACGGCGCCCAAGCCAGCGCGCCAATGAGTTGGCCGCCGGCGTCGAAGCGGGTCATCGTAGGCATGTCTCACCGATGCTTCGCAGCATGTCATCTACCATGCGCCGGTCGGAGAAGTTTTCGGTGATGTACTGCTTTTGTTCGTCTCGGTCTGGTCTTCCCCACGTCGGAGTCTCAAACCAATCATGCATTCGCCTGAGAGCAGACTTGAAATCCTCCCTGTCTCCGTGTTTGAAGTAAGACGCACGCACGCCGAAGTAATCCCTCCCCCCGTTGTACTCTGAATTGCTCAGCAGCACTGGTTTGCCAAGGTAGTACCCCTCCATCAGCGACAGCCCGCCCGTGCTCAATTCGTAAAGCGGGGCGCAGAGGAACCGGCAATGGGCGACGGCCTCCTGGTACTCTTGGTAACTGCATTCATGCCGGGTGCAGCGGTACGGGATTTTCAGCTCCGCGCAGCACTCCTCGAAGACCCCCCACCACGGGTCGGGAATCTCACGCAGGCACATCAGCGCGTAGCCGTCATCACGAATGTCATTTTCCGGCCAGTCCCACCAAGGACACGCAGAAAGAATCCGCTCCCAGCCCACCCTGCCGTGGTTTCGTCCTGCTTCGGGAATGCCCCACCACTGCGTCGTTCGGACACCGGTGCAGAGGCTTGGAACCCACACCCTTTGTGCCCGCCAGAGCAACTTGCCCCATTCAACATAATCATACTCGTTTGGCCGGCTGATGTGCTTTGCTTGCTGCTTGCCTTCCTGCCCTGGCTCCCAAATCCAGGCATATGTATCCCATTGATATACGAAAAGGGGAGCATTTGGCCATCGCTCCAACGCGCGGAATGCTTCGTTCATGATGGTGACACCCATGCAGATGAGCACGTCCGGCTCGAAGCCATTGAGCAGCGTAGTATCCGGATGCTCCACCTCTACGTGATGCCCCAAACTACGTAGGTGCCTCCAGCAAGGCAAGGTGCGGTCCTTGGCGGGAATGCTGATGCGGCTGACAATGAGGAAATTCATCGTAATTGCACCCAATAGACGAGAGGGTTGACTTCTGTGCCAGTGCTGTCAACAGGCTCGAACGTTTCCCAGTTCAAGATTTCAAGGTGCCGGAGCCGCCCCCCCGCCGCCTTGCCAATCATCGCGCAGAACTCAGGCGTGTCATACTCAAGAACATGAAATGGATTTTCCGGGGGCCGCGGCTTGCCGGCGCCGTTCGGAGTAGAAATCCACACCTCCAGGCAGGCGGCGTCCATCAGGTTGCGAAGCACGCGCCCCGGGTCCTCAACGTGCTCAATCATCTCAACCGCAATGACGCTGTGGAACTTCCCCCACGAGCACGGCTTGTTGGCATCCCAGACGCGAAAATCAATCCAGGGGTACAGCTCGCCAGCGAAATCCGTGTTGCTTTCCAGCTTGTCGGAAGCAACCAGCCGGTTTGCCGCCCGTTCCAGCATGGCGCTGCCGAGGCCGTTGCCGCAGCCAGCCTCCAGAACGGTTTTCCCGCGCAAGCGCTCGGCCAGTTGGCGGTAGATGGTCCGCTGCTGGGGGAACATGCAGTAACCATGCTTGCGGAACAGGATGGCCGGTTCGGTGTGCCGCAGCTGGTCGCGCGGGGGATTGCGAACCGGTCTGGTTGGCACACTCCCTGGCGATTCGTCCGCTTTCATGCATCCCGATTCCTGCAATCTTTTCATGTCCTCTTCGGTTGGCATCCAGTCACCGCTGTTTTTGTCAGGTCGTCTTGCCATGCAGGTTCTCCTCAGTCCACCGCTGCCATGCGTTCAGGTCCGCGTACAGCGCCCGCCGCCACTCGCGCTGGGCGCCGATGCCCACGAATGCGTCCCAGATGCTGCCGCAATCAATGAAACTGCTGTTGGGGATCTCGTCGTGCAGGCGGTCGATGATGACCGCCGCGCTGACGCCCGCCGAGACGAGGTAGACGGCCGGCACGCGCGGCTCATCGAGCAGGTCATTGACCACCCAGTCAATGCCTTCCGGGCCTTTCTCCAGATGCAGGTTGGGGGATGGCACGCCGACGAAGAATTTGCATCCCAGCAGTCCGGCAACCGGCTCCAAATCGCTGTTGCCAATCATCACCGTGTCCATCCGCCGCAGCTGGTCGATGAGCGGGAACAGCTCGGCCCCGGCGGCGGCATCGTCAAGGACCATGTCTCGCTCCCATCCCTCAATTCTCACGCCGCGATGATGCAGCACGCGGTCAATGATGCCGTCCCCGAACACATCTGCTTCCCACAGGCACTTGGGAACCGCGGTCAGCCAGCGCGGGTCGCCCTGCCGGCGCCGAAGCACGTCGAAGAGTTTCTTGCCGTAGGTCGGGCAAATGACCTGCCCCAACGCGGTGCGGTCGCCGGCGCGCAACCCCAGGATGCAAAGCCACTCGGCATCGCTGTAGCCGGCGAAGCTGAAGTGGTCCCCGCGCTTCAGGCGGTCCACGTACCACTGCAGGGGTTGCTCGTGAATCTTCACGGGCCGTGAAATCCTTTCCTGACAGCATCCTCGACCGCCCTGCAGTGGTCCTCCAGCGCGGGTTCCGTGACTGCCACTTCGGACAGCAGACGCTTCAACGCGTCAGCTACAGTGCTCTTATCATTTGTCTCCAGCCAGCGAAGGTGCTCGGACACAATGACAGCAGCTTCATCTCTTGTCATCTCGACAACTCCTCAAAGGAACTCGCGGAACTTTGGCTCTTCGGGTTTCGGCAATTCGGGCGGGCTGACCGGGTTGCTGGATTGCTCCGCTGGTGCTTGGTGTCCTTCTTCGACAATCGCCCGGATGCGCCGCTGCTGGTCGGCGGTCAGCGGAGAAGAAACTGTAAACGCAAAGGCGAAGCATTGCCATCCCACCACGCCGGCCGCGTTCACCTTCTCAGGTGGTGGTGGTGTCGGCGACTCTGGCACGCCCAAGATGCTCCGCACCTCTTCTACCGCTCTGTCCCAAGTGACCCCCAGGCTGGTCAGGACCTGGCAGGCTACACCATCCGGCTCGCGCAGCAGTCCAAGCAGAAGATGTTCCTCACCGATGAAATCGCAGTTGAGGAGGCGCGCAGCCTCAATGGCATGCTCGATGACCTTCCTGGTCCGCGGAGTGTGAGGCAGTTTGCCCGTCATCGTGATGACATCAGAACCTTGCCGGAGGAGTTTTTCAGTCTCCGAGCGGATGTTGGCAACATCAGCACCAAGGTTCTTGAGGACGTTGGCAGCGACGCCCGAGCCCTCCTTGACCAGCCCCAGGAGGATGTGCTCGGTGCCGATGTACTCGTGGTTGAAGCGCTGCGCCTCCTGGTTGGCCAGCTGCATCACCTTGCGGGCCCGGTCGGTAAAGCGTTCGTACATGGTTGTTGCTCCTTTTGCGAACATCACGACGACAAAGATTCCAGCCAGCATGGCCCAAGCTTTTCCCATGAGTTCTCTTCGGCCCACGCCTTGCCGGCAAGGGAGAACGCGGTGATGTCCTTCCCGTAATACTCATCCATCTTCGCGGCAATTGCCTCCGGCTTGACGATGGCCTCATCGAAATTCAGGTAAGCGCCGCCGATTCGGCTCTTGACGTGGTGGTCCACGGGAATGAGCGGCTCGCGCGAAAGCCAGGTGTTCGTTGGATACCTGTCCGTGTTCATGACCAGCATGCCGCTGGCACAAGCCTCCTGCAACGGCAGAGAACATCCGTTCCACTTCTGCGCACCAACAGCAACGTCTCCCTCTGCGTAGAGTTCTTCATAGGGAATTGTCTCGGCCCGGTAGTCGATGCGCGGGTCCGCTGCCGCCAGTCGCTGCGCCTCGCGCGAGACGTTCTCCTGCACTTGGATGATGAGTCGAAGCGGGCTCCGAACGTGGCGCATTGCTTCGATGACGTTTTCAGTTCCTTCTCTTCCTCGAATACCCAAGTAACCACCTCGATGCACAAACACCTCCGCGCGTTTGCGCAATCGCCACGGGTAGTCAACCGGCAGGGGCAGGAAGGTGCCGCCGAAGTAGTCCAAATCCAGCAAGGAGGGACAAATGAACTTGTCGGGACGCGGCCACTCTGTCTTGAAGCACTCATGCATGGGCACGCAAACCGTTCGGATGCCGCGCTTCCGGCACCACGGGACGAGGTCCCAGTCGAAAAATGTTTCAAACGCCAGCAGCACGTCAAGGCGCTCAGCCCAACGGCGGACATATGCCATGTCCATGCCCGCCAGGTTGACCTGGGGAGATTCCGGGGGATACCATTCGGGATGATTTGGCATGCGACCGCGCATGACCAGGCAGACATCAGTGATGATGCCGTGGTCGTAGTGGGCTTTCGCCAGGTGCGAAAGCCCTCGGTCGGTGGAATAAGTCAGGCATCCCACCCTCATGACTTCATCCTCCACACCGCCAGCCGCTCCACCCGCTGGTCCCACATGCCGAGTAATTCCAGGCAGGCGCGTTTGATAGCCAACCCCTCGCCGGCGTCATTGACATCATGAGCGGCAATGGCTTGGGGGTTGCATTGCCGTGCCACCTTGATTTGGTTGAGCGTGCCGTCGTGGCTGTGGTCTCCATCCAGGTACGCAAAGCCGCACGGGCGGGGTTCCCACTCCTCAATGCGCATGCGGAACACCTCGACGTTGGCAATGCTGCGATTGTCCAGATTCAGTAACAGGGAGCGGTGAATGAAGTCTCCGGTTGGGTCCCGATCGTCAAAGCCACCAAACGGGTCAACGCTGCACACCTGACGCAGCTTGCCGGCTGTACCTGTCAAGCGGGCAAGTAGGATGGTGCTGCGTCCGTAATACGCGCCGACTTCTAGCATGGGTCCATCCGTCAGGCGCGCCGCGTCCCACAGCAGGCGGGCTTCCGGTTCGGACAGCCAGCCGTTGATGTAGGCCAAGCTCGCGTGGGCATCCTCAAAAGTCATGGAAAATGCCTCCGCATAAACGCCAGGAACTCCGGCCCATCCCGCTCCGGCGCCCAGAGCAATTCGTTGAGCCGCTCCCGCCCTGCTTGGCCGATTTCCAAATTGCGCTTCGGGTCCTTGAGCACTTCCAACGCATCAGCAATGTCCATCAAGCACTTCGGATAGTTCATGTCGCCGCGGCCGTGCTCCAGGCTTGCCGGCACGCCGAACTCCAGGCAGGTTTCGCCGTCAATCAGCAGATCGTAGGCCAGCATCCGCGAGTTCAGCAACCGCCCCGTGATGACCGGGCAACCAGCCAGCATCGCTTCGTAGAGCGCCCAGCCCGGGCAATCGACGCTTTTGAGATGAACGAGGGCCAACGCTGCCGCGGCGACTTGGGGGACATCGCGGTGCCTGATTTGCCCGGCTGGCGCGTTGTTGCCGAAGACGCGGACGCCGAGATTGACGCAGTCATCCACGATGGGTCCGTATCCCCACGCGCGGGCGCTGTGGGCGAGGCAATAAGGAAATGCGTGGACGGTCAGCCTGCTGCGGTCAATGCTGTCATACTCCGCGCTGCGCGGGTAGGGCGGCCAGCAGGTGTATGCCATGTCGTTGTCGCCTGTCTTCGCTTCCGCCGCCCATTCTCGCAATTGCTCCGGGGTCACAGATTTGCCTGCCAGGTGTCCCAAGTTGGTCGCCTCTCCCCGGCCATGCTTGTAACGTTCGCAGCCATACCACAGGCAGGCAGTGATGATGGGGCAGGGGAGGTTGACTTCGTCGCCTCCCTTCGGGCATATCTCCGGCTCTGCGCCATTTACCCTAAGATACACCATCCGCTTTGCCAATCTTGGCCAGCGTGCGGTTATTTTCGGGATATTGCGGACCTTTATTTCGCAGAACAAATCGCAAATCAACATATCGTTCAGGCTGGCCTCTTTGATGGACGGGTCTAATGCATCGTAGCCCAGCGCATACATGTCTTCGACTGCAAGCACGGTGTCGCAGCCAACAGACTTCAGCTCATCTCGTAGTCGCTTGCCGCAATGCTTGACTTCGTATCCTGCGTGGTGGAGCATGACGGCAGAACTCTCCAGCTGGGGTGTGTCGCCGTTCTGAATGATGGCAAGCAAGACTATTCCTCCATTGCATGCAACGCCTGCTCCAAGCGACGGGCGGTCTCAAGTGACAAGCACGCCAACAACTTGGACGGGTTGCCGTGTAGACGAATCAAAACGAGGTCGCCTTGCCTGGTGACCACCAGCTGGTCAGAGTCGGTCAGGGGCGTCACCGGACGCACTTCAAACGTCAGTTGTTCTTCGGTAGTCATGCGATTGTCTCCATGCTTGACTCGTAGTGCCTCACCAGCAACTCCACCACGTCCATCACGTTCTGCTGGGGGTTCCAGCCGAACGTCCGCCGCGCCTTGGCCGTGTGGCCGATGAGCTGCGGCTGCGGCCCCGGGCGCGCGAAGGCGGAGTCGCTGCGAACGCGGCCCTCGAACTGCGATGGCACCCCTGCGGCCTCGAAGGCATGCCGAGTGATGTCGCGGATGGACCATGCGTCATCACTGGCCAAGATGAAATCGTCCGGCTTGTCCTGCTGAAGAATCTTCCACATCCCCTCGACGTACTCCGGCGCGTGGCCGATGTCTACCAGCATGCTGAGGTCGCCAAGGACCAGTTCGTCTTGTACTCCCTGCGCGATTCGTGCAACCCCCTGGCAAATCTTGTGCAGCAAGTAATCCCCCCGGCGCCGCACGCTGTCATGATTGTACAGGATGGCCGTGCTGACGTGCATTCCGTGCTCGCGGCGGTAGTGCTGAGCAGCGTAGAAGGCGGCGCACTTGGCCACCGCGTAGGGGCTTTGCGGCGCGAACGGGGTCCGCTCATGCTGCGGTGCCGGCGCGCAGCCGAACTGGGTGGCGCTGCAGGGTTGGAAGACGCGGATGTTCTTGCTGACCTGCCGCACCGCTTCGAGCACCGTCATTGCCCCGCCGGCTGTCACTGCCATGCTGTAGGCGGGGGTTGCCAATGAAAAGCCGACGTGATCTTGGTCCGCGAGATTGAACATCTCAGCCGGGTTGGTTTCCTCAATGACCTTGCGAATCGAGAATGGGTCAAGCAGGTCGCCGGAATGCAGGGTCAATCGTTCGCTTATGTCCTTCGGGCAAGCCGGCGAGCAACCGCGGTGCTTGGTATTGCACTCGGACAGGTGGTTGCCCTGCTGGTTGAGCAGGTGCTGAATCCGCCAGAGATTGTCTGGACCGTGACTGCTGTGGCGAACGACACCGTGGACATCATATCCCTTGGACAGCAACAGGTCGGCAAGAAAACTCCCATCTTGACCCCCTACCCCTAAAATCAATGCCCTCACTTTTTACTCCTGATTCGGACCATCAGCCGGTCAAAGTAATCATCGCAGGTTTTCTCCCAGCGATGCACCTGCCACTCCCGCCGCCCGTTCCACAATCGCACGGCAAAGCTGGCAATTGCCTTGCCGTGAGCGACGGCTTCGAGGATGCCTTGCCCATCGCGCAGTGCCTGAATGATGCCGCCGACCCCCTCCATGCGAAAGAACGATTCCATGTGGGCGCCACCAACCGGAATCTCGCCGTTGCGCGGGGACAGTTTGCGGTGCTCCTTATTTTGGCGAAGATGCTCCTCATCAAGCAAGCGAAGCAGCTCATGACGGCGGTCAAGGGTCAATGGCACTACAGCATTTCCTCCACCACTTCCCCGTTCCTGAGAAAGACCAGCCGGGCCTTCGGAAGTGGGACGATGAATTTTCCGCCTCCTTCCAACCATACCCGCTCCCGTTCGATGAATTCCGGAAGAAAGGCGTAGGGAAGCACCAGCGCGCACTCCGGGTTTGCCTTACGGAAATCCTCCTCGCTGCGAATTGGAATGCCCGTGCCAATGGTGAACTTGCCAACCTTCTCGGGGGAGCGGTCTGCAGCAGCTTCAATGCAGTCCTTGTCAAGAAGATACCACTGTAGAATCACATTCCCCTTGGTGGATGCACCGAACACCCAGTATCGTTTGCCGCGGAACAACTCAGCTTGGAGGAAGTTTGTGCAGCGGTCGCGGTTGGCCACTGCTTGCGCAAACCAGCTGTGATGGGTGCTGGCATGTGCCAACTCCATTGCATCTTCGGTGCGTTCAGCAGCCAGCGTGCTCGGGCTGTTCAGCCGCCACGTCTCGACCTTCCGCGCGAAAATGCGGTAACTGCCGCCGTTGACGCTGTTCTCCTCAACCTCAAAAATGGACAGCCCGTGGTTTTCGAGCAGTCGGCGCAGGGAGCGGTAACTGAAAAAGAGAAGATGCTCATGGGTCAGGTTTCCGATGTCGCCCTGCTCCAGCATCTGTTTGAGGCACATCAGCTGGGCGATGAAGACCCCGTCCGGAGCCAGCACCCTCACCACGTCAGCGATGAATGCGTTGGGGTCGTCAAGGTCATAGAACATGCCCAATGCTGTGATGACCTTGGCTTTCGGGATACTACCAACCCTACCTTCGGAGCGGATTCCTGGGGCTGCCAACATGTAGGTGTTCCATGACCAGAAGTCATTGATGAGCACTAATCCCTGGTAATTCTTCTCGGTGGCTAGGTTGACAGCTGGCTCAACTCCGACCTTGACTAACTGAGGATTCATTCCTGTTGACGTGTAACTGCGCAGCAATGTGCCGTCATTTGACCCGATGTCGAGCACCACATCACCAGGATTCAAATCCACCAGTTGCTCCGCTGCTGCTGCCACATCGCGCAGCGACTGTCGGCTGGTTTCATTTTGTCCGCTGTGATACCAGTAATGCCGTGTGTACAGGAAATCCTGCGGCGCCGTCCATCGCTGCTGCACGAGGGTGCAGTCCTGGCAGAGCAACAGCTCAATCGGGCAGCGGACGCCGGAATGAACCCTGTCAGCGGAAACGAAATCGGAAACGAACTGGGTGCCAAGGGAGAAGAGAGGAAGGAGGTTGGACGAGCCGCAGACGCGGCAGGCTGTGCATTCCTTGCTGACGCGCGGCGCGTCGATAGTGGGAATCATCTGCTGCTCCTTTTGCGCGTCCTTTGCGGGCGATTACCCATTATAACGCCATCAACGGGAATAATCGCCTGCTTGCTGTCCCATCAGTCCGTCAAGGAATTCGACCGCCCGCGACACCTTCCCTGCCAGTACCCGCCTCGACCAAGTGTCGAGCATGTTCAGCTTCTGCTGCCTCTCCTTGCAGCCGCAGGGGACTCCGAGCCATCTTTCGACCCGCGCCGGCGTCAAACCCACCCGGGACAACGCCTGGGACATCATGTCTCCGAGCATGCCATTGGTTCCTTCCCCTTTTGCAAGCATTCGGCGACCATCCGTTTTGCATCCTCATCCGGCAACCACATCGACTCATTGACCTGCAGCCGCCGCAGCTGCTGCCGGTAGTTGTCGATGATGCGATTGAGCCGCGTTCGCTCCCTGCGGCTGCCTGCATCCCGCAACCTCTCCATGTCCCCGCGGATAGCATCCTGCAGCGCCCTCATTTCCTGCTGCCAGGCGGCAACCAGGCTGCTGCACAGCGGCTCTGGCAGCTTGAAGTAGGCAGCGGCGCCGCCGGTTGGGGCTTCGTCATGGGACAGCTGCGGTCCGGCAGCGACTGGGAAATCACCGATGAGGTTGCTGCCCAGCAAGGTCAAGGCGTCAAATTCCTCCCCCGGGAAGGAGCGCGCCGGCGGGTGCGGGTTGTTGCCGAAGCTGCTGACTGCCCCGGTGTGTTGGCAGAGCGAGGGGGAATGAACCCATTCTGCCCAGCCTTCCGGCCCGTAGCGGTCGCCCGAGAGCGAATCCACAATGCCGCCATCGACGCGCCGCCAGCCCCAGTCCAGGTCAAGCGGCCGCCGGTTGAACCGCGGGTGGGACAGCAGCAGCGCGGCGGATTCGCGATTGAAGACCAGCGCCAGCGCCCCCCGCCCGCGCTGGTTGCTGCGGAAGAACCCATCCTGCGTGCCACCCTCTTTCGTTTTCGGTGCCAGCCGCTGATTGTCCGGCCAGCAGTAGAGATTTTTGTAAGCCATGCCTTCTGGCCACGGACACCTCTCCAGATACTGACGGACGTTGCGACACATCACTAAGTCATCTTGGAAAATTGCGAAGCGGTCAGCGTCTGGATTGCGGATGACCAGCTCCCTCAATCCCAGCTCCCAGTTCCCATGCACGCGGACTGCTGGGTGGTGGCAGGTCCATTCCAGCTCCCACGGACCCGGCCTTGCCAGCGCCCAAGAATAACTGTCATCGCGGCCGTCCCATCCATCAATGAACAACCGCGGGGGCGGGAAGCCAGCCGCCTTCAGCGAGGCCAGCGTCTGCGGCAGCAAATCGCCGCGCCGGGAAGGGACCGTCGTGACTCCGCAAGCCCACCTCACGGCACAGTCCCCATTTCAGTAGGTGGTGTCCGCTTCTCCTGTCGCGCCCGGTACGCCTTCTCTTCGGCAGCCATCAAATTCAGGATGCGGATGATGGATATTCGAGGGTGGTTGGCGGCAATCATTTCATCAATCCACCGCTCGGTTGCCTCCCGGTAATCCGGCCAATCAGCAGTCCCGCCGGCGAATCCCCCGCCATTGCGGACCGCCTGCAAGTGCTTGCCAATGACCTCCATCCTGTCCGGGTGATTCGCCGGGAGCATGTCAATCCACGGCGTCGGTCCCCCGCCCGCCGGGCGGAAACTCCCGCGCCAGTCAGCGAGCAATCCCCGCGCCCGGTGGCGAATCTCCGGGTCGTCGCTTCCCACAGCAGCGCGGCGAAGGGCAGGAATGGGTGCGTCCCCCATCTCGCGAAGGGACTTCGTTGCTTGCTCTCGCTCCTGAAAAGAATGGTCCCCCAGGTGCCCAATCAAGGCGGACACCAACAGCGAAACAGTTATGAGTGACACATGCCTCCCCCTGCTGCTCCGATTGCAAGAGTCGTGCCTCCCCCCTCACAGCATTTTGCAAGCAAACCTGCCCTCAACTACTCAATCACGGTGACACGTATTCGATTCCTCCTTGGAAGGTCAGTGGTCAGGCCACTTGTGTCGCTTCCGTGAATGTGGTGAGGCCCGTTGAACACCTCAAAGACCACTCGAAGTGGGGAGGAGTTGACCGCCTGGATGACTGTTGCGCTGGCAAAAAAGACAGCCAGAGTCCGCCGGTCAGCGTTGCCGAATTGCACGCTCACGCCCCAGTTGCGCCCAGCAGGTGTGTCGAAGTAGGACACCCCCACCCAGACGTACCAATCAGGCCGGAGCAATGTTTTCCCTTCCCAGTGGCGCCCGCTTGCCAAGCCGGTGTTTGCCAAGGTCACAGTCACGCCGTCCAGCATTGGGCATCCCACCAGGTTGGTGATGTCCACAGTTAGTGGTGCAGGCCCCTGTTGTGCAGCAAAACCCGCCGACGGCATGCGCTCTAGGCAGCAGGCCGTCAACAGGAAGACTGCGGAAGCAGACAGGGTGGTGAGGCGTCTCATGATTTTGCTCCTTGGCTTTCGGCTTTGATGTAAGGGAACATGCTGTTCAGCATTTCTTGCCGGCTCTGGCAGCCGCAATCAGCGCCGGTGATTCGAGTATACAGCCGCTTCCATGCGTCTGCGCCAAAACGGTTGAGATTCCGGGCGATGGTGTCCCCCAGGCCGCGGTCCTCCGGTGTCCGCAATCGTGCCAGCCAGCGCGCCAGCCGCGGCCAGGAAGCTGGGTCAATGCCCTGTCCCGGGTGGGCGTCTCCCGCGCTGGATGCCGGAGGCCGCGTTTTCTGCTGCGCCCACAAATCGCGGTATTGCTGGCCAAGCGGGCCTTCGTTGTGATAAATCCAGCAAAGCCGGCAAGACGCCGTGGTGTACTCCCCCGGCTGCACCCGGTTGCAGGTGCAAGGGCGGAACGTTTCTTCACTGGGTGATGGTGACACGGATTTTGTTGGCTGTGGGGCACGAGCTGCTCGTGCAAATGTTGCTGGAGCAGGGGCATGATCCAGTGGTGTTGTTGTAAGGACCATTGAAGGCGTCAAACACGAACTGCGCGGGCGAGCAGTCGCAAGAAATCCGCGTGAGGCTGTAAAGGCTGCAAAAGCAGGCAGCCCCGCCGGAGCAAGCAACGCAAGTGCCGCCGCTGTTGGTGTGGTATTCCACGCTGATGCCGAACTTGTCGCATGTGGGCGTGACTGCGCCGGTGCAGCTGAATGCGATGCGGACGCAGAAAAAGGCGTCCAGCACTGCGTAGCCGGTCCATCGGTTGAAAGCTACTTCTTTGGTCAGCGTTACGACAATCCCATCCTGAGCCGGGCAGTTGGACACATTGGCAATGGTGGCGTAGAGCGTGTTTGGCAGCGGCAGCCCCTGGCAGCAAAATCCGAAGCTCGTGCCCACCTCGCAGGGGCAGTCATCGCACAGCAGAACCCGCCGGGCAGCGTCGATGACCACCTTGCCAGCCTTGAGCCAAACACGGCCGGCCAGCAGCAGCAGGGGAATCATCATTGGGCAGGCAAATGCTACGGGCATGCCGCAAAATCCAGGCCCATGTTCGGAATGTACCAATCGCCCCACAAGTCGCGAACGACCACCACCCAGTTGCCGCCGGCGACGGCAACCGGTGCCAGGTTGTAAACCGTGCGGCTGAACCCTGCCCGGTAGAGCCGCCCGCCGATGAGCCGGTAGATGGAGCACGATGCGCTGCCCGGCACGTCATCGCTGGTTTCCGCCGTGCCGGTGCCGGTGCCGGTGTCCGCCCCTTCGCTCAACGCCGGGATGCCGGATTTCGGTGTCCGGGCAACGTAAACGGCGGATGATTCGGTCAGGCAAACCCACCGGCCAAACTTGTCGCGGGCAACCACCACCCACCAGTTCGGCGGCACCGGCTCCGTCCCGAGATTGTGGACGCGCAGGCTGAAGTCGCCCACTGGCAAGAGGTTGGTGTCACCCGCCCCCTCCGTGCCGGTCCCGGTCTCCTGCGTCGTTCCCTCCGTGATTTGGTAAATCTGGCAGAAGGCGCTGCCGGGGTCGTCGGTGGTCGTGCCGGAAACATCCGTCAGTGCGCTGATGCCCGATGCTGGCGTCCGCGCGACGTGAACGTCGGGGGCCTGCGACAGAATTTCCAGTTCGTGACGATTTCCCACCCGCCCCGGGCGGCGCCGGAAGTCATTGACCACGCTCTTGAGCACGGCGAGGTCGGCTTCGGTCAGGTAGTAAATCGGTTCGGCCACTGCGGGTCGTCCCTCCTCTCAGCAAATGATTCCCGTCACGCCGGGATTGCCGCCAGAGTGCATTCTGCCTTGCTTTCGAGACAGCGCATGAAATACCGCCGCAGCGGCGCCGCCGGACGAAAGGAAAGCACTTCCCCCGGACCAACCTGCGCGAATGCGGTCAGCGCATCCGGCCCTGCGTCTGCCGGCCAGGCGGCCACTTCGATGACCCGCTTGCCCAGCGCCGCCCGCTCGGAAGCTGACGGCAGCGTTTGCGAGCGGCAACCCTCTTCGTTGGTGATGACCAGCAGGCTGAGGGAAGCATCCCTCAGCCAGCCAGCTTCGAGCGGCTGCCAGCGCTCGCCGACGCTGGCGCGGCGGACGTAAGGCTGCTCATCGCTGGCAAGCGGCCTCGCCAGGCAGTGGTGGTCGAGAATGGCGGTTGGCTGCCGGACGCCTTCCTGGTGGTAGATGGAAGTGGTCGAGAGCAGCCAGCACTCGGAAGGCTGCGGCGCTGTCACCACGGCTGGGGCGTTGGCGCTTTCTGCCGCAAGCTTCCGAAGAAGTGCGTGGTCAGGTGCTTCGTCGTCGTCCATTGCTGCTCCTCGGCTTGGTCCCCTTGCTGTTGGCCATTCCCCATTCTACCCCATTCCACCGCTGCGCGCTACGTCTCAAAAGCCTCCACCACGACCACGCAGGATTGGGCGTTCGCGCGAATCAGCAGCTGGTTGCGCGCCGTCCCGGTGGTGCCGGTGGCGATGCCGGTGTCATACTCCTCCTGCACGTTCCTGGACAGGCGGATGACGTAGCTCTCCCCCGGCAGCACCTCGCCGAGCGGGTAGAACTTCTGCGTGTCCGGGTCGAGCATCCCGTACTCAATCCAGTTCGCGGTGTCGAGGTTGCCGATGCGGCAGAGGGCCGGCTGGACCAGCTCGGAAAGGTCCACGATGGTGCCGCCGACCGTTGCCGTGATGGCGCCGGGGGTGGGCCCCTTCCGCCCGGTGACGGTCGCGTTGAAGGATTGCGGCAGGCTTTGGTATTGGATGTTCCCGGCGACCACCCGCAAACTGGAAGTTACTGTCGCCTCATTGGCCATGATTCATCGTGCTCCCATCGTCTCCACTATTCCTCAAGGTTCAAGGGAATTCCCAGCAGGCTGAACACCGATTCGTTGTATTTTTCCACGTGGAGGTATCCCACCCCGGTTTCACTGCCGGAGACTTGGCTGACCACGTCGCCGATGAGATAGTTGCTTGCCGCGTTGTAAGTTCCCAGGCTTTGCGGAGCATAGGGCAACCTCAGCCAGTGAACCGCGGGAAGAAAGACCGGATTCTCTCCAACGTTGTCCTTGATGCAAACGTAATATTCAAAGCCACCGCCAGCGGTGGGGCCAAACTGGTAACCGGTGAAATTGCCTCGAACGTAGTGGATGCTGCCGTCCCAGTTGCGGAGCGAGTCATTCAGGTAATCCCCAACGACCGGCAGCCATTTGCTGCTGTTGGTCAGCGAGTTGCCGAGGTTGTTGTTGACGATGGTGGTGTACAATCCCGTCGTCGTGGTCACGCTGCCGGCCGGCAAGCCGGCGCCGTTGAGGATGCCCTTCTTGTGGGCGCCCTTCTTGTCGACGAACTGGACGAAGTGCTTTGGGTTGAAGCGGCTCGGCGCCGCCCCGTCGATGAGCCCCGGCTGCCACTCGTCCCCGACCCATTTGGCGTTCGCGCCCCCAAGGACGGACGTGCTTTCGTCGAGCAAATCCCGATCCCAGCCGCTGGTCGCCAGGCCGGTGCTGGGGCTGATGGTCACGTTCATCTCAAACTCAAACTTGCGCGTGTAGTAGCGGAAGCAGGTGCCGTAATACTTCCGTTCCCAATCCGCGTTGCCCATGCGGACCGCGCGGCGCGGGAACCCCCACAGCGGCAGGAAGTTCACGGTGTTGACCATGCCGGCCACCAGCGCCCAGTTGAGCACGCTGACGTTCTGCTCGACGCGGATGATGGGCCGCGCCCCATCGAACTCCACCTGCGGGCCGCGAAACTGCTCCAGGGCGCTGTTGAGGATGGGTCGCCCGTAGCGGTCCTGGTAGGCTTCCTCCTTGTCGCGCGCGAACCCGCCCGAAAGCTTCTGCGGTTCGAGCAGCGGGTTCTCAATGTTGGTGTCGCTGCAGCGCTTCTGCGGCTTGGTGGAAAATGTCTGCTCCAACGTCCAGAAGCGGAACGGCTCGCCCTCCTCCTGCTTGTATGCCTTCATGCTCGATTCGGGGCGGCACCATGCCCACGGGTCCACGTCGCCGCCGAAGGACCAGGTCGAGCCGATGGCCGGCAGCCCGGCGGTCGTCAGCACGTTGCGGGGACCGTCGGCGGCGCCGGCCGTGCTGCTGCCGCGAATCAGCCAGGTGATTTTGTATTCCCTGTGGCCTTCCGCGTCCCGAGACCCTTCCCAGGTGTGCGGCCCGCCGATGATTTGTGTGGTCATGCCAGGTTTGCCGGCTCTGCCTTGATTATCGGGTTGGTGTCCGCTTTCATCAAATCACGGATTTCTTCCAGCAGTTTGTCAGCCCTCGTCTGCCGGCCGCCGTAATCGCCGCCCGCCAGCCCTGCCTGCTCGCGAGCGGCTGCACGGTCTGCCTGCCCGGGCAGGATGCCTTGCCGAATTATTTCCAGCTGCTGCAAGCGGTAGGCTTCCTCCTGCGCCTTTTCCTGAAGCCGCAGGTTGTCCGGGTTGACGGCGATTTGCCGGTTGAGGAAGTCGAGCCTCGCCTGCGCCGCCGCCATGCGCGATTCGATGTCCTTGGCGGCCATCGACTCCGGCTCCGGTTGGCCAACGAACGGGCCGGCGGGAATCCCGGCAGCAGCAGGTAGCCTGGCAGCTTCGGCCAGCGCAGCATTGAATGCGTCCCGTGCGGGCACATTGGTGCTTGCTGCCTGCGCCAGCACGTCGGCGTTGGCCTTGATGCGAGCAGCGCTTTCCGCATCAATTGCTGCCAGCGCCGCTGCCAGCACTGCTGCTGCTTCTGCGGCTTTCTCTGCTTGCGTTGGCATGACCTGCGGCCGGTTGTCCAACAAGTCGCCAAACAGGTCGTTGGCTTTTTGAATCGCTGCATCCTTGGCTGCTGCCGCCAGGGCAGCCCCCCTGCCGAGAATCCCAGTGTCAGCCGCTGCCCCATCCGTTCCCGCCGCCTTCATCCTGCTGAAAATGTCTGCAAACATTCCGCCCATTCCGCCGGTCGCTGCGGCAGCGGGTGGCACAGGAGGGACAGGAGGGACTGGGACAGGAGGAATAACGGGGGGTATCGCTAGTCTGCTGAAAATATCCGCGAACATTCCGCCGATTCCGCCGGTTGCTGGGGTAATTGGTGGGACAGGTGGGACGGGTGGAACAACGGGAAGGGCACCCCCCTTCAGCGCATCTGCCCCCGCCTTGCCGCCGGCTGCCAGCTGCTGGCTCACATCCTTGCCGGCCGATGTGAGGCTGGCCGCTGCATCCTTGCCGCCCCGGGCGATGGCGTCTCCCGGGCTTTCCGCTTCCGCATGCTGCCCGCGAATCATCGCGAAGTAGTCGGTGATTCGCGACCGCGCCTCGGCGCTGTTGGCGAGGATGGCTTCGAGCTTGTCGCCGGCCTTCTTGGCGGTTTCGGTAGTCTTGTCGTCTTCCTCTCCCTCCTCATCACCAAGCCCCGCGAGGCCCATCGCCTTCAGTTTCTTGGCCATTGCGGCCTTCCGCTTGTCGGCCTCCTTTTGGGCCTTCTCTGCATCCGCCTTGGCCTTTTCCTCCTTGCTGAGGGGCAGGAATGGCTTCATCAAACCCGTCCAGAACGCCCCGCCCTCCTGCATGCGGAGGCGGAGGATTTCCTGGAGGGCTTCCGTTTCCTTGCTCACTTGGTAATTGGCCATGATGTCCACATTGGCCTTGTCAATTTTCTCCTTGGCGGCGGCAACCTGTTGTGCCTGGGTCAATGCCGCGGCCTGCGCGGCAGCATCTGCCTTCGTTGGCCCAAGGGTCGGGGTTGGCGGTGGGACCGCCCTGCGGAGAGCGGTGCCCATTGTGGCCGCGCCACCAATGGCCGAGCTCTCTTGAATCTTGGTCTTGTCGAGGAGGGCATTGGCCTTGTCCGTGACGCTGTCAACAGCCTTGTCTGCGGCCTTCGTCAGCTTGTCGGTCAGGTCCGTGGAAATCCAGTCCCACAGCGCGCCGAAACCCTTCTTCAATTCTGCCCACAGGCTGTTGAACAGGTCTTTGGCAATGAATACCAGCAGCGTCCAGGAGGCATCGGCGACTGCCTTCATCCATTCCCACAGCGGCCCCCACAGGTCGCGCAGCTGGGCAAGCATCAGCTGGAAAGCAATCTTCACCAGCTCCCAGGCCAGTGTCATGTCCGTGCGAGCAATGCGGGCAATCTCCATGATGAGCACGCCCCACTCGCGGAACATGGGGGCGATGATGGAAAGCGGTCCCGTGGTGATGCTGACGGCGCCCTTCAGACCGTCGAACAGGTCGGAAACGGCCTTCCAGGCGGTCCTCGCGCCGGCGGCCAGCACGGTGAAGAGGGCGCCGACCGCGCTGATGATGACCCCCACCGCCGCCGTGACGGCATAGATGGCCCCCACCAGCAGGAAGTAGGCGGCCACAATGGCAAGGACGATGCCGATGCCAGCGGTGAGCAAGGCATTCGCAACCGCGATGGCTGCGTTGAACAACCACAGCTTGATTTTGGCAATCAACGCACTGAGACCGAGGGCGCCGAAACCAAGAGCGGCGCCGCCTGAGAATCCAATCAACCCAAGCATCAGAAGCTGGACGATGAACAGCGAGGCTTTGAGCAACCAGATGACCGCAGTGGTTGCCAGCACGGCTGCCATGAAAGCCCCATATGCCAGAGTTCCCGCCCACGTCGTCGCGGCACTTGCTGCCTGAGCGACCGCCAAGGCCATGTCAGCCGAGGTTTTTATGGTGACAGCCGCAATCACGCCCCACAATATTGCTTTGAGGATGAGCAAGGCCACGGCGCCAATCGTCCAGACGCCCCACACCAGCCATCCGGCAACCGTCGCCGCTGCCACGGCAATCGTCCATGCGTAAGTCGCGGCGATGGCCCCCCAGATGACGAGCGTGAGCGCGACCTTGGCGATGGTCAGGAGGATGGTCTGGACGTGGAAGAACGCCAGGATTTGCATGAGCAGCGTCCATGCGTAAACGGCGCTGATGACGGTTGCCGCGGCTAGAATCACCTTGGCAATCAGCTCGCCGTTGGCAAGGATGAACTCCCACACCACGGCAACCAGGTCGCGGAGGGTGGCAATCAGCCAGTCGGCGCCGTCGCGCAGGTAGGAGAAGGCGTCGAAGCCGAGGTCGTCCAGATTCAGGACCAAGAGTCGAATCATGGTGATGACGGCGACGATGCCGTCGCGGAGACCCGTCAGGTCGATGTCAATGCCCAGCCCGGCGAGCAGCTTGCGGGCGGCGCCGACGACCAACTGGCCGAGGAGGTTGAATCCCTGCACGGCGCGGCCGATGACATCGACGATCAGGCGGATGATTTCGACGAGGACCGGCTTCCAGTATTCCCAGATGCTGCGCGCAACGGCGCCGGCGGCCTCTGCCACCTTGCCCATGCCACCCATTTGCTTCGACCACTCGACGACCGCGGCGGCCAGGATGATGATGCCCGCCAGGGCAATCGTCACCGGGCTGAGCAACAGGAAAACCGCCGCGGCGAGCAGCCGGAAGGCAATCCAGGCGAGGCGCAGGGGGTTGAGCAGGACCAGGGCGGCGCGGCCAACGGCGGCGAAGAGCGAGAGCATCCACGCGGCGGCGCCGGCAACCATGTCGCCGAGGATGGCAATCCCGGCCTTGAAGGCTCCGGCAATCAGGGGGCCAATGGCGCCCAGCAGCACCAGGCTGGTCAGCATCTGCCCGCCGACGATGACCAGGTAGACGAGGAACTTCTTGACGGAGTCGGAGAGCCCGCGCCAGACGGCCACCCCCGCCTTGACGATGTCCACCATCCCCAGCATCGCCGGCGCAAGCACCTGGCCAATTTCGATGGCGACGATGGTGAGGTTGTTCTTCATCATCTTCATCTGGTTGGCGTAGGCTTCCATCTGCTTGTTGGCAACGCTGGTGGTGAACCCCACGCCTTCGGATGCGCCAATCAATTCACTGTGGAATCCGCGGATGGCCCCCGACATGCCAATGAGGGGGAGGATGGCCTTCTGCGTCAACACCTTGAAGCCCAGCATGTTCAAGGTGGCAGTCTTCTGCTTCGGTGACAGGTCGCCGAGGACGTTCTCCAGGTTCTCGATGATGTCGGCCAGTGGGCGGAACCCACCGGCCGAATCGTAGACCGCAAATCCAAGTTTCTTGTGCGCTGCGGCGTTCTTGACGCCGGACGATGCCAGCAGGCGCATCATGCGGCCGAAGGTGCTGCCGGCAAGCGTCCCTTGAATCAGGTTTTCGTGGTAGGCGGCCAGGACGGCAACGCCTTCCTCCAACTGAATGCCGTAGGTTTTCATCGTGGCGCCAGCGTCGCGGGTCAGCGATTGTGCGAACTGCTCGGTGGTGCCCTGCGCCAGCACCGTCGCACGGATGAGCACGTCCGAAACGCGCGACATGTTCTGCATGTTCTCCTGCGCATCAGCGGCTTTCAGTCCCAATGCCGATTGTGAACCCACCAGCAGCTCGGTTGCCTTGGCCATGTCGAAGGCGCCGGCAGCGCCGAACTTGAGGACCTGTGGCAGCGCTGCTTGCGATTGCTGAACACTCAATCCAGCCGAGGCGAGATAGTAATAACTCTTTGCCAGCTGGTCTGGGGCGGTCGCCGATGCAGCAGACAGGTCCAACGCTTCCTCGGACAATCCCTTGACCTTCTCGCGGACTTCGTCGGTGTCCTGCTGCAACTCGGCCATGATGGATGTGCTCTCCGTCATGGCCAGGTTGAACTTGCTGAACGCATCGGTGCTGGCCTTTTCGACGCCAGTGAGCGCCGCTCCCAACCCGGTCGCGGCGAGGCCGGCCATCAGCTTGCTGGCGTTGCTGGCCTCCTGCACGCTGCCGCCGATGTTCTTGGCGGAGGCCGCCGTTCGCGCCTCGGCATCGCGCAGCATCTGCTCATACTGCGTCGATTCCCCGCGCAGCCGGACGAGCAGCGTTTCGAGCTCCACCACGCTGGCCAACGGTCATCTCCCTCCGTCAACTCATTTTCGCGTCATCCCAAATCCGCCTCGAACATGGTCCCCTTGATTGGGCTTCCGCCCCCGCCCGCTGGGGGCCGCGGCGGCTTGCCAAGGGGTCCGGATTCGCGGTCCTCGCGGTGATTTCTTCCCCTCTTTCCCTTCTTGCCCGCACCAGCCAGCGCGGACCAAATGTCCTTGCTGCTGACCCCCTTGTTTTGCTTGTCGCGGCGCTTGTCGCGGCGCTTGTCGCGGCGCTTGCCGCCGGCGCCCGGAAATTCCAGCTCCATGTCCTGCAGCTTGACGGACTTGGGGCGCTTGGCATTGCCGCGGCGAATCTCGGCGCCGACCATCATGAGGTAGTGGTCGGTGCGGCTGGGGCGGTTCCACTGCACGGCCAGCCATGTTCGCCAGGCGCGGAACTGGTGGCAGGTCATCGGTCCCGCCCAACCGAGCAGCTCATGAAGTGGCTTGCCGGTCAGTGCGGCGAGCTGGAAGTAAGGGTCCCAGCGGTCGGCAAGCCGTTCGTAGGGTCCGGGTCACCCTCGCCGCCGCCGAGGAGGGGGGCGGCTCCGCACTTCTCCTCACACTTGCTAGCCATCCACTCCTGCCACTGCTGCCGCTCCTTGCCGTTTGTGGCAATCGCAGCCAGCTTCTCGCAGGTGTCCTCGAAGCGCTTCTCCAGGGTCTTCTGGTCCTCCTTTTCTTCGAGCCCCGGGGAGATTTCCTTGATGGTGGCGAACAGCTTGGTGACGACGTGCGGCAGCCAGCTCATGACGGTTGCCAGCGGTGTTGGCGCCGGGTCGCCGCTCGGAAGGAGCCGCGGCTTGCCGGTGTTGTGGTCGAGCGGGTGGATGCACATGCTCACCAGCAGCGGCTCGGCATTCGCGACGCCGTCCATGCCGACAATCTTGCCGTCGACCATCTTCGCGGCCTTCAGGGCAGCGTTGCGATAGGCAACCGCAGCGCCCTCGCTGGCCTGGCGGAGAATGTACTTCTTCCCGCCGATGCTCGCGGGGATTTCCTTCGGGGCGAGGTCGTCGAAATTGAGGTCAAAATCCACGGAATACTCCTTGAGAACAAAGCGGTTGATGATGAGTGTGTCAATTACTCATCTAGTATGTTGCGAATGACAGTGCTTGATACATTGAATTCTTTTGCAAGCACTGTCAAACCATTCTTTGCGTCTCGGGGGATGTACCTGCTCCTGATTTCTACTCGCGAATCTTCAGGAATCCGACGCAAACTTTGCGCACGTTTCACAGCGGCTATCTTCGCCCTGGTTTCCTTGGCAATCAGTTTCCCTCCTCGGTGAGTCGCTGACATTTTCGCTCTCGTTTCCTCCGTGTGCTTCCGTCCAACCCAGGGGTGGCGGTAGTTCTTGTGCCTGAGTTTGGCCGAGTCGGACATTCTCTTACGTACCTGCTCACTGTTGCGCTTGCCAAAACAGTTGCCCGCTGTGGGGCAAACGTTGAATCCCTTTTTCCTATCACATGCCCCGAGCGAGTTTATCCAGTGCTGTTCTCGCTCAAGGCACCTGTCCGGATGACACCTTTCAACCACTTCAAATTCAAACGCTTCCTCTCCGTACTTATCCCACGCTCGTTGAAGGTGCGCGTTGTAATGAACGCCGGTTCGCAACCTTCCTTGGTGCCACCAAATCCTTCGCTTGAGAGATTTGGCAGCACTCCCGACGTACACCTTTTTGTTTTTCAAGCACCGAATGATATACACTCCGGTGTCTAGCAAAGGTGGCATCTTTGGCATTGCCGTTCCTCCAACGGACCTCAGATGGAGAAAAGGTGGCAGGCCGGTAAGGTGCCGGCTTTTCGGCTCGCGAAAACCTAGCCACGCATTCAGTATATACGTTAAGTTCCAGCAACGGAAGTAACTACCGGCGATGCCTCAACGTCGTTGACGCTGTCGTAGTTAGTTGCGACTATCGTCACATCCGCCTCGGGCATCTCGCCCTCCTGGTTTTCGGAAGGCTCAAACATCTTGAGATAACCGTAGAAAGAAATCTTGCTGCCATCGGGGAAGTGGCAGGTGATGGCCCCCTCCTGGTTGACCAGGTTGTTGATGATCTCGCTGTACACCTGCGGGTCATAGCCGCAGGTTGCCGACACCTCGGTCAGCGTCTTCAAGTTGCGCGGCGTGAACGTCCGCCAAACCGTGTTGTGCATGGTGGTCAGCTCGATTTCATCGCCGCCGTCAACCCCCGGTGGCGTAACGGTCTTCTCCCACAGGTTCACATCGGGGTCGCGCGCGAACGCGAGTTTCGTCGAAAATCCGTCTTCGAGGATGCGCCCGGTCGGGGCGCTGCGGACGGTGTCCGAAGGTGCTGCCATGTTTCGTTACTCCTCTGTTCTGCTGTTCAGTTCAAACCCATTTTATTCTGTCATTCATCAACGTCAATTGGTCTGCTTCATCGCAATCACGGCATTGATGGTGTAAATCGCCCGCTTCGTTGCCGGCGCCTCGCCCCTGCCGAGGGCCACGGGGCCGCTCTTGCGCGTCACCGCGTAGACGGTGTAAACGCTGCCGCTGATGGACACTGTTCGCAGGCTGATGCCGCTGTCGAAGGCGACCGCGATGGCATTGGCCTTGATCCAGCCAGCGGTGGATTCGGCGGCGCGAACGCGGGCCTGAATGCCGTGGTGCTCAACCCGCAGGCCGCCGACCATCTCGCGGCCGGTGTCGGCGCCGCGCGTGTCGTAAAGCGTGACCAAATCATCCGGCTCGTTGGGCTCGTTGTGGGCATGAATCGGCCATGCCCCCTGCACGGCACCACCAACCGGCACGGGGTCGCTGCCGTAACCCAAGGCGATGAGCAGCCAGCGCAGCACGTCAGCAGGGGAATGGGTCAGCAGCCCGGACATCACTTCCCTCCCGGGTCGTCCGGCAAATCATCGCCGGTCAGGATGCCCTGCACGGCCTCGCTGTCGAGGGCCTGGCAAGCGGCCAGCAAATCTCGGTCCACGGACACCTCAAGTCCATTCGCTAGCAGCCACGCCCTTCGGCCGGTGGGTGTGCGCAGCGGCCGGAAGGCAATCAGCACCAACTCCTGCCCCGCTGCCAGGGGGTCGGCAGTCCCTGAGAATCGCGCCAGCAGGTGCCGCGTGCGGTGGGTCTCCCCATCCGCTTCCGCGAGCATGACGGGCAGGTGCAAGGTGATGAGGTTCCCAGTCATTGCAGGCCCCACTGGTGCTACGACCACATCGTTCGCTTCTTCCGCAGTGCGGGGTCAAGCGACAGCTGTTCGTTGCTGACCCTCGCCTGCGGCGGCAAGCGGTCCCGCCAGCGGAACCAGAGCCACAGGGGCAGGCCGCCAAAGCCAACCCCCGCCATGAAAGCTGCAAGGATTCCAAGCCAGTCCATCGCCCTTCCCCCTCTCATGTTTGCATCAGCTGAGTCTTGACCTTGACCGGCAACCATATCACTGTCCCACTTGTCAGGGTAAACTTGATTTCCGTGAGATACCATTCGTTGCCGTTCGCCGTGTGAGTCGGCCCAATGTCCAGGCGGAAGTTGTAACCGTGCTGGTCCTCGACCGTGGGCCACCCCACCGTCCGCAAGGTGTTGAAGATGTTGGCAGCGGCAGTCAACGTCGGCGCCGGCGTCACCTCCGTGCCGCTGGTGCTGTTCTTGTTGGTCCCCAATGAAAACACCTTCGCAGTGATGGTGCTGATGTCAGCCTGCTGAACCGCGTTGCCCTCGCCCACCGCCAATTCGCTGCCTGACCCCTCCAGCGCACAGACGCGGGCAAGGATGCTGTAACTGCCGTCCTCGTTCACGGACCCATACCACGTCTGCGCCGGCATGTCCTACCCCTGTTCGAGAATGCGCACCCGCCTGGCGCCCGGCTCGTAAGCTTCCACCACCATCCCGCCGGGGGTGTACACCACGGTCAGGGAGACATTGCCGCCGGCGCCGGGGTCGGAAATGACCAAAGTTGCCGTCACAGCCACCGCAGCAATAGTCACTGTCGCCGTCCCTGGGGTGCCGGTGATGGTTCCGCTGCCGGCCCCAGCTGCCGCAACCGCCGTGATTGTCACCGTGGCCGCGCCCGGGGCCGCGGTTGTCGTGCCGCTGCTTGATGCGGCCGAATCGATTCCCGCGACGGTCACGCTTGCCGCCGCGGGCACTACGGATGCCGAACCCGAGGGCGTGCCGCTGACCGCCGCGGCGCTGACCGCCACCGAAGCAGCCCCTGGTGTCACGACGCTGGTGGTCGTGCCCGTCACATCTGCCGCTGTGACCGTCACCGTGGCCGCACTCGGCGTACCCGTCGCTGTCCCGATGCCCGTCGCGGCAACGGCCACCGCACTCACGGCGACGGTTGCCATACCCGGCGTGGTTGTCGCAGAGCTAGTCGCGGTTGCGGCTGCGTCTGCGGCGCTGACGGTAACGGTTGCGGTCCCGGGCGTGGCGGTCACCGTGGTTGGCGTGCCGATTGCGTCTGCGGCGGCAATAACAATCGTGGCCGTCCCTGGGGTCGTCGTGATGGAGCCAGACGCAGTTCCCGTTACGTTTGCGGCACTGACGACAACCGTGGCTGTCCCGGGAGTGAGGCTGACGGTTCCCGCAGCCGTGCCCGCCACATCCGCTGCCGAGACAACCACGGCGGCAAGTCCCGGCGTCACGCTTGCCGAGCCCGCCGCCGTTGCTGCCGGTGCAGCAGTTGAGAGCGTCACCGTTGCCGAGCCGGGAGTTGCCGAGGCCGCCCCGGACGGCGACGCTGCAACGTCCACCGCACTCACGACGATGGTGGCCGCACCAGGTGTCATGGTGACCGTCGTGGGCGTGCCGGCCACGCCTGCCGCTGAAACAACAACCGCAGCGGTGCCGGGGGTGACAGTCACCGTGCCTGCAGCCGCGCCAACCGTGTCTGCGACAGTGATGGCAATCGCAGTGGTCCCCGAAGCAGCGGTGGCGGCTCCTGATGCTGTTCCCGCCACGCCCACCGCGCCAATGACGACCGCAGCCGTTCCGGGAGTCAGGCTGACCGCGCCCGCAGCCGTGCCAGCCACATCCAGCGCGGTGATGGCAACCGCAGCGGTTCCCGGCGTGACGGCAACACTGCCTGAGCCACTGGCTGCGGGGGCAACGGCGCTGATGGTCGTCAGCGCGAACCCAGGCGCGGCCGTTTGCAGCTGCGGCTTCGACCCGACCCAGCGCCGGCCCCGGAGATGCCCCCGCCAGGGACGGCGAAACACCCCACCGCGTGCCGTCACTGGTTGCCCCTCACGTCCTGGGATGTGGTGCCGACGCCGGCTGCCAGTGCCCGCGCCACCTGCACGCTGCGCTTCTTGCGTGCGCCGCCGAGGACCTTGGCGAAGGAATCACCGGATTCACTGGCAATGCGCTTCGCCTCGTTGTACTGATGAGGCGTCAGGCCGTAATACGCGGCATGCTCCTCGGCGCTGCGGCGGCGGTGGAGGTCCGCAATGGCCCGGGCCTTGTCGCGCAGTGTCAACCGTTCGACATCCAATTGGTCCAGCACTTCCCGCAGCTCGTCGGCGCTCATGGTTTCGTAGTTTGGTTCGGTCATTTCTATCTACCCTCCCTAGATGGTTGGTGGTAAAATAATGCAGGCCGCGCCGGCGCTGCAAACGCCGACAGCGGCCCTAACCGACAACGCAAACCTTCGTGGAGGTTCACGTCATGGCTAAAGGCAATCCTATTAATGTCACCGGCGAGGTCTATGGATTGTTGACCGCACTGCGCCGTGTGGGGGTCAACAACCGAGGCAGTTCCCTGTGGGAGCTGAGATGCCAATGCGGAAACTTCATCGTTCGCAGCCTTGAGTTGCTTCGCCGTGGGGTGGTGCGCAGTTGTGGATGTCTTCGGTCCGCAACCTGCGCAGCACGAAATCGGAAGCATGGCGAAGCTGTTCGTGGTCAAGCAAGCAAAGAGTATCGCACTTGGGTTGTCATGAAACGCAGGTGTTCCGACACTAACTTTGCCGGTTACTCCGAGTACGGAGGTAGGGGTGTCACCGTCTGCGAACGTTGGCTTGTGTTTGACAATTTCCTTGCCGACATGGGACGTGCTCCGTCCGAGGAACACACTTTGGACCGCCTCAACCCACTTGGAGGCTACTCTCCCGAAAATTGCCGTTGGGCGACTCGGCTTGAGCAAGGCAGTGGTCGGCGGGACAATCGCCTGCTGACAATTGATGGACAAACCATGACGGTCTCGGAATGGTCCCGAAAGGTAGGCATCTCTGCGCATGTCATCTGCGGCCGCCTTCGACTGGGATGGCCAGTGGACAGGGCCGTGACAACCCCCGTGCGCAAACTGACGTTCAAGCAGCGGGCTAACCCCACTGGACGGGAACGCAGTCGGTCCAAGGAATACGCTGCCTGGAACAATGCAATTCATCGTTGCCACAATCCCAAACATCGTCAATATCCAGGATGGGGAGGCAAGGGGATTGTCGTGTGCAATCGGTGGCAAGATTCTTTTGACAACTTTTTGGAAGACATGGGAGCAGCGCCGTCGCCAGAACATTCCTTGGAACGCGTGAACAACAAGGGCCCCTACAGTCCAGAAAACTGTTGCTGGGTTCCTCGTGCCAATCAAGCAGCCAACAAAGGCAACAATCATTTCTTGACCTTTGACAACGAAACACTTCATCTTGCTGAATGGTCTCGTCGGACCGGAATACATTTTGCAACCTTGCGAGCCAGAATTCGCTACGGTTGGACGGTTGAGCGAGTCCTGACACAGCCGCTGCGTGGTGTCGAATAACGGATAAATCAGACCGTCCATCTCAGGTTTCCGTTGGTGCCATCGAAGTCGCAGAGGATGTCTGAACCGTTAGTTACCAAAGTAGATGAAAAGAGTAGGTATACTATCGGAATGCTCGCGGCATCATTGGTTATCTCACGAATCAGCGCGACCCCCGCCAGCGTGTTGTTGGTGGCGCCGCCGATGGCCGTCCATGTCTGGTCGGTGATGATCGTGACCACGCGATTGCTGGCTGTCTGTTCTGTCGTCACCACCGTTGCCGCGAGGCGGTCTGCACCCGCGAAGCCGCCGGTGTACCCAGTGGCGTCTGCCTCATGTCCCGCAAGGTCCATCGTGGTGCCGGCAATGTCAAGGAATTCCTGGTCCGGGTCCGGCCAGTAGGTTGACTTGAGGAGCATGCTCTTGAGCGCGGTGGTGTCAAGGTCCACCGTGCCATCGAGGATAGCTTCGCCACTTGTTACTCCCAAACACCTGTTGGGGGGCTGGTCATTTCTGCCAGCCTCTGCATGTCGCCATGCAGAGCAGACTGTATCTTCACCCGCATGGGGTGTTCGGCGTGCAGTCGTTGAGGGTTCCCTTGCGGGCCTTCCCTGCTGATTGCCTGCACCGGATGGTTTGTCACTGCCTGCTTGCGGCAGGCGAGTACCGCCGGATGCTCAGGTGTTCCAGCATATAGCCGAATTGTCCGCTTGCTGTCACCAGCAGCGGGGGCCGTCAGTTGACCCCGTTCGTGTATGCCGTGCTGCTTGGCATTTAATCCTCCTTTGTTTGTTTGACTGCTGTCTTCCGAAGAAGGCTTAAGATTGCCCCCGCCGCGTGCCAAACTTCATCCGCGCCAGCCGCGGTTTCTGCTGCTTGGCAACATCGTTCAGCTCGAATTGCCGACCACCCACCCCTGTGAAGACAAATCGCATTTTGTGTCTCGCCTGCTGCGCCTCAAAGTCCACCTTGCCGGCCATCTTCCTGGCGGTGACGGCGTCCACGCGCACCACGCTGGCAGGTTCCGCCGTCAGGAAACGCAGGGCGACCTTGCCGTCGTAGCTTTGAATCTGCAACTCCCACTGCTTGCCGGTGCGGACTTGCGGTTCGCCCAGCATTGCTTCGGCAGCCTTGACGCGCAGGGCGCGCGCGAACTCCTCGGCAGCAGCGACGGAAAGCAGCACGTCCGTTCGCCTTGTCTTGAGGTCAATGATGACCAGATCACCTTCTGCGCTCACGCCGACCATCTCACTCTTCCTCTATATAAATTGTCCCACTCATCAGCAGTGCATCAAGCGGAATGTCCATCAGGCGCACCACCAGCGACGTGTTGCCCTGATTGACGCCCGGGCGGCACTCCGGCGGCCACCACAGCTGCAGGCCTGTGCGAATGTTGAAGGCGTCGCTGTGCAGGTTGACCGGGGTGCCGCCCAGGGCAATCGTGGTGTTGGCCACCTCGGCGGTGAAGCCGGCCGCAGCGTCGTTCGGATTGACCGGCCGCGGCGTTGGCGCAGCCGTGCCCACCGAGCCGGAGGTGGTGTGGCCGCGGATGATCTTGACGCGCAGAATCTCTTCCGCGGCATCGCCCACGTCCGATGACTGGCCGAGGAACAGCCCGGCCAGTTTGCAGGGCTTGTCGTCGGCCGGCACAATCTCGAACAAATCCGCGATGGTGGTCACCGAAATCGCCGAGAATTCAACCGTGTACAGACGGCCAATGATCTCACCCTCCTCTCTCCATCATCTGACCAGCAAATGGTCGTGAGCGCGGTTTCGGCGCGGCAGCAAGGAGAGCACTGCCAGGTCCGCCGCTTGGAAACTGTCCCAGGTCACTGAGTTGGTTGATGAGGCACCACGCAAACCGCAGCGCAGGCCGCTGGTGATGGCCGTGTCGGTCAGCGACAGCTTCTCGACGCCGTCCACGTACAGCTTGATAGTTGACCCGTTACACTGAAGCTTCAGCAGGTACGTAGTACCTGCTGTGAGCGTCATCGCCGTGGGGCCGGCTATCTCCGTGAAGGTGCCGGCCTCGCACTTGTAAATTGAAACAGTGTCCACCGCGAAATCGCTGTAGGCCATGTAGTAAGTCAACGTCGCGGTGCCGTCCTTGCGCCCGATCACGGCGGGAGCGTCAAAGGCCACCTCAGCGAATGCGCCGACCACGGCCTGGACGTAATGGTCCGTGCTCGACAGGTCGGCATCGCAGCGAGCCACGCATTCGGTCACCACCGTGACTGTTTGGGCCTTGTTCGACACGATGTCAGTGTCGCCCACCAACTCCGTCCAGGTCCGATCCGGTCCCAGCGTGTCGCTGTCGGCCGTGTTGAACGATTCCGTGATGGTGGTCTCGTGCGGCAGCGGCGCCTCATCCGGCAAGTCGGATGGGATGAACTCGGCGCGGTCCACATTGCGCAACCGAAATTGTTCAATCCACACGGAGAGCAATCGGCGGTGCTGGTTCTCCCGGCACTGCCCGGCGATCGCCTGCTGGCGAATGGTGCGGTAGACGTGCCGCAGCCGTTCTCGGATGGGCAGCCATTCGGGGTCGGCGGGGCGCAGGCGAATCTCGCGCCCCAGGCCGCCGAAGCTAAGGCGCAAAACCCCGTTCCGTTCCGGCAAAAGCGGCGGGCTGCGGTCCTGACCAATGGGATCGGCTTGCAGCACCAACGTGTCCCACAGGGCATCCGCGAGAGTGGGCCCAGAGAGCGCGGCCGGCAAACCGAAGGTGTTCCGCCAAGCAGCTCGCTGGGCAGCCGACAAGGTCACGCCGCCCGGTGTCGGCGCCTGGCCCAGCAATGTGTAACCGGCGCCGAGCGTGACCGCATTCGCAGTGATGAAAAAGGCATTGCCGGAAGGAGCAGGTCCCGGAGCCGCCTGCTGGGGCAAGGAACGGAAGTCGAGCCAGGCCAGCGCATCGGCTGGCTTGCGCCAGTGCGGCAAACCAGCAGGAACCCATTCCAGAGGCCCAACCCAGAAGCGCATTCCTAAGCCCTCCCTGCCTTGCAGCCCAGCAGCCCCGGCCGCACCGCAGCGTCCGCCGGCATGATCGCTCCGCCCGTGGCGATCTTGTACTTGTCCCACAGCTGCTGATTGGTCAATCCAGGCTCCGGCGAGCCGAGGATGACGGGATTGCCGTTCTCGTCGAACGCAGACGAAGGCATCACGTATTCCGCCGCCTGAGGGTCCGGCTCGGGCCAGGTGATGATCTCCACGCCGAGCGAGAAGTCGCTCACCGGCTTGCGGTAGTACAACCGGAAGTCGTCGCCAGGCACGCCGTTGAACGCGATCACCAGGATCTCGTCGATGGCAGTCAGGTTGGCGCCCGCTCCCTCGAAGTACGAGGAGATGTTGATGCCGTTCGGGGACAGCGAACCGAAGCGAACGTTGCGGATAACGACGTGCCGCTCCGTCGCCCGCAACGGGTTGGGAGCGATGGTCCCCCGCAAGTTGTAAAGGTCGATGTTGTAGCGGATGTTGTCGAGGTGGCCGTCCTCCAGCGCGATCGTGCCGGCCGTCATCTCGCCGATGTTGATCGCCCCGGCCATCCCCTGGATGTCCCAGCCGCGAAGGGTGACATCGGCCATCAGGTAGCCGGAACCGATGAAAGCGACGTTCAGCGCCTGCATCCCATAGCTCGGGTCGCCGCGCCCGACCACGCCGTCGAAGAGGAAGTTGTTGACGCCATAGGTGAAGATTCCCACGGACCACAAGTTCCACCAGCGGAAGTCCTTGATCACGCTCTGGCCGATGGGCCAGGGGACGGCCCCATCGGAACCGATGTCCCAGATGTTGATCCCGGCGCCGCCCCCGTACACCTCGTTGCCTGAACACTCCAGGATTGGCTCGCGCTGGCCGTCGCCGATTCGCCCCATGTAGACCACGCCAAGCCCGTTGTGCGTGCTGCAAACCACGTTGTCGAGCAAGCGCTGGCGGGGCTTGATGAACCAAAACGCGCCGGGAGTCTCCTGGGTCCCGACCCCCTGGAGGGGCAGCAGTTCATCGGTGCCGGGAATCATGAACGCCCAGCCGTGGACGCCGCGCGAACGGCAGATGAAGTTCCCACGGTAGGTGTTGTTCGTCTCGGTGCCATCCTCCTCGACGACACCAGATCCCAGGTAGTGGTAGACGACGTTGGCTTCAACCAGCCCATCGTGACTGCCGTGAATCGTGATGGGCCATTTGCTCTTGCCGTCGCCGTGGTAGACGCAACCGTGCAGCATGAACGGCCCGTGATGATGGTGCCGGTGCCAAAGGCCATAGCGTGCGATCTGGTTGGTGCCCACCTGCGTCACGTTGCCATCGGCATCAAAGCGGGTGTTGTGCGGCGGCTCGTTCGTCGAACGCCCGGTGCTCCGCATGCAGGCGTGGCGCACGTCCACATCGGTTGCGCCGAGCGAAGCGATGTGGCCGCGCGCGCCGGATGGGTTCTCGGAGCGAAGCGTCACGGAGCGAGTGAGGTTGGCAGCGTGCGGCAGGAACTTGAACAGCGGTAGGGTCGCTGTCACGGTCACGCCAGTGCTGGACTTCACCACAATCTGCACCTTACAGCCGGTTCCCGCCTTCAGGCCCGCCACGTCCACTGGAACGGATGCTGCGTGACCATCGAACGTCGGCTGGCCCAGCAACACAGCGGGGTTGTCACAGGACACGGACACCACCTGGCTGATTGCATCATTGGTCAATTCCAGTGCCCAGTATCGGCTGGCCGCGAAGGTCGGAAAATTGCCCAGGTGGTCGAACTGGAGGGGCATCACCAGCATGGCCGTTTTGCCGTCGGCTGAGACGGAGGCAAGCGCAACCTCATCGCCTTTCCAGACGTAAACGTTATCCCCGATGCTGTTCATGTCCAGCTGCCGCGTATCGGGCAGCTGGACCAGGTCGTTGGCCTTCCAACCGGCGACTGGCTCGGAAAACGACAACGTGGTGTCACCGGCGCGGGGCTCACGGGCGAGGCGGACGTGCCCGGTCTTCGGCTGGCCGTGCATGCGCACCGTGCCGCCCAGCGCGACGAACCCATGTCCCCACTGCTGCGGGTCGCGAGCGAGGTCGAAAGGCACGTCTGCGAAGACGATCTCGGCGCCAGGGACGGGGTTGGCCTGCGTGCCGTAGTCGAGCGTGCCGCCGTCCAGGAGATAGATGTCCTGGGTGGTCAGTTTGCTCGGCACCGCGCGGGAGGCATCCAACGAGCCACCGAGGCGAATCAGCACATGGGCCGCCAGCGCGCCGGCGTGGTCCTGGGTGACGACGTGATCGACGGCCATCACGTCGCTCGCGCCGGGCAGCCGGCCAAGGTCCCACGTCGAAGGGGCAGACCAGAACCCTGCTCGGGCACTCCGGATCGTCACCTCGTCGTTGTAATTGGGGACATAGTCCTTGTTGCCGTTCGGATGGGTGATGATGAAGAACTTCCCCGTCACCACGGGCGGCGGATGATGGATGTGCTCTACGGTCACGTCCATGTCGGCGGTGCGCACCGTCCCGGCGGCATCCGTGACGGTCACGGTGGCGACAAACTCGCCGGCCTCGTAGCGGTGCTGCTGAGAGCCGCCCTGGGCGCCGTCGCCGTAGTCCCACCGAAGCCCATAGGGCTGCACGCCTCCCGTGATGGTCGGGAGCGGAAGCACCACATCATGCTGAAGGAACAGCTGGCTGGCGGGCAGCGTGACGGCGAGAGGTTCGGGTAGTGGTGGGGGAGGCGGAGGGGGCGGTGCCGCGCTCCCGCCCGACCAGGCGTGCGCCAGGCCCACCTGCGCGGCATTCCAGGATTCGCCGGCCAGCAGCGCGTGGGAGATGATGCCGGCAAACGGCAGCAGCGGCACCGTGGACCGGCCCCAGCTTGTCCCACCCAACTCCACCGCCAGCGTTCCGGCCGGGTCGGTGCCGGCAAAGTAGTCGTCCTGGGTGATGTGCTGCAGGACGTTCTTGTCAACCGTCGCTTCCAGCACGCCGTCCACGTAGAGATGCACGACGAACGGCGTCCAGGACACACAGAGCGTGTGCCACTGGTCCAGCGCGACGAGCGACGTGCCGAGGGCCTCGATTGGCAGAATGGCCGCGGCGCCGTTGTGTTCCCCCAGGTGAAGCGAACCGGAGCCGGCGCCGACGCGGGCGAGGGCCAGCATGAAGGCGGGGTAGCCGAGCGGCGTGGGCGCGGCGCCGCCGACCGCGACGTGAGTGCCACTGTCCCCTGCGCCCACAGGATTGAAGCGGACGAAGAACGCCCCCTTCAGGTAGGGGAAAACCGGCTGCGGCAGGGCGAACGTGAGCCGGCCGGCACCGTCAAAGTGAGCGCCCTCCGCGTCGCGCGGAACGATGCCCTGCGCCGAAAGCAAAGGCACGGTTGCCGGGTCAAAGCCCGCCAGCAGTCCCGGCACGACAGGCGGGGCAGCCGGCATGGGGGGCAAAGGCGCTGGTGGAGGTGGCGGCGGAGGCGGCGGAACAATGGCAACCGGCTCCAGGCGCACCTGGAGGTCAGGCTGAATGACCACCACGTCGTACTCGCCGGCAGCGGAAGCCGTCACTCGGAAGCGTCCCACTTCAGACATGGCCTATTCTCCGTTTGTTCCCCAGCAATGAGAGGAGCCGGGGGCACCTTCTGTCCCCCTGTTGACAGCAACCTGGGACATCAGACCCAGGCATGCTCCCGACCCCCCTCGGGTCTCCGCCGGATTGTTCGGAGACCACACCAACAACGAGTTGGTGCATCAAGAGCGGGAGAGCCGTCCCAGCCGCTGGTTGTCGTGAGATGAGCCAGCGTCACCTCGGCTCTCCCGCAGTTTCACTTGATCTCTCGCGCGGGCGGCAGCGGCAGGCGCTGAAGCATCTGCGATTGAATCTCCGCCAGCCGCTGCACGTTCTGGTTGGTTTCCACGACCGAGCGCTCCAGGGCACGCAGTCGGGAATCGTCCGGGGGCGGCACATAGTAGCTGGCGTGGGGAGCGGCGTAGGCATAGGAGCTGTACTGCACCAGCGGCGTGACCACGGCGGCAACGCGAACCTTCTCGACCACGTTCACTTGCTGGATGACCTGCTTCACCTGGACCTGCTGCACCACCTGCTTAATCTGCACCTGGGCAACAGCTTTCACGCGCACGACAGCAGAAGCGCGGCACCAGGCAAAGGACGGCGCGGCCAAAACCAGCACGAGCGGCAGAGCGACAGCGAACGCGAAAAAAGTCTTCATGGTTAAGCCTTTCTCCAGGGTCCTCAAGAGTTCCGTCAGGGTAAATGCTTCGACAGCAATTCGGGCAGCAGCTTCTTCTCGGCGTCAGAGAGCGAATGCGGTTCGCTGGTTTTCGGGTCCAACGGCATCCGGCCTGCTTGAACCTCGCGCGTCACGAACCGCTTCTCGCCGAGGCTCAGGGGAGGCACCGTGCCGTCCTTGAGCACGAGCACGATTCGCTTGTCCGTTGGCGGCAGCTTCTCGACCAGGGCTTCGTTGTGGCAAGCAGCGCATCGCCAGGTGAAGAACTCCTTGAGATTCGCCGGCAGCGGCACCACCGGGATGTTGGCGGCCTGCTGCCGCTCCAGCAGCAGCACCAGCTTTTCCGTCAGCTTGCGGTGGGTCTTCATCTCCGCCAGCATCTCGCGCCAAATGGGGTCCTGGTCACGGTACTGTGCCGAGTAGGTCGGAACACTGGGCACGTACTGCGCGGGCGGATTCGTACCCTGAGCTGACCGCGCGAGGCAGGCGGTCAGCACGCCAATCAGGATGGCCCAGGGTGCCCAGCGATGCATCAGTTCCTCTCTGTCGGAGATTGGACGAACCTATTGCACCGACTGCACGCGGTCTCGCAACCGCCATCCAATCCGGTCTCGTAAATCTGGTGGCCTCGAAACCAACAAAGGAATCTCCCGAAGCTGTCGCGCCACAGCAACTTCAAGGCAGTGCGTCGCGTAGTTCCGAACCTCAGCGAATGCCGGAGATTCTTCCAGCCCCAGCGGCTAAACAGGTCGTATCCCATGCGACTCATCGGCATTTCTCCAGATGGCCCCAGGACCAACCTCCAGTCCCGAAGCAAATCGACCAACCAGCACGTCACACCGGCCAGTTGTCCTTGTCCACCCAGCGGGCCACCAGCAGGAACACCACGGGGGACACCACCAGCAGCCCAAATGCCCCAAGAATGATGCAAATCCACACCATCACTTCGTCCCCAGCACATTGAGAGCAATGACCGAGTGGAAGTCCTCAACGACTTCCCTTCGCACGGTCCCACCATCACGCAGCCACGCGCCCAGTGACGCAGGCACGCCACCTTGGACTCGGCTCCGCTCGCGCAACTTGGCCAGCAGGTCCTCCGGTCTCATGCCGATTTCAGCTGCCAGGCGGCGCAGGTCCACCGGCTGGCGGTAGCGGTCGCGGTACTCCGCGTAAGCTGCAACGGTCGTGTGCCACTCCGCCTCCGGGCCGAGCAGCTCCTGCAGCGCCTCTCGCACCACGCGCCGGTAGTTGGCCAACCGCGCGTTCATGTCCGAGAGGTACAGCCGCTCGAACTCGAGCGCCTCCGCGCGGCCGGCAATGGACAGCGCCAGTTCGCGGCGGTAGACGCGACGCACCCAGCCGTCCACCGGCCGCATGCCGCCATCGCCGGGACGGCCGAAGTGGCAGTTGAGGCACGACTCCAGGACGTGTATCTTTCCATCCCGTCCTGTTCTGAGAGGACTGTCATCGGGTCCAATGAAGTCAGGCGCCGAGGGCTGAAGCACGCCTGCCGCATCAGCCAGCAGGAACTTCGGGAGACGGTTGAGACCAATGCCAAACCATTCCTCCGCCTTGTGCTTGAACACGCCCGGCTTGAGGAATTCCGTGGGCAGATTTGCTAGGTCGAGCGTGTCCTCATCCAGCGAATGGAACGCCTCGCCCTCCAGCGCCCGCTCCCCCACGATGAAGCGCGGGAACGTGGAGACACCGCTGAAGTCCACGATGTCCTGGACGCGCCGGCGTTGCGCGTCGTTGAGTTTTCGGTCCAAGCCGATGAGCGTTAGAAAATCTCCCCGGTTTTTGATGCCAATCCAGTTGTAGTACCCCACTCCGTTGTCCCGGTTCCGCAGGGACACCTGCCGGCATGACTGCTGAAAGAACCAGTCGGCGCGCACGATGGGAACGTAGGACCCCGTGAGGCGCTGCAAATCCTTCGCACCGGGATGGTCGTAAGCGGCGGTGCGCTTGACCAGCTTGTCCTTGATGCGGCGCCGGGTTTGATAATCCCCGGCCGCGTAGAACTTCCCGTCCCCGCCATCCTGCACTCGCCAGGTTCCGCCCGGCCAATGCTTCGTCTCGATCACCTCCCGCTCGGCAATGTCTTCCGTGGTCAGAGAGAAGTACACCTCCGGCACGTCGAGGAGTTTCTCCCACACCTTCGGGTCCAGCTCGTACACGTCGAGGGCCACGGCATAGAGCCCCTCGCTGACCACGCGCAAGCGCCGCAGCACCGGCGAGCGCGACAGCAGATTGACGTGCAGTGACAGCGTCTCTTCGTCGCCGTCCTGGGAATCGGGTTGCCAGAGCCACCGCGTCTGGCGGCACTCGTCGGGCGGCAGAGCACGAGCATCCTCAAGCACGCGCGCAACCGCATCCGCAGGGCCAGCAGCAAGAGCTGGCGCGGCAAGCATGAACCAGAAGATGGCGGGGCCAAGACGACGCATCTATTTGTCTTTCGCTTGTGACTGACCCATGTTCCAACCGATGAGAATTCCGAGACCAAGGCCGCCAACGAATCCAATGAGAAGCGCCAAATCGATCTCAGTCATCGGCTATTTCCTCTCGCACGGACACCCCCCGCATCACTTCCCCCTGCGTGAACACCAACAGCAAAACAGGAGGACCTGGTGCTTGTCTGCAAACCCTCCGGTGTACCGCCCGCGCAGATCGGGACCACCCTCGATGGAGAACTTCCAGGAGCCGCGCGATGCCGTCAAGACGAACCTCCTGCCGCTCATCGTGCCTTCGTGATGGAGATTGATCAGGTCGCCCCCCAGCGTGGTTTCCTCACAAACCATGAGGACTTTGATGGGCGACGGCTCCCGATCCAGGGGAGGAGTCATTTGCTCGGGTGGCATCAACAGAGACAACAGCAACACAATCACAGCATCACCTCATTCTTTTGGCAATCTCTCAACAGCGGCTGGCGAGTTCTGCACCCTGGATTCTGCGGGCCAGAGTTCCCTTCATGCCGGCCGCTATCTCGCGGAGACGGCCAAAGACCGGGCAGCCGCCGAACACGGTCAAGGCATCGATGAGCTAAAGAGGCAACGGTTGCCCCTTTAGGTTCCGATGCAGAACAGCCGCCGAGCACGATCAGGGCGACGGTGGCGCCGGCGTGTTGGCCGTCAGCGCCGCTTCCAGCGCATCGCTCTTGGCCTTCAGCTCGCCGCTGAGGTTCGTCAGCGGCAATAGTTCCGCTGCCGTTGCGCCCTTGGCCAGCGCCTCCTTCACGGCGGCGTCGATCAGGCCAGGAACGCCCTTGACGAACACCACCGCGCTGTCGAGCACGGTGTTGGTCTTGCTGACCTGGGCAATCACGTCATCGACTGCTTGCGACATGAGAATTCTCCTTCAGTTGGAACCATCGAACGCGGCTGTCAGCGCCGCTTGCAACGCTTCAGTTTGCGATTTCAGGTAGTCCAAATGCGGCTTGATGCGCTCCACGTCCTCGGCGCCGGCGATTCGGGCAAGCACTTCGATGAGCACCACGCTCATCGCTGCCTGCTGCCTGAGCAGAAGGTCCTGCTTCCTTTCAATCGCTTGCGCCAGCCTTTTCAGCGATGCAATGTCTTCCGGAATGTCCCAAATGCTCATGACAAGCGCCTCCACTCAGCCCGTCTTCCGCTTCGCCAGCCATTCCAGCAGCAGCGGCAGCAGCAGCTCCGTGATCCGACCCCACGGGACCGCGTCCATGATGCCGGCATGCCTCTTGGCACCGCGGGCAGCAGAGAGGTTCTCCAGCAAGGCAGCAGCCTTCTTTCGGGTCAACTTCGCAGCAGCCTGCTTGCTCTTCGCGGCGCTGGCGACCGGCAGGGCCACGGACAGCCCATAGCCAGCGACAACCCAGCACGCCTTGGCGCCATCAGCGGCGGTGATTTTGCCGCCGCGCAGAACAGCACTCACGGCAGCAGCTACGGCCAGAACATCGGCAAACTGAGGATAACCAAACATCGTGGCTCCATTCGGTGGCTTGGGTGGCGGCGCCGGGGGCTCCGGCGGCGCGGGTGGTTCAGGTGGCGGTGGCGGCGCCGCCAACGGGTAAATCTTGGCTACGAACGCGCGGTCCGTGGCATTGATGTCGGCGCCGCCGGGGATTGGCTTGCCGTCCTTGGTGATCGACGCCGGCAACTGATAACACATGATGGATTCATCATCCGACTGCACGGTGCCAATCAGCGCGGCCTCCTCAATGGGAGTCAGGATTTGCTGGCGAACGGTGGCGGCGGACCAACCCAGCACCTCGCGGCCCCAGGCGATGGTCTTCGCTTCATCCAGCCGCGCCACAAGTTGCCGGCGCATGTGCTCATGAGGCATGCCTAAAGTATGACCCGTTTCATGCCGCACAACTCTCTTGTATTCTCCCTCCGAGGTCTTGAGACTGAAACCGTCAAGGCACATGGTTGGTTCATTGCGCGGGATGGAGAGGACATCAACTCCCAGGTAACTCCAGTACCCATCTCCGCTGCGCGTGATGCGCACGCGCGGGTCCGTCTGCGTCCAGCGAAAACGGACGTTGGCAAACTCATGCCACGCATTCATGTGCGCCAGGATTTTCTCGCGCAGCTCCGGCGCCGTCGCCTCTATGAAGCCCACCGTCAAATCCACGCCACCGGACCCCCAGTATTTGCTTGAAAGCACTGCGAGGAAACCGGCGACCGGAATCTCCCCGCCGTTGGTCAGGGCGGTCATCACCGCCGCCGGCAGCAGGTCCGCGACCGCCTCCATCGAGGGGCGGTTCACTGGGTTCAGCTCAATAGCCAGCTGGGCCGCCGCCAGTTGGTCGCGCACCGGCAGCTTCTTGACTGTGCAGAAATCGGGTTGGCTTCTCCCCTTCACGGCTGCACGCCTCCCCAGGTGCTCAGCTGCTCGGTGACCTGCTTGACCCGTTCCGTCAGCCGGTCGATGGACTGCTGGGTCTGGCGCAGTTCAATGAGGAGCAACTGCACGGTAATGAATCCAACGCAGATGACCATCACGACAAGGAACGCGTTGCTGGTGGTTGGCTTCATGATTCTCCTCCATGATTCCTCTCACGGTCGAAACAACGGTCGTCCCCCGTCAACCAGGCTAAGCAAGAGACCAACCAAGACCAGAACACCGACAACGGCCAAAACAACCGTGGCAATCTTCCTGAACGGCTCAGGTGGATTGACGTAACTCACCAGCCAGTAGAGCAGCCACCAAATCAGGCCGGCAACAATCAGATACACAATGAGGGTCACGGCCCAGGACAAGGAAATCACGGCTGTCCTTTCTCCTTGGCTGGTGCCGGGCACAGCAGCCCGGCAGGTGATTCAGGGGCGTATCCGGTCATGTCGATGATGAACGTCACCCCGATGCGCCGACCGACTTCATGCACTTCGGCGAGCCCAATGTAGGCTGGGAAAACAGTGCCGTCCTTGCGCAGCCCGCGCAGCGGTGCCTGGCCAAACCCCATCACCCGCGCCCGCGCCAGTGCGGGCGCCAACCGGTGCTGCTGGTGCCTCTCGCGGGTGCCGTCGTCGGGGATGAGCATTTCCACTGGCTTTCCGAGCAGCTCGCCCGGGTCGTATCCGAAAATCTGCTCGGCCAGCTGGTTCACGTGGAGTATCTCCCCCGTGTTGTAATCCGCGACGACCACCGGCTGCACCATCAGCGAGGCATCCTTTGCGACCTTCTCGTAAACCAGGCTGGCAATGGAATCGCTCATTGCCTCGCCACGCCCTTTGCGGTCAGCATGTGTTCAAGTCTTTCAAATTCGCGGTGCAGAGCGGCAACCTGCTCCTTCATTACCTGCTCACTCTTGTCGGCAACGTACTTCAGGGAGGCAACGTACTCCCCGCGCGCCCGGTCCAGCTGCCCCTGGAAGCCTGCCACTATCTCTTTGACCTCCGCATCATGTTCTTTCAGGATTTCGCGAATCATCCGGTCCTTGTCCGGCAGGTGCTTGAGCAGCAGCCAAGCGAGGACCAATCCCAGCAGGCCGGCGCCGACCCAGCCGGCGCCGCCGCTGATGGGGTCGGTTTGCGCCACCACCATCACCCAGGGGCAGCCAACGAATGCCAAGGTGATGATTGTTTTCAACCCTTGTCCACTCTTGAGAACGCTGAACTTCTTAGGAGGCCTGTATCAACGGGGACCAGTTCCTGGGACCACCTTTGCAATTGCAAGCAGGCGAGCAGAATGGCTTGCGTCAGCACATGGGTGGCAGCGTATGCCTTGCGAATGATGGCCATCAGGTCCCCGCGATGCTCGCGCAGCGGCTGCTCAAGGAACTTCGCCTGCCCGGTCGGGTGCCGCACCTGCAAGTTCTCATGCACGTAGACCGCATAATTCGCGGTGTAGCCGACCACCCCATCAATCCGCCGCTCAGTCCTGGCGATGCGGGCGCGCGCCTGCAACTTGCTGATGAGTCGGTCAACCCCCGTGATTTCCCAAGCCGCTGCCATCGTTCTTGCCTTCCACCACCGGATGAACTACTGGGCTGCCGTCGTTGGCAGTTTGTCCTTGTAAACCTTCACCTTCGCGCTGCCGAACTTGAACGTCCCCGCCAGGTCCTTCTTGACGGTGTAGGAGACCACCCGGAAGAGCGGCTGGAGACCCAGGCTGCTCGCGTTCGCCGTGCCGATGAAGCCCCACTCGTCAAGCCCGCCGACCCCCAGGATGCTCCCCACGATGGGCGTCAAGGGCGAGGGCACCTTCTTGCCCTGCTCCACGACCACGTCTTCCGGCTCCACAATCATGCTTCCGTCCACAGCCACCGGCTCGCCATTGACGCCGAGGATTTGCGTCTTCGTGAAATCCCAGCGGCAGGCCAGCTCGACCGGGTCATCCTTGATGATGGGTTCGCCATAAGAGTCAAACCGCAGAATCTGCCAGAGAACCGCCTGGTCTTGCAGATACGCCCGCAGGGTCGGCACAGGTCAAACCCCACTAAACCGCTGTGGTTGCTTCCTCACCCAGCCAGACCGCCCTGGCCACCCTGCGCCCGTCTTGGCTGCCGATGGCGGAAAGGTAGCCGCTGCGGTCGAGCATCATGGCGATTTGACCGTAGTAAGTGATCTCGAAGTACTTGCCGGTTATTCCCACAATTTCCCCATTGGCGCCGCCACCCGCGCCGGTGATGGCCGTCTTCTTGAGCGGCGGGTCGGTGATGGCGTAGTAGTGGGCGGCGAGCCAGCGCTCAATCAGCTCCAGGTCGGTCGCGGAGAGAGTGACCGCCTTCTCAACCGCCCGGGCAGAAATGTGGTCCACGACCGCGGTGGCAGTGGCAATGAATCCGTCCAGCGGCGTCTTCTTGTCATAGCCGATGCCGAGGACGCCCCGAACCGCTGCTGCCGTCGTGCGTGCCATCGGGGATCACCGCCTTCCGCTTGGAGATGCGGCTGGTTCACGACCCGCTGCCCTGCTGGCAGGTCTGCCCTACTTGCCGGCCGGAAGCAGGACGGCGAGGGCAGCGCGGATGGACTTCAAAGCAGCGTCCTTGCTCGTTGCGCCCTTCAGGTCGATTTCCTCCTCGGCCGCGAACGCCTTCAGCTCATTGAAGGTCATTGCCTCCAAGAAGGCCGGGTCGAAGTCGGGGGCCTTGGTGCTGAAGGGTGATTCCGGCTTCGCGGCCGCCGGCGCCTGGGTCGCGCCGTCGCCGCCGCGGTCAATCGGCGGGACCTTGCGAATGATTTGCCCGCCTTTCAGCGGTGTCTGGTCGTAGGCCAGCTCGAACTTGACGCTGCCGCGGCTGTTGAATTCCGCGGCGAGGTCCACTTGGGTATCGAACACGTCGCCGGGAACGTACTTGATTTGCAGCGGGTGGTTGTGCTGGTCGAGCAGCGGCTTGCCATCGGGGCCAATCGCGGTCTCAACGTGCTTGCCGGCCAGCAATCGGAACCGTGGCATGTTATCGCTCCTCAGCCTGAATTGCGTTTGCACTCACCACAGGTAAACGGCATATACCTACTTACCCTATCCTTATGCTGTCCTACCATCCATTATCCCGCACCTATCGGAGTAATCAGCTCTTAATAGGGGAACTTGTATTGCCATCACCTTGAAGTTAAGTTTCATCCCGCCCTGAGATTCCCACTGCACCGTGGTGATGTCCATGCCGTTGATGGCCTGAGCCACGTCGGAAGTCATTTGGACCATCAGCATGTTGTAAGTGCTCGTCAGGAAGTCGCTGCGCTTGACTCCCTCAATCCCGTCGATGGCCTCCAGCCGGTCGCGCAGCGTCTGGTAGGGAGCACCCGTGCTGGTGACGTAGTAGTCATTGTCCAGCCACTGATCCCAGTCAACGCTATGATAGATCCGATAAGGTCCATAAAAACGGTCATCATATTGCGTGCTGCGCATGCTGAGCACATCAGCCAGCGTGCTGTTCGGGTTCGTGCCCGTGGGCACCGTCATGTTGGTCTTGGTGTTGCGTCCGGGGAAGTTTCGGTAACCGTAAATCTGGCTGCCGTAGGTGCTGTCATGGGCGGTGACACCGGTGGACTGATAACCGTAGGCGAGGCCAGCCAGCGTGCCCAGCGTGGTCTGCTCGACCGTTTCCGCCACGCGCCGGCCGCACATCTCGCCGGTCGTGGTGTCCAGGGGCGTGCCGCTGTTGCGGCTGACCGCCAGCTGCCGGCTGGAATACTCGAAGCCGGCATGCGTGATGGGCAGCGGAATCGACCGCAGCTTGTAAAGCGGCGTGTCGGCGCGGTCGTCGGTCAGGCCATCCATGCTGACGATGGCCTGACCGACATCGGACTGCGCCTCGTACTCGTAAGTCGTCTTCGACATCGCGTTGAAGCCACCCACGGAAGACGACTTGACCAGGTCCTTCCAGGCCATCAGCCGCTGGCGGGCGGACAGCAGCACCTTGCGGTCGAGCTGAATCCACTCCTCCTTGCGCAGCGTGGTGGCATTGAACACTGGGCTGTGGATGCCTCGCGCGTTCAGGGCGGCGCAGGTGTACTCCGCCAGCACCGGCTCCAGCTGCCCGGACTTTTCGTTCTGACGCAGCCGGCCGGTGTTGATGGTCACGCAGGGGATGTTCCGTCCATCCTGCCACTTCAGGTAGGGCCGCAGCAGGCCCGGGTCAAAGCGGACGCCGGCCAGGATCTGCCCGACCTCGCCAAACCCCTGGTTGTTCATCACATAATCAACGAACATTGCTCGCTCTCCTCGCTCCGTTCCCGTGTTCTCTGGTTCCGGCCCCCGCCCCGCAGCAGTGCGGGAATCAGCTTCTTCTCGCGATGTTTTCTATCTCAATAGCCTGTGAACAAACATCCCACCAGCGTGTCGCCGCTCATGTCCGAGATGGTTTCCGCAATGAGCCAGGGCCGGCTGCGCGCGAAGGCCGTGCCGACGGTGGCGTCCTCAATGAGCCCGGTGTCATCCTGAATCTGCATCTCGTCGCCGATGGCGTAGTCGCTGGTGGCGCCGGTGCCGGCCACGTCGGCGACCAGCACGTTGCAGATTTCGCCCGGCAGCGGAAAGTACACGAAGCCACGCGTGGCCGTGACGTAGGCATCGGTGGCCAATTTGCCCTGCAAGAAGTCAAAGTCCAGCAAGGCCACCACGTAGGGAATGGCATCACCGGCGCGGTTGAAGACTTCCCAGGTGTACGCACCGCTGACCGGTTCAGTCGCGGCCTTGAGCTGCATGTGCGTGCCTGGCTTCGGCGTGCCGCTGACAGTGGCTTCCAGGCGCACCCCCCGCGACGGGTTGGCAACGACGACGCGATTTCCGATAGTCACGTTTCTTCTCCCCTGCTCGCTCCGTGGTTCCGTTCCATTTCACTTGGTGATTGGGCGGGGGCCTTCCCTTGCCGCCCGCCCTCATGTCGCCGCGACTGGCGGTGGTTGCTTCGCGGCCCGATGCAAAAGGCCGCGGCAAGGCTGCCACCTTCCTCCCCCTCTCACCGGGCGGCTGCCTTGCGCCGCGGCTCCTCTTCGTCTTCCCAGTTCATCGTCGGCAGAGGCAGGATGTCGGTCGTGTTCTCCGCCGCGTTGACCGCAATGCCCGAATCCGAGACTGCCGCCCCGAGATAAAGCGGCTGGATGCTGCCTGTCTGCGTCGCGTGGACCGCCGGCAGCAGCTCCGAAAGAGCCCGGAGTTCGTCCATCTGTTTGCCGCCAAGCCATTCGGCATGCTGCTTGCGCCGAGCCTCATCGCCAATGTTCGTGACCAGCCTGCCAACGATGGCTTCCCGCTCCCGGCTCAGCGACCGCTGCCCCTCGGCAAACTGCTCGCGCAGGCCCTCCGGGATGCCCGCCAGCCATTCCGCTTCCGACGGACGCTTCGCCGGTCCCCCCGCAGCAGCGTTGGCCACCAAAGCCGGCAATTCCTTGACAGCCGTGGTCTCCTGGCCGAAGCCGGCGCGGACGGCATTGACTACCGCTTCCATTGCCGCCACGCGCTCGACACCGGCCTTGACCTTGGCCAGGCGCTCGTCGGGCAGCGCGTTGAGCACGCGCGCGCCTTCCTCCCCCACCCAGCAGTCGCAGTTTGCCACGATTTCAGCCACCGCCGCGCGGCGCTGTTCCTGCGTCATTGCCATGTGATTCTCCCCGTTTCGCTCCGATGCCTGTTCCTGTTCTGTTCCTGCATTGCGGATGACTTCCGGCACGTCTTTCTCTGCCTTGTCCGGGTGCGCCTTCAGCCACGCCGCGCGAACCTTCTTCTTGACCACCGGCAAGGCGACCGCCGGGATTTGCACCTTGCGTCCGCGGTAGCCGCCGCCCAGCGCTGCGATGGCCCCCCCGATGTGCGCAGCGTCGTCGATGCGCAGCTTCCAGGTTGACGGCGCATCTTTGTCCGGCACGTAAGCGTAGGCGTCCGCGCCCGGGCGGTCCGCGTTGAGAATGGCAGCCAGCTGCTGGCCTTCTCCTTCGTCTGAATCCCCATCATCATTCGCACCGACAGCCGCCTCCCGGCTCACCGTCGGCACCGGAGCTGGTGGTGCTGCCCCTGGGACAGGAGCGGTCGCGGCGCGTGCCTGGTAGGCGGACAGCACCTGTCCATAACCGGCAAGCTTCTGCTGGGCAACGGATGCCTTGTCCCTGTAGTATTGCGTGCGCGTGGTCGAATAGTGCTGCGACCGCTCCAGCGCTCTGGTCTTGCGCTCGCCATACCTCTGCACGCGCGCCTCGCGGCTGGCGCGCTGGGCTTCGGTCAGCGGCTCGCCGGTCGTTGCCGACACCCCGGAATCCAGTTCGTCCTGCAAGGCGTCGGCCTTGGTTTGGTACTCCGCCGCCTTCGTCTGATAATTGGTGGCCCGTTCGGCCGACTTGGCCACCCCCGCCTCCGCCTTGCCAATGGCCGTCTGCGCCGACGTGACCTTGTTGGTGTAGCTGGCCACCCTGGCAGTCACCTGCTCGGGGGTGATGGTTGGCGAGATGCCGGCAATGGTTGCGGCAACCGCCTCGGGCGCGTAGGACGGCGTGCCAGGTGGCAGTGCCGCTGTCGGTGGGGCAGGAATGGCGGGAGCAGGTGTGGGCGACGGAGCGGGCGCGATCGCAGGTGTTGGTGCGGGTGCCGGGGCTGGCGCGGTTGCGGCAGCGGGCGGGGAGGGATCCGCACCACCAGCAGCCAAGGCCAGCATCCGATCAATGTCCGCTTGGGAAGCGCCCGCGCGTGTGGCCCTGGTGATGTCCGCCAGAGTCGGACGGTTTTCCTCCGACCAGTTGCTTGGCGGCGGGATTGCCGTCGTTGTGGGGGCAGGCGCAGGCGCTGGAGCAGGTGCTGTTGGCACAGGCTCCGCCATCGGGGGCACAGCAGCAGGCTGGGTTGGCACCGGCGCTGGCGCGGGTTCCGTTGTCGCAGGCGCGGCAGTCGTGGACGGCGCAACCTGACCAGTGCCGCCCGCAAGGATGTTCATCATCCGGTCAACGATTGCAGGGTCGGCGCCGGCGCGCTTGGCGCGGATGACATCCGTCAGCGTGAAATCCTCGGCCTTGATGGCACCGGCGTCAAAGGCAGCCAGCTTGTCCACCCACTCCTGGTCCGGCGGCGGCGGGGGCGGTGCTGGCGCAGGCGCGGGCGCAGCAGTTGGCTCGGTGGTGGCGGGCGCCGTCGTTGTGGTGGCCGTGGTGCCAGCCGGCGCGGTTGCCGTCGTGGTTCCGCTGCTGGCAAACTGCCCCTCCGCGTCGCGCGGATGCTCATTGGGATCGTAGGTGCCGACCAGCTGGTTGGCGGTTGCGCCCTTCTTGACCGTTCCGCCCATCTGCTTGTAAATGTGCGTGACGACGGCCCAGTTGGTCTTCTTCCCGCCCTTCCGCGCCGCTTCCTTCGCGCGCTCCCACTTCGCCTCATCCTTGACCCACGACGCCGGATTGCGCCCCGTCTCCGCCAACTCCTCGGCCGCCACTGCCCCGAGGCGAAGGTCGTCGTGGTCCAAATCGTATTTCTCGCGATTGCCGTTGCCATTCCCGGCATTGCCAGTCGGCTCGTAAGCGGTCACCCGGCGAACCTCAACGGGCTCCTCGTCATCCAGCACGCAGCCGTTCTTGCCCTCCGCATAGCCAACACGCCAGAGGCCGCGGCCATCGTCGAAGACGAGGTAATCCTCGTAAATGTCCGTGACGTAAATGCCAGCGCTGGGGATTCCCGGGTTGCCGCCAAAAGGAAACCGGCGGCCGAACTTCTCTGCAAGCTGGACCTGCAAGTCGGCCTGCTTGTCATGGAGCGATTGCTCGTAGGCATTGACCAAGACACCGCAGCCATCCTTGATTGCGCAAGCTCCCTTGGCGTCTGACAAAACGGCCAGGTGGTCCGGGCGGTAATTCCGCGCGATGTGCGTGTACCCACGGCCGTTGAAGGCGGCGCCGTTCTGCGCCGGCTCCTCGTCGGTGAACAGCCCGGTGGACAGCTCCACCGGTTGCCCGCGCTGCAAGGAATCCAGGACTCTCGGGCTGACTCGGCGAAGCGATTCGACATCGAACCACGCTTCGGCCAGCAGCTTCCCGGTCTTCCCGGCAACGGCGTTGTAGACCTTGCCGACTTCCTGCGTGGCAAGCGTCTGCGGATTGTTGGCGCTGACCGGCTGGCCATCGATGAAGGGATGATTGATGAGCAGCGGCCGACCATTCCAGGCAGCCGCGCTGGCGGCGATTTCGTCGGGAATGTAGAGGAGAGGTCCCTTGCTGCCGTTGAGCACGCCCGGGACGATGAGCGTCGCCGGCGCAATCAGCCAGTCACGCCCGCCGATGGTGGCGCGGCGGGCCTTGGCAGCATTGATGGTCGCCCGAAAGGTCTCCATACCTTCCTACAGTAGATGGGAGTGGGAGGCAGGGTAAAGGGCAAACTCCCGTCCGTGGGCAAAGCGGGAATGATTGCTAGCTAGGTAAACTTTCGCCAGGAGGTCATTCGTCCGCCGGGGAGAGCAGGCGAACCAGCCGGAAACCGCTGTCCTCGCCGCGGCGCTCGTGCAGTATCGACAACCCCTGACTGCGGAGCTTGATTCGCAACGAGGTCATTCGATTCGAGACCGCGTACTTCTTGCTGAGGTCATCGAACAGGCAGGTGTGCAGCTCCGCGAAGGAATGCCAGCGGCCGTCCCCGAGCATGTCAAGGAACTTGCGCTCCGTCGGGGTGAAGTGGTGGGGGTCACCCATGTCGGCAACGGGATTGTTCGCCTTCTCTCCGGTCACGTGGTTGCTCCTGAAAGAAAGAGGTCAAAGGAGAATCGCTTCGTTTGCATGAAGGGGCGGCAAAGGCTCCCGGCGACTCAACCATTTTGAAGGAATCCCATTCCTCCCGACGTTCATCGCCACAATCCCGCCGACCATCGCGCAAATCGTGTCGCTGTCCCCGCCGGCCGACAGCGCGGTTTCCAGTGCCAGAGGGTAATTGTCCATGTGCTTGGCAGCGCACCACATCGCAAAGGGCACGGTCTGCTGGGCAAGGATGGGCATGCCATTCCCCAGCTGCGCTGCGGCCTGCATTGCGTCTGCCCCATTGAGGAGCAGCTCGCAGGCGTGAAGCAGGCCGTCCCTGACCTCGCGCCCCGGCACCAACCCTGCCAGCTGGGCCAAGCCAACCGCGCCCAGACCTCCGTGGCCTTGCACCACGGATGCTGCCAGCGCCACCGCCACGGCGCCCGCCACCCCCTCCGGGTGCGCGTGCGTGACCATCGCGGAACGACTGGCCTGCTTGGCCACCAACGGCAGGTCCGCACCGCTGAAGAAGGCTCCCAAGGGCGCCACCCGCGCGGCCGCGCCGTTGCCGCACGACCCGCCTGCGTTGCGCGGCGCAAGTCCCAACCAGCGGCGCAGGTGGTCCAGCCAGGTCCGCTGCCCGTGGGTCGGCGCGACCGCGGCTTGCTGCCAGGGCACGCCAGCGAGGATGTCCGCCAGCACTCGCATGAGGTTCGGGCCGTAACCGCGATTCGGGTTGCTGCCGAAGCACGTCACCAACTCAGCAGCCAGCGCGTCCATGTCCACATGCCCGCAGCGCAGCAGCACATTGGCCAAGCACGCCGCCATCGCCGTGTCATCCGTCCAGCGCGCACCGAATCCCATGCGCCCGCCGCTGGCGCCGTAGGCATCCCCGACGGACAGGCCGTCCAGGGACAGCAGCAACCTCTCCATCCGCGCGCTTGGCATTGGTCAGCTACTTCTTTCCTGCCGACTGCGATTCTTCCTTGTCTTCATCCGTGCCCGGGTCTGTCATCTTGGGCTCGTCGAGGACGGCCAGCACCTTGGCCGGGTCGCCGGCGAAGACCTTCCAATCGTCCTCGACATCGACGTTGCGCGCAAGGCTGTCGAGCGGCATCTCCCCGCTGACGAAGCCCTCTGCCACGTTCACCAGCCGTCCGCAGGGAACGCCCTTGCGGGAAGCGGTGGCCACCAGGAAGCGCTTGCCATCGCCCGCGCTCCAGATGTTCGGATTGTCAGCGTCCATCATGCCTTCCCTCCGTAAACGCGCCACTTGATGCCCCGCGCCGCCAGCTTTTGAATCATGGCATCGGGTGGTTTGACCTTGAACCCCAGCTCCTCAATGTCCCGGATGCCGACCACGCCATGCACCTGGGTTTCGATGAACGGGTTCTTGGCGTGATAACTTTCCCAGCTGTCCAGCATCCCGGTCCCGTGGGTCTTGACATCCCACGGATGGACGGAGCGATGCCCGACCTTGCCGATTGGTGTTGCCGCCCCCGACTCGTTCGTGACCATCGACAGGGAATCCCCGAAAGTCACCGTGGTGCGCCCCCGCACCGCGGGTTTGAGCTTGACCACCACGTCGCCGTAGTTGTTGACGATGCCGCTCTCCTGCCCCACGCTGCCGAAGTTCGGCTTGCCGAGATACCCAGACAATGGGAGTTCCTCCGCCGCAGAAGCCTTGCTGACGCCCATGCCCTTGACCTCGGCGCTCAAGCGCGTCCCGGGGGCATAGACGCCGCCGCCACTCTTCCCGACCGTGTGCTGCGTGCGCAATGCGGCGGCATCCCCTTCTTCGAGCAGCCTTTCAATGGTGGACACCTTCTTGCGCACATACACCTCCATCCCGTCGACCAGCTTCTGCGCCTTGGTGGTGACTTCCTGTTGTACTTGCCCGACGGTCTTGCCTTCCTTCGCAGCAACCTCCGCGTAGGCGGCCTGCGCCTTGGCATCCACCGCCGAGACGTGCTCCTGGTGTTCCTTGCTGGCCGCTTGTTGCTTCGCGAAGGCGTCCGTTGTTTGCGGCGCCTTGTCCGCACCATAACCAATCGTGGCAGCCTTGCCGGACAGCTTGGCGAAGATGCCCTTGACCAAATTCTTGATGGCGGCGCCAATGCCCCCGCCGGTCCCGACCCACCGGCCACCGCCGGCCACGCCCTTCGGCAAGCGTGATTGCAGGGGATTCCAGTTGGCTGCTGGCTCTTGCTCCTTCTCGCCCTCCTCATCGTCGGGCGCAATCAGCCCCTGCTTCTTGGCCTGGTCAATGCCAACCAGCAGCTCATCCAGCTGCTCGTTGCTGAATTCCTGGATGGTTTCCCAATCTTCACCATCCACTGCCGGCTTCAACGCGGCCAGCACCTGCTTTCGATTTTCGTCCGTGACCGCGTTGGCAACCACCAGCGAATCCGCTTCCTCCCCGCCGAATGCGTTGCCAAGGAAGACTGCCACGGCAGTCGGCGCCCCCAGCAGGGAGGCAGCCGGCGTGGTCAGCCAGTTGTCCAACTCGGACCACTGCCCGCCATCAAGCCTCCCCAACCGGAAGATTTCCTCGTCCGGCAGGTCGGCAATCGCTTCGAGCAGGACCGCATGGTTCGCGGCCGGGATGCCACTGCTTTCCGCAGCATCGATTCCCCGCTGCATGGCTTCCAGGATGGCATCGGCCTCATCTTCATCACCAACGAACTTGCTCGGCTCGTCCATGCTAAATTTCCTCCAGGTAGATGACGTGCGGGAAGGTGGTTGCTGCGCGTCCGGGCGCCGGTGGGTTCAAGGTCAGCTTTCCAGTTCCCACCACCTTGTAGCGCGTGAATGCTGACTGGATGACTTCCTGCTCCCCGGCAGTAAGCGACACCGGGTCCACGTACAAGCCCGTCTTGGCCTTGATTTTGAACACCACCCCGGCGCCTTCGCGCGGCGCCCCGAATATTTTCAACGCCACCGGGTCCAAGCTGGTGCTGGTCAAGGAGGGCATCCGAAACTCCCCGCCGCTCCGGACCAGGGCTTCCGCCTGCTTGAGCATTTCCTCGACCGTTCCCGTCGAGATGCGCATCCCCCGGTACAGGTCCACCGGGCGCTTCAGCGGACCAGCCTTCGCAATCAGTCTCTCGATGGCAGACATCATCTTGCGGCTGGACCCCTCCAAGCATTCAAAGTGCGGAGGGCAGGCGCGCATCTCCTGGTTGAGGTAGAGATAAGAATCCTCTGTATATCTCTGAACTAATCCTATTTCTGCTGCATTCTCTTGGTTGGTGAACACTGGTTTCACGTCCTCCTTCAATCCGTCCTTGAGTGCCTGATCGGCCTTCAGGTCCACCGTCTCATGAATCTCGACCGGGGCGGCGGCAACCGCTGGTCTCGCGTCCGGCCCCAGCGCAGCTCGGCCAGCGGCGCCCCCGCCCAGCTTCGGCAGCAGTCCCTTGAGGAAATCCTTGAGCCCACCGCTTGAAAACCACCGGCCGCCACCGGCAATCCCCTTCGGGATGCGCGGCTGGAGCGGATTCCAGTTGTCCGCAATTTCCATATCACTCCCCAGCGATTCCAGCAGGGCAACCGCTTCCTCGCTGTTTTTCATGTTCGCAACCCCCACAGACAGGTCCACGTCTCCAATGCTTCCTTCCTCCTCTTCCGGCTGGATTTCCGGACCGATGCCCCCGCCGAGCGCGTCCGGCAGGCGCGGAAGCCACACGCATCGGCAGTTGTGGGTTATGATGCCTTGGGCAGCATACCACCCCCCTTCCGTTTGGAGGTTGTAAACATGGCCGGAATGCCGCTTGATTCGCACCGAAACCACCTGGTCGAGAAACACCGGGCAGGCGTCACCGCAGCTGAGCTTGCGCGCGAGTTCGGCGTCACGGCGAAGGTCATCGTCCGCATCTTGGGGGACGCCTACCGCCCCATCGGGCGCCCTGCCAATTTGCCCGCCAGCCTGGTCATTGCCGCTTACCTCGCGGGGGAGTCGGAGAACAGCATCGCCAACCGACATGGAGTTTCCCGCACCCCAGTTGCCGCAGTCCTCCGTCAGGCCGGCATTCGCAGACGAACGCAAAGCGAATCTGAATCCATCAAGTGGCAGCAAATGGGGAGTGCTGCCCGTCAAAGGCAAACCGCCGCTGCCCACGAAGCTGCCAGAGGACGAAAGCGGTCGTTCAGGGAATTGTGCAACTCCGCACTCGCTCGGCAAGCCAATCCTGACGCTTTCTCTTCCCCCTGCGAACGGTTGCTTCTCCGCATGCTCGTGCAGCGAAAAATCATCGGCTCCCCTCAGCTGGCAGTGGGACCATACAATTGCGACATCGCCGTCCATCGCATCGCTGTGGAAGTCTGGGGAGGACAGTGGCACTTCTTTGGCAGACACCTGGCTCGATTCAGCAAACGCTGCCGCCACCTGTTCAATGCGGGTTGGAGCATTCTCATCCTGGTGGTTGACAAAAACCGATTCCCACTCACGCCCGCCGTCGCAGACCACCTGGCTGCCCTCATCAAGCAGATGCGCCGGAATCCACCCCCCATCCCCGAGTATCGGGTGATTTGGGGTGCAGGCAAGTTCACGACCGGAGGCAGTGCGAATGACGACGAGATTGCCGTCATACCACCGTTCACTCACCGCCGCAACCCGGCAACGGGACGTTACGAGACTGTCGCCCGGTAGGCAGCCCGGATGGTACGGAATCAACCCCCTGGCATCTTGAATGGAGTACACTTCCTCGTCCATCTCGGCGCACTGCGGGCAGACCCGCTCATCCGCATCACCCTTGAGGTCCCGCGCCACGCGCCATTCCACCATCACACCCAGTTCCTCCACACCCAATCGCTCAAAGGCCAACAATTGCCCTTCCGCATGACTTCTTATAATCTCACTTCTGGCAATCAGCAACGACCGCCCCAGGCCGATTCCCTCGATGGCCCGGTCAATCTCCCGCGCCAGCTCGCGCGCACCGGTCCCCCGCGCCAGCCCGTCCGCGAGCACGCGCTGCAGCTTCGCGGCCATCGCCTCGTTGACGCCCTTGAGGTCGGTGAAGACCCGCGAGACCAACACCTCCAGCCGCTCCTTGCCCACCGGCGCCCCGAAGGCGCTGCGCAGGAATTCCTCGCGTGTGCCGGCGAACCAGGCGAGCACCCGGGCGGGGTCGCTCCCCGCCTCCGCCAGCGCAGCCGCGCGGGCGCCGGCGCGCGTGTCGTCGAATGCCCGCCCGGCACCCTTGCGGAAGCCTTCCGCCAGGTAGTCCCGCCAGAGGTCATCATCGGCATAACCTTCCGGGTCGAGGCCGTCCTCGCGCAGCTGCGCGCGCAGCCATTCCTGAAAAGAAGCCAGCTGCTCGGGGGAAGTGCGGAATTGCCAGTCGCCGACGTTCGCAGCTAGGCGCCCGCCTTGCCTCGGAATTCCTGCCACGCTTCCTGCCACTCTTCCGGGCTCAGGTCGTCCTCCGCGTCTGGGTTCAGCTGCTTCAGCGTGTCCAGCACCCACTCTTTGTAGGCTTCCAGCGACTCCTCCTTGAGCTTGGTCAGCGTTAGCTGTGGTTGCAACATGAATGGTCTCCTTCTTCGTCAAATCAAAGATGGCGAGTTGGCCGTGCTCCCTTGCCAGCGCCAGCGCCTGCCCAGCCGTCTCGCGACGGACACTGATGTCGAGATACACCTTGCCGCCATCGACCCATCCTCCCAAGTAATGGTCTTCTTTGGACAGCAAGTCAGCATTGCGGTTTATGTATTTTACCAGTGCTTTCGCGCTGGCATCCTTCAATTCAAGCACTCGCTCCCGCGACTTGTAGGGGGACACCATGAATCCATCTGTTGGCGACGTGCCGGTCACCGGATGATAGGTGAAGCCCCCTTGCTCGGCCAGTGCTCTGGTCAGCTTGGTGCCAGCTGACCCGCCAAACTGCCCGCGCAGCCCAGCCACCTTCGCCAGCGCCCGCGTTACTGCTGCCTTGATGACTGCCAGGACGCCGGTGTCCGCCCGGGCCCATTGCCCGCCGCCCACCATCCCCTTCGGGATGCGAGGTTGGAAGGGATTGAAGGCGTTCGCGGCAAGCAGCTCCTTGGCGACGGCTGCCATCAAGTCCAGCTTGCCATCTCGCGTTGCTGGCCATGCGATGCCCGCATTCCCAGTCACCACCTCCCCCGGGGATTGCGGAACGCCTTCCTGCCCGCGCCCCAGCCCGAAGGCATCTTCCCCGACCAGCAGCGCCCGCACCGCCCGCCGGAACCGCGCCCAACGCCGCTTGAGGGAGGCTGCCATCTTGCGGAAGAGCGGCCCCGTCCGGCTCGGGTCCACCCTCAGAGGGTTGGGAGCGCCGGCATTCTTTGCCTCTCGCCTTTTCGCAGCAATCACAACCCCCTCCTGCCAGTTGGGTTCGCATCCCCGTAAGCCGGCACCTCGCCGCTGACCCCGATGGGCGAAGACACGCTGGCCACGGCACCGGGCGCCGGCGAACCGGGGGCTTGCGGCGCCGGCTGCCCGGGTGCCCCCGCCTGTGCCTGGTAAGCGGCGTACTCGGCGGCAGCCTGGCCGGGCGGCTTGTCGCCGCTGGTGCTGATGATGCGGTCGGCCTTCTCGGCGCCGACCTTGTAAAAGAGCATGATGAGCTGTCTCAATGTTTCGCGGGAGATGGCTCCCTGGCTGAACATCTGGAACATCTGCAGGACGGCCTGCACGCCGCCGGCGAAGCCAAGCAGCCGCGAGCCGCCGGTCTCGTCGCCGATGCTGTCGCTTTCGAGGTCCTGCGCCGCCTTGGTCAGCATGGCCAGCGCCTCGGCTTCCTCCATCTTGAGGAATTCGGTCAGGTAGTGGAGCGGTGGGACCATCGTTTCGACGCCGCCGGTGACGTACTGCACCAGCGCGCGCGTCCGGCTTTCCGCGACCTTGGCGATTTCCTCCTCGGTAGTGGTGCTCAGGTCCGGCCAGACCACGCTGTAACCCTTGCCCTGCTCGCCGACCACGTCGCCGGCCGCATTGATGAGGAATTTCCGCTCCATGACTGGCACCACCAGCAGGCCGCGGCGGTTCAGCGTGATGCCGAAGCGGGCGCGGGCGGCCTGGCTGGCGTTGTGCCCGGGCGCCGGCGGTGCCATCACAGCGGGTTGCGCAAGTGAAGGCGACAGCCTTTGCTGTCCCTGCCCCTGCGCCTTCGCCAACGCTTCAACCGACGGCAGGTTGCTGTCCGGCGGGGTCAATGGCAGCGGCCCCAGCGCCACCACCTCCGCGCGCGCGGGTGGGCGCACCGTCCCCGGCGGCGGCAGGACGCCGATGGTGATGAGGCGGTCCAGGAACGGAACGATGATGCGCGGCGTCAGGTAGTTCAGCTGGCGCTCGGACTTGCGGTCGTTCCACGTCGAATCATCCTGCCCGCTGGACAGCTCGCCGCGCTCGCTGCCCAGGAAGATTCGCTTCGGGATGGCAATCTTGATGCAGATGGCGTCGAGCTGCTTGTCCACCTGCATGCCCGGGTCCACGACCTGCGGCGCCAGGCTCTTCGCCGACATGCCGGAGAGGGCCAGGTAGCGCTGCAGGCCGTTCATGTAATTGGACATCATCGACCGCAGTGATGCCGCGTTGATGTCCACGTCGCCGCCGAGCGTCGGGTGGGTTTCGAGCGACAGCCCCGGGAATGCCCCGCGCCAGTACATCTCGGCGCTGCCGGAATAGAGCTTCCGCAGGTCGAGAATGCGGTTGAGGACTGGCCGCTGGCGGGGCACGGCGAAGACCTCTGAGGAGGTCGCAGTGTGGTGAGTGTCGGCGACGTGGATGATGCGCGACCAGTGGACGTAAATCGACGCAACCGGCAGGCCGATGCCGGACATCTCTTCCTGCGGGTCGTTCAGCGTGACCAGATACCTGACCGGCTTGCCGAAGCGCGGGCTGGCCATGTTCGATTCGTACTGGACGATCTGCACCAGGTGCTCGGGGAAGGCGCGGAGGAAGACGAGCCGGCGCGGGCCGGGCGGCGCCTTCGCCTCCACGTCCTCGGCCATCTTTCCCAGGTATGCCTGCGCTTCCCGGCTGTCCGCGGGGGAGGCACCCACCCCCTCCGGCGGCGCCGCGGTGTAGCCGAAATACTGGGCATCCGTTCCGAGCAGTTCGTTGAGCGTTGGCTTCGGCAGGGGCACCTTCTCAACCTTGATTCCGACTTCGCCTGCACCTTCCTCGCTTGCAACCACCCGGCGAAGGGACCGGGCGAAGCGCGGGCGCTCCTGCGCCTGCGAGTTGAAGACCCCCGCTGCCGGGGCGCCGAGAGGCTGCCCGTCGTCAATCCCCAGCAGGACGATGCCGAAGTGCCCGATGCCCGAGAGTTCGTCCGCTCGGCGCAGGTAGTCCATCCACAAGCAGTGGCTGCCCTCGCCCGCATACCAGCTGCGCTCACCGCGGATGGTCTCGTTGAGGTCCGCGAGCGCTTCCTCAAAGGGGGTTGCCTGGTCCGGGTCCTCGCTCTCGTAGACCTCGGGGTGGGTTTGCCAGGTCTCGCGCGGGAAGCATTCCACCACCCGCGCCGCGACGGATTCGCGGTCGTAAAGCTGCTGATAGAACTCGGGCGAGATGTACGCGTCTTCCTTCGGATAACCGCACTCGGTGGCGATTTCCCGACGCGGGTCGAGCAGCTTCTGGAGCAGCGATTCCCGGCTGGTGTACGCGTTGCCGACCAGCCGCTCCAGCGCGCGGCCCATCTGGTTGAGCAGGATGGGGTCTGCCCCCGCCCCGCCCCAGATGCCCTGCGCCGCGCCGCTTGCCGCTTCCCCGCTTCCGTTCCTGCTTCCTTCCGTTGCCACCCTACCTTCTCGTTTCTTGCTCCGCTACTCAACTACTGTCGTGGCGTGCGTGCATGCGGCGTCCAGTTGCCTCAGTTGCTTGCTGCACCGCTCCACGTCTTCCGCCAGCCACGCCAGCCGACCTTCCATCTCCCCGAAGTCCAGGTCGCCGGTTGCGCTGGCCGCCTTGCCCGCTTCCGCATCCCACCAGCCGCGGCGAGTTTGCAGGGGAATGCTCTTGCCGACCTGGAGGTTTCTCAGCTGTGTCAACGTGTTTCCCAACTGTTCCTTCTCGGCCGCAACAATTGCTCGGCGCTCCTGCCAGTATGCTGCTTGCAGCTGCCGCAGGGAAGTCTCGTCTTCGGGCGGCGGCCATTCGGGGCCGGCGTGGTCGGTGGCACTGTATTGCCACCCGTCCGCGAAGAGGAGTCGTCCCTTGTGGGGCACCGGGTCGCCGTGGGCAGCGAGGAACTTTGCCCAGTAGGCCGGCCAATCAAGCTGGACCTGCTGCGCAAACAGCTCACGGGAGGCAAGCTGCTGGTCCATGTCAATCATGGAACACCCCCTCCCACGAATCGCGAATGGCTTGCTTGACTTTGCTCCAACCAAGGAAGTACAGGGGCGCGGCAATCCCAATCACCAGCGTCCCGCAGGCGGCGCCGAAGAGGAACGCAGTCACCACGTTGCCGTCCATACCTTGCTCTCCCATCAGCGGTCTGGCGCGCTGGTGGTGCTCGACGTTTCCGTCCAGTGCTGCAGCCGCCCTGCCGCGGTTTGCTGCCAAAGCGGGGGCGGGCCAACCACTTCCCTTTCCCGCCGCCACCGCTCATGCTCCATTCGCTCTTGCCACACATCGCCGGGGCTGGGAGTCATTCCCGAGAGTTCACTGAAAGAGTACGCCGCCGTGCTCACCTGGAATCTGAACGCAGCGGCGGTCGTTCCTTGCCTTCGGACCATCGTTTCCTGGCGCGGGTTCCCACCCCAGCCGGAAAGCGCCACCTCAGTGATTGGATGGCTCCTCATCAATGCCTCAGCACGTTGCCACCAAACTTCCGGCGAACATGCCAACTTCTCGACGAACCCGCGGCGGAGCAGCACCCAGGGATTGGAATCCTTGCCCTTGCCATTGAACAACGAAAGACGGAAACCGGAAGGCAGCGTCCGCAAGATTCGCTCCTTGAAGCCGTCGCCGAAGTAGAGCGATTGCTGCCGGGTTGCGAGCTCATGCCAGCGCTGGTCGCGACCGTGCTCCGCTTCGTGCCGGGCCAGGGCGCACTGCACGCGGATGAATTCCGCCTCGGCTTCCCGCCCGTGCTCGTCGAGCCAGTCGGAGAAGATGAGTCGGACGCCGTCGTCCCACGGGTCGGTGATGATGGCCGCGATGAAGGCTCGTTCATCTGGCGTCATGGTTCAGTCTCCGCCACGTTCGGCTTCCGCTCGACGGCCCCCAGTCGGGCCTTGATTTCCTGATGCTCGTGAGCGAAGAAGCGGATGCCGACGCCCAGCGAGACCAGCAGCACAAGCAACAGCAGGCAACCGGCGCAACCGGGGGAGTTTTTATCCATCTCTGCACGGATGAGTTGCTCAACCTCCAACCGGTCCAAGTCGGTCATCACCCTGCTCCCCTCCGCCTCGCTCAGCCTCCCCCAACAACTGGCACAACACCGCCACGTCCTCGTCATCGAACACGGCAAACTGCTGGTCGAAGTCGAAAATGCCCCAGCGACTTTCGACGCTGTCCACTGTAGGAGGCTCGCCGTTCCAGCACGTGGGCACCAGCGAGCACTCGAAGAAGTCGCATGGCTCGCCGCCCTCATCACCTCCCCGATGGAGTGTCTTGCCCTTACGGCACAAGCCCTCGCAAACCATCGGCTTGAAGTAGCTGAAGATGGTGCCTTCCGGCAGCGCCGCGAATTCATGGAAGCCGAGCACCTTCATAGCTTATTTTCCGTCACGGGAAACAGTTCCTCTTCGCGCTGGAAGCAGCGACCGGCAGGCCATCGCACATCAACGTCGGCGGCGTCCAGCGCGAAGGGCGGCTCGGCAATGATGCCAACCCCCTCGCCGGCGCCCCAGGAATCGAACTCGCTCGGGCGCCAGGTGGCAGGATTCTTGATGACGTGGTCACCGACCTTGAAGCGATTCACTTTGTGCCCACGTTTCGGATTCTTCCGGCTGTCAGATTTCATCGCCGGTACGCTCCTCTCCACCAACACTGCAACTCCCTTGAATACAACCAGCCAAGCCCCTGAAGCGTTCGCGAGTCCTTGCGTTTCATGCCAGATGGTTGCGGCCCGCCAGCAAGCAGAATGCCGTGATGGCCGCTGCAAGTCAGGTTGTGATTTCCCGAGTGCAGGGCGAGCAACTCAACTCCCTTGCGGCACTTGCTGGAAATTTGCATCAGCCAGACCCATTGTACCTCTGTCAGAGCAACGACGGACGGTCGCGCCAGGTTCCTTTGGGAGCTGCCGTGCAGATTTCAACCTTTTCTCCAGCAGCGGGTGCAAAATCAGCAAGCGGCGAGAGCAGTACTGTCCAATGCTTCTCAAACGCTGCTTGCACGGCTGCAGTGGCTCGCGCTTGCGCTGCGGGGTCGCCGCGCGGGAAATCCGCATGGATGAGCGGGTTGGGCTTGCAGCCAACAACCATCTTGGCGAACGGTGCCCGGCACCAAATCACCCTGCCCCACCCCTCGTTCCATTCCGGGAAAATCCACTCTTCTGCCGCCAGCCCGCGGTGCGTGAAGAGGCGCTCCGCGTGCTGCAGGCGTTGGGTATCGCATTCGTTCATGTCCTTGCAAGGCTGCCCTGCAGTTGCATCCATGTCCACGAAGATTTGCACGCTCATGACGCTCTCCTGTTCATGTCTCATTCCTCTTGCTTGATCCACTTCCCGCCCTCGAACGAAAGACTGCCATAGGGCAAGGACCAATCGATGACCGGTTCTCCTCCTTCCAGTTCAATCCGGCCAGCACGCACCCACTGGCCACCATCCCAATCAATCTGGTTGACCGAATCGAACTCATCCAGCGCCCGAAAGCCGTTTGCGCCCAGAAAATGCCGGTAAGCAACATCGCTCCCGCCAACCCAGCGGTCCAGCAAGGTGAATTCCTCTTCCGTCAGCGGCGACAGCTCATGCCTGCCGCCGTCCCGGAACACCAAGAACTTTCTCACTTGCCGACCTCCTGCTTGACCCACAATGCTTCCGGCATCTGGAAGAGCGACTTGACCCACCAGGGGCACCGGCCGCGCGCGAACACCACGGCGCCGATGACCTTCCCTTCGTGCCGACCAAACCCGAACCTGAACACCTTGGCCCGCTCCAGCGAACTGCCCGTGGTGAGCACGTCGTCAACAATCAGGTGCGGGTTGTTGAGGTCAGCTGCCTGATGCAACCGCAGCGCCTCGGCCAGCAGCAGCCCGCCGCCTGGCACGCCCTCAACCGAAGAGAAGGAACCGACCAATTTGCTAATCATCAGCGCCAGCGCCCGAAGGTCCGCTTGGGTCAGCGCATCGCAGTCAATCTTAAAAGACGACTTGTCACCGCTGCTCAGAACGAAGTCACCAATCTGGAAAAGGCTCATGCCTTCCTCCCCTTTCGCTTGACCTGCGCCGCCTTGTCCCACACCACCGCGGCAATCCGCTTCCTGGCGATGGCAATGTACTCGGCTTCCCGCTCGATGCCGATGATTATTCTCTCTTTTTCCACCCAACCGGCCCGTTGCTTTTTGGGGTAGGCAGTCCTTTCTTTTTTGCGGCCCACCACCGCCGTTTGGTTTCACTCATGTGGCACGAGTTGCAAACCACCTCCAAGTTTTCCAGCCGATTGTCGTAGTGGTCATCGTTCTTGTGGTGCACGCTGAGGTTGTCCTTCGTCCCACAATGACGGCATTTATCCTTCACAATTACCAATCGGTAGAGACGACTTTGTGAACCATCTTTGTACCGACCGTTTCTACTTCCGTAATTTGCTTTGGTCCGCGGCTTAAATCCAAGCCGTCTCATCGCTTTCTGAACGCCAGCCAGTGAAACACTGAAGTATTCAGCAATTTTTTGCTGAGACCACTGCTGGACGCTGTACAACCACTCAATCTCACTCTTGCGGGTGCCCCAAACTCTTGCGGCATTGGCGCTGCGTCTCTCATTTCCTGCTTGTTGTCGATTGCTCATAGTGGTTCTCCTTAACCAAAAGTGTATCGTATGCGGTAATACTTTTCAATAGTAAGTTAGCTACCGCATCCACGCTCCCCTCCGCCAACGTCGGCAGCACGTCGAGGCAGTCCCCAAGAATAACCCGCCCGCCGCCAACGAACTCGTCGAGGTTCGGCATTCAGTCTCTCGCTGCCAGCCAGGCAATGAATCCAACCAGCACCATCAACCCCATGCAGGTCAGCCCCACCATGATTTCGGAAACTGCGTGGTCGCTCATCCCACGGCCCCCGCTTGGCTGCGTGCCGGTTGGTGGAGCATGGCATTGCGACTTCGTTTCCGTTTGCGAGCCTTCTCATACTCGCGATGGCACACGCGGCACATCCGCTTCCTCGTCCCTTTCACTATGTACGTGTTCACCTCGTCAAGCGGATGACCATTTTTGCAATGCGTGCGCTCAGCCATTTTCGCCGTGCAAGCGTCCCGGCGAACTTGCAACATCTTCTCCCTGTATTTCGGGTCAGCCCAAAGTCTGACCATGTCAGCAGCCTTCTCTGCGCGGTGCTCTTCGCTGTCGAAGTATTCTCTCGCTTGCTTTCCCATCCTTGCTCGTTCATCCAGATTTTGACACCGTTCCTGATGTATTGCAGACATCCTCTCGCGATACGATTGGTCTGACCAAACTTCTTTCTGCGCTTCCGAGTTTCTAGCACGGACTTCCGGCCTTTTCATAGATTCTTGCTGCTTTGCCCTTACTCGGGGGTCGTTGAGAACAGCCGCCCTTCTCCTGCGAATTTCCGGTCTCATTGAGACCTCTCGAATTGTTGCGATTCGTTTTGCCCTCGATTCAGGGTCCTCCCATGCTGTACGACTACACTCACCAGTCTTCGCCCTTTCCTCTGCGCTCTCGTATCGCCTCCGGCCAGCCTTGGAAATCTTTGCCTTCGCCTCATCCGATTGCTTCATGCCCAGTGTACTTTCCGCCCTTGGTCTGGCATTGTACCCATGCAACTTGTTGGCAGCGTTCATGACAGTGATGTAGATTTGCTCTGTTCTTACGCAATTCTCTGGAGAGCACAGCACGAGAACGACGAATTCAAACGCGCCTTCTCCGTACTTGCTCCACGCCCGCTGAAGGTGTCGATTGAAGTGATACCCTCCCCGCAGATGCTGACGATGGACAGTTAACCTCTTCCTAAGCGATTTCGATGCGGACCCCACATAGACCTTCATGTTGACCGTGTTTCGTATCGCATAGACTCCAGACTCGTCGGGGACGTGCTTCATATAACTGCTCCAGCTTGTGACCTAGCAGTTGGGTGCAGAAGCGCGTGGCACGCAATAACGCAGGCATCACTCTCATCCGGGCTGCACCCAAGCATCTCCACCAGCGTTCGCCCGCCGCCCTGCCCGCTGCCGCGCCGGTTCTTCGGCGGCAGGCACCAGCGGCCTTCGGGGTCCGGCTGTCGCGGCAGGGCGGCCAGCTGGCGCCGCAGCTCCCCGTATATCTTACCCTCGGCAACGTCGGGAAGGGAAAAGATTTCCCCGCCAGCGGGGTCGAGCAGTTCGCTGAGCTCGTAATACATCTCCGCGCGGCGGTTGACGTAGGCGTACCTCTCTTCCTTCTCATCGACTCGCTCGGCGAACGGCATGATTCGCCCCGGGCGCCGCGGTTCGCTCGCCGGCGCCTCCCCGAACGCCACCGTTCGGACCGGGTGCCCCTGCGCGCGCAGGCGGTCCGCATGCTGTTTGCCCCCGCCGCCGCGGTCGAACATCACCATGCCGGCGGGGACGTTGTGCTTGCGCATGAACGCCAGCGCCTCCCCCGTGACCACGCTGGTGTCCGGGGTCTGCCTGCTGACCAGCTCCAGGAGCCCATCCTTCCCCACCGCTGCCATCGCCGTTCGGTCTCCACCCTCAGCTGGGTCAATCCCGATGGCAACCGCCTGCCGCTGCTTCCCGCGCCGCCCCCGGTGCAAGTCATGAGCCCGATCCAGCCACTGTGGTGGGAAGAGCAGGACTTCCTTGCCCCGGTAGAACTCGGCAAGGAGTCCGATGGTTTGCCGAATCTCATCCCACGATGCAAGGTGTTCTTGGTATTGCTCCCAGGTGAGCACACCGGGGGTGACTTCCGTGCCGGACGGCTGGCGCCCGCGGCGAATTTCCTCCAAGGCCAGGATGACATTGGGCGAATCCGTCGCCTGTATGCGCAGGACCTTGCGCTGATACCTCATCCTATCCCTCGCCTACGCGCTCTCGCTTCGGGCATGATTGAGGTGTGCCGCTGCTAAGGCAGCTTCCAAGGCTGTCTCGCCTTTGCCATCGTGGTTGTCATAAAACGCGCCTTGCAATCCTCGGAAGCGACCTCGGGCTTCCGACAGGCGAACATTGCCGCAAGTGTCTTGCCAGACCGCCCACCAACCAACCACGCCAAGCACCTGCGTGCAATCGTAACCTACATGACTGAGCCGTCGCATTGCAACCGAAAATGGCAAAGGCATCGCTCACCCTTTCGTCAATGGAGGCAGCATGTCCTCCTGCTCCCCGTAGAAATACCGGTCGCTGGCCTCCGCCAACCACCTGTCACCTTTTTCTGCCCTCCATGTTTGCTGGTTGGTCAGGTAGTCAGGTCGCTCCGTAAAGGGTTTTGTCACCAGCGCGGCGTCAAGCCACTGAATGCGATTGTTCGGCAAGGCCGCGTAGGTGCCGTCGTCCAACTGGAGCAGGTGAGCGTTTTTGTGTCCACCATCACCCGGGTCATCGCTGTACGGTTCCCCGCACCAGTCCACCGTGAAGAGGTAGTGCCCCATGACGGTCGCGCGTTCCGGCAGAAAAGCCTTCACCCGGCAACCCTTCAGGTAGCGAAAGGCGCAGATGCTGACCTGCTCCCCCAGACAGTCCCACAACTCCCGCTGCCAGGGTTCCACCACCGGCGCCGAAGGCTTCCAGCAGAATGCGCTGATGGGCAGCCTGGCAAACTGGGCGCCGTTCTCCGTCAGGCAGTGGAACCCCAGCGCCCTGCCGAACACGGATGCCACCCCAAACAAGCAGCAGGGAACGTGCTCGCCGTGATGCGCTTCGAGGTTGTAGGCGTATTCCAGCCGCAGGAGACAGAAGATGGGCGGGATGCTTTCGTTGAGGAATGCCATCTAACTTGCCGCCCCCCGCTCTCTCCAACCAACAGTGGCACGGTTGAGGACACTCAGCTTTTGCGGTTCCTCCGATTCCGGCAGCGGCCCCGCCAGCCCCAGGTTCACCTTGCCGGTCAAAATCCAGTCCAGCACCACCCGCGCCAGGCGGTGCGGAATGGCTGCATCAACCCAATGACCCCTGCCGAAATTTTCTGAATCTTCCCACCACATGTCCAACCACTCCTTCCGCCCAAGGAGATGCTGGACAACCCCGCTGTTCTCCGCGCAGCCAGCCTCCTGGCACGCATCCGCCAGCATCGGCAGCGCATCCCAGCGCCTTTCCGCGAGGATGACCGTGGCCATCTTGAGGACGGTCCCGTCATTCCAGCAAATGAGATCTTTTCTGGTCATGTCGCCTTCCCGTTCGTTTCGACCACATGGTCCGGCAGCACAACATCCCCCGCCTCAATCCCCTTCTCAAAGAAATTCCCCCCCGACGGGTACGAGTTGCCGATGACCAAAATGCGACGCGCCCACGTCGTCAATCGCTCGTAAACCGTGTCCTCGGCGCCGCTGCCCTCGTCGATGATTGCGAGCGTATGCGTCGCATGATGCCCGGCCATCCCTTCGCCCTTCTCGCTGACCATGCCCACGCAGTAGGAAATCTTGCACACCTCACGGTTGCCCATCGGTCCCACCAGTTTCCGCAGCTCCCGATGCCGAATGATCAGCGGCCCACCACGCTTGGCGTCGAGCGGGACCTGGGCGGTGTCGATGAACCGCCCAATTTCCCCCCACAGCACTCGCAAATGGTCATCCTTGACACTCGTGGTCACGATGCGGACCGGGTGGCGGGTCAGGAAAAACCAAAGTGCCAGGAAGCCGCTGACGAAATCCTTCCCCAGCTGGTGCCCGGCCACCACGAACGTCTCGGCGTTGTCGCGAACGCTGTGGATGACTTCCACCTGCTTGTCGTAGAAATCGACCCCCGGCCAGAGCGCCTTGCCGAAGACCAGCGGGTCCTTGAGCAGGTGGTAAGGAATCTCAGCCACTTCCCACCCCGCCTGGTTGTTCCTGAGAAGAAGAAGGGGCAGGAGGAGCGCACCCCATCATCCGCCCGTTGTGGCCACCGGCCTCGCGGTCCGGCACCCTGCATTGATTCACGATTCCTCTTCTCATGAAGAAGTCATCCCCCTGACACTTCTGCCTTGTCCCGCAAATTCCCCACCAGGTCGTCCCAGTCCTTCCCCAGCGCGCGGATGACCCCGCCCTTCTCCGCGAAGCACATCACCCCGGATGACCCCGGACACACCGGATGTTGGCAGGAAGTACGCTTGCCTGCGAACGCTGGCGCCGGCGCCGAGGAGGCGGATTGCCATTGCCAGGACTTGCGACTCGGTGACTGCTGCGCTCATGTTTGCTCCTTGGCCTCGCGAGGTGGGCATTCCTTTCCCATGATGCTGAACGCCCACCGCCGTTCCGCCTCCGCACGGCAATCCTTGCAGCAGCAGCGAATGTCCCGGCCGTGGCCGCGGTGCCAGTCAAATTCGCTGCTGCAGATTGGGCAGTGCAAGCTCAAGCGTCCAAGCATGGTCATCGTTCTCATCTACCCTTCAAACCTGCCGCCGCAGATGCCGTGGATGAAGGCTCGCAGCAGGGAAAGCGATTCTTCCGGCGTGAACCCCGCCGCCAGGCTTCCATTGTACAACCGGCGCCAGAGCAGGGGCAGCAGGTCCGCCTCCGCACTGGCGCGCTGGTCCCATTCAGCCATTCTCTTGCTGGCGTCCTCAGCATTCATTGCCCGTCTCCCTTTTGCTCTTGCTTGATGCGGTAAACGGTTTCCCGTCGCGAGGGTTGAGGTCGCTCCACTTCATCCGCTTCAAGTGGTATTTCCCGCCCCAGCTCGAACAGGCGGTAAACGCAGTTGGCCTTGGCGAAGCATGGCGCGTTGATGTGTGCCAGGGCGTCGTCCAATGTGCCAAAGCACCGCCCATACTCCTCGCAGCCATCGCGCATGTTCTCGCGGCCGTGAACCACATAGTACCCAGTTGCTCCCTGACGTTTGCTCATTGCTGCTCCTGGTGAGGACCACTCTCGTTTTCGTCCACGGTTTGCTCCCCGGGGGGAGGGGAAACGTTGACGCAGGCTCCCCTTTGTTTTTCCTCCCCCGCCGCGAGAACCTGCTGGATGCGGGCGCCGACGGCGTCGATGATCCCCCCGTTCGGCAGCGCAGCCGCGGCCAGCTGGTCCCAATCGAACCCATTCGCCGTCATCGCGGCGCGGAGGTCGTGCTTCTCCGCCGAGTAGAACCCGTAAATCTTGCACATTTTGTCAATGCAGGAATCCATGACCGCCAGGTAGCGGGGGTCGCCGCATTGCCCGCGCAGAACGGTTTCCTCGACGCTATGGTCCCCCGCGCGCCCGCCCTGCTGCTCCTTCTTCCTTCGCTCCTCGGCAGCCTTCTGCGACCGCTCCCAGGCAGCGTGCGCCTCCGCCCACACCAGGCTGATTTTGGCAATCTCCTCGGACTTGAGGGCATCGTAATCCGCGACCATGCGCTGCCGCCATTCTTCCCGCGCCGCTTCGAGGTCGAAGCTCACCGTGCATTGGGCAATCCCCAGCCGTGCGGCAATCTGTGTTTGCGTCAGCCCAGCGAGGTACAGCTTCGCAACCTCAGCGCGGCGGTCGATGAGCACCAGCTGCTTCCGCCGGTTCGGCCTCCCAGTTGCGTTCGGTGGGTTCCCCGATGTCCGGCCGCGCCCCTTGCCATTTCGATTCGCTTTCCTTGCCATTCCCTTTCCCGCGCCGTTGTGCTTGTTCTTCGCCCTTTTGCTACCTTGCTTTTACTTATCACTTCTCTTGGCCAACCCACACCCCCGGTTTCACCTCACGCACTTTACCATCCAGTGATTGGAGATGGTGTTTGGCCAGTTCCAAGTCCATCAGGCAGCGCTGGCCCTTGTTGATGACGTGGATGTAGGCGTCAAGGTACTGCTGCGTTGTGAAACACTGGGTATCGTTGCCAGCAAGTAGCGTGCGAACTACTTCCCGCCGGCAGTGCATCCCAAGTTGTCTGAACAACTTGTTCATTTCGGCGTCATGCGGCCTGTCATCAGTGTCATCATGCATGGACATCACTCCTTCTCGACCCGAACCTTCCCCGCTGGAACCGTCACCCGCACACCGCCGTTCTCATCGCGCTCGGCAGTCACGCCGCAGTTGATTTGTCGCTCCACCACCCGCCCCAACCGAAACCCGATGGTCAGGCAGGACAGCGCAAGGGCCGCAATGGACAGCCAGATTGCAACTTTGTCGGTCATCGCTCACTCCCCTCGCATGAGTAAATCCAGCAAGGCGTCGTCCGTCTTGCCGACTGCGCAGCGCTTGCAAACATGTCCATAAGTGCCGGCATAATGAAGTTGCAGCAGCCGCCAGCCAAGCCGAACCGCTCTGCGCTGCGCATCCATTTCATCCGCTCCATTTGCGGACTTGGCTCCGCACAGGTCGCACTTCAGCCAAGTGACGTGCCGAACAGACATTGTCACTCCTTCTCCAGCAGCAAATCGAGGACAAAACATCCTCGCGCGTGCGGGGCGCCAGTGCGGACCCAGCCGCTGTCGTGGCAAGTGGAACACGCTTCTCTCATCCCGGCAATGGTGGTCGCGTATGCCGAACGCAGTGTGGCAGTCACGATTTGCTCGGTCACATGTCCTTTGCCAAGGCACATCTTACATTGCCGTTCCCCCCGGCAGTGCCGCAGGATGTCCTCGTCGTCGCAGCCTGCTTCCTCCAGCGCATCGGCCAGGATGGGCATGTCCTCGAACCGGCGCTCGTCGTGGATGACCTGCGCAATCTTCGGGACGGTGCCATCGTTCCATCGCTGCCAGTGTTGCAGCGTGCATTTCTTCTCGTGGTGTCCTTCAGCTGGGTCTGCGCATTCCAAACTGCATGGCTGCACCAGACGGAATGGATTGCCGAAAATGCAGCGGAGCAGGTGGCACGGATTTGCGGTCTTCGTGTACGATGGAATGCTGCTGACGCTCCAGCATGTTTGAATCATTGCCTGCCAGGAATTCCACATTGACAGCTCGCCGCGCTCAAACTTTATCGCCTCCAGCTCGTGCCCCGAGGTGTGTGGAAGGAAAGACCTGTACCACGCCACGGCGAACAGCCGCAACTTGCGGTCGCTGGGAGAATTGCGGGACCGGTTGGATGATTCGCCCCCAGTCTCCGCCACCCATTCCAGCATTCGCCGCGGGTCATCGCTGACCAGCCACTCGGCTTCAGTCATCAAATTTCTCGTGAAAGTATGTGTCACCTGCCACAACCCCTTCCTGACTAATTTCGCCTCGGACCTCTCAAGCCGAGTATTGGCAGGAACGTGGAGGACTCGCTCAGCTTGCTTTATGGCTTGCTGCGGATTGTCTGCCTCCGAGAACACTGACCACGGTGAGCACCAAAGCTCGCTGCTGCTCATTCGTCTTCCTCCACCCCGGTCGCGTCCTGGGAATGCCAGAGGTCTTCCTTGTTTTCCATCCTCGCCAGCAGTACCTCGACCTTGCTGGGAGTGCCAGGCATGCTTGCGGTTGCCTGCATTGGTGGCTTGCGCGCCTCCCCATCAACTCCTTCCCCGCGCCGGGCGTAATCGAAGGCCGGCAGCGGGTGCATCCTGCGGATGTCAATGTTGTGATAACAACGGCAGCACAGGCGGCGGGCATAAATGCGCGCCGCCCGCCCGCAATGCTTGCATTCGCCCTCCGCCCTCCTCACCCTTGCCATGCTGATGTCCCCTGTCATCCCGCCTCCCTGCGTTTATAATAACCGTTTTCCTTCTCGCCTTCCTTCGGATGTTTGCTTGCTGCATCAGCGCGGGCGGGACCAATCGCAGCCGCCCGAAAAATTCTTTCCCAGCAAACGGGTTTGCCATTGACAATGCAAACCTATACTCATTATACTGGGTTACGGGATGGTGTGTTTGTATGTAAATGTATGTATATGTATTTACATAGTAGCAAAATCTTTCATTCCTTCCGCCTCGCCTTCCTGCCCTCCAGCACCAGCGCTTTCGTCGCATTCCCCCTTCCTTCCCCCGCCACCAGCCCCCGCAGCGCCAGCCGGCTGCGGCAGACCCCCTCGATGCGCGGTCGCGCGTTCATGGCCAGGTATTGCTCGGAGAGGTCAATCCCCCACGACCGCCGGCCTTCCTTCAAGGCAACGCAGCAGACCGTGCCGCTGCCGACAAAGGGGTCCAGGACCACGCACGGCACGACCGGGTGCTCCTCAAGCGGGATGGCGGGGATGTAGACCTGAATGGTCTTTTCGATTTCCTCCTCATGCGCTTCGGCGGCACTGAATGATGCCAGCGTTGATTTGTTCCTACAGTAGTACGTTCCTTCATCTAGCCGCGTTTGGTTTTTGCCAGTCGCCGCGTCGATGACGCGGCG
>ERZ1292644.6-Hain-H14-01um-R2-6-length-111157-cov-8_pt1 | contig 111157 bp, 95 predicted proteins | sample MGYA00564402_ERZ1292644 | MGnify/ENA primary metagenome ERZ1292644 (study PRJEB36523, sample SAMEA6512644) | groundwater metagenome | collected 2019-01-09 | study: AquaDiva: Metagenomics assemblies of 32 groundwater samples
CAGCCAATCTGGCTGCGTTCCTTCACATTACCACCACCTCGCGATTACTCCAGATTATCCGGGAAGACAATCGCGCCATCCTGCGTGCCGCCAGCGCTGCCTCCAAAGCGGCAGATTATATCCTCGCCTGTCGTGACGCCGCATCGACTGGTGTTGATGTCGCTGGTGAGGACGAAGCCGACGGCTTCGACCTGGAAGGGAGGTTGGCGGCATGAACCTCCTCACCCCCGAAATCCGTGCGGCCTTGCTCGCGAACATGCTCGCGCGCCGCAATGCGCAGGCACAAGGCGAACGAGAGCCTGATCCGGTTCCCGTTGTCCGCTTCTTCAATCCGCTTGGCGCGGCCACTTGGCTTGCCACCGAACTCGACGAGGACGACATCCTGTTCGGCCTTGCCGATCTCGGCCTTGGCTGCCCTGAACTCGGCAGCTTTTCGTTGCGGGAATTGCAGTCGCTGCGTCTGCCGTTCGGCCTTGGTATCGAGCGGGATATCCTCTTCGACACCGCGTTGCCCATATCGGCCTACGTCGCGGCAGCCCGTCAGGCGGGTTCGATCCTAGGCGCTGAAAAGCTGCTGAGGGAACGCGCCATGCCAGAAGGGGATGGCTGAAATCTGGTAGCCTGGCGGCTTGCCAGATCGCGGGTTGGTCCGCTTGTGGCGGCCCTAGAGGAAGAGGAAGGCCAGGGCCTTCGTGACGGGCTTGGAAGCCGAGAGAGTGTCTCGCGGCGGCCCGTCATGGAGACCTGCAATGGCCAAACAGCCTGCAAAAATCACCCTCAGCCCGTCGCGTGACATTCCCTTCGACCATCTGATCCTGTCACAATCCAATGTCCGCCGCGTGAAGGCCGGCGTGTCGATCCCCGAACTTGCTGAGGATATCGCGCGCCGGACGTTGCTTCAGAGCCTCAACGTGCGCCCGGTGCTTGATGCCGAAGGTCAGGAGACCGGCATCTTCGAAGTTCCGGCCGGTGGCCGACGCTACCGTGCCCTTGAGCATTTGGTGAAACAGAAGCGCCTGGCGCGCACCGCGCCGATTCCCTGCATCGTCAAGGCGGCGGACAATGACGTCTCGGCGGAAGAAGACAGCTATGCCGAAAACGCGCACCGGGAGCAGTTGCATCCGCTCGACCAGTTCCGGGCCATGCAAGCCATGGTCGACAAGGGTAGCGCCGCCGAAGACATCGCCGCGCATTTCATGACCACGCCCGCTGTCGTCCGCCAGCGTCTCAAGCTGGCGTCGGTCTCGCCCAAACTCCACGATATCTATGCCGAGGACGGCATGTCGCTGGACCAGTTGATGGCGTTCACCGTGTCCGAAGATCATGAGCGCCAGGAGCAGGTATGGGAAATGCTCACCCACAGCTTCAACAAATCCGCCGCCTACATCCGCCAGCGCCTGACGGAAAACAGCGTCCGGGTTGCCGACAAGCGGGTGCGGTTCGTGTCCGTCGATGCCTATGTCGCGGCTGGCGGCGGCGTGATGCGCGACCTGTTCGAGGACGATGACGGGGGCTGGCTCACCGATCCCGCACTGCTCGACCGCTTGGTCGACGCGAAACTTGCCGCCGAGGGCAACCGCATTGGCACTGAAGGCTGGAAATGGGTGGCGACTGCCGTCGACCTGCCATGGAATGCGACCAACGGACACCGTGAGATCGTTGGCGCAGAATTACCCATGACTGAGGCTGAGCAGGCAAGACTCACGGCGCTTCAGGCTGAAATCGAGCAGATCGAGACCGAATGGGCCGACGACCCCAACGTGCCGCAGGACGTCTATGCGCGGATTGAAGGGCTTGAAACGGAAATCGGCCAGCTGGTCGACCGGCCCATGGTTTTCGATCCTGCCGAAATGGCAATCGCCGGTGCCTTTGTGACGATCGAGGCGGATGGTTCGCTTTGCATTGAGCGGGGCTACGTCCGAGCCGAAGACGAACCGGTGGCGGAAGTGGGCGGGGAAGACGATGGCTCCGGGGTCGATCCCGTTTCGGGCGAGCCAATACCTGGCGCAAACCACAACGGGACCGCACCAAACGCCAGCGGTTCGGCGCCTACCGGAACTGAAGAAGAAGATGCCGACGACGACATCCTCAAGCCGTTGCCCGACCGCCTGGTTGCCGACCTGACCGCCTGGCGCACACTCGCGTTGCAGGATGCCTTTGCACAAAGCCCCGCTACCGCCTTCGCGACGGTGCTGCACGCGCTCGTGCTCGACACTTTCTACAGCTACAGCCGCGAGAGCTGCCTGCAATTGTCGCTGAACCGGGTGTCCTTTGCCAATCCACCTGCAGGTCTGCGCGACAGTGCTCCCGCGCGGGCCATCGCCGAGCGCATGAAGCGCTGGGAGGATCGACTACCGGAGTCCGACAAGGAGCTTTGGGACGCGCTTCTGGCCTTCGACGCCGATGAGCAAGCCAGTCTGTTCGCCCATTGCACATCGCTGGCGGTAAACGCGCAGGCCGAGATCGTCCCCAAGTACGACAATGGCCGGGTGTCGACGCACAGCGTTGCACGCCGCATCGCTCACAGCCATGTCCTGGCGCATGCCGTTGGTCTTGATGTCGTGGCGGCAGGCTGGAAGCCCACAGTCGATGGCTATTTCCGCAGCGTGACCAAACCGCGCATCCTTGCCGATGTGACCGAAGCGCGCGGAGAGCAGTTCGCTGGCATGATCGATCACCTGAAAAAAGGCGACATGGCCCGCGAAGCGGAACGGCTGCTGGAAGATGCCCACTGGCTTCCAGAGCCGCTGCGGACGCCCGACGCCGACGGTGGTCATGGCGCTACGCCTGACGTTGATCGTGAAGGGCCCGAATTACCCGCGTTCCTTGATGATGACGAGGCGGCTTACGCGATCGCCGCCGAATGATCCGAACCGCGCGGGTTCAACATCCCGACTGTTTTTATCTCACTCAGGCCCGGCCATCGCGCCGGGCCGCCACTTTTTGAGGAGACCTCAAATGCGGAAAACCAGTGCTCCCTGGCCCTCCTGCGGAGGACGCCATGGCTGACTATTATTCACCAACGGTCGTGCAACCGGACATACCAGTCGCGGCGATGACCCCGCTCGAACGCCGTTTGCTGTGCGAACTGTTTGAACATGAGGGCAATGACCAAGCGGTCTACTTTTTCGCCAGCGATAATGTCGCCGACACTGCTTGGATCGCGACCGCTGAACTGGTCGAATTGCTCGGTCAGAACACCGGCATGGTCAGTCGCATCGCTGACGTGGTGCGCGCGGAAATCGCCAAGGGTGATCTTGGCGAAGACGAGTTTGAGCTCGATTTCTCGATGATCGGCTATGACCTGATATTCCAGGACATTGTCCGGCGATCGCCTGACCTTGACCATGTGCAGATCATCGCAGCGTGGACCTGCACGAAAATGCGGCCCGACGGCTTTGGCGGGATGGCGACCGTCATAACGGCTGACGACGTCCATTCGATGTCGACCGCGTCCTACGTCGAGGAGGTGCTCGGACGTTTGGCCGATCCGCCGCCCTCCACCTGAAATTTCCCGTCCAATCATCCCACGAAGCCCGGCCGTTGAGCCGGGCTTTCGCGTTTCAAGGAGACCTGAAAATGTCAGCCCTATACATCTATGACACCGCCCCCTTGGGCAGCCTCATCCGCTATTCGAACGGCGAGCCGCGCCCGCCCGAGCGTTTTCGCCGCAAACTTGCCGCTTGGAACAACGACAACGGCACCGGCCGGCTCGTTGAACGCTATCCCGGCCAGGCTACCGACAACTACCGTTCGCCGGCGCATTTCATGCTCCATCTGGCGACCTACGGCACTCAGGGCGTCATCGTCATGACCGTGCGCCGCGCCTACAGCGTCGAAAGCCCGCTCAATTTCGAGATCATCGACACGCCGAAACTTGGGCAAGTGCGCGTCTTGACCACGTTCCGGGGTAAGGACGAATTGCGACACCTCGCAGCCGACATGGCATCGGCAGAAACATGGATGCGCGACAATCCCTATTCCGGGATGCGCGCCGAGATTGTGACCGACGCTGATCTGGCTGTTCCGTCCTCTGAACTCAGGAGGGCGGCATGAGCGACATCATCGTCGAACATGGCACGACCAGCGACGGCCTTATGGCCGCACGGGTCGACGGGCTCGCCTATATCGCCGTTCCGCTCAAGGAAGGCTTCTCGATCGTGTCCGGCTGGAAGCTCAACCGGCCGATTGGCGAATGGTCCCGGTCAGATGTATATTGTGCCGAAGGTGCCGTGGCTGATGAAGTCTCCTTCCGCGCCTACATTGCCGACATCGCGCTGCATGTCCGCCAGCGCAACGCCCTCGGCCGCGTCGATACAATTCTGCGCGTTTCCACACCTTGGGGCATGTCTCAATCGGCGACCATCTACGCTGAGGGGATCGTCTTTCATTCCACTGCCGGTCATGGCGGCTTCAAGCTCGACCGGGCGCGCAATGCGGGGATGGATCCCGCGTTGCGACTATCTGGCGGCTGGTATGAAGAAGACGCCGAGTGGGCGCTCGTCGCCGCAGGTTACCCGGACATGTTCACCTACCGCGAACAGGCAATGGCAGACAGAGCGATGCGCGATTGGTATCCCGATGCTTGGGAGGCCGTCCATGGCCGCACGTTGTCAGCGGCAGAATCTTTCACCCGTGACCGCCAGCAGTTTGCCCGCCGCCACGCAAAGGACTGGGTGGTGATTTCGGCTGTTCGATCATCCGATCATCCTGGCATGGTTGAGGCGCTAGCCACCGTCGGAGGGGATCGCAATAGCCGCGAAACGCGACGATTTCTGGTGCGGGTCGGAGAATACGCAGCCGGACGGCATGGGTTTGTTATCGTGCCAGCGGTCCACCAAGACATGGCATGCTTGGGGATTTGCTAACGGCTTGGTATGGGACATTCCAGCCGATCATTGTCGTTACTGGGATAGCCCTACTATGCCGAAAGCGACCACTGATTAAACGGCGTTTGCCTCATCCCTTACGTCCCAGCTGCCGGATGGTCCGCCTGCATACGGCGTTGCGCTGACCGCGTCGCGAGAAGATCAAGATTTCGCTCAGTGGCGTGCGTGACAATCACGCTTGAGGGGGGCGTTCAAGCCTATCATCCATTTGAATTGCGACCGTCATTTGGACCGCCTATGGTCGGACGCTGACGTGATGCGGTTAAATAAGGCTGATGGGATTATGCGGGTCGAGAAGGTACGCGTTGAGGGATTTCGCCTTCTTGAAGACGTAGAGATACTTTTGGAATCTACATCTACCGTAATCGTTGGTCGCAATAATAGCGGAAAGACTTCTCTTACAGATGTTTTTGATCGTTTTTGTGGCGAAAGTTCATCGCGGTTTCGCTTAGAGGACTTCTCGGCAGGCCAACGGCCAAAATTTCTAGCCGCAAAACAACTTGTCGATGATGGACAAGCGCCAAGCGATGTGATCGACACACTTCCCAAGATCGTCGTCACGCTCACCATGCGATATGATGTGAACGAAGAGTTCGGCCCGCTCTCCCCCTTTGTCATCGACCTCGATGAGACCTCAACGGCCGCCCTTATCCGCATGGAATATGCGCCCAAGCTGGCGACTGTTTCTTCGCTGTTTGGCCAGGCCGAACCCGAGGAAGGTGTGAGCCCGGTAGACCATTTCTATCGTGGGCTGCGCGACACGATCCCGAAGGCGTACGGCATACGGTTGTTTGCCGTGGACCCGACCAATCCCTCAGGTCAACGTGAATTTGAGGGTGTGTCCAACCTGAACGCCTTGATCCAGTGTGGCTTCATCGGCGCACAGCGCACGCTTGACCTCTCCAAACCCGGGGAGACCGATGTCATCGGAAAATTGCTCGGCAAGCTTTTTCAAACCGCCACGTCCGCCACCGCCGCCGAGGCGGACCAACAACTGGCGCAGGAACTAAAATCTTCAGTCGATGGCATCGAAAAGGGCATTCAGGCCGGCTTCGATACGATGGTGAAGGGGTTGCTGCCCGCGTTGGGCATCTTCGGCTTTCCAAGCCTCAATGACACTGAACTCCGCCCCGAAACATCGCTCAACGTCGAGAGCCTTTTGTCCGATCACACCCGTATTCTCTATACGGGCGCTGATGGGGTTCATCTGCCCGAAGGCTACAATGGCCTCGGCACCCGCAATCTCATCTACATCCTCCTGAAACTTGAAGCGTTCCATAAGGAATATCGTTCGAGGCCTACTCGCCCTGGCGTGCATATCGTTTTTGTCGAGGAGCCCGAAGCGCATTTGCACCCGCAAATGCAGGAGGTATTCATCGGGCAGCTCAACCAAGCTGCTGCGAAGCTCTCGGAAAGCTATCCCGGTGAGCCCCAATGGCAGGTGCAATTCGTAGTCTCGACACACTCTTCGCATGTGGCGAACGCTGCCAGCTTTGAGGCTATACGGTATTTCCTAAGCTCGACGCCGAACGCCGCAGGCATCCGGCACACCAAGGTCAAAGATTTCCGGAAAGGGCTTTCCGCTATCAGCCCGGACGATCGAAAATTTCTCCATCAGTATATGACGTTGACGAAGTGCGACCTTTACTTCGCTGACAAGGCCATTCTTGTTGAGGGCACCACGGAACGTATCCTTATGCCCCGAATTTGCCGTCTCGTGGATGAAGGCCTGCCCGAAGGTCAGAAACTCACCCGCCAGTATGTAAGCACGGTAGAGGTCAGCGGCGCTTACGCCAGCAAGTTCTATCCCTTGCTCGATTTCCTCGAATTGAAGTCTCTCATTATCACCGACCTAGATGCGCTCTATCTCGACGAGACAAAGGCTCCTGCGCGCTGGAAGAAGTGCCCGACGGCCAAAGGAAGTCGTTCTGGCAATGCAGCGCTGCGCGCTTGGTATGATGTGGAGCAGGGCGGCGCCCTGTTACTAGCGGACCTAACTGTGAAGCAGGATGCTGACAAGATCAGCGGCTACCGCCGCATCGCCTATCAAATCGCCGAGCCCGGATCGGCGGATTGCGCTCGGAGCTTTGAAGATGCACTGATCCTCGCGAACCCGCAGCATTTTGCGTTGGCCGAAGAGAACCGTGCCAACGATGCTTGGGACAAGGCGCAAGCACTCCACAAGACCGATACGGCCCTTGAATTCGCGATCCGCGAGGAGGCCTGGGTGGTCCCCCACTACATTAGCGATGGGCTGATCTGGTTATCTCAACCGCCGCCTCCTCCGACTGAACCACCAGCCATTGGCGCTGGCGCAGAGCAGCCTGCTGCATGAACCCCGCCCCACAAAGCCCTGCAGAGATAGCTGCCGCCGACGCCCAACAGCGTGTAGATGCACGCCTCGATGAAGGCGCCCACTTTCGGCTCGAAGCTGGCGCAGGCGCAGGTAAAACCTATTCATTAGTGAAGGCGCTTAAGCGCCTTATCTCAACGCAAGGCACGTCACTACTTCAACGCGGCCAGCGAGTTGCGTGCATCACGTTCACAGAGGTTGCCCGAGACGAGATCGCTCGGGACATTGAGATGCATCCCGCGATCCTCGTCGAGACCATTCACGCTTTTTCATGGGCTTTCATGATGCCGTTTCAGTCGGCTCTTCGCGAATTGGTCGGCTCAATCGAGAACCGTCAGGAAAAGATCGAAGCCGGAGGCGGGATCGGCACAAAGCCAGTGACCTATGACCTCGGCTTTTTCGGTATCGATGAACACCGCGTCACCCTTAGCCACGACGACATTCCGAGCTTCATGGCCTGCCTACTGGAACGCCCGAAATTCCGCGCGATGCTAAATCAGGCCTTCCCAGTCATCTTCATCGATGAGTATCAGGACACCGACCCGCAGTTCATGGCAGCGTTGACAGCTCACCTGTTCGCTCCGTCGGCCAAACCCCAGATCGGCCTTTTTGGAGACCACTGGCAGACCATTTACCGAAACGAATACACACTCGCGGATTTCCCGAACGTCGAAGGAATAGGGAAGCAGTCGAACTTCCGATCCGCCCCTGCGATCGTCGACGTGCTCAACCGGCTTCGGCCGGAATTACCCCAGCATGTGAGCGACCCCGCAGCCTTCGGAGAGGCCCGATTCTTTCACGTCAACTCCTATGCAGGCGAACGGACCAATACGGCTCATTCGAAGGCGGACCTGCCAGATGCGGTGAAGGCGCCAGTGACCGAGGCCTTAAAGCAGCGGCTTATTGCCGAAGGCTGGGACTTCGCGCCGGAAAAGACAAAGGTATTGATGCTCACGCATAACGCCCTTGCCGCGCAGCAGGGATATCCGACCATAGCGGCCATCTTTGATCGCAACGAGGCCTTCGCGAAAAAGGAAGACCCGACCATCGCGTTTCTCGCGGATACTCTCGAACCAATGATGCGCGCTTTCGCTGGCGGACACTTTGGCGAGATGTTCCGTATCCTCGGCGGCAAACCGCCAATCAGCCGCCACGCGAGCAAGGTCGAATGGCGCAATGATATGGACCGTCTCAACGAACTGCGAGCCGCAGCAACCGTCGGCGACGTACTTGATCACCTGAAGGAAACGCAGCGTCCCCGCCTGCCGGATAAAGTCGCCTTGCGCGAGGAAGAGATCCATCAACTTGGACCCGAGGCCGCGGAAGGCGAAGAGAAGTACATCACCCGGCACCGTAAGCTTCGAGCAGTACCGTACAGCGAGGTCGTGGAATTGGTTCGTTTTCTAGAGGGCCACACCCCATTCGCGACGCAGCACAGCGTGAAAGGCGCCGAGTTTGAGAATGTCCTCGTACTGCTTGGTGGCGGATGGAATCACTATAACTGGCCCAACCTCATGGATCTGCTCAACACCCAGAAGATCACGGACAAAAACACGAAAGGTTATCATCGCGCGCGAAACCTTTTCTACGTCGCAATTTCGCGGCCGAAGGTGCGTCTGGCGGTTCTTGCGACCCAAACCATTAGCCAAACTGGGCTTGCTGCGGCCGCGGATCTTTTTGGAGCCGATGCCGTGATCGGATTGACCGTTTGATTGGCGCATGTTGGTCGAAACATTCCGCAAAGCACTGATGTACCCTTCATCGACCACACGGGGTTTTCGACCCCCCAACAGCGTAGGGTAGCCGAATTTCGAGGCAGAGCCTTGCCGGGAGCGGGCGAACCGCCCGGGGTTGAGAGAGAGCGTCCGGGCGTGATCCGCCCTTCCTGCTCTCCCGGAGATCCCACCAATGACCCATATCCTTACGGACGCAGCGCTTGGCGCTGCGCTGCTCGCCCCGCATTGCGCATTTGATGAGCGTGCGCGTGCGCTGCTGACCGCAGCAACCTCGCTTCTACCCCTGCTCGAAATCGGGCGGCCAGTTGAATCCGAATATTTGCGCGATGCGATGACGGCAGCCATTGGCGGCACCGACGCTGAAGGCGCATGGGATTGGAAGAGCGCCTACGATGCCTGTGAGGTTGCACAAATCCTTTTCCTGCGCCGTTTTGGCCCCGCAATCTTCTCACGCGGTGGCTCTCGATCTCGCTCCCTTGCGCTGATTGAGCGGGTATCAGCTCTCATGCCGACCCACACCCGGCGCTCTGAAACCAGCCAGGCCTTGCAACAATATTCGACGCCTGCGGGCCTATCGTTCGTGGCTGTCGTCGCTGCTTCGATTGGCGTTGGCGAAACTGTGCTCGAACCTTCTGCTGGCACAGGCATGTTGGCGATCCAGGCCGAACTGGCAGGTGCTAAGCTTGTGCTGAATGAACTCGCTGAAGGCAGGGCAGCGCTGCTGTCGCACTTGTTCTCGGGCGTGGCTGTCAGCAGACATGACGCCGCGTCAATTGATGATCGCATGCCCATTTCGGCACGCCCGAGTGTCATCCTGATGAACCCGCCATTTTCGGCCGTCGCGCATGTCGACCGGACGGTGAAGGACGCCGCGCTTCGCCATATCGCTTCCGCCTTGGCCCGGCTCGAGCATGGGGGTCGGCTGGTGGCCATTACCGGCGCTGGCTGTGCTCCTGATGCTCCAGCATGGCGCGATGCTTTCATCCAGTTGCAGGGGACCGGACGTGTGGTCTTCACCGCCGCCATCGACGGCAAGGTCTATCGCAAGCACGGCACGACGATCGACACCCGATTGACGGTGATCGACAAGCTGCCCGCTTCCGATCCCACGACTTTCGTTCCGTGTGCAGGGACTGCTTCTGATACCGCGATCTTGCTCAAATGGGTCGAAGCGCAGGTGCCGCCGCGCGGACCGATTGCCCCATTGCCCGGTGCAGGACTGCATTGCGCTTCTTCGCCGTCGCCCGTGAACCGCGCGGTTGCTCGGACTGCTCCGATCAATCCCATGGTCGATGCCGATGCGCCTGAACTCACCTATTCGACTGCTGACTGGGCTCCGCCCGAGGGGCAGCTCGGTGACAGCATCTACGAACGATATGGACTTCAATCAGTCGTCATTCCCGGCGCATTGCCGCACCCGACGCCGCTAGTCCAATCCGCATCGATGGCCTCGGTGGCCCCGCCGAAACCGACCTATCGCCCGCACTTGCCCGAGCACCTGTTGGCTGACGGCGTGTTGTCCGACGCGCAGCTGGAATCCGTAATCTACGCTGGCGAGGCCCATTCCGGGCATCTGGCAGGCGCATGGACCGTTGACGAAACATGGGATCTCGTCTCGGCGGCGGCTGAGGAAAACAATGCTGCCATCCGCTTTCGCCGGGGCTGGTTTCTGGGTGACGGCACGGGCGCGGGCAAAGGCCGTCAGGTCGCAGGCATCATCCTCGACAACTGGCTCAAAGGCCGCCGTCGTTCGCTCTGGGTTTCGGTATCGGACCGCCTGCTTGAGGATGCTCAGCGCGACTGGTCGGCTTTGGGGCAGGAACGTCTGCTGGTGACGCCCTTGTCACGCTACCGGCAGGGTTCCCCCATCAACCTGGCGGAAGGCATCTTGTTCACGACCTATGCGACCCTGCGTTCGCAGGAGCGGGGCGGCAAGGCGAGCCGGGTCAAGCAGATCGTCGAATGGCTTGGCCGTGACTTTGACGGTGTCATCATCTTTGACGAGGCGCACGCCATGGCCAATGCCGCAGGCGGCAAGGGCGCGCGCGGCGATGTCTCAGCCTCGCAGCAGGGCCGGGCGGGCCTGCGATTGCAACATGCCCTGCCCAATGCCCGCATCGTCTATGTGTCGGCCACCGGTGCCACGACGGTGCAGAACCTCGCCTACGCCCAGCGGCTCGGGCTGTGGGGCGGCGAAGACTTCCCTTTCGCCTCACGCGCTGACTTCGTGGCCGCGATTGAAGATGGCGGTGTCGCAGCCATGGAGGTGCTGGCCCGCGATCTTAAGGCGCTCGGCCTCTACGCTGCACGTTCCTTGTCATTCGACGGCGTCGAATATGACCTGCTCGAGCACCAACTGACCCCTGAGCAGGTGCGGATTTACGATTCCTATGCCGGGGCATTTCAGGTCATTCACGCCCATCTCGATGCGGCGCTCGAAGCGTCCGGCGTTACCAGTGCATCCCATGGGATATTGAACGGGCAGGCCCGGTCGGCAGCGCGATCAGCTTTCGAAAGCGCCAAGCAGCGTTTCTTCAACCACCTGATCACCGCAATGCAGACGCCAAGCACCATTCAGGCGATGCAGCGCGATCTTGAGGCCGGTCACGCCTGTGTCGTGCAAATCGTATCGACAGGCGAAGCGTTGCAGGAACGCCGCCTTGCCGAAATCCCGACCGACGAATGGGATGACGTTTCCGTGGACATCACGCCGCGTGAATATGTGTAATGTTGAGCTCAACATTAGACATATTCTTTGCAGTCGCAGTTTATGTCGAGTGCGGCCGCGGGAGGCGCAGATTTCCGTCGGTTTTCCATGATTTCACTCCAGATAATTATCGTTCCCTCGACCTCAACAAGTCGAAGGAACCACCATGCCAAGAAGATCATTTGTGTCGTTTCGGCCTGCGCCGAGCAGGGTTGAAGTTCCGCCCAGCCCTGACGCCCTACTCACCGCATTCCTCTCCTCTCTGTCGGTCGACGAGGGGGCGGCCTGTGCGGTCCTGTACAGCGCGGCGGTCCGCCACTTCCTGCACTGGCTGGACCTACGTGGGATTGGGCTCGAAGCGATCGACGATGATGTCGCGCGCCGATTTGAGCAGCATCGATGCCGGTGCCCGGGCTATTCCGCGCAAGAGCCAGCCTACAAGGCTGATATTGCAGCACGTGTCAGGCGCTTTGTCCGGTTTCTCGAAGATCAGGGCCACATTGCCGTCGCCGACGGGATCGACGATCTCGGGCAGCATCTGGTCGCCTATTCTGATGCGATCGATGACCTCCATTTCGCGAAGGGGGTATCGCAAAGCTACCGGTCAGAGGCGGAGCACTTCGCCGCCTGGCTGCGCATATCCCGACGACGCTGGGATGATGTCGACGACACGATTTTTAGTCAGTATGCGGGGCATGATTGTCGTTGCCCGGTCTGGTGCAAGCGAGGCAAGCTAGTCGCTTCGGGCACGAAGCGGCAGCGGCGATGCGCTCGGCATTTTGTCGAGTTTCTGCGACGGCAGGGCGCCATCCCATTGGTCGAACCGGTGGCGGACGCTGACCCGCACATGTCGGCATACCTCGCGTGGCTCCGACAACATCGGGGCGCAAGCGAAGAGACGATACGCCGCTACCGGACCGAGATCGCAAGGCTATTGCCCCGGCTTGGTAGCCCCGTGGATTGGGATGCCGCTGCGCTGCGGCGCGCGTTTACGCAACGGAGCAAGGAGACGCCGGGCTCCGCGTCCCTGCTCGTCACGATAATGAGGAGCTACATTCGGTTTTTGATCATGCAAGGCGAGTGCCTTCCGGCATTATCGCACGCGATCCCATCAGCGCAGCGCTACCGTCTTTCGACATTGCCCCGCCACGTTGACCCGGCAACGATCGAGAGGATCATTGCGGCCTGTCCAACAGGCCGTCCGGTGGAAGTACGCGATAAGGCGATCATTCTCCTGCTTGCCAGGCTTGGCCTGCGGGCAGGTGATATTCGGGATATGCGCCTCGGCGACATCGACTGGCGCTCCGGCCATCTGACGGTGAAGGGCAAGATGCGTCGGCCGGACCGTATGCCATTGCCCCAGGATGTCGGCGACGCGATCTTGGCATATCTGGCCGCGGCCCGCCCGCAGGCCATCGAAGCGCACCTGTTCCTTCGCGCACAAGCTCCGTTCCGGCCATTCCGCTCGTCCGCTGAGATCGCAGGTATCGTTGCGCGCACGCTCGAGCGCTGCGGGATCGAGGGATTGCCGACCGGGTCGCACATATTCCGGCATTCGCTTGCCACCAACTTGCTGCGCGCGGGCGCAGGCATGGAGTCCGTTGGGACCATCCTGCGGCACAGCTCGCCCGCGAGCACTGCCATCTACGCCAAGGTTGATCTGCCGATGCTTATGAAGATCGCGCGGCCCTGGCCAGGAGACCTGCCATGCTGAACTTGCACATTTCCAGATACGTAGCGCTTCATCGCAGCCTAGGACGGAAGTTCTCCGAACAGGACCGGTTGCTTCGCCTCTACGCCGATTTCGCCGGAGGCTTCGGAGATCGGTACACCAAGGTCCAGAGGATCTGGGATTGGTGCCACACGTCAACTTCGCAGAACGTGGCCCGGCGCCGGTTCGACACTGTGCGCAACTTCAGCCTATTCGCCCACGCCGAAGATCCGGGCCACGAGGTTCCACCTGCGGGCGTCTTCGGTCGGAGCAAAAGACCTCGCCCGACGCCTAACATCATCGAACCGGACCAGGTGCGGGCGATCATGACGGCGGCCTTGGACGTTCCGCCTCAGGACATGATCAGCCCCCACACCTACCATTACCTGTTCGGCCTGCTTGCGGCAACGGGACTGCGGATCTCCGAGGCCCTGGCTTTACAATGCAACGACCTGGTCGAGGATGGCCTGATCATCCGCAATGGCAAGTTCGGCAAGCAGCGCCTGATCGCCTTGCAGCCATCGACCCGCCACGCGCTCGAAGCCTACCTTGCCATCCGTGACAGGCTTGGGACCCGGGGCAGCGATCTGTTCGTTTCCATCCGGGGACGAGCACCTACCACGACAAGGGCACACGTTGTTTTCGTGAGGCTGGCCCGCCAACTCGGCTTTCGCGGACCGACGGGAACTGCCGGCATGCGGCTTCACGATTTACGGCACACTTTCGCCGTGCGCTCGCTGGAGTCGTGTTCGCCGGACAGGGAAGCCGTGGCGCATCACATGGCCGGGCTCAGTGTCTATCTGGGGCACACGTCGGTCGCCAACACCTATTGGTATCTCGAAGCCACACCGGTGCTTCTGCGCGATATCGCGGCCGCGAGCGAGAACCTTTATCTGGGAGAAGCGGCATGACGGCGCTGGCTCCCCATCTCACGGCATACCTCCGCGACCATCTGCCACGCGAACGTGCAGTCAGCCCGCACACGGTGAAGACCTATGCCAACTGTTTCGTCCTCCTTGTCCAGTTTGCAGCCGATCGGCTGAAGCGGAGACCGACCGATCTGGAGGTCGAGGATCTCGGCACCGATTTGATCCTGGCATTTCTCGACCACATCGAAGTTGGTCGCGGTAGCTGCGTGCGGACCCGCAATGGCAGATTGGCAGCGATCAGATCCTTCTTCCGGTACATCGAGTATCGAGTGCCAGTCTGCCTCGATCAGGCCCTTCGCGTACGATCGATCCCGTCCAAGAAGACCGACAAGGCGCTGATCGATTATCTCGACCGGGCCGAGATCAAGGCATTGCTTGATGCTCCGGATCCGCGGACTCGCCTTGGCACCCGCGATCGCGCGATGCTGCATCTGGCCTATGCTGGCGGGCTGAGGGTGTCGGAACTCGTGTCGCTGCAGTTGCGCGATTTCCCGGATCGTTCCCTGTCCACCGTGCACATCATGGGCAAGGGTCGGCGTGAACGGGTCCTGCCGCTCTGGAAAGAGACCCAGTTCGCAATGCGCGCATGGCTTGCGATACGGCCCGACGCGCAAGCTGCCGAGATATTTCTCAATGCCAACGGGCAGCCCATGACCCGCGACGGATTTGCGTTCCGACTGGCCGAGCACGTCAAGACCGCGGCAACGAAGCAGCCGTCGATCCTTGGCAAACGCGTTACACCGCACGTGCTGCGCCATTCCTGCGCGATGCACACGCTCGCGGCGACCGGGGACATCCGCAAGGTCGCGTTGTGGCTTGGCCACGCCAGCATCCAGAGCACCGAGACCTACCTTCGGGCCGATCCCGAGGAGAAGCTGCAAATCCTCGCGGCCCACGGCGGTCCTGCCATCAAGCCCGGGCGCTTCAAGCCGCCAAACGACGCCCTGATTACAATGCTCACCGACGTTCGGAGGCGGGCTTAGCCCGTCCCCGGACATTCCCACACACCCATATTATCTGGAGTGAAATCATGACAAACCGACGGAAATCTGCGCCTCCCGCCGCCACACTCGACATAAACTGCGACTGCAAAGAATATGTGCTCGACTATCTCGCGCACAGTTTTCCTGTGCAGCTCTATGAGCCTTTCACCGACAGCGAGGGCAATCTCGCGTCGCGGCCCGCATTCGACGCGGATGGCAACCCCATCCTCAATCGCGAAGCCTGCCGTGCCCGTGATGCGATGCTCGAGCGGCTTGCCGCTTTGCCGCCTGTGCCCGGCGCGCTTGACCAGATTGTCCAGCATTTCGGGAGCGATGCGGTTGCCGAGGTGACCGGACGTTCCCGTCGTATTGTGCCCCGCGCCAACAGCGATGGTTCAGTCCGCTTTGCTGTCGAGAACCGGCCAGCCTCTGCCAACATCGCTGAAACCCATGCGTTCATGGATGACAAGAAGCACATCCTCGTCTTCTCCGAGGCTGGCGGCACGGGCAGGTCCTATCATGCCGACCTTGGCGTGAAGAACCAGCGCCGCCGCGTCCACTACCTGCTCGAAGCAGGCTGGAAGGCCGACACCGCCATTCAGGGCTTTGGCCGCACCAACCGCACCAATCAGAAGCAGCCACCGCTGTTCCGCCCGGTATCGACCGACGTGAAGGCGCAGAAGCGCTTCATCTCGACGATCGCCCGAAGGCTCGACAGCCTTGGAGCGATCACGCGCGGCCAGCGGCAAACCGGCGGCCAGAACATGTTCAGCGCCAGCGATAATCTGGAATCCTACTATGCCCGCGATGCCCTGCGCCAGCTTTACCAACTACTGGTGCGCGGCAAGATCGATGGCTGTTCGCTCGGGCAATTCGAAACAGCCACCGGCCTGTCGCTGCTCGACAGTGACGGCGGGCTCAAGGACGAGCTTCCGCCCATCACGACCTTCCTCAACCGGATGCTGGCGCTCACCATTTCCATGCAGAACATCCTGTTCGAGGCCTTCGAGGGCCTGCTGACGGCCCGGGTCGAAGGCGCAATCGCCAGCGGGACCTATGAAATGGGCCTCGAAACCCTGCGTGCCGAAAGCTTCTCGGTCTCCGACCGCAAGACCATCTACACCCATCCCGGCACCGGAGCGGTGACCCACCTCCTGACCATCGATCGCAAAGACCGGATCGAGCCGGTTGTGCTCGAGAGGGCGCTGGCCATGGCAGTGGATCGCGATGCCGAACTGGTGATCAACACCCGCTCCGGGCGCGCGGCAGTCAAATTGCGCGCGCGCAGTCTGATCGACGATGATGGCGGCATTCACCCGCGTGTCCGCCTCGTCCGGCCTTTGGAGGCGACCAATATCCTCGCCGAGGTGTTCGCGACCAGTCATTGGGAGCCGGTGGACCGTGAGCGGTTCAGCGAAGTCTGGCAGGCCGAACTTGCCGCCTTGCCTGAGTTCGAAACCTCAACCCTGCACATGGTTTCAGGCCTGCTGCTGCCGATCTGGCGGCGGCTCCCGAATGAATCGACCCGCGTCTACCGCCTGCAAACCGATGCTGGCGAGCGCGTCATCGGCCGCAAGGTTTCGCCCGCTTGGGTCGCCACAGTAATCGATCAGGACAAGGCGTCCGTCGTGCCTGCCGACGCTTGGGCGATGCTGTGTGCCGGAGATGCCAAACTGCATCTGGCCGAAGATCAGACACTCGCTCGCGTCCGCGCCATGAATGACTGGCGGATTGAACTGACCGGCTTCAACGATCTTGGCATCGAGCGATTGAAGGCAATGGGCTTGATCTCCGAGATCGTCTCGTGGAAACTCAAGCTCTACATACCGACAGGGGCTGTCGGGGTGGATGTGCTCGCCAAGCTGCTGGACCGGTTTCCGATCCAGCGGATTACGGCACGAAAAGCCGCCTGAAGGAGCCCCGCATGGACAGTCCCGCCACCGATATCGCCCGCCGCCTTGCCGCCTCAGCCGAGGCGGTTTGCCGCCGTTACTTGTCCAATGGTCGCCGAGAAGGCCGCTACTGGCTGGTCGGCGATGTTCACAATTCGCCGGGTCGCAGCCTCTACGTCAGATTGTCGGCCACGGCTGAGAGCCGGGGAGGCGCAGGCAAATGGACAGACGCGCAAAGCGGCGACCATGGCGATCTACTTGACATCATCGCCGCGAGTTGCGCCCACCGGACCATGCGCGAGACGCTCGACGAAGCCCGCATGTTCTTGAGTCTGCCGCCGCCTGCTGAGGCCAAACCCCGAAACCCGACCATACGCAAAGCGCCGACCGGCACACCAGAAGCCGCACGGCGCCTATGGGCCGCCTCAAAGCCGATCACGAACAGCATCGCAGCGCGTTATCTTAGTCGCCGGTCGATCATCGATCTGTCTGGCAGTGATCAGCTGCGTTTCCATCCGCGCTGCTACTATCGGCCTGCTGAAGATGATGTCCCTGGTGTGCGGGAGGCATGGCCCGCCATGATCGCTGCAGTCACCGACAATGAGGGCACTATCACGGGGGTTCACCGCACTTGGCTCGATCCGCAATCCCACGACAAAGCCGCCGTCGCATATCCACGACGCGCCATGGGGCACTTGCTGGGCTCGGGCGTCCGGTTCGGCAAAGCGGACGGTGTCATGGTTGCCGGTGAAGGCCTCGAAACTCTCCTGTCGTTGCAGCAGGTGATGCCATCCATTCACATGATTGCCGGACTTTCAGCCGCCCATCTCGCTGCCATCCAGTTCCCTGCTGCACTGCGCCGCCTCTATGTCGCGCGCGACGATGATCCCGCCGGGGCAACGGCATTGTCGACCTTGATCGAGCGCTGCGACCCGTTGGGCATTGCGGTTATACCGCTTGAACCCCGACTCGACGATTTCAACAGCGACCTTACCGCCTATGGCCACGAGCGGTTGGCAGCGGCCATTCGGGTGCAACTCAGCGCCGCCGATGCCGTGCGGTTTCTCAAAGAATGAGCGAAGCTGACCGGTAAGCAGGGGATTTTCCGGGGCAGTGGGGCGCATGGCCACCTCTCCCGGTCCTTGAAGGTCGCCACGCCCTCGGCCTTCGGGAGGGGGCGACTGCGGCAGTGAACACGGGCACCGCAATGCCTGCGCTGCGGCTATTTTCCGCCGGGGCTGCGCCCCTTTGCATCGCGAAACAAAATTGCCTTGCTTCGCCATCCTCCGCTGGCGCTCCGGCCGCGCGTTTCCGCGCGGTGCAGACCCGTGCCCGCCGCCGCTGGTCGTCGCCACGAAGGCCGCGAGAGGCGCGGCTCAGGACACGGAGACCAGCATGGCAAGCGCCCCAGATCTTCCCCTTGAAGACACCACCCCCGAACTCGGCTCAACCGCCTATCTCCTCCAGGAAATGCAGCTCTACGGCTATCGGCCCTTCGAGGACGAACCCGATGGCAGGCCGCTACCCGATGCCCGCCTTGCAGGTGGCGCGGTCGCCGACATGTTCGACGGGCTTGTCTCAGCTTTGATCGACACCCGCATTGAACCCGATCTCGAAGACCTGCTCTGGAACGTCGTCAACATCTTCCACCGCGCCGGCGAGCGGGTCGAACGCGATCTCGACGACAATGAACAGGCGCAAAAACGCCTTCAACGTGAACAGGATGGCAGCGAAGTGCGCTCGGTCGAACTTGAGCGCCAGATCGCCGAGGGAATCTCACTCATCGAACGCCGCGACACGATGGAATTCTTCCGCGAGGCCGCCGCCGACCAGTTTCGCATTCACGCACGCAAGGCCTGGACGCCCCGCACCGGATCACGTGTCAACCGCAAGGCCATGACCTCAGCCATCATCGACAGCCGCGACTTCCTCGACAAACGCGCAAGAGAGAATGCCCGCGTTCTGCTGCCCGAAGGCACCCGTATTGCCTTCACCGGTGGCCCCGATTGCAACGATCACTCGGCCATCTGGGACGTCCTCGACCGGGTGCATGCGCGTCATGCCGACATGGTCTTGCTCCACGGCGCCACACCCACTGGTGCCGAACGCGCCGCCGCTTGCTGGGCCGATACGCGCCGCGTGCCGCAGGTCGCCTTCCGACCTGACTGGAACCGACACAAGAAGGCCGCGCCGTTCAAACGAAACGATCGTATGCTCGAAGCTCTGCCAGTAGGTCTGGTCGTATTTCCGGGCACTGGCATTCAGGACAATCTGGCTGACAAGGCGCGCAAGATTGGCATTCCGCTCTGGGATTTTCGCGGGAAGCGGTGAGACCGGATGTTCGCGCGGCTAAGTAATAGTAAGCCATCTATTGCAACCGGACAATTCGGCAGCGGACAGCCGGGAGCCACCAAAAGCCATTACCGGGGCGGGACTGCGGCATGCAGAACCACTGCCCCTGATGTTGTCATACTATTTAATGTCGTGTGGAGTATCTGCCTTCCTCGCCCGCGCAAATAACTTCTCGAAGTCGGCGCGGTATCCCTCCGCAAAGCCGCTCGCACCATCAATTTCGACGACGAGTGGATGGCCTGCTCGAGTCACCGCCATGTACGGCGAGACAAAGATATCGCCGCCCGTGTCGATCATCATGTAGGTTAGGTCATCTTTGGCCAGTTGAATGTCGAGTTGCCCCCCCTCAAACGACTCTTTGTACTCATCCATCAGTTCGCCGAGTAGGCTCACGAAGTCCAAGATATGACCTGAATAGTCCTTGCCCAGCAATTGCGTTTTGGCTTTCGCGACAAGGCTATCAGGGTCCATGAAGACAATCCTGACTTGGCCGCCGTCGCGCAGGATTCTTGCCACCGCAGACTTGAGTCGTGCCCGGAACTCACCCTGTACCCAGCCTGATAGCGAGTTCCCAACGATGTCGAGACGATCGGTCGCCTTCGCCAGAATTGAGAACCAGTAGTCTGGGTTGTGCTCCCGCTTGTCCGACACACTAATAACGCCGGCCTGCAATCTGTCCCTTGTCTCGCGCTCGATGGCGCGCACCGACAACAGCGACCTGCGCAACGCTTCGGTGATGCGTGATTGCGGAGTGTCTGAGTATTCTGACAGGGTCGCGAAAACGATCGAAGCCAGCAGCGATCCGATTACACCCAGCGCGACGTTGCGAACCCCGTCATGTGTCGTATCCGCTGCAATGAGCCCCGCTACGATCAGTGCTGCGCCCAGGAATCCCATCGCTGTGGAGAAACCCACTTTGCGGACCGGACGTGTGAATTCGTCGTCTACTTCCATCGCGTTCCCAATTGATAACGTCGTCTTCGGCTAGATGAATAGTCGGAAGTGCAGTCCATTGCATCAGAAAGAGATGGTCCGCCAGGGGAGGAACCAGTCATTCACATGCAATCCGACAGCTCAATCGCTCATCTTTGAACGTTTTGTACCATGGACGAATACAGAATACCGAGCCGGGCCATTGGGATAGCAGCCGAACGCTTAAAGGAGATTTGGTCCACGGCGCTAACGGTCGGCTTGTCTGCTTGATGACGACATCCCCAGTGAGAGGTCCATCCTTTGCGAAAGTTGGGCCGTTGCAAAGGTATCGCTTTCTCCCACGACGTGGCATCCATAGAGGAAGTCGTCGCCAAACCAGCGGCGCTCCTTGACGATGGCATCGAGTGCGAATCGAAAGGTGAGTTGCGCCGAGAGATCGAACCAATCCTCCGTGACGAGGTGCATCGCCGAGAGCCAGTCGTAAACGTAGCGGCACTCGTCGAACGGGATCACATCCAGGAACATGCGTGTGGTCTTGCCCTCCGCGACGTAGCTGAAGCGCCTCGTCTCTCGGATGTTCGGGTGCGCAGGATATGCGAGTTGCGCGAAGGCCGGATAGAAGCCGATCTCGTGGGTCGGCCAGTCGCAAAGAAAGGGCATTACCTGTTCGTAAGGGAAATGCCTGATAGCCTTCATTGCGGGCGTCCAGAGTGTCTCGTCGTGGCGCCAGGCGTAGAAGCAGGCGATCAGCTCTTCGGCCGACAGCTTACTTGGAGATGAGCCAAGGAGCTGATTTTTCCATGCCTTGGCGAACTCCTTCACCCGCGAAGAAGGTGGTCTGAAGTTGACGTCGATCGGGTAGAAACCCAGCCAAGCCAGCGTCCAGATGAGTGAGAACATGCTGGACTCGCTGATAGCATCGCCGTCCATGTCGATGTCGGTCGGATGCCATGACCCATCCTCATTTTCCCGGAAGGCGTCATCGTTGAACTTGGCGAAACGCCGTCCACGTGTCGCCGCTTTGGCCAGATCCTCGTCGAACAGTACTTTGTACAAGCCTCCGTCCGTAAGCCGCGTGGTGGGCGCCACAATCTCGGCGATGTCCATGATTTGGCGGGTGATGAACGAGCCATAGTTCGCACTGAAATTCGTGCGTACCTCCTCCGGAAAGCTCGGCGAGTCTTGATCCCAGTCTGCGTCGTCATCTTCAACGCTGTCGCCGGTAGGATCGGAGCACGGTTCATGGTCGTATGCTGAATAGCCGTAGACGGGAGGCCCCTCGATCATAACCCCGTCGTCTTCAACAAACCCCTTCGGGAAAAGGTAGGCGGCAATTAGCGAGGAATAAGTTTCGAGCGTGTGGGCCTTGGACACGTCCGGTTCGGCGAAATTTGTTACCAACACGCCGAGGGGCGACAGGGAACTGGTGCGAAAAATATCGACAAGTAGTTTTGTCGTCTTCTGCTCCTTGCTCGGAAGAGGACCGCATGCGTCCAGGTAGATGATGTCGAAGCGCCGGGGCGTTCCGACGAAGTAGTCTCCGATACTAACGGGAACAAACTTGACGCCGCGCAGGCCGAGCGACCTGAGTTCATCAAGTCCATTCGCGATTGCGTCCGTGTCTACCTCGAATGCCCAGATGTTTTCGGGGCGGAGACCCAACTCCAGCAGCGCGAGAAGGTCGTTCGACGGCTCTGGACCGGCCAGATAGGCGACGGTCAGGTCGGCTGGAGATCGCGTGCCGACTGCTTCCTGCCGGAATGCCTGCCAAGATGAGATGTCACTCTCGTCGCAAGAGGGAGCCGTAGCAACTCGAATCGCGTCGTCACTCTCAGCGAAAGCGACCTTGATTCGCGACGGATAGTCGGCCGGCACGATCGCCGCCTCCTCCCGTCGGGTGGTCAGCAGTTCAACTGCATGGGCTAGGTAGTGTTTACATTCAGGAGCAGCATTTGAGTGCTGCAACGAGATTGAGGAAGCCGGCGTAGTTTCGTGCAAGTTTGTCGTAGCGCGTGGCGATGCGCCGGAAGTGTTTGATCTTGCTGAAGAAGCGTTCGATCAGATTGCGATCCTTGTACATGGCGGCGTCGAAGCTGCGCCATTTGGCGGTTGTAGTTCGGCGCGGAACAACAGGTTTCGCTCCTGCCGTCGCGATGGCGTCCATAGCGCGTTGGCCGTCATAGCCTTTGTCAGCCAGCACATGACTTGCCGTCATGCCATCAAGCAGGCCGTCGATCTGGGTGATGTCATTGCGTTCCCCGCCGGTCAGAATGAAGCGGACGGGATTGCCGAGCGCATCGGTGGCGGCATGAACCTTGGTGCTCAAGCCGCCTTTTGACCGTCCCAGCGCGTGAGCTTCAAACCGATCTTCGGATCGATCGCTTTTTTTGGGGCACCGGCACTGTGCTGATGGGCGCGCACAATGGTGCTGTCGACGAGGATATATTCGAAGTCGGCGTCATCGCTCAACGCCTTGAAAAGACTCTCCCAAACTCCGCTCCGGCACCAGCGATTGAAGCGCTGATAAACGGTGTGCCAACGGCCAAACTCCTTGGGCAGAACACGCCAGTGCGCCCCTGACCGGGCCAGCCACAGGATCGCTTCCACAAACAGCCGATTGTCACGCCCTGTCCGCCCAGGGTCTGTCGCCTTGCCCGGCAAATGCGGTGCTATCCGTTCCCAAACCGCGTCACTCAGTTCCTGTCGGTCCATACATGCTGACCTCCATCCAGCCAGCAGCTTGAATCAGACTTTAACCGCTTTGGGAATCCTGAATGTAAACACCACCTAGGGACCGTCGCCTTGCCATATTCTTGGTGGGTTGATTGTAGCTGGGTGCCTTCGGGGGCTCGGCGGCATGGTCGATCATCTGACTAGCCTTAAACTGCCAACAGTAGGCCGCAAGATGCACGGAGTTCTTTTAATTTGCCGGTTAACGACTGCTGGCTTCTTGCGTGTTCCCATCGCCTGTCAGCCGGCACACTGCGAAGCCTCGCACTTTCCGACTGCGGACGGCAACCGGCAGAATGTCTGGTCCTGCCGGAAGCTGCCGCCGCCTCGCAACAGCTTCTGGGAAAGTTTTCAGCGGCGGGGCGACTGAGTGTGGGCGCACAATTGGCGAAACTTCAATTTTCCAGTAATCGCTTCTCATAGACGGTACTGATTGCGCGCCCATCCCAGACATAGCAGAGATGCCGTTCCTGTCGGCAATTTGCCAACAGGCGAGCCCGGAACACGGCGGCACATTCGCCGCCGGAATTGCGGACGCTTTCGTAGACAATCCCGTTCGACCCTGCATCGCGCAAGGTCCGCGCAGTTTCCTGAGACACGGCATAGCTGCTCGGATGGTACAGTGCTGGCAACGCCTCTCGCTGCCCGCGGATGTCGTGAAGGTTCGCGGCGAGATCGACGGCATATACCCGCATGTCGAGTTCCTGCGCTGGTTCGTCGGTCGCCTCAAGGAACTGCGTGCGGTGATGTCGGGTCTCGGCGATGGCGGTCGCCAGTGTTCGTCCGGCATAGAAGACGCCGTAGCTGCCGTCGGTAAAGCGGTCGCCGACCGGATTGAGGTGGGTGAACGCTGCCATGATCGCCGACGTACCGGGGCCGGAGACGCGGTCCTCAGGCGGCACGAGCGACAGCTCGCCTGCCTCATCGCGCAGGCGGTCATTGGTCATCGCCTCGATGGCATAGACCGCTTCAAGATCGGCAGGATCGGCAACAGCCTCGAACAGCGAGATTGGCGGAAATCGGCTCGGGATGATGCGGTAGCAGGGCGTCCAGCGGACTTCAGACGTGGGAATGTCCACGGGTCAGCCGCGCTGCCCGTCAACATACTGGCGCACGACATAAAGATCGGCGACATTGCCCGACATCATCCGGTCAAGCGCCGAGGCGCCGCCGAAAACCTGCGCCTTGTTGGGCTTACGCACCCATTCATCCGCCGTTTTGGGCAGCAGTATCTGCAGGCCTTTGTAGATGCCCATGACATAGGAAATCCGCTCCAGCGCATCCTTGGGCAGCGCCGCGACCACGCCGCGCTTCCAGGATTGGAAGGTCGAGCGGCTCTCCAGACCGAGCAAGCGCATCTGCTCCTGCTCTTTCAGGCCCCAGGCATCGGCAATGCGGAAGAATGTCCGCAGGGCTGGCCCCGTCAGATCCTTGCGATCAAGTCCCTTTGCAGACGCTTTGGCTGCAGCTTGGATACCCATATCGGCTCATCCTTTCATGGCTTCATATGCTCATATTCTGCACAAAAGTCAACATGAGAGCTGATATTGCACATTGCGACCTGCGTAATGCAGCGAGAGCCCTCCGCTGTTGCCCGTCCGCTGTCCAAGGCAACGACGCCTCTCGATTAGCCAGTGGCTGCGTGTGAGGGATGATTGCTGCTGCGCTCAAGGCAGTGATCCGGCGGGGAGGAAGCCTCCGACTTTTGGTCGACGAAAGCGGCGATTGCCGACTGACATTCGCTCTCGGGCGGAACGAAAACCACCCCTCCTTGTCGCCTGTCTGCGGGTCTCGTCACGCCTAATACCGTCAACCCCGTGCGGGGTTCGCCCTTCGCTGACGCTGCGGTGACGGCGGCTCCCGGCCCCTTCTTTTGGCGCCATCGGGGATGGTCCCCGACCACCTTTAGGAGAAACGACATGGCTACCATCGCAAACCTCACCGTGAAGTCCGACGACAGCTTCGAAGGCAACCTCGCGACGCTGACTGTGTCAGCGCCGATCGCGATCATCCCCAACAACCGCAAGACCAAGGACAGCGAACCCGACTACCGCATCGTCAGCCGCAAGAACGGCTTCGAACTGGGCGCAGGCTGGAAGCGCTTCTCGCAGAACACCGGCGCCGAATATGTCTCGGTTTCGCTCTCCGCTCCTGAATTCGGCACCATCTATGGCAACATCGCCAACGCGCCCGGCGATGATCCTTCGAAGAAGGTCATCATCTGGAATCCGCCAAGCTAAGGCGCCGGGAGTGGCCCCGCCTTCGGGCGGGGCCACAGCACCTGTTAGCGCTTGAATGCTCGTCAGCCGGGCTAAAGTGATGGGCGTGCGTAAAATCCCGCTTTTCGACGCACGCCCGCCTGCGACATGCGCGAAAAGCACGCATGCGGTCGGACCATATGACGGCCGACCTGGTGGGCTCCTTGCGGGTTCGCCGCCATCCCCACCACCACGATTGATCCGCCCCAACGTGCGGCGTCTCCCATGGTCCCCGCGCTTAATGGGTCCGGGTCCCCATCATTTCATTCCTGCGGCGCAGGCGCAGCAACCGTTCCTATCGTCTCGATTTCCGCGATGCGCTGAAACTCGGACAGGTATTCCTGTCGATGGTTCGACAGCCAGCGAACGACCCGGGCGTTGCCAAGCAGCTTCGCGACGTAGCCGCGCGCGAAGGTGAGGTGGAGGTTGTCGATGCCATAGCTGTCTTCGACTGACTTCACCTGTGTCTGGAGAGTGGCAAGCTCACGCTCCATCCGGGAAATCTGCTGGCTGGTCGGACCGACCAAATCGTTCTTGCGCGCCTTTTTCGCTGGCGCTGTCAGCTGATCTTCCGGTGTGGCCGCTAAGAGTGCGCGTGCGAAGATCAGCGAATAATTGTTCTGCCCGATCATCAGATCCGCAGCCTCGATCTGACGCATGGGCGACATGCGGCGCAGCATGTCGAACACCCTCATCGAACAATTTGTGTCCTTGAGCATATCCGCTGTCTCGTCGCAGATACCGTCGAGCAGGCGGAAACGCGCGCGGATCGATCCCACCTCCAGGCCGAGCGCGTCGGCGATCACAGCCTCGGTGACGCCGCGCTCGACAGCTCTGACGATCATGCGGTGCTCCTGCACCGGGGGCAGGCGATTGACGCGCTTGTTGTAGGTGTAGGTCTCGTCATCATTGGCGACCAGACATTCTACCGTCTCTACGCCGAGCTGCTTCAGCACCTCAATGCGCAGATGACCATCGAGCAGGAAGTACTGCTCTGCATTCTTCGGGTTTGGGACGACGGCAGGGGCTTCGACCAACCCGATGGCTTTGACCGAACTCACGATCTGGGCATATTTACGGCTCTCCCGTACGCCCTCCCTTAATGCTTTCAACGGCACGATCTGATCGATGCGCAGTGCCACAGACTGCCGCTCAAAGCCCAGTCGTACACGGTTATCAGCGCCCGGATCGGCCGGCGGCCGGTCTGATGGTGGCCACTCAGTCATCGATTTCTCCTGCGATTCGCATGGCCAGTGCGCGAGGCATCGTTTCGAGCCCCTCCGCCCTCAACAGGGTCAGAAACCCTTCGTCCGTGAGCAAATCCTTGATTGCCTCGACAATGAAGAGAAGGCGGGTCTGCGTGAAATCGGACTTCTTGACGAGCAGGCGCTGCTTCTCCGATTCCCGTTGGTAAACCTGCATCAGGTCGCCGGCCGTCAGCTTGCGATTAGTGCCTTTCCTTCCAAACTTTCCTGACGTTATGGACTTGCTGCGTCCGCGCATGCGGAGATCGAGAAGTCGGCGAACCGATGCCAGCTTCTTGCCACGCAGCTTGCCGGTCTCATAGGCATCAAGGAGTAGGTTCTGGGCTTCTTCGCTTTCTGCACGCGAGATTTCCATGGCAAGGCTGATTGGGATCAGCCCCGTCTCGACCGCTGACAGCAGCCTTTCCTCGCTGCGCTCAAGCAGGGTCACAATCATGCTGACCCACGAACTGGTGATGCCAATTTTTCGCGAGATCTCGGCCTCGGTGTAACCGCGTTTCCTCAGTGCCCCGATCTCGTTCATAACGTCGATCGGGCGCTGCACCCGGCGGGCAATGTTCTCCACCAGGCTCATGACGAGGCATTCGCTCTCGCTGGCTTCGATCACGACCGCCGGTATCTCGGTCTGACCAAGCATCTGGAAAGCTTCAAGCCGCCCTTCGCCGCAGACCAGATCGTATCGTGTGCCGCCTGGACCATCATGCTTGCTGACCGTGATCGGGCGCTTCAGGCCGATAGCCTCGATATTGTTGACGATCTCGCGGTGCTGGCGCTTGTTGCGCGCCCGGGGGTTGAGCACGGTGATCCTCGAAATCGGGATCATTTCGATGGTCTGGGGACGGGTGACGGTCATCACGCAGCCTCCGCAAATCTGACCGGCGCCGCGATCTCGTAGAAGAAGTCGAGGGCGTCGAAGCGGTACGCATCGAGCAGCAGATCGTTGTCTTCGGCGAGCCGCAGCCGTTCGGCGGCAACATCCAGTCTCGGGAAAAGATAGTAGTCGAAAGGCTGCCGGTTGCTGGCATCCATGCGTACCACGAGGGTGATGTCAGGCATTTTGGAGGTGTCGAAGCGGATCTTCCAACGCATCAGGCCGGTCGGAGTAGGCGTACATCGGACGATGACGACTGACAGGCTGAACTCGCCATTCACGATGACGCGGTCCGTCTCAACATCCTGCCAAGCTTCACTGCCCTGGGCCTTTAGGCCGTCGAGCACCTGGCGGAGGATGTCGGGGTGCAGACGGCGCAGCGCGCGATTGACCGCGAGGTAGCGATAGTCGCGATCCGGTGAATAGCCGACCAAGCTATACGCTCGAAGCAAGCTGCCAAATCGCGAGGAGTAGGCGCTGCTCGATGGCAGGCCCTCACATTCGTCGATGATGATCCCCGAAAGCAGGCCTTTGCTTTCGTAGACAATGCGCAGAGCCTCGATCATTTCGGCATCTGACAGCCTGAAGGACCGCGCGCCGATGAGAGCCTGTGCAGCATCGAACAGGTCGCGTTCGACGATCGCCTCGAAGGCGCTAGGGCTGCGAATCCAAATTTCGGGATCGTTGCGGACCCGTTTCTTCTTAAGTTTGAACGACTGCCGGTTCCAGACATTGTCGCCGACGTACTTTCCGTTGATCAGCAGTTGGTGGACCGTCCCGCGCGTCCATGGGCGCCCCAGATCGGTGACAATGCCCTTGCTGTTGAGGTCGTCGGCGATATCGCGCTCGCTCAGCCCGTCGTGCACGAATGCTACATAGACGCTGCGGACTACCGCGATTTCCTCTTCCGGGCCCGGCGTCAAGATCACCCGATCGGTCTGGAGACTCTTCTGCTCGCCGCGGCCGAGAACCGCCTTGGTGTTGCCGTGCTCATCTATGAGCGTCCGGCGCAGGCCGAAACCGGCGGGACCGCCCTGGCGATAGCCCTTCTCGATGAGCCGCCCCTGGCCGGCAAACACCTTGACCGAAAGCTCGCGGCTGTATTCGCCAGCCATGGCGCGCTTGAAGCCCTTGAACATGGTGCTCATCGGCGACCCGTCATTCTCGAACTGTTCGGCGCAATAGGCGATCTGAATTCCGGCCCGGCGACAGATATATTCGTAGTAGGCGCTCTCGTCCGCGTCCTGGAAACGGCCCCAGCGGCTGACATCATAGACCAGGATCATCTCGAAGTCGGCGACGCCTGATTCGACGTCAGCAATCAGTCGCTGCAGTGAGGCGCGGCCATCGATCGAAAGGCCGCTTTTGCCGTCGTCGGCATAGGTGCGGACGATTTCGATGCCCCGAGACGCCGCGTAGTGGCGGATCGCGTCGGCCTGATTTTCGGTCGAGTATTTCTGATGGTCGGTGGACATCCGGACATATTCGGCCGCCCGCACGGTGGGCTGCTGTTCGGCGTCGCTTGGCGCTTCTTCTTTATCCCAACTCGCCAATGCGCGCCCCTTTCGAAATCCGGACTGCAGTGGCCAGGGCGGCCAACCGCTGCAGCGCGAAACACGGACCTCTCCGGCATTCCCGCACTCTCAACAGTATATGTGGGAAAGGACCGGAAGATGTTGCCGAAAAAGGGCAGGAAGTTGCCAGCTTGGGAAGGCGCGCTCGCCAGCCGCCAGGCCTATGCCGAAGTCATCGCCAATCTGCTGCGCAAGGAACATGGCGATACGCATCGCGCGGTCAAGCAACTGATGCGTCTGACCGATGCGAGTGAGCGGTCCGCCAAGCACTGGATGGCCGCGCAACATGGACCAGACACGGTCTTCTTCTTACGTTTGGTTGCGACGTCTCCGGTCATCCGGGCGTTCGTCCTGGGCATCATTGAAAGTCAGCAATCGGCTCCGGCGGAGACGGTCATCGTGGCGCAGAGCAGATCATTGTCCGGGCACGGGCATCGCGATGAGGAGGGTCTGGGCAGATATTGGCCGAATCCTGACCCTATAAGTGGCCCTTTAAGTGGCCCTGTAAATGACCCAATAAATGACGGGCTCAATGAGCGTCAGCGCTGGATACTTGACCGAGTCGCTCGCCATTTACCGACGAGGGCGCGTGATGTCGCGGCGCATTGGCAGGTGAGTATCAAGTCGGCGCGGCGCGACCTGGCAGGACTGTGCGCCTGCAATCTTCTGCACTTTGTCGGTGCCCGAAAGAACGGACGCTATCACCTCGTTCGCGCGTGAACGCCAATGACGCCGGTAAGATCACGACAACTGGCGCGCGGAAGGCAACGATAGATCGCTGTCCTTTCGGCGGGTCTGTAGTTAAGATCGATGCCATGAAACGTGACATGGATCTGGTCCGCAACCTGCTGCTGGAGATCGAGGACGGTCGGCGCGCATTTGATTTGTTGACGCCGGAGATCGCCGAGATACTCGGCGAAGATGGTGCAGGCAAAATGCCGCGCGAGCAGGCTGAGCTGATCGAATACCATCTGGCTTTGCTGGACGAGGCGGGTCTCATCACGATTCAGGCGAAGCTGTCCGGTGCGGTCTGGCAGATCGGTCAGATCACCTGGGCCGGCCATGACTTCCTCGACACCATCCGCGACCCTGCCATCTGGCGCGAGACAAAGGCCGGGGCCAAACAGGCTGGCGGTTTCAGCATCGAACTCCTGAAGGCGCTCGCCAAAGGGCTGATCAAGAAGAAGATTGAGCAGCACACCGGCGTTGAGCTGGACCTGTAATCGCGGTGGCGGTGGGCCGGTCATCAGGCACGCCTGAACTTCAGTGATGCTGTTTGCCTTTGTCCAAGAACTCATCGAATGACGCGTAGCAGCGATGTCCCTCCGCATTCCGCATCCGGCCCAGCCGGGTGCGCGTAATTCTTTGCTGAAGGTAGGCGCAGACGCTGCCGAACCGATCATCCGGGATGAGTTCGAGCTTCGAGCCAAACTCTTTCGTGATGTTTGCATAGATCACCGCAGGCCGAAATTTTTCGGTACGATGCGGAGCCCACGAGGCGAATTCATTATACTGCTTCGCGAGATACTTCGTGTACCGTACCATATCGCGATCAGCACCGATGGTCCCTGCAAGGGGGGCCATCGTGACACGGGACCGCGGCTGACGAATGCTGACATTGGAGCCAGCGCCGACAATGACCACGGTGCCCTTGTTGTCGGGGATTGTGATGCGGTCCATCGCATCAAGAAGGCGCTTTGCTGAAAACCTGTCCGCTGTGCTCTCTGGACGGCCAGCCAACTGCTCGTGCTCCTGCTTCATCGCGAGGAGCTTGGCCACGGAGAATTCAATCGTGTCTGAGTCAATCAGCTTGTGATGACGACGACATAGCAGGATGAGGTTCTCGTAGCCGTGCCGCTCCACATCGGTTTGGTCGGGATCATAGCGTTCACCACCTGCTTTGCTGGCGCGAATATGGCAGATTTCGCCCATGTTGATGCCGGCCATCCCTGGGCTGTCTTCGATGATGAGCGCAGTACAGCCGGAAAAGGCACAGCGATTGCCCGACATGGCGTAGAGGCGTTGAATGGCCCGGATCGAAGGCTTCGGCATTGGCCTTGCTCGCTATTCAGATCTCGATGGGGACCTCGACCAGCACGGGGACCAACGCGGAAATTGGCGTGTGAAGGTCGACTTCAACGCCCGGCGTCTCAAGGCTAATCACAAGCGCGTAGCGCGCCTCTTGGCCATATCTTCCGAGCGATTTGCGCTCTCGCCACCATCCCGAGATCGGATGGACATATAGAGCATTGCGGGCGGCAAGTTCGACAGCAGGCCCTTCCCAGATGTCGACATGCAGCGAACCCGACGAGATCTGCTTTTCGCCAAATAGCCAGCCGTCGTTCGTTTCATTGACCGCGCGCGGAGCGTCTTTGTCGTATCCTTCGGCATTGTTGCGGCGATTGAAGTTCCCAATCGTCTCACGTGAGCGCTTGAGATCGAAACGTAGGCCGAAGGACTGGTAGCGTGCCGGGTCCAGATTGGTGGCAAAGCTGGGGTTGGGTTCCACGAAATAGGAGAGGGCAACTTTTAATCTCACCCGAGTGTTGTCGAGCGCCTCAAGCACATCCTGGGGCCAGGGGAGCTGATAGATATGCGACTCGTTGAATCGCACGCTGCTGCCTTCCATGCGGAACGGACGTATCGTGTTTTGTGCGACCAGGGCGAGATCATCGATGGCCGACGCCATCGCACGCCCCAGATCGGGGATACCGTAACCGAACCGCCTGAGGCAGTCGGCCTTTTCTCGCTTTGTCGCGCACTGCGCGACGAGTTGATCCATGTGCCCGGTCCAACGGGCACTATGCACCATCAGCGCACGGATCGTTTCCGGCCAGTAATGCGGGTAGGCCGCAGTCAGCTGAGCTGCCATTCGGGCCGCCTGAGCGGTTGCGGCACTTGTCGCCCAAAATGCGTCCAGCGGCTTCTGGGCGACGAGGCGGGAGGCCGTAAGGAGGGAAAGGGAATCGAGTCCCGCTACCGCTTCCGCACCGCACGGGCTGAGCGCCCTGTTCCCGGCCTCGAAGACGAGTTCGGGTTTGAACGGAGATTGGCTGGTGTCCCAGAGGAAGGATGTCCGGCTGTAAGGACTGACGGCACCAACCGGTGCCATCGTGGTCCAACCGTCGTAGCCTGCCTCGCCGATCCCGGTCTTGTCCGTATATCCGCCGATCGTGAGGGCATTCCACGCCTGGGACGGGTCTTCTGCCGGGAAAGCATCAGCATCTGCGATTTCGGCGGCAATGGAATTGTCGGGAATATTACCAGCAGAGAGCAGTATCAGCCGCCGAGGCGACGGATTTTCGTCATCGTCCGACTCCGCTCCGGCCGCCGCCTGGTCGATGGCCGCGCTCCACGCCGTCGCGTCTGATCCGCTGCGCCCCTCGTTGGTGACCGCCATGCAGAAAACACGGTCACGATCAGGGTTGTTGATCTCCGCGAGCAGAATGGCGGTCTGGGTGATCGGTCCATAGGACTGGGGATCATTGTCCGGCACACCGGGAGGGGGCAGAATCTTGACTGATTCCAGACGGTGGGTGAGCTCGATTGGCTGATCGCTCGCGAGCGGACCCACAAAATCCCCATGCAAGGCAAGACCCGCCATGCCGGTCCCATGGCCAGCGCCGTGTTCGTGATCGTCCCCGCCCCAGGCCGTGTCGATCGCCATCAGATCTTCTGGCGACAGAGCGGGTTCTATCAGGGGATGTGCCCGATTGACCCCTGTGTCGAGCAGGCAGACCGCCGGCGCGTCATTGCCGGGCCAGGTTACACGCTCTGCGAGATTATCGATAAATGCCGGAACGTCGTCCTTCAGGTCTCGGGTAAACACCAGCGGGCTGTCGCTCGCGCGACGCAGCTCCGAAATGCCTGCGGTTGCGAACAGCAACATCTCGATTGATGCGCGCCGTCCGTATGCCGGGATCACCGTCGTCTCCGGAAAACGCAGAAAGGTGTCGGGGTTGCCGACATGCAGCCCCAAAACCGCGGCGCTGCCCAGAACTCTGTCGATGCGATCGTTGAAGCACCAGAGCGCCCACCACATCTGCGCTTGGGGGTCTTCCGGCAATGCCTCGGGAGCGTCGCGCCAGAAACTTTGCAGGCGTGCCGCGCGAATGTGCTCGATCGGTTCGACCCGGGTCTTCTTGGGCGGCGAACCCTTTTCGCTCAGTTCCCCGTTTGTGTAGTCCTCAAAGACTTGGGAAAAGGCATCGCGCATGTCATCCGGGACAAACAGGGCAATGCGGCGCACGCCGTTCTCGTCGACGATTTCGGCCGCTTGCCGTGTGCCTTCCCTTTGCCGTTCAAGGTTGGTGGCGGCTGTGCCGCGATTGAGTTCAACCTCAATGAAAACGCCGCCAGCAGGCTCAAGGTCCACTGGCTGTTCGGGCAGGCCACGCTGTCCGGCCTCAGCTTCCGCAAAGGCATTGCCAATTTCCGCGATGAGGCGGAGACCGTGATCCGCACGCACTCTGTTTAGCGCGCGCTGCCGTGCGTTACTGCCTGGCGACTTGAAGGTACGTCGCTGGGCAAGCGGAGTGATATCGATGTGCGGTCGGTTGTGTTCGCTCACAGGACTCAGAGCTTCGCCGCAAACGCTGTTCGCATGGCCTGGCGCTCAGTGAGCTTGGCGACGACCTCCTGGGTGGTCGTCTGCTTCCTCTGCTCGAGGATCGCGGTCTTGACGACTTCATCCGCAGCGCGGGCGACTTCGGCCTGGCTAAGCCCGCGCGCCGCCTCCTCGATCGCGGCCCACCCTGCGCGCTGGAACTTGAGGGGTTTGAGGTTGGCCTTGATCACCGCGCGAATCTGCGCTGCGGTCGGCATCTCAAATTCGAGCACGTCGTCGAACCTGCGGAGGAGCGCCCGGTCCAGCAACTCCGGATGATTGGTGGCTGCGATGATCGGGCTGTCCGTCGAGGTCTTCTCTTCCATGAACTGGAGGAAGCTGTTGAGGACGCGACGCATTTCAGCGACGTCGTTGGTCGCGGTGCGATGACCGCCGACAGCGTCGAATTCATCGAACAAATAGACCCCGCGCCGACGCCGGGTCTCATCGAAAACCAGACGCAGTTTTGCTGCGGTCTCACCCATATAACGGGTGATCAGTGTTTCGAGTCGAATGATAAAGAGCGGAAGCTTCAGCTCACCTGCGATCGCCTCTGCCGTCATGGTCTTGCCGGATCCCGGGGGGCCGACGAACAGCAGGCTTCTTGACGGAACCTTGCCATGTTCGCGCAGCCAATCGCGTTTGCGCTGCTGCAAGAGCATCCCATTAAGCCGCTCGGACACCGACGCGCTCAGAACAACGTCCTGAAGATCAACCACAGGATCGCGATAGTCTAGCAGTCCTTCGAGATCGCCGCGCGGGGCAGCAAAAGATACGGGAATAGACGCCTTGACCCCGCCCGCGCCGCGCGCGGCATCGACTGCGGAACGAAGTTCATTCGCAGTGTCACGGTGCCCTTGACGGGCTTCCGATGCGGCAACTTGCAAGGCAATAGAATAGAACTGCGCGTCGTCACCTTCCGCGCGACTGCGTAACATCGCCAGTATTTGCTTGGCGTTTGACATCTACTCTACTTTCCATCCCCTCGCGTCGCAAACCTGTGACGCGAACAGCGATACGTTATGCTTCCTGAAAATTGAAGCGCGATTGTTGTCCCGGGGCCATCCGACCGCCTGGGCTGGGCTCATGCCGCAGCACTTCGAACGCCCTTCGCCGGTGTCTGTCTCTTGCCGGTCGGCGTGAGGCGGCCGCCAACACCCTCCCGCGGGGCGAGGCTGCGCAGGTTGCGGAGGGTTTCCAATTCCTCTGGATGGCGGTCCAGAATCTCGATTAAGCCTACTGCGGCTTCGCTGGGCGGTGTGGTCCCGCTTTCATACTTCTGGAATGCGCGCCGTCCGCCACCGATAATCCGGCCTGCCTCTTCCTGGGTGAGGCCGAGCTTCTTGCGAACAGCCTTGACGCGCGCCGCGTAAGCCGTTCGCAGTTCGAGATGGGCCTGATCCAGAGCCTGCAGCTCCGCCCCTGAATGGATGGAATCACTATCGTCCTCGGGATACCAGCCCGGCACCTCGACTTCGCGCGACATCGACCCAACGCTGACCGTCTGCAAACGAGCGTCGCGGCGGAGGACCTGGCCGGTCTCGGGATGAATCCGTGGCTGCGTCACCTTCACTCCTTCTCGAACAACGTCAGCACGACATCGATCAGGGTCTTCCCATTCGCAATACACCCTTAAGGTTAATTTTCAACGGCGGCATGCGATCTGACCGGCCGCAATGCTTCAGCGCCCTCGGCCAGCAGTCGGGCGATTTCGTCCGACGTTTTGCGCACCGCCAGCTTCAGCGCCTCATCAATATGGATGTAGTCCTGGGTGACGTTCTGCGAAGCATGCCCAAGCATGGCCCGTATCGTTAGTTCCGTGAATCCGAGTTCGCCCGCGATGCTGCCGAAAGTGTGGCGAAGGGTATGAAGTGTTGCGCCCTCAATTCCCGCCCACTGGCAAACTCTCCGGAAACAGGCTGGTGCAGCCTGGTATGCGCCAGCGCCCGTCATTGACGGGAACACGTAGGGGTTACCAACGATCTCGGGTTGAGCGAGAACGACCTTCAGTGCTTCTGGGCCGATCGAGCGGACCTGAGCATCGGTTTTGGTATCCGGGAAGGAGACAAACCCGCCCTCCGCATGCACCCAGGCGCGCTTCATCGACTGCGCCTCTTCCCGTCTGTATCCTGTCAGCGCAAGTGTCCGTACCACCGCAAGTGCTGTCGGATTTTCGCCATTACGTTCGGCATAGGCGATGGCTTTACCGAACGCGACGAGTTCGGCAGTGCTCAGCCGTCTCGTCTTCTTGTTGATTGCGAGTTTCTTGGCTCCTCTGGTTGGGTGCTCCGCAATCAGCCCCTTGTGCTTGGCATGACCCAAAATGGCTTGCAGCGACCCGAGGCATCGCGACGCGACGCCAGGTCCGCCAGCGGGCCGCCCACCACGGCTTTTACCTCGAGCCTTCGCAGTTTTACCGTCTCGGACATCAGCCTGCATCTGCTCGACATCCGCGATTGTCAGCCTTTTCGCCATGCGATGGCCAAGAATCGGTTTGATGTGCGTGTTGATCCTGCTCTCATCCATCGCGAGCGAGGAGGCCTTGATTGGACGGTTCTTGCGGCCAAGAATGTTGCCGGCGCGGGCTTCAACCAGATACCAGTCACAGATCTCGGCGACGGTCATGCCACTGCGGGCCTGGTGAATTGCCTCTGCTGGATCCTGACCACCAGCAACTTCGCCAAGCTTGATCTTCGCCAGATCCCGAGCCTGCTCCGTCGTTATGACGCCATAACGGCCAAGATTGATGCGCCGCTTGATCCCTTCGATGTTGCGGTACTGAACGATGAAGGTCTTGAGCCCCGATGGCAGCGCCCGCAAGCCGAAGCCCCGGATCTCGCTGTCCCACAGGACTGCCTGTTTATCTTTAGGCGGCGCGAATGCGTCGACATTGCGCTTGTTCAACTTCGCTGTCGGCATATTTGACCCTCCATTTGGAGACAAAGATTTCAGGGGGGTGCTTTGTCTCCATTTTGTCTCCAGATTTAAGCGTTTCGAGGGTATTATGGGCGGAGACAATCGTAAAGAGGAACATCATAAATATCTGATTTAGCGTAGATAATCGTACTTGGGAAAGTTTGGGAAAAGTGGCCGAAATATTTTGCCAAGGTTGGGGTCGAGGGTTCGAATCCCTTCGCCCGCTCCAGAAATCATCGAAAAATCAATGGTTTCTGGGGCGACTGCGCTGAGTTTTCCTCTATCTCTACTTGTTAGCCTGCCTGAATAGCCAGGCATGGCGTGCTGCCTGTCCGTTTTTCGGCGACCGGGATTGACGCAGCTCCGGCATCGGTATCTGGCGCGCAAAGACGCTTATCGGTCAATTTGACGCTCGGGCGCTTTCGAAGAGCGCAGGGCGATATGGGTAAGAACGCGCGACAGTGTTTCTCGGCTGGCCGCGCATTCTCTATACCCGATGGAGCAAAACCCGCCGTCGCGGCACACCTGCCACAACGACGGGGAATGTTTCTGATAGACCGCCGCTACGAGCGTTACGGGAACCTTTCCACCGCAAAGGTTTAATGGCGAAACCGACGCCATGCGCAGTTCTTCCCTCGGCGGGCTGAAAGCGTCCGGCCCGCGCCGGTTATGCGACTTGCTTGAGGTGGTTCGGCGCAGAACCCTTCAGGCGCGGTTCGATGAAGCTGGCATACCAGTCGACAAACTGTACCACGCCGCCTTCATGCAGGGCCGAATAGGGGCCGGGCTCATAGGCGGGCGAACGGATGCCGAAGGCATTTTCCTCTACGATGCGGCGGTCCTGATCGTTGGTTTGCTTCCAGACATGGGTCAGTTCGTCCAGATCATAGTCCACGCCCTCCACCGCGTCCTTGTGCACCAGCCATTTGGTCGTGACCGCGGTTTCATTGGGCCCGATCGGAATGACGCGGAACGTGACCGCATGGTCGATCAACACATGATTCCAGGTCGACGGATAGTTGAACAGCATCAGCGCACCGATTTTTTCCGCCGTCACGGCATCGGACAGGGGGCGCCGTACCGCCCGCTTGCCCGACATGGTGTAGCTTTCCGCGTCGCGCAGCAGCGGAGCGCGGATCGCACGGAACTGGCCACTGTCATGGATCTGGAACTGCGCGGGCAGGCCTGCGGCTTCGCACCGTGCCCAATGTCCCGCCATTTCCGGATCTTCGCCGCCCCCGCTGACGCCAGTTACATTGGGCGATTCCGAATAGGTCTTGCACAATTCTGGATGGCTGCCAGCGCAATGATAGCATTCGCGATTATTTTCCCAGACCAGCTTCCAATTGCCTTTCTCGATGATCGTCGATTCAAGGGCAACCTTTGCTTCCGACAAATTGTGCGGGGTGAAATAAGGTGACATGAGATCGCGGAAGGGCTTGAAGTCGGCCGGCTCTGCCGCCAGGCAGATAAAGATATAACCGGCGACGCTTTCGCAGGCGACGGGCTTCAATGCATGGTCTGAAGGGTCGAAATCATCGCCCATCTGGCGGGCGAAGGCCAGTTTGCCGTCCAGATTGTAGGTCCACTGATGATAGGGGCAAACCAGCTTTGGCGCCGTCCCCTTGGGCTGGTTGCAGACCCGGCTGCCGCGATGGCGGCAACTGTTATGGAACGCGCGAATCCCGCCATCCTTGTCGCGCAGGACGACGATCGGATAGGCGCCGACCTGAAGTGTGAAATAGCTGCCCGTTTTGGGAAGTTCACAATCATGCCCTGCAAACAACCAGTCGCGATACCAGATGAGCTCCATGTCCAGGTCGAAAAACTGCTGATCGACATAGAAGGGCTGGGGAAGCGAGTATTGGGGCTTGCGGCCCTGGATAAGGCTGAGCATCTCGTCACGCGCGGTCATATCGCTTCCTTCCCCACTATTTCAGATCCTGCCGATTGGTGATGATATTTTCTCACACAGTACGGCAATGTTGCTTACATTCTCTGGGTTGATGGTGCTCAACCCCGATCGGAACGGCCGTTTATCCCGGCCTGTACTGATCCCCCTGACCGTTTCAGGCTATCGCGCCACATCGTCCATTCCATAGGATGGATGCGACATTTTTCTACCGATCCGCGACATGGCCAGCGGCGGTATCGAAGCGCAAATAGCCCATCCTGTCATGCGAACGGCCAACGCACTTCGACCTCCACATAATCGAGGACGCCACGGATGGGCGCATTGGGTTTCCTGATCGTCACCTGCGCCGCCTCGACCTGCGTGAAGCGGTGGCACAGCGCCTTGGCCATGTCGAGCGCCAGCGCCTCGATCAGGAAGCGGCGCTGGCCTGAGACGATCCGTTCGATAGCGGCGAACACGGCCCCATAATCTATCGTGCCGCGAATATCGTCATTTTCCAGACTCTGGAGCGCATTGACGTGCAACTCCACATCGACATGGAATCTTTGTCCCAGCGCCTTTTCCTCGTCGAACACGCCATGATTGGCGTAAAAGGCGCAGTTCTTCAGACGTATGACGTACAGGGTTTCAGATGCTCGAAGCCGGGGCGGATCATTCGCCTTCAGACATTGGGTCAATTCTAGCATCATGTCGTCCTTCGAAACCCTGCGCCGATGGCGCGGAGAAATGGCTGGCGCGGCCTTTGGCAACGTCGTGCCGCGCCATGCAGTGTCGAACCGACCGCGTCAGCTTTTCGGCTTCTTATTCTCCGGATCGTAGAGCGGCTTGTACCCGATTGAAGCGACCTCCACCGGATAGATTTCGCCGAAATATTCGACCTGAAGCTGGCGACCTTCCTGACAGTAAGACCATGGCAGATAGGCCAATGCGATATTCTTGCCGATTGTCGGGCCGTAGGCGATCGAGGTCGTGTAGGAACGGCGGCCCAGTTCGTCGATCAGGGTCTCGCCTGTCTGCGGATCAAGTACCGGCAATATCCCGACCGGATAGCGTGCCACGCCCTTGTCATCGACATTGTCGGTCATGATGAGCGTGCAAAGCTTGGCAGGCTGATGTGCGCGTGCACGATGTTCCAGATGCTTCGCTTTGCCCCGGAAGTCGGCTTCCTTGCACTTGGGGCGATTCAGGTCTGCCTCCAGCAGATTGTAATGGGTCAGCAGGTCCGCATTCTGGAGGCGCAGGCTCTTTTCCAGGCGGCGCGAATTCGCATAGGTTTCGACACCCACGGCAATGACCCCGGTCGACCGCAGGGCATCCCACACCGCCAGGCCATCTTCATAGGCCATGTGGAGTTCCCAGCCTTGTTCCCCGACATAGGAAATGCGGAAGGCGGCGACATCCTTGCCCGCGATGCTGATCGGCTTGATGGAGGCGAACGGGAAATTTTCCGGCAACAGGCCATCGGGATCAGCGACCACCTTCTGCAGATTTTCGCGGGCATTGGGGCCCCAGATGCCGATGGTGATATATTTTTCCGTCACATCGGTGATCGTGACGTCAAAACCCTTATCCTGCGCGACACGGCGCATATAATTGATGTCGCGCGGCCCGGCGTCCGCGCCGTTGATCAGGCGGCCGCGGTCCGCCATGCGGATCACGGTAAAGTCGGCGCGCACATTGCCTTCGTCGTCCAGGAAGTGGGTGTAGATGCCCTTGCCAATATTATTGTCGCCGCCGATCTTCGCCGCGCAAAGCCATTCCAGCAGCGCGACATGGTCCGGCCCTTCAATGTCGGTGATATGGAAGTGCGACAGGTTGATGATGCCGCAATTTTCGCTGAGTTCCAGATGCTCGGCATTGGAAACCCGCCAGAAATGGCGATTGTCCCATTCATTTTCACGTTCGGGAATGCGATCGCCATATTTATCGAGCAGATGTTCGTTGGCGGCATAGCCGTGCGCGCGTTCCCAGCCGCCCAGTTCCATGAAATAGCCGCCCAGTTCCTTCTCGCGTTCGTAGAAGGGCGAACGGCGGATGTTGCGGCCACCTTCGAACGGCTCGCGCGGGTGGACGGGCGGGTTGTAGATCTTGGCGGCCGTTTCCAGGCAGCGCGCCCGGATGAAGGATTCTTCCAGTTGATAGGGGTTGAAGCGGGAGTAATCGATGCTGGCATGGTCGATGGCGGTGCGACCGTCGGTGATCCAGTCGGCCACCAGCTTGCCCATGCCTGGACCATCCTTGACCCAGATCCCGACCGCATACCACAGGCCGCGGATTTTCTGGCTTTCGCCGATCGATGGGCCGCCGTCCGTGGTGGTCTGGAGCAGGCCGTTGAAGCTGTGGCTCTCATTATAGCCCAACTCGCCAAGGATAGGCGTCAGTTCGATCGCCCGTTCCAGCGGTTCCAGCACTTCCTCCATCTCCAGATCGCGCTGTGAAGGCGACAGGCGGGCGAACTCCTTTTCGAGCAGGTCGCGCGGATGGACGAGGCGCGGCGCCTTCTCCTCATAATAGCCCCATTCGATCTGGCCGCCCTCAGCCGTCCTGGGATCGCCGGTGTCGCGCATATAGGCTGAATTGCCCTGATCGCGCAGCAGGGGCCAGCCGATGTCCTTGCCGGTGCCTTCGAATTCCTTGTACGGGCCGAAAAAAGTCAAAGGATGGTCGACCGGATAGACCGGCAGATCCTCACCCGCCATTTCCGCGACCAGGCGACCCCAAAGGCCGGTGCAGACGACGACATGATCGGCGCGGATTTCGCCTCGCGTGGTCTTGACGCCCCTGATGCGCCCATCCTCGACGATCAGCGAGAGAGCCGATGTATTGGCAAAGATGTTGAGTTTGCCTGCGTCCACCGCCTGATCGACCAGCTTGCCCGCGACCGTCTGCGAACGGGGGATGACGAGGCCCGCATCAGGGTCCCACAGGCCGCCCTGGATCAGATCCTCCTCGATAAGGGGGAATTTTTCCTTGATCTCGGCTGGGCTGATCAGCCGCGCGCGGGTGCCAAAGGCCTTGCCTGAAGCCACCTTGCGCTTGATTTCGTCCATGCGCTGCTGGTCGCCGACGCGCGCGACCTCGATGCCGCCGATACGGGCGTAATGACCCATTTTTTCAAAGAAATCGACCGAATAGAGGGTGGTCCAGGTCGTCAGATAATCATGGCTGGTGGCATAGCAGAAGTCCGAAGCGTGCGCCGTCGAACCGATGTCGGTGGGGATGCCGGACTTGTCGATGCCGACAATGTCATCCCAGCCGCGTTCGACCAGATGATGGGCCACCGATGCGCCCACGATACCGCCGATGCCGACGATGAGGATACGGGCCTTCTCAGGAAATGCAGACATTTTCATTCCTCTTCGTCAGGGATGGGGGGCAATGATGGATGGACGCGAATAATCGGAGCCGGTCATAGCGCCGGGTCCGCCAGGCTGTTGCGCCGATAGGCGGCCAGAAGCGTATTGTGCATCAGGGTCATGATGGTCATCGGGCCGACCCCGCCCGGCACTGGTGTAATGGCGCCGGCCGTCTTGGCGGCACTGGCGAATTCGACATCGCCGACCAGTTTCTGCTGCCCGTCGCGAATGACGCGACTGGTGCCGACGTCGATGACTGTCGCGCCCGGCTTGATCCAGTCGCCCTTGATCATGTCCGCCTGTCCCACGGCGGCGACGACGATGTCGGCCTGCGCGACCTTGGCTGCCAGGTTGGCGGTGCGGGAATGGGCAATCGTCACGGTGCAATTGCGTGCGAGCAGCAACTGCGCCATCGGCTTTCCCACCAGAATGGAACGGCCCACGACGATGGCGTCGAGACCGGAAAGCGAACCGAGCACGGATTCCAGCAGCATCAGGCATCCCAGCGGGGTGCAGGACACAAGGCCCGGCAGGCCGGAAGCGAGCAGGCCCGCGCTGACCGGATGCAGGCCGTCGACATCCTTGGCCGGGTCGATCGCCGACACCAGTTCAAGCGAATCGAGATGGCCGGGCAGGGGAAGCTGGATCAGAATGCCGTCGACGCTGTCATCGGCGTTGAGCCGTGCAACCAGCGCCAGCAATTCTTCCTGCGACACACCCTCGTCGAGTATATGCTCAAAGCTTTCCATGCCCAGTTTGCGAGCCATCCGGCCCTTGCTGCGGACATAGATTTCGCTGGCGGGGTCGGTGCCAACCAGAACGACGGCCAGACCCGGACGCCGACCCGTCTGTTCTGCAAAATGCGGGATGGATTGGGAAATCTTCGCGCCCAATCCTTCCGCGAATGCCTTTCCGTCAATGATCTTCGTCATCGATTATGTTCCCTGCTGATCAACGCTCTTGCTCGGCCCGGCGAGCATCTTCAGGGGGTGAAGACCACCGTGCGGTGGCTGTTGAGCATCACACGCCCCTCGAGATGATATTTGACCGCCCGCGCCAGCACCCGCGATTCGATGTCGCGACCCGTGGCGACGAAATCCTCGCTGGTCAGGCTGTGGCTGACGCGCTGGGTTTCCTGTTCGATGATCGGCCCTTCATCCAGGTCCGGCGTCACATAATGCGCCGTTGCACCGATCAGCTTGACGCCGCGCTCATGCGCCTGATGATAGGGCTTGGCGCCCTTGAAGCTGGGCAGGAAGCTGTGGTGGATGTTGATAATCTTGCCGAACAGCTTGCTGGACAGTTCGTTGGACAGAACCTGCATGTAGCGGGCCAGCACTACCAGTTCAGCGCCGGTTTCGGATACCAGGTTAAGCAGCTTCTCTTCCTGCTCCGCCTTATTCTCCTTGGTCACCGGCCAATGATAATAGGCTATGCCTTCGATTTCCGCTGCCGCCCGCGATGCTTCGTGATTGGACACGATCGCAACGACCTCAGCATTGAGCCAGTTTACCTTTATCTGATAAAGCAGGTGATGCATCGCATGGTCGAATTTGGATACCATGATGATGATCTTGGGACGCTGATCGACGTCCGTTACCTTGAGGTCGAGCTTGAAACGGTCGATCGAAGGCTCCAGCGCGCGTGCAACGGCTTCGCGTGTCACTTCCGCCGGCACGGTGATGGCGATGCGCAGAAAGAAATGATCTGCCTGTCGGTCCCAGAACTGATTGGATTCCAGGATGTTCGCGCCCAGCGAGGCGATAATGGTGGTGACATTGGCAACGATGCCAGGCTGGTCGTCACAGCTCAGCTGAATGATATAGGCTTTTTCACTCATGATTATTCCTTTTCGGAAAGGGTGTGGGGCCGCATCACAGCTGGCGCTCGAACTGGGGAACGAGGTCGAAAATGTCGCCGACGATGCCATAGTCGGCGACCTGAAAAATCGGCGCTTCTTCATCCTTGTTGATCGCGACGATCACCTTGGCGTCCTTCATGCCGGCCAGATGCTGGATCGCGCCGGAAATGCCGCAGGCGATATAGAGGTCGGGCGCGACGATCTTGCCGGTCTGCCCCACCTGCCAGTCATTGGACGCATAGCCTGCGTCGACGGCGGCACGCGATGCGCCGACCGCGGCGCCCAGCCTGTCGGCCAAGGGCAGGATGATTTCACCAAATTTCTCCTCGGACCCCAGCGCACGTCCGCCGGAAACGACGATCCGCGCCGACCCCAGTTCGGGCCGTTCGCTGCGCGCAAACCGGTTTTCGACAAACCGCGAAAGGCCCGCGTTCCCGACGCTCTCCACAATCTCGATCGGCGCGGGGGTATCCTGCGTTCCTGTCGGCGGGAAGCTGGCGGTGCGTACGGTGATGACCGTCCTGGCATCGGTCGCCTGCACGGTCTGGATCGCGTTGCCGGCGTAGATCGGTCGCTTGAACGTGTCGGCAGCAACGACTTCCACGATTTCGGAGACTTGCATCACGTCCAGAAGCGCGGCGACGCGCGGCAGCACATTCTTGCCCGTGGTGGTCGCCGGAGCGATCACAACGTCATATTCCGCGCCCAGCGATACGAGCAGCGCGGCGGTGGGTTCTGCCAGCCGATGTTCCAGAGCGTCGCATTCCGCGAGCAGCACCCGGCGCACGCCGTCAAGGCGGGCCGCCTCTTGCGCGACCGCCTCGGCGTCCTTGCCGGCCACCACTATGTCGATGTCTCCGCCGATCCGGGCCGCCGCCGTCAGCGCGCGTGCCGTCTGTTCGGACAGGCTGATATTGTCATGTTCGGCGAAAAGAAGAATGGTCATGGAGGTTGCTCCAACCCGGATTAAAGGACGCAGGCTTCGTTCTTGAGCTTTTCGACAAGCTCAGGGATGCTGCCGACTTTGATGCCGGGCGCGCGCGCGGCAGGTTCCTCGGTCCTGAGGATTTTCAGTCTTGCATCGACATTGACGCCGTAATCGGCGGGGGCCTTTTCCTCGATCGGCTTCTTCTTCGCCTTCATGATGTTGGGAAGGGAGGCATAGCGTGGATCGTTGAGGCGCAGATCGACGGTGACGATGGTCGGCAGGCTGACGTCAATCACCTGAAGGCCGCCATCGACTTCACGGGTCACCTGCGCATGGTCGCCGTTCAGCGCCACCTGCGAGGCGAAGGTTGCCTGGGACCAGCCAAGCAGCGCCGAGAGCATCTGTCCTGTTTGATTGGCATCATCGTCGATCGCCTGCTTGCCGAGCAATACCAGGCGGGGCGCTTCGGCCAGGACCACCCCTTTCAGCAATTTTGCGACATCGAGTGGCTCTACCGGCCCATCACTCTTGATGAGGATGGCGCGATCGGCCCCCATGGCGAGCGCCGTGCGCAATACGTCCTGCGCCTGAGCGGAGCCGACGGTCACCGCAATGATTTCATCTACCGCGCCCGCCTCTTTCAGGCGCACGGCTTCCTCGACAGCGATCTCGTCGAAGGGGTTCATGGACATTTTCACATTGGACAGGTCGACGCCGGAGCCGTCGGTTCTGACGCGAATCTTGACGTTGTGATCAACCACACGCTTGACGGGTACCACCACTTTCATTCGGCAATCCTCTCCAACATCCATATGGATCAAGGCGTTGCGACCTCCCATTCGGTTGATCCGGGACCGGGAAGCCGCTCCCGTGACAGAGCGGCCGGACAGTCTGCGGATCGCTCAGGAATGCCGTCAGTAAGGAGTAGGTTTGCGACGCAAGTCTGGTGGGGAAAAGAACATTTGCGTCAGTTTCTTGCTATCTCTACGACATGTCAGATAAAGTTCACAAAAAGGGAGGCCGGCGATGATTCTGTCGTCGAGAGAAGCGGAAACCCGTTCTCCGGCAGCGCTGAACGCCGCGATGCGGCGTCAGGCGAACGGCACGCGCCTGTCTGTGGGCTTCATCCTGACACGGCGCTTCACTCTGTGCGCATTTGCGAATTTTATCGATGTCCTGCGACTGGCTGCTGACGAAGGGGACCGCAGCAGGCAGATATTGTGCGACTGGAAGATATTGTCGAACACGATGGAGGCGGTGTCCTCCAGCTCTGGTGTCACCGTTCAACCCAATGAGCGATTGGGCGATCCCGCCAAGTTCGATTATGTTGTGGTCGTCGGCGGCCTGGTGGATGAGATAGGCAATGTCGGCAGCGACTATCTGGAATATCTCAGGAAGGCTGCGGCCGCGGGGATACCTTTGGTGGGTATTTGCACCGGCGCCTTCATCCTGCATGAAGCAGGCGTCCTCAAGGGCTATAAATGCTGCGCCAGCTGGTTCCATCACCGCGATTTTCTGGAACAGTTCGATGGGCTAGAACCGGTTGCCGATCAGATATTCATCGTCGACAGGGACAGGCTGACCTGTTCAGGCGGGGCCAGTTCCGCACATCTCGCGGCCTATCTTGTCGAAAAGCATATCGGCCGTGCGCAGGCCAGCAAAAGCCTGCACATCATGATCATCGACGATGCGCTGAATGCTGAAAAGCCCCAGCCGGGCATTCCCCTCCAGTTCAAGACACAAGACCCCATCGTTCGCCGTGCCCTGCTGATTACGCAGCAGAATATCGATGCGCCGCTGTCTGTGGCGGAAATCGCCCGCAGGATGGGCAAGAGCAAAAGACAGCTGGAACGCCGGTTTCAGACAAGTCTGGGCATGTCTCCCCAAGTCGCCTTCATGGACGTGCGGCTGTCGATCGCCCGCCATTTCCTTGAAAAGACGGATAAATCCATCACCATGATTGCGGTGGAATGCGGCTTTTGCGACTCGTCGCATATGAGCCGGATGTTCCGTCGCAGGTTCGGCCACTCTCCGTTCGAGAGCCGGGTGTCATCGCCGGGCCGGGCTGGCACGATGCCGCTGGAACTGGACTGTGCTGCGGCAGAGGATATGGGCGAAGCTTTTATTCCGGACACCGACTGGATCACGATCGGCAAAGATCACTCCGCCATGATCTGATTGTGCATGGCGGCGGCCAAGCGCTGCGACTTGGCTTCCCTAACCTGGCTTAGCTGTGTCGGAGGCAGGGAGCGAACCCCCTGCCTCCGATCGATCAGGCGGTGGCGATGCCGCCATGTGCGGGCGCCTTGGCCAGCAGACTGGCATCGGGCGAGCAGGACACCGCCAGATAGCGTTCGAACTGGGCCAATATGTCCGCAATGACCTGTTCCTGCGACATGCCCATGATGTCATATCCCCGGCTTCCGTCCGAAAAGAAGGTCCGTGCCTCATGGCGCTCGCTGATGTTCGCCGCCTCAATGGGTGAGAATATCGGCAGCTTGTGAGACCCCGGCCGGACCCCATACAGGAAGCCGCGGCAGTCGGGCGTGGCCGAATTCAGGCAAATTGCGCCATCCTCCCTGGAAACGAACGCGGTGCGACCGCTACGGGTGAGCTCCGCTGCCACCGCTTCCAGCGCAGGAAGCACGGTTTTGCCGATGAAGTCGACCACATCCGCCTGTTTGGGCGTATGGAGCGCCAGCGCGAGCCGGGCCTGCCAACTGGGTTCGGGCGCGAAAGAGGGAGCGCCGCGCGACCGGCCGTTGCCGACTTCATATTGCGCGACATCCGCCTTCATGCCCTTGAACAGACCAAAGATCAGGACGAGCATCACGAGCGCAAAGGGCAGGGCGGCAATGATGGTCGCCGCCTTCAGCGCGGCCAGGCCGCCCGCGATCAGCAGAATGATCGTGACCAATGCTTCCAGCACGCACCAGAACAGCCGCTGCAAGGTCGTGGTCTGCGTCTTCCCGCCCGATCCGATGATGTCCATCACCAGCGAGCCGGAGCTTTGGGACGAGATGAAGAAGATGCCCACCATGAACACGGCCAGCGCCGACGTCGCCGTGGCCCAAGGCAAATATTCGAAGAATTTGAACAGGGCGATCGAAACATTGCCCGAGACGGCCTTCGATATCGCGCCTGCGGCCACGCCTTGATCCAGAATCAGGGCCGTGTTGCCGAATACCGTCATCCAGATGAAGGTGAAGGCGGTGGGCAAGAGAAGGACGGCCAGAATGAATTCGCGCACTGTCCGGCCGCGCGAAATGCGCGCTATGAACATGCCGACGAAGGGCGCCCAACTGATCCACCATGCCCAATAGAACAGCGTCCATGCGTTGATCCAGGGCTTGGGCTCATAGGCGTAGATGTTGAAGGTGCGGGGCACGAAGGAGGTAAGATAGAGCCCCATATTCTGGACCAGATCGCGCATCAGCTGGATGGTCGGCCCCGCAATCAGCACGAACAGCATCAGGCCCAGTGCGAGAATGATATTGATCTCGCTCAGCAATTTGATGCCCTTGGAAAGGCCCGACAGCACCGACAGCGTGGCAATGGTCGAGATGATGACGATCAGCATCACCTGAATCGGAATAGTCATCGGCAGGCCGAACAGATAATTGAGGCCACCATTGACTTGCTGCACGCCCAGGCCAAGCGATGTCGCAAGTCCAAATACGGTGCAGCAAATAGCGAAAATGTCTACCGCGTCGCCGATCCGACCACGAATTCTCTCTTTAAGGAGAGGGTACAGGCCCGACCTGATCGTCAGCGGCAGATTGTAGCGATAGCCGAAATAGGCGAGCGAAAGGCCGACCACGGAATAGATCGACCATGCATGAATGCCCCAATGGAAGAAGGTGATGCTCATCGCATCCTTCTGTGCGGCGATCGTCATAGGATCGGCGTCTGGCGGTGCTGCATAATGCATCATGGGTTCGGCCACGGCATAATACATGAGGCCGATGCCCTTGCCCGCCGCGAACAGCATCGCGACCCAGGACCCGAAACGGAAGTCAGGCTCGCAATCGTCCGGGCCAAGTTTCAGATTGCCGTAGCGGCTGATGCACAGGATCGTGACCGAGAACAGGAAAATCCCGACGGCCAGCAGATAGAACCAGCCTACTTCGGCCAGAACCCGCGCCTCTACGTCCGACAGCAGGGCCTCTGCCTGATGGGGGAAAAAAGCGCCGACCCCCAGCAGCAGCAGAATGATGCTCACCGATCCGAAAAACACCGGTGGATTTATGATAAACCGGAACATCACCACGCCCCCAATTCGTTATGCTGCCGAATGAATTCACTATGCCGGTTTCGGCCCCCGACATGTTTCGGAGGCCGACCGGATTGTCACTTTTCAACCCTCGCGCCGCAATCGGAACAGGCCGATCAGGAGCGCAGGATAGATCATGCGGCGTTGAGCAGTCCGTGCGGATCAAGAACAAATTTGGTTGCCGCGCCGTGATCGAATGATTCATATCCTTGGGGCGCATCTTCCAGTGAGATGACGCGCGCGTTGACGATGTCGGCGATCGGCAGACGATCGTGCAGAATGGCCTGCATCAGTTGCCGGTTATATTTGAGCACGGGCGTCTGGCCGGTGTGGAAAGACTGCGCCTTTGCCCAGCCCAGCCCGAACCGCAATGACAGGCTACCCTGCTTTGCCGCATTGTCGACAGCGCCGGGATCTTCCGTCACATAGAGGCCCGGAATGCCGATCGATCCGGCCGCGCGGGTGATTTCCATCATCTGGTTAAGGACGATGGCGGGCTGTTCTCCGCCCGTATGGCCGCGTGCCTCGAAACCAACGGCGTCGATTGCGCTGTCCACTTCGTCGGTGCCGATGACCTCCGCTACCAGATCGCCAAGCCGGTCGCTCTGCGACAGGTCGATGGGCGTGAAGCCGACCTTGGCGGCGTGGTCCAGGCGATCCTTGTTGAAATCGCCGATCATCACGACCGCCGCGCCCAAGATCTGCGCCGATGCAGCGGCGGCAAGACCCACCGGACCCGCGCCCGCTATATAGACGGTGGAGCCGACCCCGACGCCCGCACGCAACGCGCCGTGGAAGCCGGTCGGCAAAATGTCGGACAGCATCGTCAGGTCGCGAATCTTCGCCATCGCCCGATCGCGATCGGGGAATTTCAGCAGGTTGAAGTCGGCATAGGGCACCATGACGTAGCGCGCCTGTCCGCCGATCCATCCGCCCATGTCGACATAGCCATAGGCGCCGCCCGCCCGCGCAGGATTGACCGTCAGGCAGACGCCCGTGTCCTGCGATTTGCAGGTGCGGCAACGACCGCACGCCACGTTGAACGGCACGGATACGATGTCGCCGATTTCCAGCATTTCGACATCGCTGCCCTTTTCGATCACTTCGCCGGTAATCTCATGACCCAGCACCAGCCCCTGCTGGGCCGTCGTGCGGCCTCTCACCATATGCTGGTCGGAACCGCAGATATTCGTCGACAAGACCTTCAGAATGACGCCATGGTCGATACGGCGGCCATCCGGCGCCTCGAGTTTCGGATCAGCAATGTCCTGTACCGCCACCTTGCCCGGTTCCAGATACACCACACCTCGGTTCTTGCTCATATCCTTATCCTCTCTGCTTCGTACTTTTGGTCGCGACGAGATGTTCGAATTTCCGGCTGGCTCCTTCCGTCGTGGATCGACTCGTCGGCTTGCTACAAAGAGGAGCATTCTGGTTCGCCGGGGGCCATCATGACTGCGACGCAGGCAATTACAAATGCGCCATGTCGCGGGGCTAACCGGCTTTAGTCAGCATTCGGGCAGATTGACGGCAAGGCCGCCCAGGCTCGTTTCCTTGAATTTCGTGCTCATTTCCTCGCCGGTCTGCCGCATGGCCTCGATGCAATTGTCGAGCGGCATGAAATGCGATCCATCGCCCCGCAGCGCCAGGGAAGCCGCCGCGACGGCTTTTGTCGCGCCGATGCCGTTGCGTTCGATGCAGGGCACCTGAACCAGTCCGCCAACCGGATCGCAGGTCATGCCCAGATGATGTTCCAGCGCGATCTCCGCGGCATTTTCCACCTGTTGCGGTGTGCCGCCCAATACGGCGCACAGCCCCGCCGCCGCCATGGCCGCTGCTGATCCGACCTCTCCCTGACAGCCTGCTTCCGCGCCGGAAATGGAGGCGTTATGCTTGATCAGCCCACCAATCGCCGCGGCGGTCAGCAGGAAGTCGGAGACTTTCGACGGGTCCGTTCCCAGGCAATGATCCAGATAATAGCGCAGCACCGATGGCACCACGCCCGCCGCCCCGTTGGTCGGCGACGTCACGACCTTGCCGCCCGCCGCATTTTCCTCGTTCACGGCCATGGCATAGACGCTGAGCCAGTCGGACGAGGCATGAGGCTGGATGGAGTTGGACTTGCGCTCTTCCATCAATTGGCGGTGAATATGGGCGGCGCGACGCTTGACGCGCAGGCCGCCAGGCAGTTCGCCGTCCTGCCTCAACCCGCGCTCGATGCATCCGTTCATGACCGACCAGATGCGCGCCACGCCCGCCTCGACATCGGCCTCGTCGCGTGACACCGCTTCGTTACGGCGCTTCATTTCGGCGATGGACAGGCCGCTGGCATCCGCCATCCGCAACATCGCCGCGGCATTTTCGAACGGAAACGGCCAGTCCGCGACTTCTTCGGCGGCCGTCTGCCGCGGCGCGTTGCGTTCCGCCGCGCTGACGACGAAACCGCCACCGATGGAATAATAAGTTTCGCTCAATACCGGATCGCCGGTTTCGTCCATGGCGGACAGGATCATGCCGTTGGCATGGCCGGGCAGGGGAGGGCCATAGTCGAAGATGACGTCCTTCGCTGGATCGAAGGCCAGACTGGGCAGGCCCGGCAGGCGCAACGTGGTGGTTTCCCTGAGGTCCGCCAGTTCCGCTTCAGCCCGTTCCATGTCGAGATCCGCTGGCAGCCATCCCAGCAGGCCAAGCGTGACGGCCCGGTCCGTGGCATGGCCCTTGCCCGTGAAGGCGAGCGAACCATAAAGCGTTGCCCGAATCCGAACCGCCCTCTGCGATGCCGCGGATTGCCGCAGCAGGTCCAGAAAGGCCACCGCCGCCGTCATCGGCCCCATCGTATGAGAGGATGAGGGACCGATGCCGATCTTGAACACATCGAAGACGCTTAGAAACATGGCAGGCCTCGTCGATGTCAGGTCAGGTGTAGCTTGCCTGCTTCCTGGTCATTGGTAAATGGGGAAGCGGCGGCATAGATCCTGCACATCGGCCAGAACCTCCGCCTCCACCACCGGGTCGCCTTCCGCACCGTTGCGGGCCAGCGCGTCGATCACGCGCAGCGCAAGCGCGCCGACCTGACGGAATTCCGCCTCCCCAAATCCGCGCGTCGTGCCCGCTGACGTGCCCAGACGGACACCGGAGGTGACTGCCGGCTTTTCAGGATCGAAGGGGATCGCATTCTTGTTGCAGGTGAGGCCAGCCCGTTCCAGCGCATGTTCCGCGTCGCGGCCCTTGACGCCCTTGGGGCGCAGGTCGACCAGCACGACGTGACTGTCGGTGCCGCCCGAAACGATGTTCAGGCCGCCTTCGATCAACGTGTCGCTGAGCGCGCGGGCATTGTTCAGGACATTGCGGGCATAAAGCTTGAATTCGGGTTGCAAGGCTTCACCGAACGCCACCGCTTTCGCCGCGATGACATGCATCAGTGGGCCGCCCTGATTGCCGGGAAACACCGCTGAATTGATCTTCTTGCCAAGCGCTTCGTCATTGGTGAGGATGATGCCGCCGCGTGGCCCCCGCAGCGTCTTGTGTGTGGTTGAGGTGACAATATGCGCATGGGGGATCGGGTCTGGGTAGACGCCGCCTGCCACCAGACCAGCCACATGGGCCATGTCGACCATCAGATAGGCGCCAATTTCATCAGCGACGCTGCGGAAGGCCGCGAAGTCGATCTCGCGCGGATAGGCGGAGCCGCCCGCGACGATCAGCTTTGGCCGGGTTTCCAGCGCCTTGGCGCGCAGATCGTCATAGTCGATCCGCTGGTCGGACTCGCGCACTTCATAACTGACGACGTCGAACCATTTGCCCGACATGGTCACCGGCGAACCATGGGTAAGATGGCCGCCATGGGCAAGCGAGAGGCCCATGATACGATCGCCGGGCTGAAGCAGGGCAAAGAACACGGCCTGGTTGGCCTGAGCGCCTGAATGCGGCTGAACATTCGCATAGGCTGCGCCGAAAAGCTGTTTTACCCGCTCAATGGCCAGCGTTTCGATTTCATCGACATATTCGCAGCCGCCATAATAGCGTTTGCCAGGATAACCTTCGGCATATTTATTCGTCAGGACCGATCCCTGCGCCCGCATGACGTCCTCGGAAACGATATTTTCCGATGCAATCAGTTCGATCTGGTCCTTCTGGCGACCCAGTTCGCGTTCGATGGCTTCCGCAACGGCACGATCTTTCATGCCTGCATGGGACGTGCTCTGCGTCATATCGACATCTCCGAAAATAGCATGGTCAGGAGCGAATTCAGCCAATGGAGTACCGGCTCGGAAATCGCGCGAATGAAAAAGTGCAGTCTGTCCTACTGGTCCGATCGAGACGGCCAGCGGCTAGATCCAGGCCTAGATGTCGAGTTCGATTTCGCGGGCCACGACCTGGAGGAAATGCCACACATGCTCCGAAAAGGAATGCCAGACGTCGATCTGGAACCGATCCTTCGCATCGCGGAGCAAAATGATCTGCGCCTTGCCGTCGAATATCGTTCGGCAACCGCTGCCAGGCGCCATCGCGTCCACATCAAAGGCGATCGCTGATTGCAGCACGAGCGCGGCATCGCGGCCTTCGATCCCGATGCTCACTTCCCGATGGCTGACATCGACCAGACTGTGGGGCTGCTGCGCATAAAGCGCGGCGAAGCCGGCCTCGATTTCCGCCTGGTCCGCAACCGGAACGGTCACATACCATTCGTCGGGACCAAGGCACACAGCCGTCTTTTCGCCGGCATATGCTACGTCGCCGATATTGCCGGGCAGATTGAGGCCCAGAACGGCGGAGGCTGCAATCCGCTGGTCCGGGTCGATGCGCAGGCTGAAGCGCGCTTTGTCCGCAAGCGGCCGGATGGTGAGCGGAAAGGGCTTGTGGAGCGCAATGCCTTCGCCGCTCAAGGGGTGATGAGGATGCATCGTCATGGCGCTTCCTTATGCGTTGAGGCGGGAGTTTTCGGGGTCGACAAAGACCATCCCGGTGATTTTCGCGGACAATGTTCGGTCGGGCATAGGGATGTAAATGGTTTCGCCCATGCGCGAATGTCCGCCCTCTACGACCCCGAAGGCGATCGAGCGATTGAGGCTGGCGCTCCAATAAGCGGACGTTACGTGGCCAACCATCTTCATCGGAATGGGCTGGTTCGGATCAAACACGATCTGCGCGCCTTCCTCCAGCACCATCATGGGATCGTCAGTCAGCAGCCCGACCAGCTGTTTACGGTCCTTCTTCAGCATATCGGGGCGGGTGAGGGATCGCTTGCCGACGAAGTCAGGCTTGGCTTTGCCGATCGCCCAACCGAGGGCGGCGTCGTCGGGGGTCAGCGTGCCGTCCGTATCCTGGCCGACAATGATATAGCCCTTCTCCGCGCGCAGGACGTGCATGGTCTCTGTGCCATAGGGTGTGATTCCATAGGCCTGACCGTCGGCGAACAGCTTTTCCCAAATGGCGCGGCCATAGCGGGCGGGGACGTTCACCTCATAGCCCCGCTCGCCGGTGAAGCTCACCCGGAACAGGCGGGTCGGCACGCCGCAAATGTGCCCTTCGGCCACCGCCATATGCGGGAAGGCATCGTCCGACAGGTCGATGCCCTCGACCAGAGGTTCCAGCAGGCGGCGCGCGTTCGGACCCTGAAGCGCAATGACGGCCCATTGTTCGGTCGTGGAGGTGAGCCAGACCTTGAGATCGGGCCATTCGGTCTGGAGATAATCCTCCATCATGTTGAGCACGCGCGCTGCGCCGCCAGTCGTCGTGGTGACGTGGAACCGGTCCGGCGCCATACGGCCAATCACGCCGTCGTCGCGGATGAACCCGTCCTCGCCCAGCAGTAGGCCGTAACGGCAGCGGCCGGGGGCGAGCTTGGTCCAGGGGTTGGTGTACATGCGGTTCATGAATTCCGCAGCATCCGGGCCGACAATTTCGATCTTGCCCAGGGTCGATGCGTCGAAAATCCCCACCGACGTACGCACCGCTGCGCATTCCCGCGCTACCGCGGCATGCATATCCTCGCCAGCCTGGGGGAAATACCATGCGCGGCGCCACAGCGACACAGGTTCAAAGGCAGCCCCCTTCGCCTCGGCCCAACCGTCGATCGGCGTCTTGCGGGTCACTTCGAACAGGCGGCCCCGGTTATAGCCGGCAAAGGCGCCGAAGGTCGTCGGCGTATATGGCGGACGGAATGTCGTCAGGCCGACCGCCGGAACCGGCGCACCCACAGCGTCAGCGGCGATGGCCAGGCCGTTGATGTTCGACGTCTTGCCCTGGTCGGTTGCCATACCGTTGGTGGTGTAGCGCTTGACATGCTCGATCGACTTGAAGCCCTCCCGCACCGCCAGACGGATGTCCTTGGCGGTCACGTCGTTCTGGAAGTCGACAAACGCCTTGGCCTTGCCCGGATTCTGGTCGGTCGGCAGCTCGCGGACGCGAATGCCGGTCAGCTCGGTTTCGTCCGCCACCATATATTGGGCGGAACGACCATTATAGCCAGCGTCGGAGGCTGCGTCGGCTCCGGCCTCGGCCCCTTCTGCCAGCGCCTTGGCCAGGCCGAAGCTGCCATTGCCTGCGCCGACGGTGCGGCTGGCTTCGGCATGTTCGCCCGGCAGGAAAGCCTGCTCTTCTTCATGCCAGTTGAGCTTGCCCTTGGTGTGCGAGAAAAGATGGACGCTGGGCGTCCAGCCACCGCTCATCATCAGCACGTCGCATGCGATGGTACGCGCGCCGCCGGCTGTCGGGTCGGCAGGGCGCACCCGTGCCGACTTGATCCGCAGCCGGCCGCTGGTGCCGGTAACGGTCCAGCCCGCCAGCACCTCGATCCCCAGGGAGTCCGCCTTTGCGCGCAGATGGGAGGAGATGTTGGGGCGCAGGTCCACGATGGCGACAACCTTGCCCCCCGCCTTCGCCAGATCGAAAGCGGCCAGCCAGGCGCTGTCATGCGTGGTCACGACCAAGGCGTTTTGCCCCACCTTAACCCCGTAGCGATTGAGATATGTGCGGGCTGCACCCGCCAGCATCACGCCTGGCCGGTCGTTGCCGTGGAAAACCAGCGGACGCTCGATCGCGCCCTGCGCCAGTACCACCTGCGCTGCACGAACCTTCCACATGCGTTCGCGCGGCGTACCTTGCGGAACATCGGCCAGATGGTCGGTCAGGCGCTGGCACAGGCCGACGAAATTCTGGTGATAATAGCCAATCGCGGTCGTGCGCGGGAGTAGGGTTACATTGTCCAGTGCGGCAAGCTCGGCCATCGCCATGGTCAGCCAGTCCCAGCCCGAACGCCCGTCAATGTTCGCGTCGGTTTCAGACAGCAGCGAACCACCAAATTCCGCCTGTTCGTCGAGCAGGATGACCTTTGCGCCGCTGCGACCGGCGGACAGGGCGGCGGCGATCCCCGCTGGCCCTGCACCGACCACAAGCACGTCGCAATGGACATGGCGGCTGGCATAGGTGTCGGGATCCGGCTGCGTCGGCGACACGCCAAGACCCGCCGCACCGCGGATGAACGGCTCGTAAACCTTGTTCCAGAAGGACTTAGGCCACATGAAGGTCTTGTAATAGAAGCCCGCCGAAAACAGCATATAGGCCGCGTCGTTGACTGCGCCTATGTCGCGCTTGAGCGAAGGCCAGTGATTCTGGCTATTGGTCGACAGCCCCTGCGAGATTTCCAGCACCGTGGCGCGGGTGTTGGGTTCGAATCGGCCGGGGCCGTGCGTGACGCCGACCAGCGCGTTCGGCTCCTCCGACCCTGCCGCCAATATGCCGCGTGGACGGTGATATTTGAACGACCGACCCACCAGATGAACGCCGTTGGCCAGCAGGGCGGAAGCGAGCGTATCGCCCTGAAACCCTTCATAGTGGGTGCCGTTGAAGGTGAAATGGACCGGCCGGCCATGGTCTACCCGGCCCTTGCCTGCGATGCGATGGTTGGTCACGGGGTATCCTCGCTTTGCACGATCTGCGGACGGGGCAAGCCGGCCTTGTATGTCGTTACGAACTTGTCGCTGAGGGTGTCGCGGGCCGCGTTGAAGAAGCGCCCGCAGCCATGGATATGGCGCCAGCGTTCATAATGCAGGCCGCGCGGGTTTGAGCGTATGTAAAGATGGTCGCGCCATTGATCGTCGTCGAGCTGCGAAGGGTCGGTCGGGCGCGCGATATGCGCCTCGCCCGCATAGGCAAACTCCACTTCGGGACGTTCGGCATTGCAATAGGGGCAATGGATGAGAAGCATCTGCTGCGCTCCGTCTTTAGTGCGCGACCGCGGCGGCCGCCGCTTCGTCGATCAGTCGGCCGGTCTTGAAGCGCTCCAGCGTGAAAGGCGCGTTGATCGGGTGCGGCTCGTCGCGAGCGATAGTGTGGGCAAAGACGTTGGCCGAACCCGGCGTCGCCTTGAACCCGCCGGTGCCCCAACCGCAATTGACGTAGAGGCCCGGCACCGGGGTCTTGCCGATAATCGGCGAGCGATCCGGCGTCACATCGACGATGCCGCCCCATTTGCGCAGCATCCGCATGCGGTTGAAGATCGGAAACACTTCGCAGATTGCCGCGACCGTATGCTCGATCAGCGGCAGGCCGCCGCGCTGGCTGTAGGATACATATTGATCGGTGCCCGATCCGATCACCAGTTCGCCCTTGTCGGATTGCGAGATATAGGCGTGGACTGTGTTGGACATGACGACGCACGGGAAAATCGGCTTGACCGGCTCCGATACCAGGGCCTGGAGCGGATAGCTTTCAAGCGGCAGGCGGACATTGGCCGAATCCATCACGACTGACGTGTTGCCAGCCGCCGACACCGCCACCTTCTTCGCCCGTATGAAACCGCGCGCGGTTTCCACGCCGATGACCTTGCCGGTGGCGTCGCGGCGGATCGCCGTGACCGGGCAGTTCTGGATGATGTCGACGCCGCGCGCAGCTGCGCCGCGTGCATAGCCCCACGCGACCGCGTCATGGCGGGCGACGCCGCCGCGCCGCTGCAGCGCGGCGCCCACCACCGGATAACGCGCATCGGGCGAAATGTTGAGCGGAGGGCAGAATGCCTTTGCCTGCTCAGCCGTCAGCCATTCATTGTCGATGCCGTTCAGTCGGTTCGAATGAATGTGCCGCTTGAAGCTTTGCACGTCATGGACGTTGTGCGCCAGCATCATCACGCCCCGCTGCGAGAACATGACGTTGTAATTCAGTTCCTGGGACAGCCCTTCCCACAGCTTCATGGCATGTTCGTAGAGCGCGGCGCTTTCGTCATAGAGATAATTGGACCGGATGATGGTCGTATTGCGGCCCGTATTGCCGCCGCCAAGCCAACCCTTGTCGATCACCGCGACGTTGGTGACGCCATGTTCCTTGGCAAGATAATAGGCGGCGCCCAGCCCATGCCCGCCCGCACCCACGATAACGACGTCATATTCAGCCTTCGGTTCTGAGTCCGGCCATTGCTGGTCCCAGTTCTTGTGGCCGGTCAGCGCGTTGGTGAGCAGCGATGTCCAAGAAAAGCGCGTCACGCCATCCCTCCAATGTTGATTGCGCATCATCATGCGGTGGTGACGAATGAGACAGTATGTTTGCGTCATCCGCGTCGCAGCTAAACGACATGGCTAAACCGGATCGCCGTCCGCTATGGGATGTAAGGTGCCGTTTGAAGAATCGACATAGTGAAGAGCCAGGCTGTGGCCGGCCGGATGTCAAGAATGACGCAAATCTTCAAGAGCGATGGCGCATCCATTCACGCAGTTACCCTGTCAGGGGATCATGCTCCGAGACACTCCAAATATCCGATGATCTTCCTGGGATAGGCAGATCAAATGCGAAATGATTTGAATCTTTAATTTGTTCCAAAATTTATAAGATTTATTCGTGCATATCGTTAAATTTGCACAGTTAAGCGACAGTAAAATGACAGATTGTCCGGACTTTATTTCGGGCAAATGCTGGTCGTCGAATATTCTGTGATAATTAGCGAATTTAAGGTCGAAAAAATTCATAAAATAATATTCTATCCTTAGATGGGGGATTGTATGAAGACGCTATTCGGGGCTACCTCTTTCATCGCGATCATCGCTTCACATATGGTTGCGATGCCCGCCTTTGCTCAGGACGAAGGGGGTGACGACGCGTCCCCCAGATCCGGCGTTGCTGAAATCGTCGTTACCGCCACCAAGCGCAGCGAAAGCATGCAGAAGGTCGCCGTCGCTGTCCAGGCGATGGGCAACGAAACGCTGGCCCAACTGGGGGTCGCCAACACGGCCGACATCATCGCGCAGATGCCCAACGTAACGGCGGGCGGCGGCGGTCCGGGCCAGAATACGATTTACATTCGCGGTCTCGCCTCGACAACGCCGAACCTGACGACCGCTGGTGTATCGGGCCTTGCACCCAACGTCGCCACCTATCTGGACGAACAACCCTTGTCCCAACCGGGTCGCAACCTTGACGTCTATGCAGCCGATCTTGCCCGCGTCGAAGTGCTTGCAGGTCCGCAGGGCACCCTGTTCGGCGCGAGTAGCCAGGCCGGCGTGGTTCGCTTCATCACCAACGAGCCCAAAATCGGGGAATTTGAAGGCCGCGCCCAGGCTGGTGTATCCTTCACCAAGGGCGGTGACATGAGCAACAATGCCCAGGTCGTCGTCAATATTCCCGTTGCGGATAATTTCGCGGTACGTGCGGTCGCCTATCTCGATCATCAGGGCGGCTATATCGACAACGTCCGCGGCACGCGCAGCGTTGCCCAGAGCGGACGGTTCCGCAGGGCTACCGATCTTCGTCAGAACGGCACGTTGGTCGGCAATCAGGCGACCGGCCAGGGCGGCGCCAACCTGTCTGGCGTCACCTTCCTTCAGGCGGACAATAGCGGTCTGGTGGAGGATAATTTCAACGACGCCGACTATCGCGGTTTCCGCGTGACGGCCTTGTGGAAATTCGCGCCCGACTGGTCGCTCAAGGTCGCGCATAGCCGCCAGGGTCTTGATACGGACGGCGTATTTTCCGAAGATCCGACCCTTGGCGAATACAAGATCGAGCGCTTTGAGCAGGACAAGACCAAGGATAATTTCAGCAATACGGCGTGGACTGTCGAAGGCCGTCTCGGCGCGCTCGAAATGGTATATTCCGGCGCCTATACGGAACGTGAAACCAACCAGCGGGTCGACTATACCGACTATTTGTTCGTTGGTCCCTACATTCCCTATTATGTCTGCGACACCACGGTCTATTATGGTGGCATGAACCCGACCGGCACCTGCCAGCCGCCAAATCTCTTCGTGACGTCCAAGTCGAAATTGAAGAGCTTCACGCAGGAATTGCGGTTCAATACCCCGGCTGAAAATCGCTTCCGGGTCACGGCGGGCGGCTTCTTCAGCAACCAGATTCTCAAGGAACGCAACGACTTCAACTATCAGGGATCGATCCGCGCCCTGGGCGCCGATGGGGTCACGCCGGGCTTCCTGCCAAACTACCCGCTGACCAATACATCGGTCACGGGGCTGATCGGCAACGCCGGACCGGGTTATTTCAGCGATCCGGGGCCATTCCCGGCAGGCGTCATTTTCCGTAACGATGTGAAGCGCAGCGACAGGCAGTTTGGCATTTTCGGCGAAGCCAGCTTCGACGTCGTGCCGGACCTTCTCACCGCGACCTTTGGCGCGCGCTATTATAATGTGACCAACGATCTGGAAGGCAGCGCAAACTCTTCCTTCAACAACAGGATTTCGCCCACTTTCGGTTCGGGTTCGGTCGATCGCCAGCTTTACGGCACCAATCTGAGCGTCAAATATTCCGGCGATATTGCCGGCATTCCGGACCAGGCCAAGGCCACCGGCGTCATCTTCAAGGGTACGGTGAAGCTGACCCCGGTCGAAAATGTCATGTTCTACGCCACCTATTCCGAAGGCTTCCGTCCGGGGCTCCTCAACCGGCCCGGCGGCACGACCCGCAACGGGTACACCGTGCCTTATGCGGTCGGTACGGACGATGTTCGGAACTATGAAATCGGTTGGAAAACCAAGCTGTTTGACAATCAGTTGCTGTTCAACGGCAGTGCTTTCTTCGTCGATATCAAGGGGCTGCAGACCAGCATTCTCGATCCCAGCATTTCCAACCTGTTCTTTTCGGACAATGCTGCCAATGCCTGGACCAAGGGCGTTGAGGGCGAGGTCACATTCGCACCGGCTGCGGTTGACGGTCTGACGGTGTCGGGCGGTTTCTCGATCATCGATACGAAGATCACGAAAGTCCTGCTCCAGACCAGCTATGTGCAGGTCGGTCAGAAACTGGCCTATGCCCCATCCTTCCAGGGCAATCTGCGTGCCCGTTATGAATGGCAGTTGGGTGACACAGGGTTGCGGGCCCATATCATGCCGCAGATGGTGCATTCGTCATCGAAATATACCGACGTCATCCTTCCCAACCGGACGAAGCTGAACAGCTATACGACCTTCGGCCTGTCGGCGGGTGTGGAGAAGGACAACTGGTCGGTCGAACTGTTCGGCGACAATCTGACGGACAAGGCGGCGCAGACCAGTGGCGATGCGGTCTACAGCGTATCGCGGGTAGTCGTGGCCCGTCCGCTGACGGTCGGCATGCGCCTCTCGTTCAACTATTGAACCGACGCCTTGTTGCTACGATAGAGGGAAGCGGCCTTTCCGGGCCGCTTCCCACCTTGGGGCGATGGAACTGATATGAACGGTGCGGCGACCGACGAAAGCAAGGACGACGTGCTGACTGAGGCAAGGCAGGCGCTGCAGCAGCAGGCGCACGACCGCGCCATCAACCTGTGCGAAGGGCTGCTTCGCGACGACCCGGCCAATGGCGACGCGCTTTATATCGCCGCGGTAGCCGCGCGCTATGCGCGAAAATTCGATTCCGCGCGTGATTTTGTACGGCGTCTGCGCCAGTCCCATCCTGAACATGGCCGTGGTTGGCAGGAGGCGGGACATCTGGCGCGCGATACCGGCGATCCGGAGGGCGCCATCGTCGCCTACCGCCGGGCTTGCGAATTCAATCCATCGCTGGAGGCGAGCTGGACGCACCAGGCCAATTTGCTCGCCCAACGCGGCAGGGAAGGCGAGGCGCGCAATTGCATGGCGCAGGCGGAGCGGCTTGCGGGATTGCCGCGAATGTTGCTTGCCGTCCTCAACCATATCCATGAAGGACGCATCCTCAAGGCGGAGGAATTGTGCCGCCACTTCCTTCGCGAAAATCCGCATAATGTCGAAGCGATGCGCCTGCTCGCCGATATCGGCGTACGGCTGGGCATATTCGACGATCCGGAATTTCTGCTGGAAAGCGCGGTCGCTTTCGAACCGGACAATATCCAGCTTCGGCTCGACTATATGCAGGTTCTGCGCAGACGGCAGAAATTCTCTGCGGCGGAAGCGCAGGCGCAGCATCTGGTCGACCTCCAGCCCGACAATCCGCTGTTTCAGTCGCATCTCGCGATCGAAAATATGCAGACGGGCAAATATGACAAGGCGCTTGGCCTGTTCGAGTCCGTGTTGGCCGGCATGCCGGATGATCCGGCCACGCTGACGTCGCGGGGGCATGCGCTCAAAACCTGTGGGCAGCAGCAGGAAGCCATTGCTTCCTATCGTGCCGCCATCGCGGCGCGCCCTGACTTGGGCGATCCCTGGTACGCGCTGGCCAATCTTAAAACGTTCCGGTTCGAGGACGGCGAGGTGGCGGCGATGCATGCCCAGCTTGCCCGCGACGACCTGCGACTGATGGACCGTGTCCATCTGAGTTTCGCACTTGGCAAAGCGCATGAGGACCGGGGGGAATATGCGGATTCCTTCCGCTTCTACGACGCAGGTAACAGGCTGAAGCGCGAACAATTGCGCTATAGCGCCGACCAGATGACAGCGGAACTGCGGGCGCAGGCCGAAGCGTGCACGGCCGATCTGTTCGACAAAAATGCGGGCAATGGCTGCTCTGCGCCGGACCCGATCTTCATCCTGGGCCTTCCGCGCGCTGGTTCGACGCTGCTGGAGCAGATCTTGGCTTCACACAGTCAAATCGACGGCACGCTGGAATTGCCCGATATTTTGGCGCTGGCGCAGCAGTTAAGGGGGCGGGGGCGCGATGCCTATCCCGCGATCCTGCATGATCTGCCCGCCGATCAACTGCGGCAGATGGGTGAAGCCTATATTGAAAATACCCGCATCCATCGCAAGGGCGCGCCCTTTTTCATCGACAAGATGCCCAATAATTTCCGGCATATCGGCCTTATCCACCTGATCCTGCCCAACGCAAAGATCATCGACGCCCGGCGCGCGCCGATGGATTGCTGCTTTTCGGGCTTCAAACAACTCTTCGCTGATGGCCAGCAATTCACCTATGGGCTGACCGAGATCGGGCAATATTATAGCGACTATGTCGATCTGATGGCTCATTGGGAAAGGGTACTCCCACCCGACCGTATCCTGCGCGTCCAGCATGAAGATGTGCTGGCGGATCTAGAAGCGGAGGTGCGACGAATAGTTGATTATGTGGGGGTTCCGTTCGAACAGTCCTGCCTTGATTTCCACAAGACAGACCGGGCGGTCCGCACCGCCAGTTCCGAGCAGGTTCGCCGTCCCATCAACCGGGAAGGCGTGGACAATTGGAAACCTTTCGAACCCTGGCTGGGCGATCTGAGGAAGGCGCTTGGCGATCTGGCATAGGGGTTCGCTGGCTCATGCCCACGCTGCGGCTGGGAGGGGATGTGTCGCAAATGTCCGGAAAGCGTGACGCCATTGTCCGCGCGGCTGCCATTCGGGCTCGTCATCCTGCCGCCGATGACCGAAGATGACATTTACGTCGATTTCGCCGCGCGCGGCGTCCCTGTGCAGAAGCACGAACATGCGGCTGTCTATACGGTCGACGAAAGCGCTGCCATCCATGAGGCGCTGCCAGCCGCACATACCAAGAATCTGTTTCTGAAGGACAAAAAGGGGCAGTTCTGGCTCATCACACTGCCGCATGATCGCCGTGCCGATCTGAAAGCCTTTGCCGAACTGCTGGGCGCGGGAAAATTTTCGTTCGGAAAGCCGGATGATATGGAGCGCCTGCTCCACATCACACCCGGCGCGGTTTCACCCCTCGCTGCGCCCAATGCGTCGGCCGAAGAATTGACCGTGGTGTTCGATGCAAGCTTCGACGATCAGCCGCTGATCGCCGTCCATCCCCTGCGCAATACCGCGACGATCGCGGTGCCGTTCGACGCCCTGACAGGCTGGCTGGGTGACAAGGGGCATGAACCCCGTATTGTCAAGCTGCCCTGACGATGTAGCCACTGCGGCCAAGCCTATGCGCCTGGCGCGCGCCGGTCATCAATCCATAGTATCCTGGAACAGGGCGCCACACCCTCGGTGAGCGAACCTGGTTCGCCGCGTGTCATGCTCTCGACTCTCTTGCCACGCACTATTGGGGCGGGATGCCCATTATTAGAACATCCCGCCCAGGAAGATTAGCTCAACCGCGCCAAGCGAAGCGGTCTATCATTCTTCGTTGGCGTAATAGGCCTTGTAAGCACCGTAGAAGGCCAGCGGATCACTGTCCGCGTAGAGCGACTGCTTCTTGAGGTCGACGGCATTGAGGACCACGCCCGACAAGGGCGCTTCGCTGGCCTTGAGCGCTTCCACCGCCGCTTTTGCAGCAAAGCGCGATGTCCGGCGCCACCGGGTGATGAACACCACATGGTCGGCCTCCCGACCGATGACCGTCGCATCGCTAACGGCCAGGACAGGCGGCGTATCGATCACGATGACATCATATTTCTTGCGGGCCTTTTCGATCAGGTCCGAAAACTGGCCTCTTGAGAAAATGTCTATGCCCTTGGCGGTCACGGCGACCAGCAGCAGATCAAGCGGGGTGCCAGTGGACACCAGGGCCGACGCCAGATCGATCTTGCCGGTGGCCACTTCGGCTATGCCATGTTCGGGCGTCGCGATCCCCAATGATGCGGCGACCTGCGGCCGGCGCACGTCGGCGTCGATCAGCAATACGCGGCTGCCTGCCTTGGCTATGGACAGGGCCAGCGACGTCGCGATGGTCGTCTTGCCTTCATGCGGCAGGGCCGATGTGATGACGATCACCTGTCCCGTCGGCAGGGCCTGCTTGGCATGTCCGCCGCGCAGCGTCATGTTGAGCGCCCGGACTGCTTCAGAAAAGCTCGACTGGGGCTTTTCATAGACAAGACGCGCCAGATGCTCGTTATAGTTTTTTGGGCTCACTCCAGGGATGGATGCGATGCGATTGAGCCCCAGATGGCGTTTCACATCCTCACCGGAGCTGATCTTCACATCGAGCAGCTCTGCGATGATGATCGCCAGCAACCCGAAGGTGAGAGCGGCCGCCAGCGTCAGCAGGATCAGCAGAGGCCGGTTGGGCGAGCTGGGCGAATTGGGCGGCGAAGCGACAGAGACGATGCTGGCGTCGGGCGTAGCGAGTTCGTCCGTGGCGACGGTTTCCTTGCGACGCTTGGCCAAATCTTCATAGACTGCGCGCGATGCGTCGGCGTCCGTATCATATTTCCGGGCAGTCACCGATGCGTCGGAATTGCGTATTGCGGCCGATCGCTGCTGGGCGATCGCGGCGCCAAGGCTGGCGACTTCCTGCTGCGCTGTGCTGACTTCGGCCGCCAGGCCGGAAACAATCCGGCGCGTTTCAGCCGCGATTTCAGCATCGATTTCGGCCAGCTGGTTGCGGGTCCGCGCCACTTCGGGGTGGTTCTCACCATAGCGGGTAGTGGCCTGCGACGCATCGACCGCGATTTTCGCACGCTGCGAACGCAGGTCGCGGATGACTTGCGATGCGAGCACGTCGGGCAATGACGACGGATTGTTCTGTGAACGGCTGGCGGCATTGTAACGCGCGCGCTTGGCGGCCAGGTTGGCAGACGCTTCGGAATGTTGCCGCCGCAGGTCCGCGATGGTCTGCTCATCATAGGAAGAGGGGTTCGAGCCGCTGGTAATGCCGGTGCGCGCCCGAATGGAGGACGCACTGGACGCATTGCTTTGCACATCCGTGCTCAGCGCGCGCATGCGCTCTGTGTAGAAATTTTGCGCCTTCTCGGCGACCGATCGCTTATATTCGGCCTGCTGCGCCAGATATTCGCGCGCTGTTGCGTTGGCTATGTCGGCTGCGGTCTGGGGCGAGCGCGACGATACGCTGATGTTGATGACATAGGTCAGGCCCTGTCGCCCGACCGACATGTGATTGAGCAGCGAGTTGGTGACGACATCCAACCCCGGCCGCACAGGCGGGGGGGATTTGCCGAACAGCCCGCCCAGCCATTCGCCAAATCCGGGATCGCGCAGCCTGGGGTTGAATTCCGGATCGCGGTCCAGATGGAGTTTCTCGGCGACGCGACGGGCAAGGTCGGGCGAACGCAAAACCTGCACTTCGGTATCGACCGCCGCCGAATCAGCAGGCAAACTCGATACGATCGACTGCCCCTCTGCAACATTGGTCGATCGACGTTCGATCAACACGCTGGTTGAGCTGACATATGTGCTGGGGATGATCAGCGCGACGGCCAAGCCGATTGCCAGCACGACCGTCGCCACGATGAGAAAGGGTATCCGCCTGCGCAGCATGATCAGCCACAAAGTGCGCAGATCAATTGGGCTGTCTTCTGTAGGCGTTACATATTGGCCTTCAGCCGTTGTCATCGTTGCTTCCTTTGCGCCGACTTTGCGCCGACCTGATATTTGTCCATCGTCATCGTGGTGAAAGATTTACTTTCTGACACGATGAGATGCCCTGAAATCAGGGTTCTTGCATCGCGGCAGAAGTGAGTCAACAACGGTAACCTTACTGTTGCCGGTCACCACCCTATCGCCCGCAAATCACGACCAAGCCTCTGTTCCCAAACCGCGACTTCGCTGTCGGTCAGACGCGTCAACTTGCCATCGACATCGGATGGCGCGCGGGACGGCGCCTGCCCTTCCGCTTTGCGCACGAAAACGAAATTGCCCCGTTTGATACGGCGCAATTGCTCGTCGATCCTGCCCCATAATGTGCCTGTGTCCGGCATGCGGGTCTGGTTCTCGCGCGGCAGAGTTTGGGGCAACCCCTGTTCTGGAATGCCCAGAAATGCGGCGATCCGCGCCCGTTCGGACATGAAATCGGTCACCATATCCTCGAACAACAGGATCAGGATATTGTCCTGACCGAACAGACGTTCAAACGGTTCGATCTGGTCGGCAAACAGGCTGTTGGTCAGATAGCGGAAATTCCACAGCACATCATCATATTGGCGCACATAGGGGCCGGCGACGACTTGGCGGGCAGCCGCAGCAACCTCGACATTGGCCCGTTCAGCCTGAACCGCGGCTACGGGATCGTCGGGCAGGGAGAGGAAGGCCTCCTGTGCGGTGCGGCGTTCATGCCCCCGTTTGAGCATGTGGAGAAAGCCGGAATAGGCGCGCTTGCGCGGGCTTCGCAGGGCGAAGATGAATTTTGTGTCGGGGCCCAGCATGCGGTAAATCCGCTCGGCTATGGCCGGGTCCGCCATATAGGTGGTCGTGCCGTCCACAACGACCTGCGCATCGTCGGGAACACCCCGGAAACAGCGACTGAAGCTTGCAAGCCGCTGTTCGTTGACGGCGCGCGAGAAGAAGTTGGGTTCCTTGGGATTGGAAAGATAGCAGTCGGGATGCTGCTCCAGCGCTGCGCACAAGGACGTCGTGCCTGATTTCTGCGAGCCAGCCACGATAAGATTGGGAACGGTCATGAGAGCAGCCATATTCAACTTTGCACCTGGCGCGGGCGCGTCCGATAGGACGCAATGCCCAGCGTCAGGAAGCAATAGGTCACAAAGAACCAGCTAAGGTCGGAATGTGTCAGAATGTTGGAATCGGTGATGCTATATATGGAATAATATGCCCATACGCCGATGTGGAACAGGTTGGCGGGATCACGGGTCTGCCGGATGTTGCGCAGACTGCGCGCCAGAAGGATGAACCAGGCGAACAGGAAACAAACCAGCCCCACCATTCCCAGTTCCAGCCACATGTCGAGATAGCCGTTATGGCCGTTCGCCGTCATCGCCATGGTCGCTGAACCTTCCGACCAATGCGCGTGGAAGTCACGCAGATTGGCCGTCAGCTTGTCGACCCAGAAGGTCTTGTAGCCAGCCCCCATCATTGGGCGATTGATGCCGATGGCATAAGCATAATCCCACAGACGCGTACGGCCCGACAGAGTCAGGTCGCGCCCCAGCAGTGTCAGCAATCCGATCATCAGCGATGGCAGCACGACGATGGTGCCGAACAGGGCAAAGGCCGACAGACCCGCGCGCAACTGCAAGGTGAGGCGCCGCTGCCATCCTTCGGGCATCACGACAAAGCGCGTAAGCCACATGGCGCCGAGCCCGCCGACAAAGCCGATCAGCGGCGTACGGGAGTTGGAGAAAAAGAGCATCACCAGACTGACCAGCACGACCGCTGCCCATCGACGGCGGGTAGAACCCTTTGTTGCGAAGGCCTGTGTCGCGAAAACCAGCATGGAAAAGGCCAGTACCGGGCCGAAATAATTCTTGCCTGGGTAAATCCCGCGGATCGACCCGCTTTCAGCATATTTGCCGACGAAATTGAACCCTACGCCGGGAATCGCGAGCGAAATCACGTTGATGACCAGCACGGCAAAGCAGATCTTCGCCAAGATCGGCAGCCATTGTTCGTGCCGTTGCTGCATTGCGACGAACAACACGGCCTGACTGAAGAGGATAAGGGCGAAAAAGCGGCGGACGGCCGCATCGGGCTGAACGGACCACATAATCGACGCCCCCGCCCACACGAGCAAGAGCAATAGCGGCCAGGCCGGGCGAAGATAGCGCAGCACTTCGCCAAAGCGTGCGATCATGATGAACAGGGCGGGGCCATAGACCGCGATGCTGAGCAGCTGGATGATCGCTGACCCTTCCTCGCGCTGTTCGATCGCGCCTGCCCAATTGCCCGCGAGCGCGGACAGCAGCGCTGGATAGAGCAGGATATAGACGACTATCCCGATGGCATAGCGCAGTTCCAGATTGCTATGCGCACGCGTGCCGCCGGCCATGGCGGGCGGTCGTGCGGAGTTTGCCGAAAGCATTTGCGTCATCAGCGTCGGTCGCCTTGTTGCAGGACAGCATTGTCTGTCCAAGAAGCGTCCGGCTTTGTCCAGTGCATAAACCATTTGCCAGTTTCAGAGTTTGCATTTGCCTGCCGCATGATCTCGTCGGCTTATCGCTTCGATCGATGTGCCAAGGAGCCATTTCGAAACGGGCCGTTGAGCGTCAGGGGTCTTTCGCCCGACGTCCGCCTCTGCTTGCGAGAGGCCTCGCGGTGGGGTACAGAGTCTCGCCTGCCGACTAGGGTGGCGTTTTCATGTCAGGATATGCGCCATATGACGTTGCCGCCGGCCAGCATCGATCTGCTTTGCACGTTTTTCAATGCTGCCGCCACGCTGGAGCCCACTCTGGCATCCCTGTCGTCCCAGACACTGGCTGATGCCCGCTTCATTCTGGTGGATGACGGGAGCACGGACGACAGCGCGGCCATCGCGCGAGCATTTTGCGACAAGGATGGCCGGTTTGCCTTGTTCACCAATGCTGATCGGGGGCGTGGCAAGGCGCTCAACTTCGCATTGTCGCAAGGGAGCGCGCCGCTCGTGGCAATTCTCGACGCGGATGATCTGGCGCATCCGACATGGCTGGAAACGGCGTGCGCTGTCATGGATGACCGGCCGGACGTCGCCGCGATCAGTTTTGAACGGTTGATGATAGGCCCTGGCGAGACTGCCGACTGGACACGCATTCAGCCCCAGGCAACGGCGCTGACCGATGTGACACACCGATTGGGCCGCAAGAACCAGCTTTCCCATTCAGGTTCATGCATCCGGCGCGACGCCATGCAGGCGGTGGGCAATTATGCCCTCAATCGTCGGAGCCATTTCGACTATGATCTTTGGGTACGTCTCGGCGCGGCGGGTTTTCGGCTTGCCCGGTGCGCGCCGGTGCGGATTGCCAAACGCTATCATTTCGGACAGAAATTCGCTTGGTCGCCGGGCTATTTCCTCTCCACCTTCGAGGTGCAAAGGCGAGCGATCCGTTCCCTGAGCGATCGTCCAGCCACGGACTGGCTGTTTGCACTGCGCGACTTGGCCCGAAACTTTGCCAAATATCCGCTACAGCAATGGGCCGTGCGGCGAAGGGGCAACTGAGTATTGCAGTTGCGATAGCGTGCGTTTTGATTTCTATGGTGTGAGCCCGGCAGTCCCGATCCTGCGGTAGCGCTCAATAGGCGTTTTTGTGCACGACCACGCCAAAGGTCGCGAGCAGGATGCTGATATCCCGAAAAATCGACCAGTTGCGCAGATATTCAAGATCGTAACGCAGGCGTTCGGTCAAATCGCGATGGGTTTCGGTCGCGCCTCGGAACCCCCGGATCTGAGCCAGTCCGGTAATGCCGGGCTTGGTCGAATGACGCAGCCAGTAGCGCGTATCGACTTTCCAGAACAGGTCATTGCCGGCCTTCGAACCAAGAGCATGCGGCCTTGGTCCCACCAGCGACATGTCGCCACGCAACACGTTAAAAAGCTGAGGCAATTCGTCGATGGACGTAGCCCGAATGATCCGTCCGACGCGCGTGATCCGCTTGTCGTCGCGCGATGCCGATTTGCTGCCGGTAGCGTCGGCCAGATCGTCCCGCATGCTGCGGAACTTGTAGACATAGAATAGCCGGTTGCCCCTGCCCATGCGCAGCTGCTTGAACAGTACCGGCCCCTTGCTGTCCAGCTTGATGCAGATGGCGGTGATCGCCAGCAATGGCGCGAGGAACAGGCACACTGAGCAGGTCACTGCCAGATCGAAAACCCGCTTCAATGCACGGCTTCGCAAATCGAGCGGGCCTGTGGAAACACGGATAGACGCCGATTCCAGCCTCAATTTGGCATGATCGGAAATGACGGGTTGCAGTTCGGGGATCAGCAGGCTGCCGATGCAGCCTACCCCTTGCAGGAAAAGGGACCAGTTTTCACGTTCATGGACCGGACAATCGACAAGGACACGGTCATATTCGCGGATCTTGCTGCTCAGCGCATGCAGGACGGCGGGATCGTGCAGATCGATCTTCAAACCGAGATCAACGCAAAGGACGATATCATAACCTTCCATTTCGCGCGGTTCCACGCCGTCCACGATGAATAATTTGCGCAAAAGCCGATTGCCGACGATGCGGTGGATGAGGAGGAAGAAAGGAAGGCGAACCAAAAGCAGCAGCGTGAACGCCGTGATCGTGCCTGTGAACAGTACCAGCCGGGACATGGTATCGACATGTTTCGACGCGAAAAAGCCCAGAACGGCAATCGACAGGGCCCACATCATCGCCATGGCCGCGCGCCTGACCGATGTGGTGAGCGATTGCATGGAATCGAGCGTGTAAAGTCGACCGTAAAAGGCGATGACCATGAATACGGATACCAGGACGATAATCCAGTTTCGGCTCTCCCCCACCGGCAGGTGGCCGAAACGCATCAGGCTGGCAAAAGAAAAACTGCCGATCAGGATCAGCACGTCGAGCGCCCATTGCAGCCCATAGATGCCGACACGAATTAGACTGCCATCCCTACGGGACTTCTCAGCCGAAGTACTAGTTCCCGCGGCTATATACACGGCTACCCCTTAATACCTGCTCGACGCGGGCATCTTAATACCCCAACATTACCGGATGCCTTATGCCAGGCAATGAGTTTATGCCGTCTAATGTTTCATTTTGAAACCGTGAAGCAATAATGGGACAGGTACGCAATACGCGCGCGCCAGTCGGGTGCGTTCACGCCTTGGACCGTTGTTGCACATTATAGTCACGATTAGGCGCTGGGGCAAAGACCCCGTGCACATTTGCACACAGGGTCTGCCAATATCTCCTGTCGAGGCGTCTGGTCGGGACTGCAAAGCCCAAAGCGACCATAGGCCTGGCGATCAGAAGAAGCGTTCGGGAATACGGATCGTGTCGCCAGGCAGCACGGGCGTATCCGCAGCAAGCGGTACGGATTCCTCGCTGGACTTGTCGCCATGCCGCACGAACACCCGCTTCTGGTCCGCGCGATAGGTATAGCCCTGCGCGATAGCGACGGCGCTAAGCACGGTCAGACCCGTGGCAAAAGGATATTGGCCCGGTTGCTTGACCTCCCCCAATATATAGAAGGGCCGATACTGGCTGATATCGATATTTACGCGCGGATTATTGATGAAACCGGCAGCATAGCGCTTCGTGATTTCCGCTTCTGCTTCACGGGGAGTCATGCCGTCGACCTTGACCAACCCGATCAGCGGCAGCGATGCTTCCCCTTCGGTATTCACCGAATATTCCTGACCGGACAAAGCGGGTTCGTTAAATACGTTCAGACGGAACTTGTCGCCAGCCCCGATCCGGTATGTCGTCGTCGCGGCCACTGATCCGGGCGCCGCCGCGGGCAGCGGGCCACTGGTGGTGCATCCGGTCGTCAGTACCGAACTCATCATGATTGTCGCCACAATCCAGGCTTTAGAGCGCATAGCAAACCCCCAATTTCACAATTTTCCCTCGAATCGCCGAGGCAAATAAGCGGAATAACGGTCTTTATTGACCTTGCCATGGCGGTGTGACAAGCAACATCGACATATGCTGATGGGCACGGGAAGCGATGAAGTCACTACATTTATCCGACTCGCCTGAACCTGTCGCGCCCGTCATCATTGCCGACATTCCAGTTTCGCCCTTGTCCACTCGGCAATGGGTGCAACTGATGCTCGATGACTGCCGTGAGGCGCGTGAGGGCCGCGCGACAACCCGTTACCACGCTGCGATCAATGGCAATGTCATTTCCGCATATGCGCGTAACCGCGTATTTCGGGACGCCTATCGCCACGCTGACGCGGTGGCGGCTGACGGCGTTCCTGTATTGTGGGCGGCCAGGCTGATCGCCGGCCGGGAAATTCCCGATCGCGCGGCGACGACCGACTTGTTCCATGATCTTGCCGCAGCGGCGCAGGATCATGGGTACAGCATGTATTTCCTTGGCGCGACGGACGAAGAAAATGGCCGGGCCGTCGCGCGGGTTCGCCAGCTTTACCCGCGCCTCGTGATCGCTGGCGCGCGCAACGGCTATTTTTCCGCCGAAGAAGAAGATGCCGTGGTCCAGCAAATCCTCGATGCTCGACCGGATATTTTGTGGGTCGCTCTCGGGATGCCCAGGGAAGATGTTTTCGTCGCGCGCAACCTGCATCGCTTCGGCGGTATCGCCTGGGTCAAGACATGCGGTGGGCTGTTCAACTTCCTGTCCGCCAGTCGTCCCCGCGCGCCGATGTGGATGCAGCGGGCGGGCCTTGAATGGCTGTATCGCATGGCGTTGGAGCCGCGCCGGTTGTTCTGGCGCTATTTGACCACCAACCTGGACGCCATCTGGCAGATCCTGCGCAAGACGCCACGTCGCCAGGGATAGGCGGTAGCAGCCGTGCTCCCATTATCGGCAGCAGTCCGCTCTGCGCGCGCCCTGCCGATGTTGATCGCAAGCTTCAGCCGGTTACGATAGCCCTGAAAAAGCTGGACCATGATCATGCGAGCGGTTTCGGCGGCACTGGGCAGGCGCGCTGAACGACCAAAGGAAAGTTGATAGCCAAGATAGGTGATCAGCGGGCCGACATGCGCCTCGAATATCTCGACCTGCCGCTGGCTCAATTCCTGCTGCCAGGCATCGATTCGTTGGGGGGCAAGCGCCTGGCCGACCAGGTGATGTTGTTTGCGGGTTGATGGCGGCACATGATAGCCGCGCGCCGCAATCATCGCCTCGTCAAAGGGCAATTCCAGCGTTGCGCAAATGCGGCGCAATTCCTCATCCGGCCGGGCGAGCAGATCCTCATATCGCACGCGCGCCCAACGGTTGGACGGCAGGCAGTCGCGAAGCGCCATGCCCATGGCCACCCGTTGAGACCAGAAATGGGCCGCGCTGGAAATGCTGTTTGGTCCCCAGTCAACCTTGAGCAGCGAATTGGCTACGGCTCGTCCATCCCGAACGATATGGACGAATCGCGCGTCCGGACACGCCTCCGCCAAAGCCCGCATATGCCGCACATTGCCCGGCTGATGTTCCACCCAATAATCTATATCCATACGCCCCGATCGGGCACCATAGGTCCGCACCAGCCAATTCACCGCGTCCATGAATGTGCCGTATCCGGCGGGGCGCAGATCGCCGATGGAAAAATTCCACAGCTTGAAGCGCGGATGGGCCGTGATCGCGTCGATCGCCTGTCCCAACTCCATGATCTGGCGAGGATCATGAGGCATCAGGTCGGCGACAAATTGCGACTCGGGCGTTGCGATCATGCGTTTCCCACTGCCCAGCATGGCCCCCAGCAGGGTTGATCCGCTTCGCTGGCAGCCAACGACGAATATCGGGGTTATTTCTTTCCCGATCGCTGAGGGGATAGCCTTCGCGCCATATTCGCGATGCGTGGAGCAGGGGCTTGCATCGCCCGGCGGGATGCCCTGCGCAGGCCAGGCCGGTTGGGTGCCGACAGGCGCGGGGGGCGGGGTCTGGATTATCCGCGCCATGTGGGCCACCCGAACTCGACGCCAAGCATGGCGCGGGTCCGCTCTCGCGATCGGTGCAGGCGCTGGTCTAGCCAGGCGGCCATGGCAGGGGCAGGGGCGGGGTAGCGTCCCTCGTTCAGCCTGCCTTGGTCCTGCGCATGCGCGAAAGGTCCGATCGCCAGAAAGGCCGCTATGCGATCGCGCTCTGCTGCCGGATTCTGTTGATATTGCTCCGTGGCGATGAACAGGAGTTGATCGGATCGGAACAGCGCCTGCCACCGGCTGATCTGCACGTCATATTCGCTGCGCGCGCAATAGCTATAATGTTGGTGCGCGAAGCGCGCCTGCCTGTCGGGGCCGACATTGTCGTGTGGCTTGATGATCCGTTCAGCTTCGGCGGCGAAGGCTGCCTCCGGTTCCAATGTTTCGAAACCGCGCGCGACTTCATGCCAATAATGCGACCATGCACGCGCGCAAGGATCGCGCAGCATTACGATGATTTTCGCGTCCGGGCAAAAGGCGCTGATGCGTTCGGCGGCTTGGGGATGCATGAAATAATAAGGGGTACAATCCATCGTCATCACCGGCGCATCCACTCGGCGCATGCGCTCCTCTGCATCCTGCAACGACGGGAAGTGGGCGAGATAATTGTCGAGCGGGCGCATCTTGTGCCTGTCGAACTGATGGATCTCCTTGGCGACCGGCGCGATGATCTGCGGGTGGTTCGCCAGATCCCGGAACAATGATGTCGTGCCTGCCTTTTGTGCGCCGACGATGAAGATATGGGGCGACATGCGGTCCCCGCGCCGAACGGCCAGTAGCGCCTGGAGTCGCGCAGTGGCAATGAACGAACGGGGACGATAAAGAATCCGCCTGCGCAGGGTCTGTTCGGTAGGCATGTCCATCAGACTATTTCGCCCCTCCAGTTCCATTCAGGTTTTGACTCGCATGGAATATTCTTCTTCTACAACCAATCGCATTTTCTTCCCACATCATTAACCATTTGATGTTAGGGGGCTGCTTCAAAATTGGATTCGCCAGATGACTGCATCTCTTCCATCCGCCGATCAAAGCGCAGACATTGATCCGGCCGTGGTCGAATATGCGGTGCCTCGTCGTTGGGGCAAGCCGTCGGCGCGCCAGACCGTCGCGATCCTGTTATGCGGGCTGATCCTGGCCGCGGGCCTGTCATTGGCGATTCATTTTGTCGACGCGCTCACAGCGGTCCCGTCGCAGCCCGATTATGGCGTGCCCCCCAATTATGATCCGCGATCGCACATGGCGACCGGCCGATCGGCGACCGGCGTGGAACCGCCGCCCCTGATCTTCAAGCCGTTGGCCGCGCTCGATGCGCGTGCGATCAACGCTGCGCAGCCCTTTTCCACGGCGCCCCGGCCTCCTGCGCCTCCCTTCATCTATTCGGGGTCGGCGGACAATTGGCGGCGGGCGCAGGAATGTCTGGCGAGCGCGGCTTATTATGAAGCTGGTGACGATCCGGTTGGCCAGCGCGCGGTGGCACAGGTCGTGGTGAACCGCGTGCGCCACCCGGCCTTTCCCAAAAGCGTGTGCGGCGTCGTGTTTCAGGGTAGCGAGCGCGCCATCGGCTGCCAGTTCACCTTTACCTGCGACGGCTCGATCGCGCGGCGCCGCCCCAGCGCATCAGCCTGGTCGCGCACGCTGATCGCCGCGAAGGCCGCGTTGAACGGTTATGTGTTCGGGGCTGTCAGCACCGCAACCCATTATCACACCGACTATGTCGTGCCTTACTGGTCGGCGCAGATGGACAAGCTGGTGATGGTGCGCGGGCATATATTTTTCCGCTGGTCCCACGCGGGGATGCTGCGCAGGGTCAGCATGTCGGATGAACCCGTCATAGCGTCGATCGCCAGCCTGTCGGGCGATCCGAAAAAGGAAGATGGCCCGTCCTCCATCCTGTCCTACGACCTTGCCAAAATGGGCGACTGGCGCGATCGTTCGTCGGTGGCAAACGGCGCCGATCGCAAGGATGCCGGGGCAGACGTTCCTGCATGGATATTGAAGGGCAGCCGACTGCATGACGCTGCACCCGCTGCCGGCGCGTATATGTTGTCGCTGGAACCCGGCGCATTTGCGGGTTCCTATGCCGTCACCGCCTATCGCATGTGCCGCGACAAGCCGGAATGTACCGTGATCGGCTGGCTCAACCCTGGTGACCTGCCATCTGGTTCGGTCATATCCGCCGCTGCGGCACGGACCATGTCGTTCTTCTATCGGGTGGATGGTGATCGGCGCAAGGAAACCGTTCTTTTCGACTGCGCCGTGATCGACCGGCCTGATCCGCGGCAGTGCCTGCCCGACAACCGCATGGGGCTTTTGCCCAAATAGGCCGGTCGCGTCTGGCGGCATGCGGACGCAATCATGCTTTGCGAACCATTAACCTTATTCTGGCAGGGCTGTGCGCAAGCAGCATGCCTGCTGCGGGGTGGAATGTGGGGCAAGGCAATGATGGGACGGCGAAGCAATTTTTTCCCGCTGGCAGCGATAATCGCTGTTGCCATGGTGGGAACGCCAGCGTCGGCCGAAACGCTGATGGAAGCATTGGCGCTGGCTTACAAGGACAACCCTTCCATCACCGCGGCTCGGGCCGACCAGCGCGCCGTTGACGAGAGTGTCGCCATCCAGCGGTCCAGCGGCCTTCCCTTCGCGGACAGCAGCATCAGCTATTCCAACAATATCTATCGCCAGTTTCCCCAGATTTCTGCGGGTGAAGCGCTAAGCATGAACGCGCAGGTGGTTTTGCCGCTCTATAATGGTGGCTCCGTCCGCAATGCCGTGAACGCCGCTAAATTGCGGGTCGAATCCGGCCAGTTTTCGCTGCGCAGCGTCGAGGCGAATCTGTTCCAGTCCATTGTCGCGACCTACATGAACGTGTTGCGCGACAGTGCGATCGTCGAATTGAACCGCCAGAATGTCCGCGCCCTAGACATCAACCTCAGCGCTGGTCAGGAACGGTTCGAGGTTGGCGATCTGACCCGGACCGACGTGGCCCAGTCCCGCTCCCGCCTGGCGTTGGCGCGCTCCAGCCTGCAAAGCGCCCAGGCGCAGCTCATCGCGTCGAAGGAAAATTACATCGCCCTTGTCGGCAAGCCGCCGCAAAATCTTGAAGTGCCGCCCGCGCTGCCAGGCTTGCCTGAAAGTGCAGAAGCGGCCGTGGCGCTGGCGCTGGCAAACAATCCTGCCTTGCTTGCGGCCAACAAGGCCCGCGACGCGACGCGATATGACGTCAAATCCGCCAATGGCCAGATCATGCCGCGGGTCAGCGCCTTCATCAACGGATCGCAGACGGACTATCTGGGGTCCACCGTCGTCAATCAGGGCGGCATAGTGAATGTCCGCAATGACAAGGCGGCATCGGCAGGGGCGACGATTTCCATTCCCCTGTATCAGGGTGGGCGCCCCGGCGCGCAGCAGCGCCAGGCCGTCGCACGCGAATCGAGCGCGATCGAGCAGGCGACCGCGACCGAACGCGCCGTGATCGCACAAACCCGCGCCTCTTATGCGCTTTGGCGCGCTGCACTCGAAACGATCACCTCCGCGGAAGAAGCGGTCAAGTCGGCCGAACTGGCGCTTGATGGCGTGAAGGTTGAAAACTCCGCAGGATCGCGAACCATCCTCGACATCCTCAATGCGGAGCAGGAATTGCTCAACACGCAAGTCCAATTGGTCAGTGCGCGCCGCGACGCCTATGTGTCGGCCTTCACGCTTCTGGCCAATATGGGCCGGGCCGAAGCGCGCGATCTGGGCATCGATCGGCCCTATTATGATCCCAAGGATAATTATGCGCGCAGCACGGGCAAATTTCTGGATTTTGACTTTGCGCGCCAACCCAAGCCGATCAGTTCCAGCACGGCTGACACACCGCCACAGCAGCCAGCCACCATACTGATCCCCGGATTTTCCGGCTTTTAACGATTGGCGCGCTGTACGGCGCGCCATGGTTACGAGCGGTTAACCCTCTTTGGCTATCATTCTCGTTCGCAGATGATGCTGTATCGACAGGAGGCAGGGATGGAAGCAACATCAGCCGGACAGATCGCCGCCATCGTTCGGGCAGAAGCAGGCAAGATGCGCGCGGCGATTGACGGAGCCAGCGACGGTGCCCAGGTGAGCCTGCGCGTGAGCGACTTTGCAAAGCTGGCGCAGATGATGGAACGGCTCGCCGACAGCGTCACCGTCCGTGCGGACGGTTCGCTGGGCGGATCGCGTCATTGGATCCCACTGGACAAGTTTGAACGCCTGCGTGCGGAGGCAACGCATTGGCAAGCCGAGTGCGAGAAATTACGCCGCGAGGCTCAGATCGACAGCCTGCTTCGTCTGTAGCCAGTAAGGGTAGCAGGAGCATCAGCCCCGCGACAAAAGCTGCCCAGAACGCCACGATCATCGCCACGATAGCGGCGAAAATCGCATAGTTGCGGAACACTTTCCATGGCTTGAGCCGCCTGGCGCGCGGACGCGACGTACCACGCCAGGGGACAAAAGTGGCTTCCACCTCGACGATTGACTCCATGTACATCGCTCATCTCCTTAAATCTCTACTTAAACAATAGAGATTCGAAATGCGAGATAGATTCTGCCAAGGCCCGGTAAAGCCGCGATTTCACCTGTGTGGCCGCAAGCGTGGCGAAATGGCGAGCGCCGCGCGCCGTCATTTCGCCATCGCGGTGCGCGTCAATCGGCGAGGGGTGCGGGCAGCGCATCCGCCCACGCCTTGATCACCGCCGCTTCCTTGACCTGCCACGTCTGGCGGGAATGCAGCCCATCTGAACTGTCATTGGCAAAGTCGGCCCAACGATCGGTCTGTGTGGGGTCTTCGACTGCCGCTGAAATATCGACAAGCCCCGACAGCCCATAGGCCGCAAAGTTGGTCCTGACCTCGTTGTTGAACGTCTGACGCCCGTCATTCGCGCTGTTGGCGTATAGCCCGACCGGAATATTGGACCCGTTGGTGGAGGGGGCCATCGTCGTCCACCATATCCGCACCTGCGGATTGATCGCCTTCGCCTTTGCGACAAAGGCCGCGATGTCCGCCAATATCTGGCTGGCCGTGCGTCCGTTGCTCATGTCGTTGACGGACCAGTTGCATAATATGTCGCTGACATAGGCAATGATCCCGATCCGCAAGACCGGCTTGGCGAAGTCGCTCGCGACAAAATCCTGGATCTTGGACCCCGACCGTGCCTGCATCGCGTGCGGGATGCCCGCCTGTTCCAACGCCATGCGTGGCGGCCCGCCCGCCGTCCCGGTGCCGGGCCCGGCATTACCCGATACGCCATAGAAACGACTGTCGCCGCAAACCAGCACAGTGGGACCATGATCTTTGGCCAGGCCGATCAGCACCCCCGGTGCACCATCGATCTGGGCCCTTGCTCCGCCATCTGCGGGAAGTGCGCCAGTTTGCATCAACCGATCTACGCCGACCGTGGTGCCCCTCTGATCTTCTCCTTCAGGCGTACCAGGCCCGGTCATGGGAAAGTTGGCGCGGGTGTCACCGACCAGATTGTCCTTCATCGATCGATGCCAGACCATGGCACCGGGCGGGAATTCGGACAGGCCGAGCGCGCCGGGCAGGAGATCGTCGGACCATAGCAGTGCGCCGCCAGGGATCGTCCCGATAGCGCTGCCGGACCAGGTTACCCGCCCGACCGCCGGGCCGATTTCCAACGCCCTTTGTATCGATTGCGGGCTGACTGCCGTTTCGGCCTGGTCGGACCCGATGATGAATGCCGCATCGGCGTAGCGCAACGCGGTCATGTGCGCGTTGGACAGCATGTCCCTTATGCGCCCGCTGGTCCGCGCCGAATTGGACGTTGATACATTGCCGATGCCATAGGCGCTTTCACCGGCACGGACGGTGGCAAGGCGCCATAGCGCCTCCGGGCGCGCGTTTGCCGGACCGCGCGCGCCACGGCCAAAGCCATATCCGAGCCGGGTCATCAGGCAAGCGCCACGATATTGGCGGCTGTCGTGCCCGTCGCGCGGACGTAACGGGCGCGAACATCCAGCACCTGTCCATCGGCGACATTGAGGAAGCTGACGTCAGCGGTGCCATCGACGCCCCGCAATATGACCGTGCCGCCAGTGCCGATGTACAGCGCTTTGGGCACGACGGGCAGAGCATCACTGTCATGGGGAACGACGGCGTAGGGCGCCCGCGCCGATGCAATCGGATTGTCGATGAAGCTGGTGTAGGGATCGGTCATTTTGCGCCTCCTGCATGAAGAGGCGACTCACATATGCCGAGCCATGGCATGTAGGACAGCAAATAGGATCGGCAGCCGAATAATTTTATCCTATTTGGTTCATTTTAACGGCGTTTTCTGGTCGTACGGTCGGGCTGGCTCGCCGGGCGTCACCGCGTCGGCGCGCCCGTTTTTCCTCGATGGCGATGACTTCGAACAATTCGTTGGGGTAGCGGCGTGCGCGCTGGCGCAAAATATCTATGCCCGACGACAGATATATCGCGACGATCAGGATCATCATCGCGGACATGTCCCCCAATCCGGCAATGTCCCCGGTGGCGATCCGTGCGCCACCCGCCACGATGACCAGTATCAGCGTCGCGGCCAGCAGATCGGACCGACGCGAACGGGGAAACGCCACGAGCAGCGCCGGGAACAGGACTGCAACCGCCGTGAGCGACAACCAGGATATGGCGGAAGGCGACAAATGAACCCTGTCCGTCGCAAGCATGACCCCAGCGGCCAGAAGGGCCAGCGTCATCAGTCCAAGCGCATAGCGCATGGTCAGGATGAGGGATTTTGGATTGGGGAACATGCCGTTACCTTGTCGCCGTGTCTTGGTGCCAAAAACGGCATAGGCCCGCCTCCCTTAAACCCGAATCACTCGTTAGGGTTAACTGGCGGAAAACCACGAATTTGCCTCGCAGGACGCCCGTGTCCGGCTTCATGATCATATGCTGAATGGATAATGGCCGAATTGATCGGCCAACGAAGGGAGCAGAGAGCCATTTACAAGCGCGTCAAGGCCAAGTTGCGCCTTCCCAAGCACAAGCCAATCGTGCATGTCCGACCAGTCGTCCGTCACTGAGCGGGCAAGGGGGACGCGTATTGATGATCGATTGGGTGCACAGCCTGGCTGGCCTGCTCGTGGGCTTGCTCGTTGGAATAACCGGCGTGGGCGGTGGGTCGCTGATGGCACCCATCCTCATCCTGCTGGTTGGAATCGTGCCAGTCACTGCCGTCGGGACCGACCTGTGGTTCGCGGCGATCACCAAGACCGTCGGGGGCGTCGTCCATCATCATTTCGGGAAGCCCGACTGGACCGTGGTGCGTCGCCTGTTGATGGGCAGCCTTCCGGCATCCGTCCTGACGATCGCACTATTGTCCAAACTGCCCCGCAGTTCCTTCCAGAGTGATCTTATCCTTTCGGCGCTCGGCGTCTTGCTGATCATGACGGCGATCGCCACGCTTTCGCGTCGGCAAATCCATGATTATGCCCGCGATATGCAGGAGGACACGGCGCAACGCTTCCGGCGTATGCAATTGCCGCTGACGGTGCTGGCCGGATTCATCCTGGGCGTGCTCGTCACGCTGACGTCGGTGGGGGCGGGCGCACTGGGGGCGACCATGCTGATCGCGCTCTATCCCATGCGGATGAAGGCGGCGCGTCTCGTGGGCACTGATATTATCCACGCTGTGCCGCTGACGGCTGTGGCGGGGCTTGGCCACCTGTGGATCGGCAATGTCGACTTTGCGTTGCTGGGGTCGCTGCTGGTCGGATCGATACCGGGCATCATCGTCGGATCGCTGCTGTCGTCTAAACTGCCCGACCGTCTGGTCCGGTCGGTGCTGGCGCTGGTGCTGATGCTGGTCGGCATAAAGCTGCTGGTGGGCTAGTCACTTATGCACGTCGCGACATTTCTTCAGGACCTTGCCGGCGGCGGGGCGGAGCGTGTGGCCGTCCTGCTGATGAACGGACTGGTGGCGCGCGGCGAACGGGTTACGCTGATCCTGGCACGGCGGGAAGGCCCCTATCTCGACGATCTCGATCCGGCGATCGAACTGGTCGATCTTGGCAATCGCCGTTCCATTTCCAGCATTCGCCCGCTTGCCCGCTGGCTGCGTTCGGCACGGCCGGATATTCTCGTCAGCCATCTCACCCATGTTAATGTCGCCGCTGCGCTGGCCAACCGGATCGCGCGGGCGGGCATCCCGCATGTGGCGGTCGAACATAATCAGATGGGGCAGAATTATGCGCTGCTGACCAACCGCTCGGTCAAGGCGGCCTATCGTCTGGCGCGATTCGTTTATCCGGGCATTTCGCGGGTCGTCAGCGTCTCTCAGGGCGTCGAATCGGCTGTCCTGGCCTTTACGCGCGGTCACCCGCACAATCATCAGGTCATCCACAATCCTGTCGTCACCGACGGGCTGGTGGCGCTTTCGGGCGAAGCGCCGGAACATCGCTGGTTGACCGACGGGGCGGGCATACCCGTTCTGTTGGGTTGCGGGCGACTGCATCACCAGAAGGGCTTCGATGTCCTGATCAGTGCTGTGCGCAAGGTGCTGGATGAACGCCCCGTCCGGTTGGTCATTCTGGGCGAAGGACCGCTGCGTCCGCAATTGGAGGCGCAGCTCAAATCCTTGAACCTGGACGATCATGTCGATCTGGCGGGATTCAGCCGCAACCCATTCGCAATGATGCGCGCTGCCGATGCCTTCATATTGTCGTCGCGTTGGGAAGGCTTGCCGACCGTATTGATCGAAGCACTTGCCTGCGGTGCCAATATCGTTGCGACCGATTGCCCCAGCGGCCCGCTCGAAGTGCTGGAAGGCGGCAGGTTCGGACGGCTCGTTCCTGTCGATGACAGCGACGCCTTGGCCAAGGCCATAGGCGCTTCTCTGGATATGCCGCTCGACAGGGTATCGGCCAAAGCGCGCGCAGCCGATTTCACGCTGGATCGCGCGGTCGACAATTATATGGCGCTGTTTGCCCATCTGCGGTCACGGGGCGGAACGTCAGCGCGCTGATGGGGTGAACACCGGCGGGGCTGTGCGTCGCTGCCCAGGTTGATCCATGATTGCCCACCCAAAGCCGGCCTGCTTTCCGCCGCTTGTCGTTCAATCCTCAACGGCTTCTTTACGATTTCTTAGGCGAATGGGTCCAAATTGCCGTCCCCGGCTATGGAGCCCGCCAATGTCAGTTCGAGCGACCCTGTACAGCGATAATCGTGGCGCGCAGCGAATGCAGCTGGACCGCGCTTCGACCTTGCGCGATGGTGAGGATACGCCATTCGACGTGCAGATCGAGGATATCTCGCTCACCGGCTTTCGCATGCAATTGCCTTTCGAGATTTTGCCCGATCAGGCGACGACCATCGGCGTGCCGGGCGTCGGCATCAGGGCGGTGCGGATCGTCCGTGTCGAAGGAACGATCGCTGGCTGCGCCTTCGTGCAGCCGCTCAATCGCGCGGAGCTCGACACGATTCTCCGCTTCGACAGTTCCGTCGTCCAGGAAAACTTCAAATATCAGGCTGCTCCCGCGAATATCGCGGAAAAGGATGGTTCTGAACTGTCCGCAGAAACAGCGGGTCTCAGCCCACCTCAAAAACTGGCGATAGTCGCTGGCGCGGCCTTGACCATCTGGCTGCTGATTCTGGCGGCCATGTTTCTCATTTAGGGCAGCGTCCGCTCCCCGATACGATCATCGCTGCTGAACATGGACTCCCGCGCGATAGCGCCTGGGAGATTTTCGTGCGCCCTTCCGCCGGACGGCCGCACTTTTTCAAAAATTTTGGTCGGGACGAGAGGATTCGAACCTCCGACCCCCACACCCCCAGTGTGATGCGCTACCAGGCTGCGCTACGTCCCGACCGGAGGGCGGCTCTTAGAAGCACATTCGCCAAGTTGCAAGGGATTCGATGCTGCTCTTTTGCGGCTGCTGCGTATCGGCCTAATCATATTGCCTCCCCGCCTGCATCTGTGGTAGCCGCCGCGGCTTGATCCGTGGGCGCCATGTGCGTCCTGCGGCCGACAGAAACCAAGGCGCGACCTGCTTCAGGAAAGTCCCACCCATGTTCATATCGACAGCCTTTGCCCAGACTGCGGGCGGGCCAGCATCCGGCAGCGGCATATTGGTGCAGATGGCGCCGCTGGTCCTGATCTTCGTGGTATTCTATTTCCTGCTGATCCGTCCGCAGCAAAAGCGGATGAAGGCGCACAAGGCCAAGATCGACGCAGTGAAAAAAGGCGATCAGGTGATCACCGGTGGCGGCCTGCTGGGCAAGGTCACGCGCGTGGACGAGATTTACGCCGAAGTCGAAATCGCGCCGGGCATGAAGGTGAAGGCGGTCAAGTCCACCCTGACCGACGTGCTCGATCCGACCACTGCCAAGCCAGCGAACGACTGATCCCACGATGCTGAACTTTTCGCGCTGGGCGGTCTTTGCGATCATCCTGCCGCTGGCGATCGGCGTGCTGTGCGCCGTACCCAGCTTCCTGCCGGATTCGGTCGTCACCCGGCTGCCCGGTTTCATGCAGACGCGGGTCAATCTGGGTCTCGACCTGTCGGGCGGTAGCCATTTGCTGCTCGAAGCCAGCACGCAGGATGTCGCCAAGCAGCGGCTCACCAATATGGAGGAGCAGGTTCGCACCGAATTGCGCCGGGGCGACCCCCGGATCGCGATCGGCGACATCTCCAGCCGCGATGGGAAGCTCAGCTTCATGGTGCGCGATCCGTCGCAGGTGGATGCCGCGGTCGAGCGTATTCGTCCGCTGACGCAGGGCGCGGGCCTTACCGGACAGCGCGATTTCAATGTCGAGGTGGTCAACAGTTCCACCATCGTCATCACCCCGACCGAAGCGGGGATCAACAATGCGGTCAAGAGCGCGATGGAAGTCGCGACCGAAGTGATCCGCAAGCGCATCGACGAGATGGGCACGCGCGAGCCCACGATCCAGCAGCAGGGCGACAACCGCATCGTCGTACAGGTGCCCGGCCTGCAAGATCCCAAGGCGCTGAAGGATCTGCTGGGCCAGACCGCGAAGCTGGAATTCAAGCTGGTCGATTTCACCGCCAACCCCGCCGAAGTGGCGCAGGGTCGCGCGCCGGTGGGCAGCGAAGTGCTGCCCTATCCCGACAATCCATCGGGCGTGCCGCTGATCGCGGTCAAGCGGCAGGTGATGGTGTCGGGCGAGGATCTGACCGACGCGACGCAGGGCTATGACCAGAATAACCAGGCGATCGTCAACATCCGATTCAATGGCTCTGGCGGGCGCAAGTTCGGGCAGGTGACGTCGCAGAATGTCAACCGCCCCTTTGCCATCATCCTGGACGGCAAGGTGCTGTCCGCCCCCAATATCAACGAACCGATTTTGGGCGGCAGCGCGCAGATCAGCGGCAATTTCACCGTCGAAAGCGCCAACCAGCTGGCGATCGCGCTGCGGTCGGGCAAGCTGCCGGTGGCGTTGACGGTGGTGGAGGAACGCACCGTCGGGCCGGGGCTGGGCGCCGATTCGATCCGCGCGGGGCTGATCGCGTCGGTCATCGCGGTGGTTGCGGTCGCGCTCTTCATGTTCGTGAGCTATGGCCGCTTTGGCATGTATGCCAATCTGGCGGTCGCCATCAACGTAGCGGTCATATTGGGCGTGATGGGCATGTTAGGCGCGACGCTGACGCTGCCGGGCATTGCGGGCTTTGTGCTGACCATCGGCACGGCGGTGGACGCCAACGTGCTGATTTACGAACGTATCCGCGAAGAAAGGCGGCGCGGGCGCAATGTCGTCCAGTCGATCGAACATGGCTATAAGGAAGCGAGCCGCACGATTTTCGAGGCGAACGTGACTCACGCCATCGCCGGCGGCATCATGCTCGCGCTCGGCTCTGGCCCGGTCAAGGGCTTTGCCATCGTGCTGCTGATCGGTATCGCGACCAGCGTGTTCACGGCCGTCACCTTCACCCGCATGATCGTCGCCAACTGGGTGCGCCGCACCCGGCCGACGGACATCACGATATGATCGCGCCACTCCCCCTCCCGGCCCGTCATCCTGACGAAAGTCAGGATCCAGAGCGCCAAGCGCAGCGCTCCGGGCACTGGATCCCGGATCAAGTCCGGGATGACGAAGGAAGCCTGCCATGAAACTTCTGAAACTCGTCCCCGACAATACCAATATCGGTTTCGTCGCGATGCGGAAATGGGCGTTCGCGCTCACCGCCTTGCTGACCGTGCTGGCCCTTGGCGCAACGGCCTATAAGGGGCTGAACATGGGCGTCGACTTTGTCGGCGGCCTGATGATCGAGGCGAAATTTCCGCAGAATGTGGAAACCGACAAGGTCCGCGCGACGATAGGATCGCTGGGTGTAGGCGAAAGCTCGCTCCAGCAGTTCGGCGATCCCAAGACGGTGCAGATCCGCCTGCCGCTGCCTGAACAGGGCGGCGCTGGCGCGGCCAACGCTGTGGTCGAAAAGACGCGCAAGGCGATGACCGCGCAATTCCCCGGCGTCACTTTCTCCCGTTATGACACGGTATCGGGCAAGGTATCGGGCGAACTGATCCAGAATGGCGTACTGGCCGTGGTGCTGGCGATCCTGGGCATCGCGGTGTTCAGCTGGTTCCGCTACGAATGGCAGTTCGGCGTCTCCACCTTCGTCGCGATCGTCCATGACGTTTTGATGACGCTGGGCTTTTTCGCCGTGACTCAGCTGGAATTCGACCTCAATATCGTCGCGGCCGTGCTGACGATCGTCGGCTATTCGATCAACGACAAGATGGTGATCGACGACCGTATCCGCGAAAATATGCGCAAATATCGCAAGATGGACATGAAGGCGCTGATCGACCTGTCCGTCAACGAAACCCTGCCGCGCACGGTGATGACGTCGGTAACGATCATGCTGGCGCTGGGCGCGCTGCTGCTGTTTGGCGGTCATGTGCTGCGTGGCTTCACCGCGGCCATGATGCTGGGCATTGTCGTGGGCACCTATTCGTCGGTCTATGTCTCCTCTTCGTTGCTGATCTCGCTGGGGCTGACCCCGATGTCGTCGGAAAAGAAAGCGAGCAAGGCCAACATCGCCGCGCAGGCCGAACGGGTCGGCCCACGGGACGGAGCGCAGCCCTGAGCGGCGAGAAACGCATCGGGATCGAACTGCGCCGCGACGACAGCGGCCAGGGGCCGATCGTCACTGGTTTCCAGGGGCGCGGCTTTCGGGTGCGGGACGATGTGTTTCCAACCGGGCTGTTGCTCAGCCCGGTACGGGCGATGGCGTGGGACGATGCCCCGCCGATCGACGCGCTGACGCTCGCCGCGCTGGGCGATCTGTTCGACGGGGACCCGCGCCCCGAATTTCTGTTGCTGGGCACCGGCGCGGGATTGCGCCAGCCGCCCCGGCCCTTTGTCCGCGCGGTCGAGGCGCTGGGGATCGGCGTAGAGGCAATGGACAGCCGCGCCGCCGCCCGCGCCTGGGGCGTGCTGCGTGCCGAAGAACGTTGGATCGTCGCAGCGCTGCTGCCGCTCTGACCTGTCCTTCAGGTCGGATGCTTGTCCGCCATATAGGACCAGCTCTGCCGGATCAGCGCCTCCAGAACATCCATGTCGATGCCCGACAGGCGCTTGATGTAGAGACATCCCTTGCCGCGCCGATGCTTGCCCAGCGGCCCGCAATCCTCGTCCGATATGCCCGAAAGATAGAGGACCAGTTCCGCCTTGCGCGGGGAAAAGGCGATACGCGACGCATCCCCCTCGCGCCCGCTGTCATAGCGATAATGATAGCGACCAAAACCGATGATCGACGATCCCCACAGGCGCGGCGGCTCGCCGGACACGGCCTGCATCAGCGTGGCGAGCCTTTCCCCATCCTCCCGCCGTTCGGGCGGTTCGACCGCGGCGAGAAACGCTGCCGCGTCGCTATCGGTCTCGATCGTCTTGTTGCTGTCCCTACCCATGACTTGTCATCCCCGGCTTCGACGCGTAGAGGCTAGCCTGTCATCTGGGGAGTAGCCAGCCGTTCCAGCGCAAATGGAGCGGGCCTTATGTCAACATATTTGGCCGAGAGGTCATGGCATGGGGGACGCGGAACAATCTGCGTAAGGCGAGACCAATGGCATCGGCGCTTTTCTGTCCGGCCGGGCGGGAGGCGACGGTGGCATTGCGTCTATCACTTCCGCCCGGCCCCGGATATTGTCTGATGGAAGCTCTGTTTACCTCCACCGCACTCGTCGCCCTTGCCGAAATGGGCGACAAGACGCAATTGCTGGCGATGTTGCTGGCGACGCGCTTTCGCAAGCCCGTGCCGATCATCTTCGGAATTTTGATCGCGACGATCGCCAATCATTTCCTCGCCGCCCTTCTGGGCCACTCCATTGCGGGCGTGCTGACGCAGGACTGGTTCCGCTATGCCGTGGCATTGAGCTTCATCGCCATGGCCGCATGGACGCTGGTGCCCGACAAGATTGACGAAGATGCGCCGCTCAGGGCGCCGTCGAAGGCGGGCGTGTTCCTGACCACATTGGTCGCCTTCTTCCTGGTGGAAATGGGCGACAAGACGCAGGTGGCGACCATCGCGCTGGGCGCGCGATTCGATAATCTGATCGCGGTGACGACGGGGACGACGCTCGGTATGATGATCGCCAATGTCCCCGCCGTGCTGTTTGGCGAGGCGCTGGCCAGGAAAGTGCCCATGCGCGCGTTGCAGGTTGGCGCCGCGTTGCTGTTCCTGCTGCTGGGCCTGTGGATGATCGCCGATTTGGTCGGCTGGATCGGGTAAAGCGGTTGTCAGCGCGGCGCGGCTGAGGCAAGGGAATGGGCAGCATATTCCCTCTCGGACGAACGTGGGTCAGGTGATGAAAGACTATCTGGTTACGATATTCGGCGGCGGCGGCTTTGTCGGTCGTCAGGTGGCGCAGGTGCTGCTGGCGCGCGGCGCGCGGGTGCGGATTGCCCAGCGTGATCCCGCCACTGCGCTGCGGGTCAAGCCACTGGGCGGGCTGGGCCAGGTACAGTTCATCGCCGCCGACATCCGCAACCCCGCCAGCGTGGCGCGGGCCGTGGCAGGCAGCGACATCGTCATCAACCTGGTGGGCATATTGAAGGGCGATTTCGACGCCTTTCACCATCGCGGCGCGGCCAATGTCGCCAAGGCGGCGGCAGACACCGGTGTCAGTGCGCTGGTCCATATGTCGGCAATCGGTGCCGACGCCGATAGCCCGTCTGCCTATGGCCGGTCGAAGGCGGCAGGCGAAGCGGCGGTAAAGGCTGCTTTCCCCAACGCCACCATCATCCGTCCGTCGATCATCTTCGGCGTGGAGGACCAGTTCCTCAACCGCTTCGCGCAGATCGTCGCCATGCTGCCAGTGGTCCCCGTGATCGGCGGCGCGACCAGGTTCCAGCCCGTCTATGTCGCCGATGTCGCGCAGGCTATTGCCAATGCGGCGGAGCAGCCCGGTGTTCATGGCGGTCAGACCTACGAACTGGGTGGGCCGCAGGTGCTGAGCATGAAGGACATCAACCAGTGGATCGCCAGGGCGACTGGCCGGGACAAGGCGCTGGTCGATGTGCCGCATGCGGCCGCGAAGCTGCTAGCGATGTTGCCGGGCGGGCCGATCACCAGCGATCAACTGGCGATGCTGGGGCGCGACAATGTCGTGGCGCCGGGGGCCAAGGGGCTGGACGCACTGGGCGTCGTCGCCACGCCGATGGCGGGGGTCGCGGACAAATGGATGGTTCGTTACCGCAAGCATGGTCGCTTCGCCGGTCGGGTGAGCGCCTAAGGGCATGGCTCCGCCGTGACGCGGGGCTATCAGCTGTAAGACAATCTTCTCCCTCATCGTCATGCTGGAGCATGTTCAGCATGACGTTCGGGGTGACGGGATGATTATCGGAGGACGATTCCAATCATGGACCTGCACTATCTGACCGTCATCCTGCTGGGTATTGTCGAAGGGCTGACCGAATTTCTGCCGGTATCCTCGACCGGACACCTCATATTGGCCAGCGAATTGCTGGGCTATGATGCATCGACCTGGGCGATGTTCAACGTCGTCATCCAGCTTGGCGCCATTCTGGCGGTCGTTGTGCTCTACTGGCGCACTTTCTGGGCGGTCGGCATGGGGCTTTTGCGGCGTGAGCCGGTAGGCTGGCGGTTCCTGCGCAATCTGCTGATCGCCTTCATGCCCTCGGCCGTTATCGGCCTTGCCCTGCACGATTATATCGAAATTCTGCTTGGCGCGCCGCAGGTGGTTGCCTGGGCCTTGATTGCCGGTGGCATCGCGATCCTGCTGATCGAACGGGCGGTCAAGGATCAGCGATTTCATGGCATCGCCGATATTCCGACGGTGCGCGTATTGGCGATCGGCTTCATCCAGTGTCTGGCCATGGTGCCGGGGGTCAGCCGGTCCGGCGCGACGATCATGGGGGCGCTGATGCTAGGGGTCGAACGGCGCACGGCGGCGGAGTTCAGCTTCTTTCTCGCCATTCCGACCATGCTGGGCGCAACCGCGCTGGAATTGATCAAGAAGGGCGATCAGATCACCAGCGCAGCGGTAGGCTGGGGCAGCATAGCCTTGGGCTTTGTCGTATCCTTCATTGTCGCGTTGCTGGTCATCCGCTGGTTCGTCGGGCTTGTGTCCAAACATGGCTTCGCGCCCTTTGCCTGGTACCGAATCGTCGCTGGCGTGGCCGCTCTGATATGGCTGGAGATGAGATAGGGCCGAAACGGTCTATTTATGCGATAAGTCCCTGCGATCATTTCGCAACTAGAGTGGATACAGGGTGTAATTTAGACAGCATTATTGACCTAAAATGCAGAATCCGCGTGACTCCGCGGGTTTTTATGCTATGCGCGCCCTTGTAACTTGAGTCAGGGGCGTATCATGGCCGACAATCCAATGCTGAAATTCGTAGGCAAGGGACAAGCCTACCCCGACAAGCGCGATGCCGATGCCCGCGCCGACGACTTTCTGGAAATCAGCCGCAGCTTCATCCTCGACAAGGCGGAAGAACAGGCGTCGCGCTGCTCGCAATGTGGCGTGCCATATTGTTCAACTCACTGTCCGTTGCACAATCACATCCCCGACTGGCTGCGCCTGACCGCCGAAGGCCGCCTGCGTGAAGCCTATGAATTGTCCAACCTGACCAGCACCATGCCCGAAATCTGCGGCCGCATCTGCCCGCAGGACCGGCTGTGCGAGGGCAATTGCGTCATCGAATTTTCCGGCCATGGCGCCGTGACGATTGGCAGTGTCGAAAAATTCATCACTGACACCGCCTGGAAGGAAGGCTGGGTCGAACCGCTGGTCCCTGGCAAGCCCACTGGCCAGTCGATCGGCGTGATCGGCGCGGGGCCGGCTGGCCTCACCACGGCGGAATATCTGCGCGCGGCGGGGCATGAGGTGCATGTCTATGACCGGCATGATCGCGCTGGCGGACTGCTGACCTACGGCATCCCCGGCTTCAAGCTGGAAAAGGACGTGGTCATGCGCCGGGTCCAGCGGTTGCGCGATGGCGGCATCGTGTTTCACGAAAATTTCGAGGTTGGCCGGGACGCGACATTGGAAGCGCTGCGCGAGAAGCATGACGCGATCCTGATCGCCACCGGCGTCTACAAGCCCCGCGACATCCGCGCGCCGGGCGTTGGCGCACCGGGCGTGGTCAAGGCGCTCGATTATCTCACCGCCTCCAACAAGGCCGGTTTTGGCGACGACGTCCCCGAACATGCGGACGGCAGCCTGCTCGCGACCGGCAAAAATGTCGTCGTTATCGGCGGCGGCGACACCGCGATGGACTGCGTCCGCACCGCGATCCGCCAGGGCGCGAAATCGGTCAAATGCCTCTACCGCCGCGACCGGGAAAATATGCCGGGATCGCAGCGCGAAGTCGCCAATGCCGAGGAAGAAGGCGTCGAATTCGTCTGGCTCACCGCGCCGATCGCCTTTGAAGGCACTGAGCATGTCACCGGCGTCAAGGTCACCAGAATGCGGCTGGGCGCCCCCGACGCATCGGGCCGCCGCGCGCCCGAGCCCGATCCGGGCAGCGAACATACGCTGGATGCCGATCTGGTCATCAAGGCGCTTGGCTATGACCCTGAAGAATTGCCGAAAATGTTCGGCGCGGACGACCTGTCCGTCACCCGCTGGGGCACGCTGCGCGTCGATCACAAGACGATGATGACCAGCATGGACGGCGTGTTCGCCGCCGGCGACATCGTGCGCGGCGCAAGCCTCGTCGTCTGGGCGATCCGCGACGGCCGCGATGTGACCGAGCATATGCACCGCTATTTGAAGGCGAAGGCCAAGGCAGCGGGCGAGAGGGTTGCGGCGTGAAGGCGGTTGTCTTTGCTCTACTTCTAACGCTCGCAAGCACCCCTTCTTTCGGGCAAGGCGGAGACCGGCTGGCCGCACTTACGGCGGCGCGCGATCTCCTCCTATCGGTTGGGTTTGAGCGACAAATGGAATTGTCCGGCATCGCCATGGCCAATAGCGTTTTCGAACAAAATGTGGCTGCTGCGGAAAAGCAACGCGGCGAGGCCATGCCGGCGGATCTTAAGCAAAAAGTGCGTATCGCTATGAACGAAGAGATCGGCGCAATGATGACCGAACTCAAGCGAACAGCGCTAGATGACGCCGCACAAATCTATGCGGATCATTTCACGGCGGAAGAACTCCGTAGGCTGGCCGTGATCAGCGCCGACCCGGTTATGCGCAAATCGCAACAATTGATGCCACAGATGCTGCCGAAGCTCGCACAGATTGGACTAAAAGTTGCAGAAGATCGGAAACCGATCATGCAGCAGAAAATCAAGGAAGTCGTCGATCAATGGCTCGCGACGCAAGAAAGTAAGGGAACATCATCATGACAGACACTCCCTTCACCGCAAGCCCCGAAGAACGCGCGCGGATCGCCGCTGAGGGCATGTATCATCCTGACCTGGAAGGCGACGCCTGCGGCGTCGGCCTCGTCGCCGCCACCGATGGCCGCCCGTCGCGCCGCGTGGTCGCCTCCGCGATCGATGCGCTGAAGGCCGTGTGGCATCGTGGAGCGGTCGATGCCGATGGCAAGACTGGCGATGGCGCGGGTATCCATGTCGACCTGCCGGTCCGCTTCTTTGACGATGCGATCGCGGACTCCGGTCACAAGCCGCTGCCCAACCGCCTGGCTGTCGGCATGATCTTCCTGCCGCGCACGGACCTCAGTGCGCAGGAAACCTGCCGCACCATCGTTGAGAGCGAGATCATCGACGCGGGCTATACCATCTATGGCTGGCGCCAGGTGCCGGTGGACGTGTCCGTCATCGGTGAAAAGGCGCAGCGCACGCGTCCCGAAATCGAGCAGATCATGATCGCCGGGCCGATGCCCGAAGTGCGTGATCAGGCCGAGTTCGAAAAGGACCTCTATCTGATCCGTCGCCGGATCGAAAAGCAGGTGATCGCGGCGCAGATCAATGATTTCTATGTCTGTAGCCTGTCGTGCCGGTCCATCATCTACAAGGGGCTGTTCCTGGCGGAATCGCTGTCGGTATTCTATCCCGATTTGCAGGACGAGCGGTTCGAGAGCCGGGTAGCGATCTTCCACCAGCGCTATTCGACCAACACTTTCCCGCAATGGTGGCTGGCCCAGCCGTTCCGCACGCTTGCCCATAATGGTGAGATCAACACCATCCGCGGCAACAAGAACTGGATGAAGAGCCACGAGATCAAGATGGCTAGCCTCGCGTTCGGCGAGCAGTCGGAGGATATCAAGCCGGTCATTCCGGCGGGCGCGTCCGATACCGCTGCGCTCGACGCCGTGTTCGAGGCGATCTGCCGGTCGGGCCGCGATGCGCCAACCGCCAAGCTGATGCTCGTGCCCGAAGCCTGGCAGGCCGATAATGGCGAACTGCCCAAGGCGCATCGCGACATGTATGATTATCTCGCCTCCGTCATGGAGCCGTGGGATGGCCCTGCCGCGCTGGCGATGACGGACGGGCGCTGGGTCGTGGCCGGGGTGGATCGTAACGCGCTGCGCCCGCTGCGCTACACGCTGACGGGCGACAACCTGCTGATCGTCGGGTCGGAAACCGGCATGGTCGTGGTTCCCGAAACCACCATCGTGCGCAAGGGGCGCATGGGTCCGGGCCAGATGATCGCCATCGATCTGGCCGAGGGCGAAATCTACGACGATGCTGCGATCAAGGATCGGATCGCGGGTGAGCGCCCCTATGGCGACCTGATCAAGGACTTCATGGCGATCGGCGACCTGACCGATGCGCCGACCGCGCTGCCCGACTGGGACAAGGCGGAACTGACGCGGCGGCAGGTGGCGGCCAACCTGACGCTGGAGGATCTGGAACTGATCCTGGCGCCGATGGTGGAGGATGCCAAGGAAGCCATCGGATCAATGGGCGACGACACGCCGCTGGCCGTCATTTCCGACAAGCCGCGAACGATCAGCCATTTCTTCCGCCAGAATTTCAGCCAGGTCACCAACCCGCCGATCGATCCGTTGCGCGAACGGCATGTGATGAGCCTGAAAACGCGCTTTTCCAACCTGCACAACATCCTGGAGCAGGATGCGCAGAACAGCCATGTGCTCGTGCTGGAATCGCCGGTTCTGACCAGCGCGGAATGGGCGCGGCTGAAGGCGCATTTCGGTCCGGCGGTCGCGGAAATCGACTGCACCTTCCCGGCAAATGGCGGGCAGGAGCAGCTCCGCGCGGCAATCGCACGCATCCGGGAGGAAGCCGAGCAGGCGGTACGGGAAGGGCGGACGGAAATCTTCCTGACCGACGAGGGCGTCAGCGAGACGCGCATCGCCATTGCTGGCGTGCTGGCGGCGGCCGCGGTGCATACGCATCTGGTGCGCAAGGGGCTTCGTTCCTATGCGTCCATCAACGTGCGCTGCGCCGAGGCGCTCGACACCCACTATTTCGCGGTGCTGATCGGCGTGGGCGCGACCACGGTGAACGCCTATCTTGCCGAAGCCAGCATCGCCGACCGCCATGCGCGCGGGCTGTTCGGGTCTCTCGACCTAGACGCCTGTTTCGAGCGCTATCGCGTCGCGGTCAACGAAGGCCTGCTCAAGATCATGTCCAAAATGGGCATTGCGGTCATCAGCAGCTATCGCGGCGGCTATAATTTCGAAGCGGTCGGCCTGTCGCGCGCTTTGGTCAATGATCTGTTCCCCGGCATGCCGGCGAAGATTTCGGGCGAAGGCTATGCCTCGCTCCACTATAGCGCGATCCTGCGCCATCAGCAGGCATATGACGCATCGGTCGTGCGGCTGCCGATCGGCGGCTTTTATCGCCAGCGCAACGGTGGGGAGGCGCATGCCTATTCCGCGCAACTGATGCACCTGTTGCAGGCGGCGGTCGCGACCGACAGCTATTCGACCTATCTGCAATTCTCGCGCGGGGTGCGCGATCTGCCGCCGGTCTATCTGCGTGACCTGATGGAGTTTAATTTCGCGCGCGAAGCCGTGCCGATCGACGAGGTGGAGGCCACCACGGAAATCCGCAAGCGTTTCGTGACGCCGGGCATGTCGCTTGGTGCGCTCTCGCCTGAAGCGCATGAGACGCTGGCGATCGCGATGAACCGGATCGGTGCGAAGGCGGTGTCGGGCGAGGGCGGCGAAGATGCAGCGCGCTTCAAACCCTATGAAAATGGCGACAATGCCAATAGCGTGATCAAGCAGATCGCATCGGGCCGCTTTGGCGTCCATGCCGAATATCTGGCGTCGGCCGAAGAGATAGAGATCAAGGTCGCGCAGGGTGCCAAGCCGGGCGAGGGGGGGCAGCTGCCCGGCTTCAAGGTCACCGAATTCATCGCCAGGCTGCGCCATTCGACGCCCGGCGTGACGTTGATTTCACCGCCGCCCCATCATGACATCTATTCGATCGAGGATCTGGCGCAGCTCATCTACGACTGCAAGCAGATCAATCCGCGCGCACGCGTCTGCGTCAAGCTGGTGAGCCAGGCGGGCATCGGCACGGTTGCGGCGGGCGTGGCGAAGGCGCATGCCGACGTCATCCTGATCGCGGGCCATGTCGGCGGAACCGGGGCATCGCCGCAAACCTCGATCAAATATGCCGGGACGCCATGGGAAATGGGTCTGTCCGAAGCCAATCAGGTGCTGACCCTCAACGGGTTGCGGCATCGGGTGAAGCTGCGCACCGATGGCGGCCTCAAAACCGGGCGCGACATCGTGATCGCCGCGATATTGGGCGCGGAGGAATATGGCATCGGCACATTGTCGCTGGTCGCCATGGGCTGCATCATGGTGCGTCAGTGCCACAGCAACACCTGCCCCGTGGGCGTGTGCGTGCAGGATGAAAAGCTGCGCGCCAAATTCACCGGCACCCCGGAAAAGGTCATCAACCTGATGACCTTCATCGCCGAGGAAGTCCGCGAAGTGCTGGCCAGACTGGGCTTCCGCAGCCTGGACGAGGTGATCGGGCGGACCGAACTGTTGAAGCAGGTCAATCGCGGCGCTGAACATCTGGACGATCTGGATCTCAACCCGATCCTGGCCAAGGTGGACGCCCCCGACGACCAGCGCCGATTCAGCCTGAAGCAATGGCGCAACGACGTGCCCGACAGCCTGGACGCGCAGATGATGCGCGACGCCAAGGCAGTGTTCGAGCGGGGCGAGAAGATGCAGCTGACCTATACGGTGCGCAACACGCACCGCGCGGTCGGCACGCGCCTGTCGTCGGCGGTGACTGACAAGTTCGGCATGTCGGCGCTGGCCGATGGACATCTGACCGTGCGCCTGCGCGGGTCCGCGGGCCAGTCGCTGGGCGCGTTCCTGTGCAAGGGGATCACGCTGGAAATTTTCGGCGACGCCAATGACTATGTCGGCAAGGGCCTGTCAGGTGGCATCATCACGGTGCGCACGACCGTCTCCAGCCCCCTCTCGTCGAAGGACAATACGATCATCGGCAACACCGTCCTTTATGGCGCGACCAGTGGCAAGCTGTTCGCGGCGGGGCAGGCTGGCGAACGCTTCGCGGTCCGCAATTCGGGCGCGCAGGTCGTGGTCGAGGGCTGCGGCGCCAATGGGTGCGAATATATGACCGGCGGCATCGCCGTGATCCTGGGCAAAACCGGCGCCAATTTCGGCGCGGGCATGACCGGCGGAATGGCCTTCATCCTGGACGAGGATGGCAGCTTCCCGTCGCGGGCCAACCCCGAAGGGATCGTCTGGCAGCGGCTGGAAAGCGCGCATTGGGAGGCGCAGGTCAAGGATCTGATCGCCCAGCACGCCAAGGCGACCGACAGCAAATGGTCCAGCACCATATTGGAGGATTGGGACCGTTGGCGGCGCTATATCTGGCAAGTGTGCCCCAAGGAGATGATCAGCCGCCTCGCTCATCCGCTGAGCGATGCGCCGGCGGAGGTCGTCGCTGCCGAATAGGCGTTCTAAGGGAAGGAACTGCCTGCTGCCGTCGCCATGACGGCAGGAGGGGCTTTCCCTTGGGCAGGTTGCAGAGTCGGTGGAGGCGTGGCCGCCTCCCCAGCTGCGAAGCGCGCAATTGGCGGTGGCAGCTGATGAATCGGTGATGGCGGTGGGACGGGATAGACCGCTTCCGCCGCCTCCCCTTGCGTCAGATAGTCATGCACGACCGGATCGCTGGTGCCGTCAATCATGCCGTCTGCGTCCAGCCCCGCCATGTCCGAAGCCATTCGCCGTTCCGCCAGCGTTGGTCCGCAACCGGTACAGCGGATTATGGCGGGACCGCGACCTGCCGGGTCGGCGACCTGATCGGACAGGCTGCTATCGCTGGGCTCGGCATAGGCGACATCTTTCTGTGTCCTTGGAGCAGAGGATTGCGGCCTGGTGACATAGGCGCCCAAACCCAGTCCCATGACCGTCGCGGCGGCCACTGTCATGCCTGACAGTATCCAATGCTGCATGGTCCTGCTTTCCATCCTTTTGCTTGCGGGCACTGGCCTTTCGGCGTGCCGCATCCTGCCCGACACTCAATCATAACGCAGATGCAGATCGGTTGTTGCATGGCGCAAAAGCCTTTGCTAATGGCCAGCGCCTACCAGATGCCGGTTCTGCCGGTTTCCCTTTGAATGTGCGGCCATGGCGGAATTGGTAGACGCGCAACGTTGAGGTCGTTGTGGGCGAAAGCCCGTGGAAGTTCGAGTCTTCTTGGCCGCACCATTCACTTGCCTGATGCTCAGGATCAGCCGGAATTTACGGTCCCCGCCCCGCAAGGGCAGGGGCAATTGCGCTTGATCGCACGGACCTTGCAGGGGCGTGGTTCAACCGCCTATCTGACGCGGGCGCGCGGGACAGACCCGGGTGACGAGATGAAAGGAAGCTGCCATGTCCGCCATAGACTGGGATCAGCCAGCCACCATGATTGATCTGGATGGCAAGGCGCCCTTGATCGGCACGATCCGCCAATGCGCGCAGCATTTCGCGATCTTCAAGGCAGAGGCCAAGGCGCAGGCCCGTGTGTTGCTGACCCAGCCGGTTCATCGGGAGGGCCGCCGGACGCGCACCTGGCTGCTGGAGCCGGATGAAATCGCCCAACTGGCGGAAAAACTGCGCGCAGAAGGTTGACAGGTTCGCTTTCCGATCTTCGGCCGGAATTTCCCCTGTCCTACAGCAAACCATATGGGATAAATGATCCGCCTCGTTCGAAACAGGGAGGCGCAGCATGGACATCCTTACGCTCATTGACGATGTTATCGCCCGCGAAGGCGGTTATTCCAACCATCCGGCTGACCGAGGCGGGCCGACCAATTGGGGGATTACCCAGGCGGTGGCGCGGGACAATGGGTTTGTCGGCGACATGCGAGCGTTGCCGCGCGCGACGGCGGTGGCGATTTACCGGCGGATTTACTGGGATCAGCCCGGTTACGCCTTTGTCGCGGAAATGGCGCCCTCCGTTGCGGCCGAATTGTTCGATACGGCGGTCAATATGGGTGTGGGAACCGCGACCGGCTTTCTCCAGCGCGCCCTTAATGCGCTCAACCGCAACCAGCGCGATTATCCGGATCTGACGCTGGACCGGGCGATCGGCGCAAGGACGCTGGGCGCATTGCGCGCCTTTCGTGCGTTGCGGGGCAAGGCGGGGGAGGCGGTACTGCTGAAGGCGATCGAAGCGATGCAGGGTGAACGCTATATCGCGCTTGCGGAAAACCGCCCCGCCAATGAGGCGTTTCTCTACGGCTGGCTGGCCAACCGAATCGGTTAGCTCTCATGAACACTCGTGCGTTTTGCGCCAAGCTATGGCGCGAACGTCGCCCGGAGCTGTCTTTTTCAATCAGGATATGAAGCCATGGTTTCCGAGTCCATTGATCCCGATCCCTGGGCTACGCGCGCGCGGCCTACCTTCCTCTATGTCATGTACGCGCTGCTGCTCTGGTCGCTGCCGATGGGCGTCATCGCGGGGTGGCGACCCGCTATGGCGGCGGCGATCACGGCGGGGATGCGCGACTATCTCAACGCCCTGCCTGAACCGCTCTACGCTTTGTTTGGCACAGGTTATCTGGGCTACACCGCCGCGCGCGCATGGGGCAAGGCGAAGGGGGCAGAGCGGTAGCGCCCTCTACGCCGCCGCGCTCCCTTCATACCAGCCGCGCGAACGCTTCACGAGAGCGACGATAGAGAGCATCACCGGCACTTCCACCAATACGCCGACGACAGTGGCCAGAGCCGCGCCAGAGTGGAGGCCGAACAGGCTAATCGCTGCGGCGACCGCCAGTTCGAAGAAATTGGACGCGCCGATCAATGCAGCCGGTCCCGCAACGCACCAGTCGACGCGCATGCTGCGGCTGAGCCAATAGGCCAGGCCAGCGTTCAGATAGACCTGAAGCAGGATCGGCACTGCGATCAGCGCGATGACCAGCGGCTGCGCGACGATCTGCTCCCCCTGAAAGGCGAAGCGCAGCACGAGCGTAGCGAGCAGATAGCGTTCGAACAATGACATCAGGCGGCTCCCACCACGTCGCCATCTTCCTTGACGAAGGGTGTGGGCAGCGGATGGGGCAACAACTCCAGCACCGCCTCGGACGGGCGGCATAACCGCACTCCTTTGGGCGATACGACCAGTGGGCGGTTGATCAATATGGGGTGCGCCATCATCGCGTCGATCAGCGCCGCGTCGGGCAGCGTCTGATGGTCCAGCCCCAGATCGGCAAAAGGCGTCCCCTTCTGCCGCAATAGGGCGCGCGGCGCGAAGCCGGCGCGGGCGATCAATTGTTCCAGCAAAGCCCGCGACGGCGGCGTCTTGAGATATTCGATGACATGCGGCTCGATCCCGGCATGGCGGATCATCGCCAGCGTGTTGCGCGACGTGCCGCAGGCGGGGTTGTGATAGATGATGATGTCGGTGGCCAAGGGAATGTCCTCTGGATCAGCAGCAAGGGGTCAGTTCAGCAATGATCGGGGCGCACAAAGCCGCGTTCCCGCCACAACAATCCTTGAGCAGGAACAATGTCAGTGCGCCCAACGCCTCCAGATCGGCGCGATAATGAATGGACCGGCTCTGCCGCTCCGCCTGGACCAGTCCAGCGCGGGACAGGATCGCCAGATGGGACGACATGGTATTTTGCGGGACCCCGACCAGCCGGGCGATTTCCCCGGCGGGCAGGCCATCGGGCTCGTGGCGGACGAGCAACCTGAAACTGTCGAGCCGCGTGGACTGGGCGAGGGCGGCCAAGGCAGCGATGGCGGATTCGTTTTCCATATATCCAGATTAATGGATATATGGAGCATGACAAGTCGGTTGTGATGAAAAAAAGGAATCGCGGCGGCGAGAAACGCAAATGAGAGGGGCCGCCGGGTCAAAGCCCGACGGCCCATCATGTGCATGGTCAGCGGCCGGAAGTGCCGCCCAGGGGAAACGAAGGTCGCGCTATCTTCTCCACCGGGAGACGGCCTGTATATCGGCGCGCTTTATCTCGCGATGTGGAGGGAGATCGACGGCATGGCGTCGCTCAGCGGCGCGTTCCCCGAATGGACTTGACCGACCCCATTGCTGAACCATGAGACATCGGATCACCTCCTTTCGCTATGTTGAAGCCCGTTATGGCCGACTTCGACTGCGCTTCGTGCGGCCACGGGATGGAATGTGAATCAGACGGAAGGCATGATCAAGACTTGTATTATTCTTTTTTCGAATCATACTTTCGCGTCCGCAATCCCGGCGTCGCGTCGCTATCCCCTGCAATCCTCGATCACACGTGACACTTCCGGCCAGGCCGGTACGATAAGCGGCTCCAGTCCCATCACCTCGATCGCGAATTTGCCCCGGCTGTAGGCCATCTGATCCAGCGCGGTATCGGCAGCGGCCCGCACCGCTATCGTCTGCGGCACGGGGGCTGTGGTGGCTGTCGCGGGCCAGCTGGTCGCACCATAGCTGGTTCGCAGCGTCATCGTTTTTTGCCCCGCGCCTGCGCGAATAATGCTGATTCGGCGCGCCGCCCGATCGCAGCGGATGGTAAGGCGGGTGTCGGCCGCGGTCGGGCCGAAACGGGCGATTGACATGGCTGCGTCGGATTGCCAGCGCCAATCCCCCGGCGCCGTGGGGCGATATTGCCAGTCGCTGGCCAATGGCGCGGCGGGGGCGACGGGCCGGACCGGCGCGGACGCCTGGGCCGGTCGCGGGGCAGGCGCGGGGGCAGGACTGGCCGGGCGCGTTGCAGGGCCGACACAGGAGCCGAGCAGGATGAGGAAGGGTGCGGCGAGGGCAAGGTTGGTGGTAAAGCGCATTGCCCACCCATGCCCGCCCGGCGCAGGCGGCTCAACTGGAAAAGGATGAGCGGAAGAGCCGCGGGGGCAGGCCGGGCCGACGCGTTTGCTTGCCGCGCCGATATTGACACCGTCCGGCCGAATCGCTAGGGCGCGCACATCCCGACACGCTGGTGAGCGGCAGTGCTTCGCGCACTGGCCGTCTTTTTTGCGTCCGGGGCTATACATTGGTTGCGGTCCCACGCCATGGGGTCGCGGCCCTGACGCTTTGAGATGGGGTGACGCCAATCGCCCCGTGGAGCAGGAGATTAATTGACCATGGCACGTATTGCGGGTGTTAACATCCCGACCAACAAGCGCGTAATCATCGCGCTCACCTACATTCACGGCATCGGCCGTAAGACCGCCGTAGACATCGCCGACAAGCTGGGCATCGACCACAGCCGTCGCGTGCAGGACCTGTCGGACGCCGAAGTGCTCCAGATCCGTGAAACGATCGACGCTGACCTGACCGTCGAGGGCGATCTTCGCCGCAACACCGCGATGAACATCAAGCGCCTGATGGACCTGGCCTGCTATCGCGGCCTGCGTCATCGTAAGGGGCTGCCGGTTCGCGGCCAGCGTACGCACACCAATGCCCGCACCCGCAAGGGCAAGGCCAAGGCGATCGCCGGTAAGAAGAAGTAAGCGCCAGAGGGCGGGCCTTGCGGCCTTGCCCTCCCGACTTCTTTTGTCAGTATTTCGAGTAGGATAGAGCAAAATGGCACGCGAACCCCAGCGCATTAAGCGCCGTGAGCGCAAGAACATCTCGGCCGGCGTGGCACATGTCAACGCCAGCTTCAACAACACCATGGTGACCATCACCGATGCCCAGGGCAACGCGATTTCGTGGTCCTCGGCTGGCATGATGGGCTTCAAGGGCAGCCGCAAATCGACCCCCTACGCCGCTCAGGTGTGCGCGGAAGATGCCGGTCGCAAGGCCGCCGAACATGGCGTCCGCACGCTGGAAGTCGAAGTCAAGGGTCCCGGTTCAGGTCGTGAGTCGGCCCTGCGCGCCCTTCAGGCCGTCGGTTTCCACATCACCTCGATCCGCGACGTAACGCCGATCCCGCACAACGGTGTGCGTCCGTCCAAGCGCCGCCGCGTCTAAATTCGGCTGAGCGATATGGCGGGCGGCGGACGCGCCGCCCGTTACCCGTCTGCATCGGCCGCAACGTCCTGTCGGGTCCAGGATCATAAGCGTTTCGGCCACATCCCCAGGGGAAGTACATGACTGTCAACATGAAGAACTGGCAGGAATTGAAGAAGCCCAACGCGCTGGAAATCAAGCCAACCAGCGACGGTAAGCGCAAGGCGACCTTCGTTGCCGAGCCGCTGGAGCGCGGTTTCGGCTTGACGCTTGGCAACGCGCTACGCCGGGTTCTTCTTTCCTCGCTTCAGGGCGCGGCGGTCACCTCGATCAAGATCGAGAACGTCCTGCATGAATTCTCGTCGCTCGCTGGCGTGCGTGAAGATGTCACCGACATCGTCCTCAACATCAAGCAGGTCGCCCTGCGGATGGAAGGCGATGGTCCCAAGCGGCTTCAGCTGTCGGCTACCGGTCCTGCCGTGGTCAAGGCTGGCGACATCAGCGTCGTCGGCGACATCGAAGTGATGAACCCGGACCTGGTGATCTGTCACCTCGACCAGGGCGCGACGCTGAACATGGAACTGACCGCCGATGTCGGCAAGGGCTATGTCCCCGCCGTCGCCAACCGTCCCGCAGACGCTCCGATCGGCCTCATTCCGATCGACGCGCTCTACTCGCCGGTCCGTCAGGTCGCCTACAAGGTGGACAATACCCGCGTCGGCCAGGAACTGGACTATGACAAGCTGTCGCTGACCGTCGAAACCGACGGCACCGTCACGCCGGAGGATGCGGTCGCCTTTGCCGCGCGCATCCTGCAGGACCAGCTCCAGCTGTTCGTTCATTTCGAGGACGCGCTGCCCACCGCCGCGCCTTCGCAGGGTGGCCATGCGGTCGCATCGGCGTCGGAAGGCGAAAGCGACACCAACCAGATCAACCGCTACCTCCTCAAGAAAGTGGACGAGCTGGAACTGTCGGTCCGCAGCGCCAACTGCCTCAAGAACGACAACATCATCTATATCGGCGATCTGGTCCAGAAGACCGAAGCCGAGATGCTGCGTACGCCCAATTTCGGTCGCAAGTCGCTGAACGAAATCAAGGAAGTGCTGTCGTCCATGGGTCTGCGCCTCGGCATGGACATCCCCGGATGGCCGCCTGAAAATATCGAGGAAATGGCCAAGAAGCTCGAACAAGAGCTGCTGGGCTAAAAAGCTCCGTCATCCCCGCGAAGGCGGGTACCCATCTCCCGGTCTTGTGCCTGGGGATGGGGTCGGAGATGGGTTCCCGCCTTCGCGGGAATGACGAACAAATGGCGGCCACGTCACCGCCTGGTCTGGGCTACCTGAAACGGGCCCTTAACGAACGAAGGAATGAACTATGCGTCACAGAATGGGTCAACGTCGTCTTCAGCGCGCCACCGGTCACCGCGTCGCGCTGCTCCGCAACCTTGCCGCTTCGCTGATCAAGCATGAGCAGATTCTGACCACCACGCCCAAGGCGAAGGAACTGCGCCCCTATGTGGAAAAGCTGATCACGCTGGCGAAAAAGGGTGGCCTGTCCAACCGTCGCCTGGCCGATGCTCGCCTGAAGGACGATGCGCAGCTGGCCAAGCTGTTCGAGGTTCTGGCCGAACGCTACAAGGATCGTAATGGCGGTTACACCCGCGTAATCAAGGCTGGCATCCGCGCATCGGACGCCGCGCCGATCGCGATCATCGAACTGGTCGACCGCGACGTCAGCGCCAAGGGGCAGGATAGCGGCCCGGTGCAGACCGCCGACGAAGATGAATATGAAGCTGCCTGATTGAGCGCGGTCCTCCCAGGGAGGACTGGATGCTTTACCGACAGGCCGTGGCTCTTTAGGAGCCACGGCCTGTTCTGGTTAAAAAGAGACGAAAAAGAGGATGCGTGCAACGGCCCGCCTGTTCCTGCTGCCGCTGCTGCTGGCGGCCAGTCCGGTCGTTGCGGGGCCAGAGACGGTCGCCATCGACGCGGCCGGGCAGGGCTTGCGCTACCCCATCGCCAGGCGTCTTGATCTGGTGGAGGATCATTTCGGGGTAAAGGTCGCCGATCCCTATCGCTGGCTGGAAAATGATCTGCGTGCGGACCCGGCCGTGCGCGACTGGGTGGCGCAGGAAAATGCGCTGACCCGCCGCTATATCGACGGCCTGCCGGGCCGGGCGGCGCTGAAAGCGCGGATGCAGGCGTTGCTGTCGCACGGGCGCTACACCGTCCCGCGCAAGGCCGGGGGGCGCTATTTCTACGGTTATAACAAGGGGCTGCAAAACCAGACCCCGCTCTACGTGCGTGAAGGGCTGGACGGCCCGCAGCGGTTGCTGATCGATCCCAATGATTGGGCCAAGGATGGTGCGAGCGCATTGGCCGAATGGGCGCCCTCGCCGGACGGCCGGACCCTGGCCTTTGCCGTGCAGGAAGCGGGCAGCGATTGGCGGACCCTGCATTTGCTGGATGTCGATACGGGGAAGGTGCTGGAAGACCGGATCGACTGGGTCAAATTTTCGACCCTGGCCTGGGACGGACGTGGCGAGGGCTTCTTCTATTCCCGCTACCCTGCGCCGCAGGGAGATACGGCTTTCAGGGCCGCCAATGAAGATCAGCAGCTTTTCTATCATCGCGTCGGGACTGCCCAGGCGCAGGATCAACTGATCTACGCAACGCCAGACCGGCCGAAACTGAGCCATACCGCGCAGGTCACCAACGACGGGCGCTGGCTGGTGATCAGTTCGTTTCAGGGGATCGACCCGCGCCGTGAAATCCATGTCGCGGCGCTGGACGGCGGGCCGGTTAAGCCTCGGCGTCTGGTGAAGGGGCCGCTACAGGATTGGCGGCTGATTGGGAGTCGGGGGTCGACCCTTTATTTCATCACCGACGATCATGCGCCCCATCTGAGAGTTGTGACGCTCGATGCGGCGCAGCCCCGGCGCAGGCCGCAACAGGTCGTGGCCGAACGCGCCGATACGCTGGCGGGCGGCTCGCTGGTCGGCAACCGACTGATCCTGGCCTATATGACGCAGGCCGAAACGATTGCGGAACTGGTCGAACTGGATGGGCGCAAGGTGGGCGACGTGCCCTTGCCCGGCATGGGGACTGCGGCGGGTTTTGGTGGGCGCGATGGCGACCCGGAGACGTTTTTCAGCTTTTCGGGCTTCACCACCCCGTCCAGCATCTATCGCTTCGACACATCCACCCTGCAAAGCCAGTTGTTCGCCCAGCCCGATCTGCCCTTCAATCCGGATGAATTCGGGGTGGAACAGATCAGCTATCTGTCAAAGGACGGCACCCGCGTGCCCATGACCGTGATCCGCAAAAAGGTGCTGGCGGACCGGGCGATTGCGGCACCGACGATCCTTTATGGCTATGGCGGCTTCAACATCAGCCTGACGCCGGGCTATTCGGCGACGCGGCTGGCCTGGCTGGAACAGGGCGGGGTTTATGCCATCGCCAATCTGCGCGGCGGCGGTGAATTCGGCAAGGCATGGCATGAGGCTGGCCGTGGCCCCAACAAGCAGAATGTGTTCGACGATTTCATCGCCGCGGCCGAATATCTGAAGGCCAATGGCTATACCACGCCGGATGGCCTGGCGATCGAGGGGCGATCCAATGGCGGCCTGCTGGTCGGCGCAGTAGTCAACCAGCGGCCCGACCTGTTCGCTGCCGCCCTGCCAGCCGTGGGCGTGATGGACATGCTGCGCTTTGACCGCTTCACCGCCGGGCGTTACTGGGTGGACGATTATGGATCGCCGGCACGGGCGGAGGATTTTCCGCTGCTCTACGGCTATTCGCCCTATCATAATATCCTGTCGGGTAAGGATTATCCCGCGATCCTCGTCACCACGGCCGATACTGACGACCGGGTCGTGCCCGCCCACAGTTTCAAATATGCTGCCGCCTTGCAGGCTGCCGATGTGGGCAGCAAGCCCCACCTGCTACGGGTAGAAAGCCGCGCCGGCCATGGCGCTGGCAAGCCGATCGACAAGCTGATCGACGAATATGCCGACAGCTATGCCTTTCTGGCCTCATTCACGGGTTTGCAGATCAAGGATGATCCGCAATAATCGTTCAGCCGCGCGACAGCCGGACGCGGATAGATACCGTTTGACCGCAGGAGACACAGGCATGGGCAAGACGCGCTGGATGACAGGATCGCTGGTTGGACTGGCGCTGCTGGTTGGCAGCCTAGGTCCGGCGCAGGCGCGTCCGCGCTATGACCGCAATTGGGGCCATCATCACCATCGCGATCGCGGCAATGGCTTCGGCTTCGGCGATGCCGTCGGGGTTGCAGCGCTGATCGGTGCGGTGGCGATCGTTGCCTCTTCCATGTCGAAGGACAAGAAGGCAGCGCGCAACAGTGACGCCGCGGCTCCCCCGCCGGTCGATGGCACGGATTATGGCGCGGATGTCCGGCGCGACGATGATTTCTCCGATGTCGCCGCCGCCTATGGCGATCAGGATAAGATGACGGACGCCTGCGCCGTCGCCGCGCGCGATGAAGCGCAGGGCCAGAATGGCGGCTATGCCGAGGTGCGGCGCATCGACGAGCCGCGCGCCGCGCAGGGCGGGTATAATATCGACGGAGAGGTCGAATCGCGCGCCAACTATCGCGCCCCGACCGGCACGACCCGCCGCTTCACCTGCACGATCAAGGATGGCCGCGTCGCGGAGGTCTATCTGAGCCGCGATGTCGTGATGCGATAAGGCGCCGCCGTGCGTCGTCACCCTCCGTCGCGCCATGTCCTCGCCTTTGGCCTGGCGGCGCTTGCGGGAATGGTCGATGCGTTGGGTCTGCTCAAACTGGGCGGGCTCTTCGTGTCGTTCATGAGCGGCAATTCGACCCGAATGGCAGTCGGCATCGCGACAGAGCCGACGCTGGCATGGGCGGCCGCCGGGCTGATCGGCGCTTTTGTCGGCGGGGTATTTGTCGGCGCGCTCCTGGCGCGGATGGCCGGACGGTGGCGCAAGCAAGCCGTGCTGGCACTGGTGCTGGCGTTGTTGACCATCGCGGCATCGCTGGCCGGATCGTTCGGGGATGGTCTGACCTTGCTGATGGCGGCGGCTATGGGCGCTGTGAACAATATGTTCCAGCGCGATGGCGAGGTGAGCATTGGCGTCACTTATATGACCGGCGCACTGGTGAAGCTCGGACAGGCGTTGGCCAGTGCCGTGACCGGTGGCCCGGCGTTTGGCTGGCTGCCCCATCTGTTGCTCTGGCTGGGTCTTGTCGCAGGCGCAGTTGCCGGGGCTGTGCTGTTTGGGCAGATGGACCTTGGCGCTTTGTGGGTGGCTTGTAGCTGGTGCCTGCTGTTGCTGGCGTGGAGCCTCTGGCTGGGGCCGTTGCCGCGCACCGACCGCTTGGCATGACTGTCCATCCGCTCTAGGCGGTTGCCCATGCCCGCTCCTTTCCTTCCCCGCCGCAATGCGGCCATCGCCTTCATCCTGGTGACGGCGCTGCTTGATGTCATGTCGATGGGAATCGTCATCCCGGTGCTGCCGCAACTGATCGAATCCCTGTCCGGCTCCAGCAGCGCGGCCGGCCTGTGGAATGGCCTGTTTGTAGCGCTATGGGCGGGGATGCAGTTCATCTGCTCGCCGATTATCGGGTCCTTGTCCGACCGTTTCGGGCGGCGGCCCGTCATTCTGCTGTCGGTGTGCGGTCTGGCGCTAGACTATGTGCTGATGGCCGTCGCGCCCAATCTATGGTGGCTGGCTCTGGGGCGGATATTGGCGGGGGTCACCTCGTCCAGCTTCACCTCCGTGTTTGCCTATATGGCCGACATCACCCGACCTGAAGATCGCGCGCGCGGCTATGGGCTGATCGGGGCGGCATTCAGCGGCGGCTTTGTCGCCGGGCCACTGCTTGGCGGCATATTGGGCGAGATTTCGCTGCGCGCGCCCTTTTGGGCGGCGGCTGGCCTGTCGGGACTGGCATTCCTTTATGGTCTGGTCGTCCTGCCCGAATCGCTCCCGCAGGAAAAGCGGATGGCCTTTTCATGGGCCCGCGCCAACCCATTCGGCGCGCTCACCCTTTTGCGGTCTCACCCGGAACTGTCGAGCCTGGCGATCGTCAATTTCCTGCTCTATTTCGCCCATCATCTCTTCTCCGCCGTGTTCGTCCTTTATGCCGGGGATCGTTATGGCTGGGGCGCGTGGCAGGTCGGCAGCCTGCTCGCCTTGGTCGGCTTGCTCGACATGGGCGTGCAGGGCTTGCTGGTCGGTCCCGTGGTCAAGCGGCTGGGTGACCGGACGACGATGGTGACGGGTCTGGCCTTCGGTGCGGTCGGCATCGCCTGCATGGGGCTCGCGCCGACCGGCTGGCTGTTTGTCGCCGCGATGCTGCCCAATGCGCTGTGGGGGCTGGCAATGCCGACGATCCAGTCACTGATGACGCAGCGCGTATCCGAATCCGAACAGGGCCAGTTGCAGGGCGCGAACAACAGTGTGGGCAGTATTGCAGGTATCGTATCGCCCCTCTTCTTCGGCGGCATTTACGCGCTGTCGGTTGGCGGCAATCCGACCCTGCCCTTCATCGGCAGCGCCTTCCTGATTGCGGCGGCGGTGCTGGGCAGCGCGGCGTTGCTGGGCTGGGCGGCGGGCCGTGGGCTGGATGCCGATACCGTATAGGTCGCGAAAACTGGACATATCGGGGCGGGGCGACTAACCGGGCGCGAATCCCTTCCACCGCTCGATATAAAGGCGATTCGATGACGCTGCCCCTTCAGGATTCCATCCTTATCGTGGACTTCGGCAGCCAGGTGACCCAGCTCATCGCCCGGCGCGTGCGCGAAGCCGGGGTCTATTCCGAAATCGCCCCCTTTAACAGCGCCGAACAAGCCTTCGCCCGGATGCAGCCCAAGGGCGTCATCCTGTCGGGTGGCCCTTCTTCGGTCATGTGGGATGACAGTCCCCGCGCGCCGCAGGCGATATTCGACGCGGGCGTCCCGGTGCTGGGCATCTGCTATGGCCAGCAGACGATGATGCAGCAACTGGGCGGCAATGTCGAAGGCGGGGAGAGCGGCGAGTTTGGCCGCGCCTTCATCGAGGTGAAAAAGCCCTGCGCTTTGTTCGACGGTCTTTGGGCGCCGGGCGAAAAGCATCAGGTGTGGATGAGCCATGGCGACAAGGTGACGCAATTGGCCGACGGCTTTGAGGTCGTCGCCACCAGCGAGGGTGCGCCCTTCGCCGTCACCGCCAACGAAGCCCGGCGCTTTTATGCGACCCAATTCCATCCCGAAGTCGTCCATACCCCCGATGGCGGCAAGCTGCTCGCCAATTTCGTCCGTCATGTCTGCGGCTTGGCAGGCGACTGGACCATGGCGGAGTTTCGCGCGACCAAGATCGCCGATATTCGCGCGCAGGTTGGTTCCGGCCGGGTGATTTGCGGCCTGTCCGGCGGCGTCGACAGTGCCGTCGCGGCGGTGTTGATCCACGAAGCGATCGGCGACCAGCTGACATGCGTGTTCGTCGACCATGGCCTGATGCGGCTGGGCGAGGCCGAGCAGGTCGTTACCCTGTTCCGCGAACATTATGGCATCAAACTGGTCCATGTGAATGCGGAGGATCGCTTTCTGGGCGGCCTGGCTGGCCTCACCGACCCTGAAAAGAAGCGCAAGTTCATCGGCGGCGAATTCATCGCCGTGTTCGAGGAAGAGGCCGCAAGGATCGGCGGGGCCGATTTCCTGGCGCAGGGCACGCTCTATCCCGACGTGATCGAAAGCGTCAGCTTCACCGGCGGCCCCAGCGTGACGATCAAGTCGCACCATAATGTCGGCGGCCTGCCCGAACGCATGAACATGAAGC
>ERZ1292644.7-Hain-H14-01um-R2-7-length-109030-cov-8_pt1 | contig 109030 bp, 106 predicted proteins | sample MGYA00564402_ERZ1292644 | MGnify/ENA primary metagenome ERZ1292644 (study PRJEB36523, sample SAMEA6512644) | groundwater metagenome | collected 2019-01-09 | study: AquaDiva: Metagenomics assemblies of 32 groundwater samples
AGGAGAATCCACGTCGCTGCCGCGTTCCTTCACATTATCGCGACCTCGTGATAAGAGGTGATCCACAACAATCTCGACGCCGCGCTCGAAGCCGCCGGCGTGACCAGCGCTGCGCATGGCACGCTCAACCGTCAGGCCAAGGCGCAGGCCAAATCCGCCTATCAGGGGATGCTCCAGCGCTTCTTCAACCACCTCATCACCAGCATGCAGACGCCTGCTGTCATCGCCAGTATCGCGCGCGATTTGGCTGCCGGTCATGCGAGCGTGGTCCAGATCGTATCGACCGGCGAGGCGATGCAGGAACGCCGCCTCGCCGAAATCCCGGCTGATCAATGGAATGACGTGTCGGTGGACATCACGCCGAGGGACGGCGTTCTCTCTTACCTTCAGCACAGCTTCCCGGTGCAGCTCTACGAGCCGTTCACCGACGGCGAGGGCAATCTCTCTTCCCGGCCCGTTCACGACGAGGAGGGGAACCCCGTGGTGAATCGCGAGGCCGTCCGTCGCCGCGACGACATGATCGAACGGCTTGCGGCCCTGCCGCCGGTGCCCGGTGCGCTCGATCAGATCGTGCAGCATTTCGGGACGGAGATGGTGGCGGAGGTGACGGGCCGGTCGCGCCGCGTCGTACCGAAGAAGGCCGATGATGGCTCGATCCGTTTCGCGGTCGAGAACCGTCCGGCTTCGGCGGCGCTGCACGAGACCGATGCCTTCCAGAGCGATGTGAAGCGCATCCTCGTCTTCTCGGAAGCCGGCGGGACCGGACGCTCCTATCATGCTGATCTCGGCGCGGTGAACCAGCGGCGGCGTGTGCACTATCTGCTCGAAGCGGGCTGGAAGGCCGATGCCGCGATCCAGGGATTCGGGCGCACCAATCGCACCAACCAGAAGCAACCGCCGCTGTTCCGACCGGTCTCGACCGATGTGAAGGCGCAGAAACGCTTCATCTCGACCATCGCCCGGCGTCTGGATTCGCTGGGCGCGATCACGCGCGGCCAGCGCCAGACCGGCGGACAGAATATGTTCCGGCCCGAGGACAATCTGGAATCGTGGTATGCCCGCGATGCGCTGCGCCAGCTCTATGTGCTGCTCGCGCGCGGCAAGATCGAGGGCTGTTCGCTCGCCCGCTTCGAAGCGGCGACCGGCCTGTCATTGCTCGACAGCGATGGCGGGTTGAAGGACGAACTGCCCGGGATCAATGTCTTCCTCAACCGCATGCTGGCGTTGACCGTCGCCATGCAGAACCTGCTGTTCGAAGCCTTCGAAGGTCTGCTTACCGCGCGGATCGAACAGGCGCAGGCGTCCGGCAGCTATGAGGTCGGCCTTGAGACGCTGCAGGCGGAAAGCTTCCGCATCGTCGGTCGGGCACCGATCTACACCCATCCCGGCACCGGCGCGCAGACCGCGCTGTTGACGATCGAGCGCAAGGATCGGCTGACGCCCTTGTCGCTCGCCGATGCGCTGGCCCAGGCCGAGACAAGCGGCGCGAAGCTGCTGGTCAATGGAAAGACCGGCAAGGCCGCGATCCAGCGCCGGGCGCGCAGCGTGACCGATGATGACGGTGCGATCTTCCCACGCGTGCGTCTGGTCTGGCCGCTCACCGATAGCGTGATCCCGGCCGAGATGCTGGTCGCCAGCCAGTGGGAGGAAGCGGACAGGCCGACGTTCAGTGCGGCATGGTCCGCCGAACTGGACAGCCTGCCGAGCCACGAAACCTCGACCCTGCATATGGTGTCGGGCCTTTTGCTGCCGATCTGGAAGTTGCTCCCCGACGAATCGACCCGCGTCTATCGGCTCCAGAGCGACGATGGCGAGCGGATCATCGGTCGCCGCGTCTCTCCCGCTTGGGCGGCGCGCATCGCCAATGATGATGGCCCGGTCAGATTGTCGGGCGAGGACGCGATGGCCATGCTGATGTCGGGCGAATCCTCGCTGATGCTGGCGCAGAACCAGAAGCTCCAGCGCGTCCGCGCGATGAACGACTGGCGCATCGAACTCACCGGGTTCAACGATCTGGGTGTCGAGCGGTTGAAATCCATGGGCTTGATCTCCGAGATCGTCTCGTGGAAGCTGAAGCTCTACGTGCCGACAGGGGCTGTCGGCGTCGGCGTGCTGGAGGGTCTGCTCGATCGGTTTCCGATTGAGCGAGTCCAGGCGCGTCAGGCCGCCTGAGGAGCCCCATGATGCCCACCAAAATGCTGACAAGTCCTGCCAGCCAGATCGCCGATGCCCTTGCCGGCAATGCCGAGGCCGTATGTCGTCACTATCTTTCGAAGGGCCGCAAGGAAGGCCGTTACTGGCTGGTGGGCGATGTCCATAACACGCCGGGGCGCAGCCTCTATGTCCGCCTCTCCGCCTCGCCTGACGGGCGCGGGGCGGCGGGCAAATGGACGGACGCGCAGTCCGGCCATCACGGCGATCTGCTCGACATCATCGCCATGGCCCGCAATTGCCGGACCCTGCGCGAGACGCTCGCCGAAGCGCGCCATTTTCTGCGCCTGCCGATGCCGCCTCCGGTGGCGGATGCGCCTTTGCGACGGACCAAGGCGCCAACGGGGACGCCCGAGGCGGCGCGGCGGCTCCATGCCGGATCAAAGCCGATCGGCAGCAGCCTGGTCCGGACCTATCTCGCCTCCCGGCATATGACGAACCTTGTCGGCTGTGGGGCGCTGCGTTTTCACGGCCATTGCTGGTATCGGCCATCGGACGAGGATAGCCTCGATGTTCGGACCGCATGGCCCGCGATGATTGCCGCGGTCACCGATCTCGATGGCAGCGTCACCGGGGTGCATCGCACCTGGCTCGCGCTCAACGGATCAGCCAAGGCGCCGGTCGCCTATCCCCGGCGCGCCATGGGTGAGCTGCTCGGCAACGGGGTGCGGTTCGGGCGTGCCGGCGCTGTCATGATGGCGGGCGAAGGCATCGAGACCATGCTGTCGCTGCGGCAGGTCATCCCCATGATGCCGGCGATCGCGGGGCTCTCCGCTGCCCATCTCGCCGCCATCCTGTTCCCGGCAGGCTTGAAGCGCCTCTATGTCGCGCGCGACGACGATCCGGCCGGCGCGGGGGCGTTGAAGACATTAAACCAGCGGGCGATCCCGGCAGGGATTGAGGTCGTGCCGCTCGAGCCTAGGCTTGGCGATTTCAATGACGACCTGATGGCCTTCGGACGCGAGCGTCTGGCGGCAGGGCTTCGGGCTCAACTCCGGGTCGGGGATGCAGCACAGTTCCTGACAGTCGGTTGAAGGGCAGCGGATGACAGCGCGGGCTGGGTGGATCATCGCCACCGTCTTCAGCCTGTAGGGACGCCGCGTTCTCGGCCTTCGGGAGAGGGCGACTGCGGCAGTCGGCCCGGGACGACAATGGCTACGCGGACGCTATTTTCCGCCGGGACAGTCTGTTGGCGCATTGCCGGTGCAAAAAACCGGTTCCCACTTTTTTGCGCAATGCTTGGCGGTCCCTTTGCATCGCGAGGCAAAATAGCGCCGCTGCGCCATCCTCCGCTTCGCTGCGGCCTCGCCCCATGGGGCGCGGTGCAGTCCCGTTCCGCCCGCCGCTGGCCGTCGCCACGAAGGCCGCGAGAGGCGCGGCGCACAGGCACGGAAGACTTACGATGACGCATGATGACCAGCCCCAGGATCCGCAGCCCGGCTCCACCGCCTACCTCCTTCAGGAAATGCAGCTCTACGGCTATCGGTCCTATGATGATGAACCCGATCATCGCCCGCTGCCCGATGATCGCATCGCCGGCGGCGCGGTCGCCGAGATGTTCGACGCCCTGGTCTCCTGCCTGATCGACACGCGGATCGAACCCGACCTTGAGGATCTCGCCTGGGGCATCGTCAATGTCTTCCACCGCGCCGGTGAGCGGGTCGAACGCGAACTCGACGACAATGAGCAGGCGCAGAAGCGGATGCAGCGCGAACAGGATGGCAGCGAGGTCAAGTCGGTTGAACTGGAGCGCGCGATTGCCGAGGGCATCACGATGCTCGAACGTCGCGACACCATGGAATATTTCCGCGACGCCGCCGCCGACCAGTTCCGCATCCATCTGCGCAAGCCCTGGCTCCCCCGTTCCGGTCCGATGGTCAACCACAAGACGCTGACCTCGGCGGTGCTCGACAGCCGCAAGCATGTCGACAAGCGCGCATTTCAGAAGCAGCGGCTGCTCGATCCCGATGGCGTGCGCATCGCCTTTACCGGTGGCGCCGATTTCAACGATCACCAGCGCATCTATGCGGTGCTCGACAAGGTCCATCAGCAATTGCCGACCCTGATCCTCATGCATGGCGCGACCCCGACCGGCGCCGAGCGTATCGCCGCTTGCTGGGCACGCGACCGCAACGTGCCCCAAGACCCTTATCGTCCTGACTGGAACCGCCACAAGAAAGCCGCGCCGTTCAAGCGCAACGACGCCATGCTGGAGACCTGCCCCAAGGGCGTCATCATCTTCCCCGGCACCGGCATCCAGGACAATCTTGCCGACAAGGCCCGCAAGATGGGCATCCGCGTCTGGGATTTCCGGAAACGGGCAGGGTGATCCGGAATTTGAAACGAAACAAGAACGATAATCTTGCGCTCAGGGACGTCGATGCCCTATCTTATAGATCTGCCGCATGGGCTGGCGGATTCTAGCAGGGGATTTTCGATGACGGGCAAGGCTGCTCGCAACGCTGAGCTTGAAAGGCTTCATAGCGAAGGCGCCAGTTATGCGGCGCTCGGTCGCCAGTTCAACCTGTCGCCTGCGCGCGTCACACAGCTGATCGCAAGGGTGAGGCGCATGCGCAAAACCATGGCGCTGCGTCTGGATGCCCCTTTGCGTCACACGACATGAGCGTCCTGTTCACGCCATCTGATGGGCAACCACGCTGCCTGTGGTGTGCGGCGTCGACCGACTATATCGCCTATCATGACAGCGAATGGGGTTTTCCGGTCGACGACGATCGCCGCCTGTTTGAGAAATTGAGTTTGGAAGGCTTCCAGTCCGGCCTGTCCTGGCGGACTATTCTCACCAAGCGCGAGAATTTTCGTGCAGCCTTTGCGAGGTTCGAGATCGATCGCGTTGCGGCCTTTGGAGAGGCCGATGTCGAACGGCTGCTGCAGGACGCAGGCATCGTGCGGCACCGCGGCAAGATCGAGGCCGTGATCAACAATGCTGCCAGGGCGCAGGACCTCGTGCGCGAGGCCGGATCGCTTGCCGCCTATGTCTGGAGCTTCGAGCCGCAGGGCGGGGATATCCCGTATCTCGCCTCGACCTCGCCGGTCTCGGTCGCAATGTCAAAGGATCTGAAGAAGCGCGGCTGGGCGTTCGTCGGCCCCACCACGGTCCATGCCTTCATGCAGGCGATGGGGCTCATCAACGATCATGCCGAAGGCTGCGTCACCCGCGCGAAAGCGCAGCGCGCCCGTGAGGCGTTCCGGCGGCCGGCCTGAACGGATCTTCCCGAATATCGTCCGGCCCATGGCGATGGCGCGATGCAGCCGAGCCCGTTGCGGCACGAACAGCGGTGCTATCGCCGAAGGTTTGCGGGAAAGCGTTGCGCCGCGACTCGCCCACGCGCCGCGCCTGATGCGCGGAGGGCTGATGCGATGCCCTGAGTCGGCGGTGGGAAAGCTTGCAATTCTGGGGCTGAGGCGTGCGATAGGCATGCGCCACTACAACGGATCTTCAGACAGGTCGGCTATGGCCACAGCGGACTGCCTCCGGGCTGCTGGAGACCAACCCCTCTTTTGTCGCCTGATACGAGCCTCGGCCGCCTTGGGCCGTCAACCCCGCGAGGGGGTTCCCCTCCGCTGACGCTCCGGTGACGTCGGCACCCGGTCTCTCCTGTGGGCGCCATCGGGGATGGTCCCCGAGCAACCACAAGGAGTTTTCGTCATGGCCACGATCGCCAACCTCACCGTGAAGAACGATGGCAGCATGGAAGGCATGCTCGCCACCCTGACCGTCCAGGCCCCGATTGCCATCGTCCCCAACGCCCGCAAGGTGAAGGACAGCGAGCCCGACTACCGCATTTTCAGCCGCAAGACCGGCTATGAGCTGGGTGGCGGCTGGAACCGCTTCTCCCAGACCACCGGCGCCGAATATACCTCGGTGTCGCTGATGGCGCCGGAGTTCGACGCTCCGATCTACGGCAACATCGCCAACGCGCCGGGCGACGATCCGGCCAAGAAGGTCATCATCTGGAATCCGCCGGCCTGACCCCCACAGGCCTGCGGCGGCCCCGCCTCCAGGCGGGGCCGAAAGCCTGCAGCGACGCTGGACGGCGGTCAGTCTGAACCGCCGCCCGGTCCTGATTTTTTCTGCCGCGCGATGAATTTCTGAACGGCAGGATGCATGGACTCGTAGAGTGCGGGTTCGGAATCGCGGGTCCATTTATCGTTGAAGACCAGAGGCTCGTTCCGCTTCCAGGCATCGATGTCATAGCCTTCGGCGCGCAGGGCGGCCTCTGCGACGTCCGATAGCTCGAGTTCAGCGGGCTTCATGTGCGCGAACATGATGGTCGGCACCGCTTCTGCCGATTGCAGACGGTAGCCGCGGCTGTTCGCGCGCAAGACCGCCTTGGGCTTGTTATATCCCGCCGCAACCTCACGGCGGATCGTGTCATAGGTCATGACCGTGAGATCGCGTTCAGCGCCATAGCTGGCGAGACGCATTTTGCGTGCATCATGATGCTCGAATTCTGCCGAGCGACCGATCACCAGCACATAGCGGACCGATAGCCGGTGCTGCGCCATCGGCGCAGGCACCATCAGCGGCCGCAGCTTGTCACGCAGTCGATCCGGGTGCTGGCTGACATAGTCGCGCCACACGTCGATCTGTGCGACCGCATCGTTGAATTCGGTACTGAAAGCTTCGTTCTTGCTGGATTTCTTGAAGATGGGCTTGCTGCTGTCTTCCAGTTCCACCAGCACCAGTCGCCACTCGATGCTCGACTTGGTGAGATAGGCGTAGTCGGTTGACCTTTCGCCTATAGGAAACTTGGCGATCACGCTGTTCATGTGAACGCGATGGTTGAGGATGTCCGGCGTCGGCATGAACCGCGTGTTCGCCTCGAAGAACGCCTGGACGGCATTCTCATTTGCTTTGGGCGTCGCGATCAGGTCATCGAATTCAGCGAGCCTGGCTTCAAGCTCGCAAGATAATGATTTCGGCAAGCCCATCGTCTCCCTGAATTGATCATGCAATCATCCTGAATCTGTACGCGGATAGCGCAAGCGCTGACCATCAGATTCTGCGTGCCATCAGCGAGCAACCGGGCGGCGCGGCACGGAACCTGTCGAAGCAGAAGCCCAACCTCGCTCGTATGTCGGCGCTGATCCCTGTGGCCGAAGCCCGGCCTCCTTCAATCAACCCGTAAAGGGTCCGCTACGCAAGCGTGCGGCCGCTTGGGGCGAGCCCCGGCGCGGTGATTGCGGCCTGGCCCCGGCCTGCGGGGCACCTGTCGAGCGGAGGATGGTCTTCCGCTCCCACGACAGGAGTTCAGTCCATGCCGCTCAAGACCGCCCAGTCGCTCGCCTGGAACCTCGCCAAGACGCTGATGACGATCATGGTCATCGTGCGGACCGGCAACGGCTACGCGGTGATGCCCTGGGACGAGTTCGACGGCAATCCGGCCGAACTGGTGCACGAATATGATCCCTTTCCCTCCTGATCGGAAAGACGATCCCGCCTTTGCGAAGCGGCGCAATATCTGTTTCGCTTCGCTCTTTCCGGCGCTATATTGCTTTGGCAAGACAAGCGCTGTGGAGGTGGTGGCGGGCGCGTCCGACGATCATTCGTCATGCAAAGGACGCCTCTCATGACCATCTTTCTCGTTCTCGGCCTGTTTGCCGGTCTCTATATGCTCTGGTTGCTCTTCAGCCTCGCCGTCTATGCGCTGCCGCTCTACGCCGGCATCGGCCTTGCCTTCTGGATGCACGGAGCCGGCTTCGGTTATGCGCCATCGATCCTGGGCGGCTTTGTGGCCGGTTTCGCGACGCTGTTCGCCGGACAGTTGCTCTTCGTGCTGTCGGGCTCGCCGCTGCTGCGCCTCGCTCTCGTGCTTCTCTTCGTCCTGCCAGCGGGCATTGCCGGCTATCAGGCCGTCCATGGTGTTTTCGGCCTTGCGATCGATCCCGGTGCGACGCTTACCATCCTGAGCGGTCTGGGCGCCACCCTGATCGCGGGCACGACCTGGACCCGGCTGACCGGCTTCGAGCCTGCCGGGCAGGTTCAGCAGCCGATGGCGCCATCGCTTCCCGCCGCCGAATAAGCGCGGCGTGAGACAACGCGAAGTGGATCGCCGCCAGGTGCGATGGGACGGTCATCGGCTGGATGCCCGGCGGCAGGCCTGACGTCCCCCACATATCTGCGATAGCGCCGCGACAGGCAGCCCTGTCCATTGCGAAGGAAGGCTCACCCGATGCGCCGGGCTCGTTCTATACCCATGGCCGCCCAACCTCCTGATGCCGGAATCGCCAGCCTGTTCCCCGTTTTTGCCCGCCCGCACCAAAGCGGCCTCGGTTCGATGCGCGTCATGCCGACAGAATCGCGTACCGCTCGACGGGCTTGCCGCAACGGCCGCCTGCCCATTTTCTTCCCCCGGCGTGCCGCCGTTCCTCGCGAACCCAAGAAAACGGGCGGTCGGCCGTCCTCCGCTTTGCTGCGGGCCGAAGGCTGCGGCGCCCGTCGCCTGTCGGCTCCCCTTGCGCATCGAGGCCGCGATGGTCGCGGGCTCGAAGCAAAAGGAAGACAGGCAATGGCAAAGATCGGCAGCTTCAAGAAGGTTTCGGGCGAACTCAAGGGCGATATCGTCACGCTCGGGCTTCAGGCCAAGGCGGTTCGCTTCGTCGCGGACAGCGAGGCCAGTGGCAACGCGCCCAGCCACCGCATCTATGTGGGAGACGCCGAGATCGGCGCCGCCTGGGAAAAGCGGACCAGTGATGACCGCCCCTATCTCTCGGTCAAACTCGACGATCCCAGCTTCGTCGCCCCGATCTTCGCGCAGCTCTTTCAGGCCGAAGATGGCGGTTTTGATCTGGTCTGGAACCGGCCCACCCGCCGCGCGCGGGACTGAGCCTGGCAGGGCGTCACCCGGTGCGAACCGGATGACGCCCTTCCTTGTCATGCAGACGCGGATGGGAGCGGCGCAACGGTCAATCGTCGGGGCGGACGAGGTCCACATGGCTGACGCCCAGTGCCCGCGACAATTCGTACAGCGTGATCACGGTCGGATTGCGCCGCCCGCGTTCGAGGCTGCTCAGATATTGCTGACTGAATCCCGAGCGCGCCTCCACCTCTTCCTGCGTCAGGCCTTTCTCCCGACGCAGGCGGGCGAAGTTCCGACCGACCAATATGCGCATGTCCATGCGTCCATGGATCGGCAATTACATACTATAAGTTTATGAACTATAGTATGTAATGGTAGTCGGGAGCGAGGCGAATGTTTTTGTCGATGACGGGAGATAGCCGGACTGAGCTGCGCGATTTCAGACTGCCCGGTCCTTACCGGGCTCGCTTCCCGGCGGCCGTTCGACTCGGCATGGTCATGGCAGATGTTTGCCACGCTACCGTCGCCGGCTGCCCATCCGGAGGCATCGCGGACTTAACCCGTTCTAAACCCGCGCAAACCATCTGTCGGACAAAGAGTCGTCCAGCTGCTCGCACGGCGCTAAACAGGACCGATCCAAAATGGATGGTTTGTGAGGGCGACAAAGTGGCCTGCGCCTCGCCGTGTCCCATGCGGTGACCGGCGTCAGGCTTGAGGTGAGGAAAGGATGCTTGCGCATGACGATCGAACCCTTCGAGGATGTTCCACCTGGTGGTGACCTGCTCACCGCTTACGATCTGGCGCATCTTGCAGCCTATATTCATCTGCTCGATGCCGAGAAGGCGCCGGAAAACCCCTGGCAGCAGGCTGTCGCCAGTCTGTTCGGGATCGACGCGGCACGCGACCCTGGCCGGGCGCGACAGGTCTATGAGTCGCATCTCGCCCGTGCCCGCTGGATGACCGAAGTGGGCTACCGGCAACTCGCGCAACTGGAACTGAAACAGCAGCAGCGGCGCGACTCGCCCGGCAACGATTGACAAAGACCGTCCCGGTGCGCCGATGACGCCGCACGGCGCATTATTCGCCTGGCGCTGGCCGCGATAGCCTGTCTTCCCAAAAAGATAAGGGAGAGGACCATGTCGCCAGCCGACGTCTGGCGCGCGAGTGAACCCGCGCGTCTTCCCGACAATGCCGATATCGGCATCGCCGCCTTCGAGTTCCTGCGGCGTAATCCTGCTTACAACCATGATTTCGATCAAATCGCCCGTCGGAAAAACCCTGATCGAAAGGAGGAAGCTTTCACCGCCCAGCGGTGGGGGCTGCGATTTCCTGGTCGATCCTGACCGACCCGCTCCGCCGGAAAGGGTGATCTGGCGCGCTGACGTGAACCGCTTCACGGTGCTGATCGGTCCCGCGCCGACGCATTTTGAGGGAGCCCGCCTGATCGAACTGGCCAGCATGCCGGCCCTGTCGGTCATCGAGCAGGGCGACGATGGCACCCATGCCGTCCTGGGGCAGCGCGAGACGATCACCCATCTGCGCATCGAACCGGACGCACAGCGCTGGGGGAGCATAATGTTGCCACTTGAACCCCATCAACGCACCCGCGCTCGGGCCGCCCAATGGCTGCTCACGCGGCTCGGCGGAGAAACGCGTGAGCCGTCCCCCGAAGCCCTGTGGGATACGCTGACAAGACGATCGCATCTACACATCCTCCTGCGGCTCCTCGACGGGACGCGCGCAGGCATTCCATTGCGGGAACTCGCCGCACATCTCGTCGATCCCGACATCAGGGCCATGTCGGCGGCCGCCTGGGTCGATAGCGCCGAACGCAAGCGTCTGCGTCGCTGGCTTGCCGAAGCCATGCGACTTGTTGACGGACAATATCGCAACTTGCTGGGCGGCCCATAGGGACATTTTTTCTTTTTCTGCCTGTCCCTTCTTTGACGCCATCGTGCTCGCCAATCCTGCCCTCCTCATCGCCGGTCAGCGCTGCTGCTGCCGGCCCTTGTCAGGAGGACGCCCATGGAGCCGCAGCAACCCGCCGCTCGCCCACGCTATCTTGCCGAAGCCGATCCGGCCGCGATCGTGCGCCCGCGCTATCTGAAAACCCCCGACGCCGCGACGCACCTCGGCCTGTCGCCGCGCACGCTCGAAAAGCATCGCTGCTATGGCACCGGGCCGGTCTATCGTCGCCTCGGCGGCCGGATCGTCTATGCGATCGACGATCTCGATGCCTGGGCAGCGCGCGGCACCCGCAAATCGACCTCCGATCCGGGGACCGGCACTGTCCTGCCCGCGCAGCGCCGGTTCAAGCAGGTCTGAACGGCCATGTCGCTTCGTGTCCGTCCCGATCCCGGCGAACGCGCCCAGCTCGACCTGTTCCGGTCGAGTCCAGGCGAGATCGCGCCGCGTGATGCGCAGGATCTCATGTCCTGGCCGTTCTTCAGCCTGTCCAAATCCCGCCGCGCCACGCCGATCGACTTCCGCATGGGCGAGACGTGGATCTCGGTCGAAGCCGTGCCCGATCATGGCATGGCGACCATCTGGGACGCCGATATCCTGATCTGGGCGGCGAGCCAGCTGATCGAGGCGCGCGATGCCGGGCGGGCCACGTCGCGGCTCATGTCCGCGACACCGCATGCGATCCTGACCTTCATCGGCCGCGGCACGGGCCGCGACAATTATGATCGCCTGAAGGCCGCGCTCGACCGCCTGCAATCGACCACTGTCGCCACCTCGATCCGCCAGCAGCATCAACGCCGCCGCCATCGCTTCTCCTGGATCAACGAGTGGCAGGAGCGGCTCGATGGCCAGGGACGCCCGCTCGGGATCGAGTTGATTCTGCCCGACTGGTTCTACGCCGGCGTGCTTGATCGGGCGCTTGTCCTGACCATCGACCGCGCCTATTTTGCGCTGACCGGCGGCCTTGAGCGCTGGCTCTACCGCATCGTGCGCAAGCACGGCGGTCGGCAGGCTGCGGGCTGGAGTTTCGATTTCGAGCATCTCCATCTGAAGTCGGGCGTGCTCTCGCCGCGCAAGCGCTTCGCGTTCGAATTGCGCGCTATCGTGCAGCGCCAATCGCTTCCAGGCTACCGCCTCTCGATTGATCACGGCTTTGGCAAGGAGCGGCTCGCCTTCGCGCCGATCCCCCTCGATCCGCTCGACGTGGCGATGCGCCGCCTCAAGCTTCCAGCCTGTGGATAAGCGCCATGGGACTCGTCCTATCAGGAACCGCCGGACTCGTCCTATCGGGAACCCGAGAGTCGTCCTATCAGGAACCGCGATGCGCCGGAAACCCGCAGAAATCCGCGCGAAATCGGCTCCCCTCTAACCATCCTAATAGAGAAGAATATTTCATATTCTTCCTAACCGGCCGCGCGCCTGTGGAAAAACCGGCCCACAAGTGGTGGACAGGCGGTGCAGCACAGACGGCTTCCCGGTCTGATCCCATCGTCTGGACCGGCCATGTCGGCGACCGTTCGCAGGCTCAAGCTGTCGATGAGGCCTGCCGCATCGATAACCGGCGCACTCTTGGCGGCAAGATCGACGCCGAGGTGCTGCGCCGCGCGAGCGCGCATATCGCCGCCGTCCTGCGCTTCGGTGACGCGCCAGCCGCATCTCCTCTTCCATCCTCTCCTCTTGCCGGAGACTTGCCATGACCCAGTCGCCGCTCGGCGAACGCGTGCCTTCGAGCATCGCCGCTCCGCTTCGCCATGACCACACCGAGATCGAGCTGATCTGGATCGAGAAACGTCTCGAGTACTGGATCCGCTTCGGCCGGATCTCCGGTGAGCGCATCCTCACGCGCAAAACGCGCATCCTTTCCTTCCGGCCCGATGCCGTCATCGCCTTCGTGCGCTGGTCGGCCAATGACTATGGCACCGTCCATTCGCGCATCGACATCCTGCGCGCGGTCCGCAGCCGTGAGCCCTATACGACCGTGCCGTTCGTGCGGCCGGGTGGCGAACTGCTGCTCTCGATCCAGGGCTGGCCGAGAGTCCGCTCGGTGATCGAAGCGATCGACCAGGTGGAATCCGTGGGGCTCGATCCGTGCGATATTGCGCCCGACCATTGGCGCCATGTCCACAACCGGCTGAGTGCGGGCGAGCCGTTCCGCGCCTATACGGCGGAGCGCCACCAAGCCTGGCTCAAGCGCAAGGCGCTCGGGCAATGAGCCGGCTTCCGCTCTCGCATTATGTGCCGCATCTGACCGGCGTGGCGATCGGCATGGCGCTGAGCACGCTCATCCTGCCCATGCCCAAACTGCTGCTCTGGAATGCCAGCGCGAGCGCACCGACTGGGCTCTATGCGATCAATCCGCTGCGCAAACCGGCGGTCGGCGACATGGTCGCCGTCACGCCGCCACTGGCGCTCGGCCGGATCATGGCGCAGCGCCATTATCTGCCCATCGGCGTGCCGCTCCTCAAACATGTCGCCGCGCGTCCCGGTGCGCTGATCTGCCGCCGCGATACGGCGGTGACGATCGACGGGCGCCGCGTCGCGATGGCCAGGCCCGCCGACAGCCATGGCAGACCCTTGCCAGTCTGGCGCGGTTGCCGCGTGCTGCGCGATGGCGAGCTGTTCCTGCTCAACCCGGCTCCCGACAGTTTCGACGGACGCTATTTCGGAGCCGTTCCGGCCACGGGGCTGCTTGGGCGCGCGACGCCGATCCTCACCCGCGACACGCCGCACACGCCGCTGCGCTGGCGTGGCGGCCGCGCATGTTCTGCGCATTCCATCACCCCTGAAGGAGACGTTCCATGCAGATAGGTTGCTTTGAACAGTCTGGCGACGGTTTCGTCGGTCGTTTGCCGACGCTCACGCTCGACGTACCGCTACGGCTCGTGCCGACCGGCTTTACCGGGCATGGCCGAGCGCCAGATTGGCGTGTCCATCTCGCTGACGACGGCGCGCCTGAAGGCATTGGACTGGAAGTAGGATCGGGCTGGAATCATGATGGCAAGGCAGGTGGTTTCATCACCGTCCAGCTCGATTGTCCGTCCTTTCCGCGCCCGGTTCGCGCCAATCTTCTGCGCTCCCACCGCGATGACGAAGCGCATGTCCTGCTCTGGTCGCCGCGTCTGCGGCGACCCAATGCGGAGCAGGCATGATGCGTATCCGTTTCGCGCCGCGTCCTCACCGCCGAGCCTTTCGCCGTGCTGTCGCTTCGGCGTTTGCCGGTAGCGCCGCCTTCCTCGTCCCGGCCCTCTTGCTGCTGTCCCCGGACGCCGCCGTCGCGCAGGTCACGACCGTCGCCGGGCATCCCTATTCCGGCCACGTCACCGAGGCGGCGCAACGCTTCGGCATCCCGGAAGCATGGATCTGGGCCGTGATGCGCGTTGAGAGCAATGGCGATCCGGGGGCAATCTCACGCGTCGGCGCCATGGGTTTGATGCAACTCATGCCGGCGACCTGGGCGATGATGACCATGCGCTATGGTCTGGGCGATAATGCATGGGATGCGCGCGCCAATATTCTTGGCGGTGCTGCCTATCTGCGCGAAATGGTCGACCGCTATGGCGATCTCTCCGCCGCGCTCGCCGCCTACAATGCCGGGCCGGGCCGCGTCGATGACTGGCGCACGCGCGGTCGCGCTTTGCCCGCCGAGACCATTGCCTATGTCGCAAAGATCGCGCCGATGGTCGGCACGTCCGCCGTCGCTGCGCCCGCCGGTCTGTCTGCCGGATCGCGCGCGCCGATCGCACCGGTCGCGCCGTCCTGGCGCAGCGCGACGTTGTTCGTGCTGCGCGGCAACGGCGAACCGGACCGCGACGAAGCGGCATCGGGCGCTACGTCGCCCGCGCCGACCGAGCGGCTGGTCGCCGTCCCCTCTGCGCCGCCTGCCATGCGGTCTTCGCGCGCCGCCATCCCCGCTGCGCATGGGCTGTTCGCGCCTGTGTCCGGGAGCAGCGAGCAATGAGCCGCGCTGGCGTTCGTCGGCGTCTTTCAGCGCAGGATGGAAAGCGCTGGAAAGGAAGGCAAGTCACAGGAATCGAAAGAAAAAAGGGATGGCGAGATAAAAGACATGCCACCTGCGCGGTATCATATGCTTGTGGTTGTACGGTTTTTTCGGGTGGCATCGGAAGCGGTCGGGTGGCGCATTTCTTCGATTGTGCCGGGATTTCAATGCGTCAGCGGGTGGCAACGGCTTTTGCGAGCCTGTCATGATCACCGGCGACGATGATTTCGAGGTGCGGCCGGGAAGGAGCGGCGATGCGGGGCGCGGCTCGGGGCGCAAGGCACAGAGCCTTGCCGCCCAGGTGAAGCGCGCCGCCGCGAAGGCGGGCTATAGCCGCAAGGGACCGTCGCGGGGGCGTGGGACCGGGCGTCATGGCCGCGGCCGCATCGCCCGGCTCAATGCCCGTTCTCCCGCCAATGCCCGGCGCGTCGTCATCAAGGCCCGCGTTGTACGGCACAGTGGCAGCCGCTATCGCGCAGCGCCGCTCGCCCGGCACATCGCCTATCTGAAACGCGACGGCGTCACCCGCGACGGGCGCGACGCCAGCCTGTTCGATGCGCGCGGCGATGCTGCCGACGGCAAGGCCTTTGCCGACGTCTGCGAGCAGGACCGGCATCATTTCCGCTTCATTGTCAGCCCCGAGGATGCGGCCGATCTGGCTGATCTGCGCGCGTTTACCCGCGAGCTGGTGGACGACATGGCGCGCGATCTCGGCACAAGGCTCGACTGGGTCGCGGTCGATCACTGGAACACCGATAATCCGCATATCCATGTGCTGGTGCGCGGCGTCGACGACACCGGCGCCGATCTCGTCATTGATCGCGACTATATCCGCGAAGGCCTGCGAGACCGGGCACAGGCGCGCGTCACGCTCGAACTGGGGCCACGCAGCGAACAGGAGATCCGGACCGCACTCGAAAAAGAAGTCGAGGCCGATCGCTGGACCAGCCTCGATCGCCGGCTGGAACGCATGGCCCAGGAGATGGCCGGCACCGTCGATCTGCGGCCGCAGGCCGGCGATGATCTGGAGATGCGCCGGCTGCTGATCGGGCGGGCGCAGAAACTCGAACGGCTTGGCCTTGCCGATGCTCAGGGACCGGCGGTCTGGACGATCCGCACCGATGCGGAGCAGACATTGCGCGATCTTTCGATCCGCACCGACATCATCAAGACCATGCACCGCGCCATGCAGGGGCAGGCCCGCGCGCTCGATCCCGCCAACCTCGCCTTGCACGGCTCGACGCCCGCCGATCCGATCATCGGCCGCCTGGTCGAGCGCGGGCTTCATGACGAGCTGGCAGGCACCGCCTATGCCGTCATCGACGGTGCCGATGGGCGCACCCACCATCTTCGGTTTGACGATATCGACATGACCGGCGACGCCAAAGCGGGTGCCATCGTCGAGACGCGCCTCTGGCAGGACGCCAAGGGCAACAAACGGTTGTCGCTTGCCACGCGTTCCGATCTCACGCTCGCCGAGCAGATCCAGGCGCCCGGCGCGACCTGGCTCGACCGGCAGCTCATCGCGCGCGAGTCCGTAGCGACCGGCAACGGGTTCGGGCAGGACATCCGCGACGCGATGGACGCCCGTGCCCACCATCTTGAAGCCCAGGGACTCGCCCAGCGGCGCGGGACCGGTTTCCTGTTCGCCCGCGACTTGATCGCGACGCTCCGGGAGAAGGAGATCGATCAGCAGATCGACGCCATTGCCCGGCGCACGGGTCTTGCCCACCAGCCTTCAGCGGCGGGCGATTATGTGAGTGGCATCTATCGCGAGCGGGTCACGCTCGCCTCGGGGCGCTTCGCGATGATCGATGACGGCATGGGCTTCCAGCTCGTGCCCTGGCGGCCGGCGCTCGATCAGCATCTGGGCCAGCACATCACCGGCACCATGCAACCCGGCGGCGGGGTGGACTGGTCGCTCGGGCGGGGCCGGGGGATCGGGCTATGATCGGGTCTTTAACCGGCGATCGCCCGGATCGTCTCGATCGGCAGGATGAGGGTCAGTTCGCCCAGTGGCGAGCGGCTGAAGCCATAGCGTTCGTAAAAGGCTGCCGCCGTCTCATCGATCGCATGGACGATGACGGCGCGCGCGCCAGCGATGCCCGATGCGGCGAGACACCGTCGCAGGGCGTCGGCCATAAGATCGGCGCCAAGACCCATTCCCTGCCACTGCCCGTCGACCGCAAGACGCGCGATGAGCAGCAACGGCACCTTGTCGGGCTGGCCTTTGCGCAGCTTCGCATTCGGCAGAACCGCCCGATGCTCCTGGGCTGTGGTGATCGTGTAGTAGCCGACCACGCGCTGCGGCTCATCGCCCGCGCAGATCACATAGGTGCGCGCCGACAGCCCCTCGCTCGATCAGTGCCCGCTCACGCCGCCACTGATCGAGCGCCTCATGGGTCTGGCACGAAAAGTCGCAGACGATATGATCGGCGCGCAGCGGCACCGGCGCAGTGACGGATGCGTCCGACATGCAGCCCCCGCGCTACCGCTTCAACGATCCCAGGCGGGCTTGCGCGCCATCAACTCGACGAGCTTCGGCGAAGGCGAAGGCTCTGCATCGAGCAGAGCCAGAAAGGCTTCATGGGCGTCATCGTCGAGGAAGAAGCTGCGCTGGTCCAACAAGGCATTCTCCGCCTCGCGGCGCGCGCTCTCCAGCATGAACTCAGACAGCTTCTGGCCGCGCATCGCCGCGGCGCGATTGAGCAACGCCTTGGTCCCGGCCATCGCCCGGATCTGGATCACATCATCCTTGCGGGCCGAACGCCCGCTCTCGTGCCGCTCTGCCCGCGCCATCGCCTCTATCCTTCAACGCCAAATGTCGGAATTGTCATGACAATGGCCATACATTATTGAATGACCAACGTCCAGCGTTGCGTAATCTCAGCATAGTCACTAAACGGTTTTTGATAATGGCTCGCAACTAGGTCTCATTTCCTTGCGCGGGCGTCGCGTGTCGAGGAATGTGGCGTTGAAGTCGGAGCCGCTCGCTCTCAGCCTCTACAAGTCGCACCGGAAGTCGCTCGTGTCCTATGCGGGGCGGCTCTCCGGCGATCCGGTTGTGGCCGAGGACATCGTGCAGGACGCTTGGCTGCTGCTCGACCGGCAACCGGCGGGCAAGAGCATCCGCGAGCCGCTGGGCTACCTCAAGCGGATCATTCGCAATCTGGTGTTCGCGCAGACGCGCCGCAACCGCCACGAAGGTCTGGTTATCGGTGGCAATCTGGCGGATGCCGTCGCGCGGTTGCCCGACGATGCGCCATCGGCGGAAGCGGTGCTGATCGCCCGCGATGATCTGCGGCTGGTGATGGAGGTGGTGGACGCGTTGCCGGAAAGGCAGATCGCCGCGTTCAAGATGTATCATTTCGAGGGGATGAAGTTGCGGGAAGTCGCAACGCGGCTGGGCATCTCGACCTCACTGGCGCATGTGCTGGTGACGGAAGCGATGCAGCTTTGCGATGAACGGCGCACACGAGGCATGGAATGAGGGAGGCGGGTAAAATTCTTTTGGAAAACCGCCGTGCAAAAGCATCTAGGCAGTATGAGCCGCCAGCGCCCGCTTCCCATGCGCTTTCTCCCGACGCTGGTGTGGGATGCTCTGGCCATGGCGGGTGACGGGGCCGCAGCGCGCCGGGGCGCCTCTCACTGGTATATCCGTCTCCGCGAGGAGGAGCACGATGAGGCGCTGAAATCCGAATTTGCGGACTGGCTACGCGCCGATCCTCTCCACAGCGAAGCGTGGACGGATATGTGCAAAACAATGGAGGTGGTCGGGCGCGCGCCTGCGGGATGGCGTTCCTATTCCTTTCCCGGTAGCGGGCAGCGGCACCATGCGGCCCTTCGCGCGCCCGAACGGCGCAAGCGGCGCATCCGCGTCGCCGTCGGAGCTGTAGCCGCCGCGTGTGCGCTCGTTCTGGCGCTGCCCGCCATCAGCCTGCACCTGCGGGCCGATTATATCACCGGCGCGGGGCATATCGCGTCGGTACGCCTTGCCGATGGCAGCATAGTTCAGGTCGGGCCGGACAGCGCCATCGCGGTCGATTACAGCGATCATGGGCGAACCGTGCGACTGATGTCCGGGCAGGCCCTGTTCGACGTGAAGCATGATCCCTCCCGCCCGTTCCGGGTTCAGGCGGGACAGGTGACGACGACCGTGCTGGGCACGAAGTTTGACGTGCGGATGCTGGGTGACGCAACCAGCGTTGCCGTGGCGCGCGGCCATGTGCGGGTTGACGATCGCGGGGCGACGCCCGCCGCGATGTATGATCTTCTGCCCGGCGACTGGGTCCGCATCGACGGCGCCCATCGCGGCGAAACCGGCAAGGTCGCGCCGCAACTGGTCGGCGGCTGGGGACAGGGCGAGGCGCTGGCCGAGAACCGCACGATCGCCAGCGTCGTCGATGAAATCCGCCCGTGGTTCGGCGGTCGCATAATCCTCAACGATGCCCGGCTCGCCGGCCGGCGCGTGACCGGCATCTACAATGTCAAAGACCCCGAGAAGGCCCTGGAGATGATCGTGCAGCCTTATGGCGGGCATATCTCGCGCATTACGCCCTGGGTTCTGATCGTCAGCGGAAACTGAGGCTCCTGTCCGCGAAGCACAGCGGACCCGGCCGCCCGCGCGCAAATAATTTTCAACTTTTTTTGGAAAAGCGCCCGCCCCGAGCATCCTGCCTGCGAGAGCGCGTTGCAAATGCTTCGCAACTGCGCCGGTAACATGAGGTGGAGATTGCAATGTTCGGGGATTTGTCGAGTGCTGCGCGGCGCGGGCGTCGCTTTGGGGTAGCGGGCGCGGTTTTGATGGCGACGTCGGCGATAGTCGGCCTGGTCGCCACGTCGGCAGCGGCGCAGACGGCCAGCGCACGGCGCGGCTTCGACATCCCGTCGCAGCCGCTTGCCCAGGCCCTGATGATCTTCGGGCGTCAGGCCGGGTTGCAGGTGACGGCGGAAGGTGCTGTTACGGCGGACAAGACCAGCACGGCGGTCAAGGGTGAGCTTGCTCCCGCAGAGGCGCTCAGCCAGTTGCTCACGGGGACGGGGTTGACGTTCCGGTTCGTGGGTAGCGGCGTTCAGATCGAGACGGCGCCGCAATCGTCGGGAAACGCTATCCAGCTCGGCCCGGTGCAGGTCGAGGGCGCGGCCAGCACCCGAAGCGGTGACGCCTTGCTGGCGAGCGAAGGAACCGGATCCTATGCCGCGCAAGCCGTCACCATCGGCCGGCAAGCCCAGTCGCTCAAGGAAATCCCCAATTCGGTCAGCGTCGTCACGCGGCAGCAGATCGAAGACCGGAACATCAACACCGTTGCCGATGGGTTGAAGCAGGTCGCCGGCGTTCAGGTGGTGCAATACAGCCTCGGCAATTTCGGCTTCACCTCGCGCGGTATGAACATCACGACCCTGCAGGTCGATGGCTTGCAGACGGCCGACACGCAGGGGGCATGGACGACCGACAGCTTCGACATCGCCGTCTATGACCGGATCGAACTGGTCCGTGGTCCCGCCGCGCTGTTCCAGGGCAGCAGCGAGCCGGGCGGCGCGGTCAATCTGGTGCGCAAGCGCGCGCTCGCCGATACGCATGTCAACATCATGGCGCAGGCTGGTTCATGGGATCGCTATCGCGGCGAACTGGATGTGACAGGCCGTCTCGACGCCAGTGGCAACCTGCGTGGCCGCCTCGTCGCGGCGTATGACGATCGCGGGAGCTACATGGACCATGTCTTCTCGCGCAAGCTCGTCCTCTACGGCACGCTAGAATATGACCTTACGCCGGACACGACCGTTTCGCTCGGCGCGATCCATCAGGGTGGCCCTTCGCGGCCAATCTTCGGCCTACCCACTTATGACGACGGGGGCCTCTATATGGGGCGGCGCAGCGTCTATATGGGCTCGCTCTGGGATCACAAACGCGACGATGCCGAGCGCTATTTCGTCGATGTCGAGCATCATCTGGACAATGGCGGGATGATCCGGTTGCGCGGTGATCGAACGGACCGCGCATACAATTTCAAGTCCGGCGCCTTCACCGACAGCTATATCGACCGTGCGACGGGCGACGTCGATATTCAGCAGATTGCCGGAAACGGGCATTCCCGTGACGAGGCCGTCGATCTCAGCCTGACCTTGCCGACTCTGTTCACTAGCGCCGACAGCCTTGTGGTCGGCATCAATCACAGCCGTAACACCAGCTACACGCGCTGGATCTATGGACCGGTCATCACCCGCAATATCTTCGATCCCGATCCGACCACCTCCGAGCCTGCGTTCGAGGATGACGGGCCGACCACCTCCAGAACCATTCAGACGGGCCTCTATGCCAATGCGCGCTTCAAGCTGGTCGATCGGCTGACGCTGACCGCTGGCGGCCGCCTGAGCTGGTACAAGGGGTCCGCCAACTGGCAGAGCGTCGACAGTAAGGCGTCGGCAAAGCTCGTGCCCTATGCCGCGCTGAGCTATGACGTCACGCCCGAGCTGTCAGCCTATGCCAGCTATTCCGCGACCTTCGTGCCGCAGACCAGTGTCGATCGGGACGGCAATTTGCTGAAGCCCCGCACCGGCACTCTCTATGAACTGGGTCTGAAGGGGCAGTTCCTGGACGGCGCGCTGACCGGCCATGCGGCGCTCTATCAGATCATCGACCGCAACCGGGCGATGACCGATCCGGACTATCCCGATGCGTCGGTGGCGCTGGGCAAGGTGCGCAGCCGGGGCTTCGAGGCGGAGGTCGTGGGAGAACCCGCGACCGGATGGAACGTGACGCTGGGTTACGCCTATACGCGGACACGGTATCTGACCGCCGACGAAGGACTGCCCGGCCTGGTTTTCGCGCCTGGAACCCCCGAGCATGATCTCAAGCTCTGGGCCGTGCGGGATTTCAGCAAGGAAACCGGCCGCGGCCTGATCCTAGGCGGCGGCGTCAATGTGAGCAGCGGGATCTATGCCGAGTCCGGCGATCTCGAATGGAAGCAGAAAGCCTATGCTCTGCTTTCCGCGCAGATCGGCTACCAGTTCAATGAGCGTTTAAGCCTGCGGCTGACAGGCGAAAACCTCACCGACAAGAAATATTACACCCGCATCGAGGGCTGGTCTCGGCAGAGCTATTTCGGTGATCCGCGCAATGTGATGCTGACGGCCAGAATGGGATTCTAGGCGCCAGCCATGCGTGCGCTGCTGGTCATCCTTCACCGATATGTCGGTCTGGCGATCGCGGGATTTCTCGTCGTCGCCGGACTGACGGGCAGCACATTGGCATTCCAGTCCGAGCTGGACGCCTGGCTCAATCCCAGCCTGTTCCATGTCGAATGGACGGCGCGGCCATTGCCGCCCTCGCAACTCGCCAAGGCGATCGAACACGCCGATCCTGCTGTTGAGATCTTCACGCTCGTCTTTCCCTCAGAGCCCGGCGAGAGCGCCCAGGCGTTTGTCGGCTCCAGGGGCGGCGATACCTCCCTGGATTATGATCAACTGTTCGTGGATCCGGGCACCGGCGCCATCCTTGGCAGGCGTATGAATGGTGCCTTCGGTCTCGACCGGCTTCACCTCATTCCCTTCCTTTACAGGCTGCATTATTCGCTGACTATGCCGGGCAACTGGGGCGTGTGGCTGATGGGCGTCGTCGCGCTGGCATGGATGCTCGATTGCTTTGTGGGTTTCGCTCTCACGCTGCCGCGCGGCCGTCCCTTCTGGAAGAAGTGGAAGCTCGCCTGGACGATCAAACGCGGTGCCGGACCCTACCGCCTCAATCTCGACCTGCACCGCGCCTGCAGTTTGTGGCTATGGGCAATATTGTTCCTGCTTGCGCTTTCAGGCGTCGCTCTGAACCTCAACAGCGAATTGTTCCGCCCGGTCCTGTCAGCCCTGCTGCCGACCAGCCCACGCATATGGGATCAGCCCGCACCAACGACTGTGCCGCCCATGACGCTCGATTGGAATGACGCGCTCGCAAAAGCGAAGGGCGAGGCTGCTCGCCGCCACTGGGATCATCCGGTCGCCATGATCTATGTCGGTCGTGCGCAAGGTTTTTATGGGATACGCTTTGGCCGCCCCCATCAGGCAGGTTTCGGCGCCTCGATTATCTTCATCTCTGCTGAGGATGGCCACATCCTGTCGGTCGAAGAAGCGGGTGCCGGCAAAGCCGGCGATGTGATCGCAGGGCTGATGCTTCCGGTCCATTCTGGTCAGGTCGCGGGTCTGCCCGGTCGCATCCTCATCTGCGTCACCGGGCTGGTCGTGGCGATGTTGTCCTTCACCGGCGTCTATATCTGGTGGAGGAAGCGAGCGCCTCGTACCAGCAGGCAACGGGCGAACCGACGGCTGGCTCCCATCGCCCAAAGTGGAGATCTAGATGCTGCTCAATGATGCACATTGCGACAGTGGCGATCAACCGCAGACTGTCCCCATGCAACCGAGGTCCGATGCACAGACAACCTATCATCTGATCGAACGACATGGCTATTCGTCTTCACGCAGCAACAGGCTGGTTGGACTTGCCGGCACCATACTGGTCTATCTGGTTGTGGCGGGCTTGTTCCTGTTCACCATTTCAACGACTTTAGTGAAGGTGGCCCCGACTTCGACTCTGACGGTCATGGATATAAAGCCGTCCGCTTCGCCGCAGGATACGCCTCCCAAAACCGAGGATGCACCTAAGCCTCTCGAAAAGAAGGAAACCCCGCAGCAGCCTGTGCGGGTCGAGCCGGTCACAATTCCCATCTCGCCGATGGCGACGCCGATGCCCCTACCTACCGTGCAGCCTGCCGATCCGGCCCCGAAAGAACCGGAAACGGCCGCCCCCAGGACTGCGCCGGCGCCGCCCGCGCCGCGCGTATCGAGCAATGGCCCGGAAACATGGGAAGGGCGGGTGTTGGTGCAGCTCAACAGGTATCGTCGCTATCCGAGGCTGGCCGAAGTAAGACGCCAGCAGGGTGTGCCCTATATCCGCTTCGTCATGGACAGGCAGGGTATGGTGCTGTCCGTAGCGCTGGAGCGATCGTCTGGCTTTTCTGACCTCGACCGGGAGGCCTTGGCCTTGCCCACGCGCGCCCAACCGCTACCCAAGCCCCCAGACGATAAACCCGGCGACTCGCTGGAACTGGTCGTGCCGGTGCAGTTCTTCCTGCGTTGACGTTCCGACCAGCCTTCTTCGTTGCTCGTCTTGATACAAATTTTTGCAGATTATGCCGGGGCGATGCCAATTTGGCACGACAATCGGCTTACAGGACAAGTTGCGTTTCCTACATTACGTTGATCCCTGCCTTACTACGCCAGGCTACGGCGGCAGCATTCCATGCTTGAATACTCTGCCAATTACGGCACCGATCCTCTTTTTTCCGAGGATCGACCATGCCCGCAACCAAAATCCTCTGGAGCCAGATCTTCGCCGTTTTCGGCATGACGCTGGCCGGCATATGGGCCGCGACCCAATGGACGGCGGGGGCGCTCGCCTATCAGTCCGAACTGGGCCAACCCTGGTTCTGGCTTGGGCCGTGGCCGATCTATCCACCACCCGCCTTTTTCTGGTGGTGGTTCGCCTATGATGCTTATGCGCCGACGATCTTCGAGACCGGCGCCTTCATCGCGGTCTCTGGCGCCATGGCCGCCGTCGTGGTTGCCGTCGCCATGTCGGTCTGGCGGGCACGCGAGGAGAAGAAATCCGAGACCTATGGTTCGGCGCGCTGGGCGAGCGAGAAGGAAATCCGAAAAGCGGGCCTCTATGCCGATGACGGTGTGGTGATCGGCTGGCACGAGAAACGCTATCTGCGCCACGACGGGCCCGAGCATGTGCTGTGCTTCGCACCGACCCGCTCGGGCAAGGGTGTCGGCCTGGTCATCCCCTCGCTGCTGACCTGGCCGGGAAGCTGCATCGTCCATGACATCAAGGGCGAGAACTGGACGCTGACGGCCGGCTTTCGCGCAAAGCATGGCCGCGTGCTGTTGTTCGATCCCACCAATCCCTTGTCCAACGGCTACAATCCGCTGCTCGAGGTGCGCAAGGGCGAATGGGAAGTGCGCGATGTCCAGAATGTCGCCGACGTACTGATCGACCCCGAAGGGAGCCTCGAAAAGCGCAACCATTGGGAAAAGACCAGCCATGCGCTGCTGGTCGGCGCCATTCTCCATGTCCTCTATGCTGAAGCTGACAAGACGCTTGCAGGCGTTGCGGCTTTCCTTTCCGATCCCCGGCGCCCGGTCGAGGAAACCTTGCGCCGGATGAAGGCGACCCGGCATCTGGGCGAGGCCGGGGTCCATCCCGTGGTGGCTGCCGCCGCGCAGGAACTGCTCAACAAGTCCGACAATGAGCGCTCGGGCGTCCTGTCCACCGCCATGTCGTTCCTGGGCCTCTATCGCGATCCGGTCGTGGCGAAAGTCACGGGCACGTCCGACTGGCGCATCGCCGATCTCGTTTCGTCCTCGGTGCCGGTCTCGCTCTATTTGGTGATCCCGCCCAGCGACATCAGCCGAACCAAGCCGCTGGTACGGCTGATGCTCAACCAGATCGGTCGCCGGCTGACCGAGGAACTGACGGTGACGGGAAAGCGCCAGCGTCTCCTCTTCATGCTCGACGAGTTTCCGGCGCTGGGGCGGCTCGACTTCTTCGAGAGCGCGCTCGCCTTTGTCGCAGGGTACGGCATCAAGGCTTTCCTTATCGCCCAGTCGCTGAACCAGATCGAGAAGGCCTATGGCCAGAACAACGCGATCCTCGACAATTGCCATGTCCGCGTCGCCTTTGCCGCCAATGACGAGCGCACCGCAAAGCGTGTGTCCGATGCGCTCGGCACCGCGACCGAACAGCGCTCGATGAAGAACTATGCCGGGCATCGGCTCGCACCCTGGCTCGGGCATGTGATGGTGTCACGGTCGGAGACGGCGCGACCATTGCTGACCCCCGGCGAAATCCAGCAGTTTTCCGAGGACGAGGAGATCGTCTTCGTCGCCAGCACGCCGCCGATCCGCGCCGCCAAGGCGCGCTATTATCTCGACCCGCGCTTCCGCGCCCGATTGCTGTCCCCGCCGGTTTCGAGGCCGCTCGCGCCGGACCAGCGCCCGCGTGATGACTGGACGGTGCTCGATCCGGTGGAGGCGCCGCCGATGCCCGAAGCAAAACCGGTGAGTGGTGAAGAAGGGGCCGGTAAAAAGATGTCAGCCATGGAGCAGGATGACGGTGCTCCCCAGACTGACGAAACGAAGGCGGCAGCCAGTGACGAGGCCAATGCGGGCATCCGTCAGGAGCCTGAACTGGGCGAGCATGAGAATATCGCACCCGATCCCAGGCCGGTGGCCAACGAGTTCGACTTCGACCGCAACGATGCACAGGACGACGCCGCGCAGGCGCGACAACAGGCAGATCGCCTGATGCGACGCAATGCCCGTAATGCATCGCTCGATCCCGATGATGGACTGCTGCTGTGAGTGGCGGTCAGGTCAAGCGCAGCGTTCGTCTGCCGGCCGATCTCGCCCGCGCACTCGCCGATCACGCGCGCGCGCGGCGTGCATCACAGACCGCGATCATCGAAGCCGCCCTGATGTCATTTCTCTCGCCGGACGCCGCCGACCGGCTCGAAGCCTCGCTCAGCCGGCGCCTCGATAGGCTGACGCGCGACGTCGAGCGGCTCGAATGGCATGTCGAGCTTTCCAACGAGACGCTCGCCCTGTTCATCCGCTCCTGGCTCAACGCCACACCGCCCCTGCCGGACGGCGCAGTCAAGGCCGCTCATGCCCAGGGCAAGGAGCGTTGGACGCGTTTCATCGATACGCTCAACCGGCGTATGGAACTGGGTCCACGCTTTGGCCAGGAACTTGTCGAAACCCACAGAGGCGATGCGCCCTCCAGCGCATGAAGCGCGTCAACATCTTGTGGTCAGGCGATTTCCAGCTTCGACGGTCCGATTTCCCGCCCGGTCCATCCCGCTTTACATGCATCGTTCACCTGCCCGCCAGCCCGTCCATGCCTGTCAGTCGACGAGCCGCAAGGTTCGTTGATCGGCAAGAGTGGCGTAAGACACCGATTGATCGTGCCTGGGTTCAACCGGTTGGCTCAAGTCTGGGAGGCAACCAGGGCGCATCAACGAGAGGAGCGTCACGCATGGAGGAATAAGATGCTGAAATATCGTGATAATCAGAGTTACACTGTATCCAAAACTGTATCAAAGGGCAATAGAGCATTCGCGCCATGCGTGTTTGAGAGATCCTTTTTGCTCCGTTAACTAGCTTGCCGACAGATACCGGGGAGGATTTAATCTTCGCGGGATCGAAAGAAACCGGTGTGTTTTCAGGCTTCGTTGACGCGGCACGAGTATATTGGTCAAACTCATGATAGTCGAATGAGCTGTTAACGGCCGCAGTTTCGTTGGTTTCACAGCTACGCGCATTTGAATGATCGTCACAGGAAGTTTCCGCCCACATTGACCTGCTTTGGTCGTGTCCCACGGGGTGGTGTAGGAAGGTTTCCCTGAGAGGGTGGCCACCGTCGATCTTCTGGTAGGGTTCGGATGCGAACTCGAACCTGGAGAAGAAGACGATGACCGACGACAGAATGGCCCTTGTTGAGCTGATTGAGCAAGGGGCTGATAGTGATTTGGTGCGTGAGATGCTGGCTTTCGCCGCAGAGCGCATGATGGATCTGGAGATCGAGGCGAAGACGGGCGTGCCTTGCGGATCACGCAGCCCGGAGCGGCTGAACCACCGCAACGGCTACCGCGAGCGCAGTTGGGATACGCGCGCCGGGCGCATCGAACTAGCAATCCCGAAGCTGCGCAAGGGCAGCTACTTCCCGAGCTTCCTGGAGCCGCGCCGCACCGCCGAGAAGGCTTTGGCGGCAGTGATCCAGGAAGCCTATGTCCACGGCGTCTCGACGCGTTCGGTCGACGATCTGGTAAAGGCGATGGGCGCCAGCGGTGTTTCGAAGAGTCAGGTCAGCCGTTTGGTTGCCGAGATCGACGAGCGGGTGAATGCCTTCCTCACGCGACCGATTGAAGGCGAGTGGCCCTATCTATGGATCGACGCCACCTACCTCAAAGTGCGCGAGGGCGGACGGATTGTCTCGACGGCGGCGATAATCGCGGTGGGCGTCAACACCGATGGCCGACGGGAGGTGCTGGGCGTGGCCACCGGCCCGTCGGAAGCCGAACCTTTCTGGAAAGCCTTCCTGCGCTCTCTGGCCGACCGAGGCTTGCGCGGTGTGAAGCTGGTCATCGCCGACGATCACAAAGGGCTGCGCGCCGCCGCCAGCAAGGTATTTTCCGCGAGCCAGCAGCGCTGCCGAGTGCACTGGATGCGCAATGCGTTCGCCCATGCCGCGCCGAAACAACGACCCGCTGTCATTGCCATGATCAAGACCATCTTCGCGCAGGAAACGGCCGAGGCAGCGCACCAGCAGTGGGACCAGGTTGCAGATGCCCTGCGCGAGAAGTTCCCAAAGCTGGCCGACATGATGGAGGCATCACGCGAGGACGTGCTCGCCTACATGGCCTTCCCCAAGGATCATTGGGCGCAGATCTCGTCCACCAACCCGCTGGAAAGGGTCAACAAAGAAATCAAGCGGAGGGCCGACGTGATCGGCATATTCCCGAATGACGCTGCCGTCGTTCGTCTCGTCGGAGCGCTCATGCTGGAGCAAAACGATGAGTGGGCCGTATCGCGCCGTTACATGACGCTGGAAACTCTCGGCTCGGTGAGCCATAACCCCATTGTCAGCTTGCCAGCACTGGCCGCCTGACCTGAACCCGATCCTGCCGTAGATCGACGGTTCCTACACCACCCCGTGGGACACGACCCCTGCTTTTCCACATTCGGGCGGCAATTTCGCGCTCTTCCGGCCCCATTGCGCCGGTGTAAATCGCCGTGGTTTTGATGTCGGCATGTCCCAGCCAGCGCTGAACAAGGGTTAGAGGAACGCTCGCCTGGATCGCACGAACACCGAAGGCATGGCGTAGCCCCTTGGGCGTCGCATAACTGCCTCGTACCCCAGCTGCCTGCATGACCTCGCAGATGCGCCGATAGCCCGTCATTCGCGACCAAGGCCATAAAAGGGCGGTTCCCTGTCTATCCTGCCCCAGCCAACGGCGAAGAAGCTTGAGATAGTCTGGCGGCAGCGGAATCGCCCGAAACACACGCTTTCCACGCTTTTTAAGGCATCGGATGATGACATGCTTGGCTTCGAAGTCGATGCTGTCGCGGGTCATCGAAAGTGCCTCCGATATACGACAGCCGCTGAATGCAAGCATCCAGCAGAAGCTTTGCACTTCGATCGATGTTGCCTTTGCCGATCTGACGAAAGAATCAACTTCAGATGAGGTCAGATACTTCCTCTGACCATAGCGATTGAACACTGTCCAAGGCATCTGTTCCTGGCTCCCCCCATTGAAATTGTCTCGGGGTGCTTTAACCGTTGGAGCCTTACCAAAACCTCCATCCGGCTGATTTGATACAGTTTTGGATAGACCGTCACAGACTCGCCGGTTCGACCCGACGAGTTTCGGGGGGTCTGAATGGTCCAGGTGGCACACAATCGGGAGGGGAACGGCTCGGCGGCCGGCAACGTGCATCTGTTGCGCCACCCCAAGCGGTTATCCGATAGCGACGCCGTCCATTTCTCGATCCGCATCGAAAATTACGCCCATATCCGTCGCGCCTATGGCGAAGAAGGGGCGCGCGCTGCTCTGTCAGGCGTCCAGCGGATGCTGGTCGACCTGTTTCGCGCCGATGGCATCGTCGTCCCCGAGGCAAATGGCGAGATCGATGTCCTGATCTGGAATGTCGAAGCGCTGGGGGCCGGGTCACTGCCCGATGCCTGCCGGGTATGGCTGGACAAGTTTTGCTGGCTTGCACCTCTGCTCTCCATCGAAGCCTCCGGGCACTTCATTCACGTCTGGGTTAGCGGGCGCTGGGAGATTCCCGGCGCGCTCATGCAGGCGCATGGACTCAACGCTGGGCAATCTGGCGCCTGCAACATTGGCTTTAGTGGGGCTTGGCCTGACGATCGGAGTGACTGGTCAGATCGCTATCGTAGCGATGTAGGTCTGGTCTCCGGGCTGCTGTCCGGCATCATCTCGGGCTCTGCCGACGATACGGGGCGGCAGGAACTCATGCTTGCCTGGCAGCCTGTATGTGACGCAGCCGGGCCGGAGCTTGTCCTCTATCGCGAGGCGCTGGTTCGCCTGCTCGACGATGACGGAAAGGCTCACCCACCAGGCGACGTCTTTCTGGCTCTCGAACGGCTCGGTTTCGCACGGGTCGTTGATCATTATGTCGTATCGCGGGTCATTGATGAACTGGAACAAGCTCCGGATGTCATTCTCGCCGTCAATATCTCGGCGCAATCCGTCCGTCACGATGCCTGGTGGGATGAGATAAAATCACGCCTTGTCGCGTTGCCTGATGTGGCGCGCCGGCTGGTTCTCGAGATTACCGAGACCGCAGCAATGCCGAGCGTTTCCGGGGCGGTGCGTTTCGTCACCAGCATGCGCCGACTGGGATGCCGGATTGCGCTCGATGATTTCGGCACGGGCTATGCCTCGATCCGTCAGTTGCTGGCTTTCTCGCCCGACTTCGTAAAAATCGACCGCTTCTTCGTGCGGCGAGCGTCGGTCTGCGCCGCCGAGGGCGCGATGCTGCCGCATCTGATCGGTATCGGGCAGGCTTTGGGCGCCACTGTTGTCGTCGAAGGTGTCGAAACGCAGGAGCAGGCTGATATCGTTCTCGCCGCAGGTGGGCGCTGGCAGCAGGGCTACCACTGGGGACGCCCATCGCTTCTGCGAACCTGGCATCGTGCGCCGAACGGCGAGCGTTCCGACGCGACCTTGGCCGGCAGTTGGCCGGAGAACCCCATCATCTCTCATGGAGCCGCTTATGACCGGTGATGATCGCCGTTGCCATGACCGGCGCTGGGCTTGGCTGGTCGCAGCCTCCGATCCCGATGCGCCGCCGGAGGACTGGCCGGATGGCAGGAGCACATTCCGCGGGATACTCGTGGCGGTGCCATTGAGCGGCCTGCTCTGGTGGGGCCTTGTCGTACTGTGGAGGGCGTTCGCATGAACGTCGAAAGGCGCGGCCAAGCTCCGTTTGGACCGGAGCATGAACAGGGTCGGCTGAGTGCGCGTGAAGGCTCTTCTTGGGGGCCGCCCGATCCGTACCATTTCTTTCGGGGACGCCAGGATGGCGATGGGAGGCCCAGTCCGCTGGCGCCTTTGGTGGTAGTGGTCGGCATCCCGACTGCAATCCTCTTCTGGGGCGCTGTGCTCTGGGCGGGCTGGAAACTGTTCCAGTGATCGCTCTCGTCCCTTCCATTCTTTTGAGCCGGCTGCGGGAGGTAGCCCATCGGGTTCTCGTGAGATCCGTTGCCCGGCCATTACCCTTTCAAGCCGGTTCCCTCGGGTCGCACCACGGGAAGGCGAGGCATGGCGTCGGGTCGCACCGCGCCACGGCACGGACGGCGCCATGCCTCGTCACTCAAGCAGCAGTGCACATCCTTCGCGTTTCAAAGTGTCCACGGGAGAGGACGCCTGGATGGGGTGTGAGGCGAGCCATCAGAAGCGCGCCCGCATCCTGTTCCGGAGCAAGGATCGTCCCGCCAGTGTTCATCGGTTCCGCTGACTTGTCGCGCACCGATCTGACGTTCGGCCCCTTGGGGTCGGCCGTTTCGGCCCTTTCCTCTCGTATCTCCGGAGTATCTCCTTATGAAAACGTCACCCCTGATTTCGGGTGCGCTCGTCATGGCGCTGCTGATGCCCACGGTGGCCCTCGCCAACAATGTCGGTGAGAATCCCGGCTGGCAGTTCCAGACCACGGCGGACAAGGTCAACAAGGCTTATCTCGAAGATCTGCGGCAGAAGAAGCAGAACGGCTATTACGCCGCGCCGGTCTATAACACCTATATCGACCGGCAATATAATTGCTCGGTGACGTCGACTGCGACCGGCAATCAGGCATCGAGCAGCGCTGTCGCCAATTCGCCGAGCACGACTGGGCATTCGTCCAGTTCTACCGGCAACGACAATACGACAACCCTGGCCAGTGCGTCAGGCGCAGGCAGTAATACCGCCAACCAGTCCAATTCCGGCACGGTCGGGTCGAGCACCTCAGGCGACATTTCGACCAGTGTGCGGGGTGACAATTTCCAGACACTGAACACCGAGCAGACTAACTCGGGCAACCAGACCGCTTCGGTAACCGGCTCCACCGCCTGCCAATACAGCGCGCTGAACTGACGGCGGGAGATGATCAGCATGTTGCGTCATTCTCAACGCCTCAAATATCTTGGCAGGTCGGCCATACTTCTGGTGCTCTCGGCCGTCACCTCCGGCTGCGCGGTGCTGCATCCGGGACTCGATGCCCAGCGCCTTGCGCCCGGCGAAGTCCCGACCCCGATCGGGACGCCGGTTCGTGACAATCGCTCGCCGATGGAAGCCGCGCTCGCCTGTTTCGGCGACCAGCTCATCGCGCAAAACGGTCCTCGCCGCGTGATCGCGGTCGGCGACGTGAAGGACTATACCGGCAAATATTCGATCAACGAAGGCAATGCGATCACCCAGGGCGGCGCCCTGATGGTCTATTCGGCCCTCGGCAAGATCGGGGGTCCGTTGGCCATCGCCGAACGGTTCGATCCCACCATCGCCGAACGGGAACTGGGTTACACCGACCGTCGGCAGCTTGGTGATGGCGATGTCCATGAGGTCAACGGCAACCGGGTGCCGTGGCTGCCCTATTTCGGCGGCAGCATCACCAAGTCTGATTATTACATTGTCGGCGGTATCACCGAGCTGAACTACGATATTCGCTCGGGCGGCGGCGAGATCGAGATCAACAATATCGGCCCCAAGGCGCGCGTCTTCACCGAAAGCGTCGCGGTTGATCTGCGCATCGTTAACTCACGCTCGCTCGAGGTCATCAAGACCGTCAGTCTGACTAAGCAGTTCACCGGCTACGAGATCGGGGCAAACGTCTTCCGCTTCTTCGGCACCGCGCTTTTCGACATCAATGTCGGCGCCAAGGGGCAGGAACCGCTGCAACTCGGCGTCCGTGCCGCGCTCGAAGAAGCGACGATGAAACTTATCGCTGCCGTGGCGAAGGTCGATCCAGCCATTTGCATGATGCAGCGGCAGGCGACAATTCCGGACCTTTCGGCAGAAGAACTGCGAGGACGCTCGCTGGTTCGCCCCGGTGGACAGAATGCCCCTGTAGCGGCCGCTACGCCGGTCCTTCCCGCTCAACCGGTGATCGCCGCCCAGCCCACCCAGATGTCTGGAACGACACTCAATGACCTGAGTGCGTCGGGCGGTGCGGCGGGGGGAGGTTCGCTCCAGATCAGCTTTGAATTCGGCGACATCACGCTTGCTGGCAATGCTCAGGCGGTGCTGGACCAGATCGTGCAGCAAGCGGCCAAAGGCGCTGTCGATGTAACCATTACGGCACGCGACACCGAAAACTGGGACCCCGCCAAGCGCGACAGCCTGATCGATCAGCGCCTGACAGCTGTGGTCTCGGCGCTCGCCAATCGCGGCATCACACCGGCCGGTGTCACCGTCACCTGGCGGCCCGACAAGGCCGACACATCCATCCATCGCGGGGGCCCTGGAATGCAGGAAATCGCGCGCATTCAAATCCGAAAATAGGGGGGAGGAAGCGACGAGACGGAGGGTCTCCATGTCGATTGAAATTAACCATATCCATTAACTATTCGAAGGAAGTATTCCATGAATACACGTTCCAGAAGGATGCGTTCGGCATTGATGGCCGGCGCAAGCACGGCGCTTCTCGCCACCTTGGGCGCGACGCAGGCCTTGGCGGCAGGACCGTCGGACACGACGACCTCGACCCAATCGATCAGCGTCCAGCAGGGCTTCAACGACTATAGCTCTTCTTCGCCGAGCCTCGCTCTGAATGGCAACACGCAGGGATCGGTCAACACGACGGTCAGCAACAATGACGCGACCGCCTATGCGCTGACCAACAGCACGGTGACCGTGGGATCTTCGGCGACCACGGGCAATGCCTCGACGGCGAGTGGCTATGCCAACACCGCCACCCTGACGGTCAATGGCGACCTCAACAATGTCACCGGGTCGGGCTATGCGTCGGAGACGGCCTCGTCCAACGCGGGCACGAATGGCGCGACCGTTGTCGATGTCACCGACATCGGTATTGCGCTGACGCAGCAGAACAGCAGCGCGACGGCGGCAGTTACCGATGGCACCGACATGGGCATCACCATCGATCACGGCATGTCGGGCAGCACCGCCAAGATCGCCGGCAACAGCCAGAGCGCGACCGGCGTGCTGAACTCGGGCGTGACCGCGCTCGACACCAGCGTCAACAGCACGAGCGGGTCGTCCGGCATCGGCGTGGCCCAGTCGAGCCTCAACGGTTCGCTGACCGCTTCGGTGTCCTCGCTCGACAAATTTTCTTCCGGCTCGGGGCCGTCGACCACGGCGCTCACGGGTAGCACGGTCGATCTGACCAACAACAGCCAGGCCGCCACCGCCGTCGCCAACTCGGGCTCCAACAGCCAGGCTGTTTCCGGGAACAACGTGACACTGGCGGGCCAGAGCACCGGACAGGCGAGCGCGGGCAGCGGCAGCGCCACGATCGGTGGCTATGCCACCTCTTCGAAGCAGGAACTGGCGGTTACCAGCGCCGGCGCCAAGACTGTCACTGCTTCGGTGGACGACGCGGCTGGCACCGCCGGCTATCTCGCCTCGATCACCGGGAATGTGACCGGCTCGACGCTGTCCAATGACAGCAACTCGGCTCGCGCTCTGGCGCGGGGCAACGAGGTTTCGAACGCGACCACGATCGACGCCAACAGCATTGCAACGGGCAGCCTGGCGACGCCGTCCTCCGGCACGGTCGCAGCGATCGCCTCGCAGCAGGATGTGACCGTCGCCACCGGCACGCAGACGATCGTGGCGCAGGTCGGCGGTGCAGGCACGGATGGTCCGATCGTTTCCAACGCGATCACCGGCGATGTGACCGGCAGCTCGGCGATCACCGCCTCGAACAACAGCGTGCTCGCCGATGCGGCGGCCAATCGGGGTGGCAACGCCATCACCGCATCGGCCACCACCATCAACACGCTGGGCACCGAAGTGCCCTCGGCTGGCGTCAGCGGCAGTGTCGCGACCGCCAATGCGGCCTTCGCCGTGGCCAACGAGCAGTCGGTCGCTTCGGGCACCAGCGTGCTGGCCGGTTTGACCGACGCCTTCACCGGTCAGACCAAGAGCACCGATGTCAGCACCGCGATCAGCGGCAGCCTGACCAGCTCGAGCGTGGTCTCGGACGGCAACAGCCTTGCTGCCAACGCTGCAGGCAACGCTACCCTGGGCACCGGCAATGCGATTACGCTTTCGGGCACCAATCTCGGGACCAGTGCTGCCGTTGCCAACGATCAGGTGATGAACGGCACTGCTGCCGTGCTCATCGGTAAGGTAGGAACCGCGGCAACTGCGCCGACGACGCACAACTTCACCTTCACTGGCAGCAGCACGGGATCTGGTCCATACACCTTCACCGGTGACACGACCAACGGTGGCCATACTGCCGATGAGGTTACCGCGCTTACGGCGCAATATGGTGCTGGTTTCACGTTTACCCTGGAGTCCGGCAACATTCATGTTGTTGCGACGGGGCAAGGAACAAACCAGTCTTCCATGCCTGCGTCTTATACCAGCGGAGGTTCCGCAGGCACGCCAGCGACCGGTGGTGTGATCGTCACGGTCGGCAATGACATCACCGGCAGCAGCGTCACCGTCGATGGCAACAGCACCAGCGGATCGGCTCGCGGCAATAGCGCCACCAATTCGCTGTCGGCAACCGCCACGAATCTGACCCGCGGCAATGGGGTGAGCAATTCGTCGCAGGCGACAGCGAATGTCACCGGTACGGCCGCAGCGGATATGGCCGTTTCCAGCGGACAGACCAACACCGGCGCATTGTCCAGCACGGTTGGCGCCCTGTTCGGCGTGTCGGCGACCGGCGTTACCAGCCCGACGTTGAGCGATGTCAGCACCAGCACGGTGTCGGTGTCGAACAATACGGAAAGCTCGATGGTTACCGGCAACGCCGGCACCAACAGCGTCGCGCTGGATGCGACCAACGTCTCGACCACCTCGGCTCTGGCCAACAACCAGACGAGTTCGGGTGCGCTCACCGCGACCATCTCCGACTTCAGTGGCGCCAATGTCACCGTCGGCCGGGATATCGCGAACAGCAGCGTTCTCGTGGACGGCAACGTCATCTCCGGCGCGACCACCGGCAACGCTGCGAGCAATAGCATCAAGGTGACCGGCAGCAGCGCTCTGGCGGCTTCGGATACGACGGTCGGCGCGACCGCAGCACCGAACGCAGGCACCGGACCGGCGGCCTATGCAACGGCGGATCATGCTCTTGCCAACATCCAGGCGGTAAGCGGTTCGGAAACAACGACTGTTACCGGCACTTACAATATTGCAACGCTCGGGGCCGGCGCCCCCGGCTCGGATGACGCCACCAGCGATGTCACCGGCAGCACCCTGTCCGTTTCGGACAATGCGCAATCGGCGACGACCACGGGCAACAGTGCCGCCAACAGCGTGGCGCTGAGCGGTGCCAGCGTATCCACCAATGGTGCGCTGCTCTCTAAGCAATCGGCATCGACAACCGTGACATTCGGTGCGGCGTCGACGATGACTGTTGCTGCGCCCGCCGCGAACAGCTCCTCGACCCTGTCGCTGGACGACAACAGCAACGTCGCGTCCTCGACGGTCAATGCTGCGAGCAACAGCATGACCGTGGCGGCTGATACGAGCCTAGTGTCAACCACGGTGAGTGGATCGAATTATGGTGCTAACGCTTCGCTTTCCGGTTCGTCTGGAAACTATACGTCGGCTGCCGATTATGTCGTGAACAATGCCCAGTCTGCGAACTCGAATGTCACCGTCTCCTCGGCAGCGACAACTAATCTCTGGAACAATGACGGCGGTGCGACAGGCCAGAGCCAGTTCGTTTCCAACGGCATCAACCAGAGCACGGTCGATCTCAGCGGCAACGCCACCAGCTCGACCGCACTATCGAACCGCTCGACGAATACGCTGACGCTGACGGCCAATTCCGACAGCGCTTCGGCTGGCGTCATCAACCAGCAGATCAGCAGCGCTACGGTTACGGCAAATGCCACGACCAAGGCGGATGTCGTGGTCGCCGGCTACGATGGGGCCACGGCGAGCGATCCGAGCCCGCTCGATACGAGTTCGGTGGCGCTCAACAGCAATGCCACCACGGCGCGTGCCGGCGGTAACAATGCCACCAATGCGCTCTCGGCGTCGGCGACCAGCTTTGCCAACACCAGCACGGGTGGTGCTGCAACGCTGACCTCGTCCCGCGCGGACAGCGTCTCGGCAAGCTTCGCTGTCCTCAATGAGCAGGTGAACAACGGCGGCGTCACGGCAGCGGCGAACGTCACTTACGGCGCCTCGTTCAACAACCTCGGAACGGCGCCTTCGGTGACCAATTCGGCGGTGACCGTGAACGGCAACAGCGCGGTCTCGGTGGCCTATGGCAACGCCGCGACCAACTCGCTGACCCTGACCGCGCTCAACAGCCCGGCCACGGGCACGACGCCGACGACCACGGCAATTGCCAGCAACCAGAGCAATACCGGGGCGATCAACGCCAGCTCCGGCGTCACCTCCGGTGCGCTCGCGATCAATGCTGTGGCCAGCGGCACCGGCAACACTGGCGGCGTGACCAATGCCAGCCTGTCGATCAACGGCAATGCGCTGGCATCGGCGGCCTACGGCAACAGCGCGACGAACACGCTCACCATCGGTGGGAACAACGTGAACGTCACCGTGGCTCACGCCGGGCCGTAAAGCCAAGGAATTCCGGCGCGCCTCCCCTGGGGCGCCGGGATGCCCGGGAACCCCCATACCGACCGGCAGCACTTGCCACCGCTGCCAATTTCCGGGTGTGCCCCCGCGTCCGATCGGGCGCGGGGGACTTCCCCGGGCAGGATTTTACCAGTGCATCGCTCATCGTCTCCGGACCGACCGATGCCGCTCAGTTCACAGATCGGAAATTCGATGTCCGCTTGTCTTGCGCGTCACGCGCTTCTCTCCTTCGCCCTTGCGGCCGGCGCCTTCCTTGGCGCGGGAGCCGCGCAGGCCGCTGACGCCAATGGTAGCTTTGCCATTCGCGGTATCGGATCCCAGACCTGCGCGACCTATGTTGCCGCGCTCGCCAAACCCGAAGAGTTCACCCGCTACGGCAACTGGCTGCTGGGTTATGCGACCGCGCACAACCGGCTTGTCCCGGACGCCTATGACATCATTCCGACCGAGCCCGGCGTCGATTTCCCGAACGTAGTCGCCGTCGTCTGTCGCAGCAATCCGCAGATGCTGCTCGAAAATGCCGCGAGCAGCGCCGTCACCGCGATCAGGCCGCTCCGTCAAACGACGGCCTCGCCGCTCGTCCAGGTTTCCTCGGACGGCAAGACCGTCTCCATCCATCAGGATAGCCTGAAACGCCTGCAGTCGGCGCTGATCGCCAAACAACTCTTCAAGGGTACGGCGAACGGTGCGCCATCCGCCGCATTCACCGACGCGCTCAAGGCTTTCCAGCGGACCGAACGTATTGCCGTCACCGGTCTCCCCGACATCGACACCTTCATCCGCGCGATCGTGAAGCGCTGAGCTGATGATCCTGCAGCAGAGGACAGTCTCGTGACCTTCGACTGGCTGGCGTCGCCATCTTCGCCCTTCCACATCTTCCTTCAGGCGGATCGACTGGTTCAAGCCATCATCGTCCTGCTGATGCTGGCGTCGGTCATGTCCTGGTCGATCATCATCGGCCGGGCCTGGGCGCTCTCTCTCGAGCGGCACCAGGCGGTCAGCGTCAAGCGCCTGCTGACCAGCATCGGCACGCAGGACGAACTGCGCAATCTCAGCGACGGGGCCGAAGGCCGGATCATGCGCATCCTCGGCGCGATCGAGGTTGAGTGGCGCTGGTCATCGGAAAACCTCGTCCGGGACTATGAGCAGGTTCGCGAGCGCGTCGTCTCGATCGCGGAGATGGCAATCCAGCGCGAGGGGCGCAGCCTTGCCGGCCGGACCGGCTGGCTTGCGACGCTTGGCACGTCGGCGCCCTTCATCGGTCTGTTTGGAACTGTCTGGGGGATCATGGGCAGTTTCCTCGCGATCGGCCAGAGCCAAGATACCTCGCTGGCCGTCGTCGCACCGGGGATTGCCGAAGCACTGCTTGCAACAGCCGTCGGGCTGTTCTGCGCGATCCCTGCTTCCATTGGTTACAACCGCCTCGTTCAGGCTCTTGCCGCTGTCGATGCCGAATGGCGTTCGATCGCAGGCCTGCTCGAGGTCGCAATTTCACGACATTTCGGGACGCGGACATGGTGAACGCGGCCTTCCGAGACCGGCCTCATTCGGCCGGAAATTCCCTCTTTTCACCATGCATTCAGAAGGGAGACATCTAATGTCTACTGGTTCCAGGAGAATGCGCTCGGTATTGATGACCGGCGCAAGTACGGCGCTTCTCGCGACATTGGGCGCGACGCAGGCGCTCGCGGCAGGACCGTCGGAAACGACGAGCTCGACCAATTCGGTCACGGTGCAGCAAGAATTCAACGATTATACGACGCCGGCGACAGGGCTGGCATTGAACGGCAATACGCAAGGGTCGGTCAATACGACCGTCAGCAACAATGACGCGACCGCCTATGCGCTGACCAACAGCACGGTGACAGTGGGCTCTTCGGCGACCACGGGCAATGCCTCGACGGCGACTGGCTATGCCAACACCGCCACCCTGACGGTCAATGGTGACCTCAACAACGTCACCGGCTCGGGCTATGCCACCCAAACGGCCTCGTCTTCTGGTGCAAATACTGGCGCCAAGGTTGACGGCACCACCGACATCGGCATCGCCCTGACGCAGCAGAATACCAGCACCGCCGCGACGGTGACCGATGGCACCGACATGGGCATCACCATCGATCATGGCATGTCGGGCAGCACCGCAAAGATCGCGGGCAACAGCCAGAGCGCGACCGGCGTGCTGAACTCGGGCGTGACCGCGCTCGACACCAGCGTCAACAGCACGAGCGGTTCGTCCGCCATTGGCGTTGCCCAGTCGAGCCTCGACGGTTCGCTGACCGCCTCGGTCTCCTCGCTCGACAAGTTCTCGACCGGCTCGGGACCGTCGACCACGGCGCTCACCGGCAGCACGGTCGCTTTGTCGAACAACAGCCAGGCTGCCACTGCTGTCGCCAACTCCGGCTCCAACAGCCAGGCGATCTCTGGCAATGATGTTACCCTGGCGGGTCAGTCCGACGGCCAGGCCGTCGCGGGTCAGAGCTATGACGCTGGTGGCGGCCCAGATCCGGAAGTGCCCAACACCTCCGCCATTGCCGGCTATGCCATTGCCTCGAAGCAGGAACTGGCCGTGACGACCACCGGTGTCAAGACCGTCACCGCTTCGGTCGATGATGCTGCAGGCACCGCAGGCTATCTGGCTTCGGTCACCGGTAATGTGACCGGCTCGACGTTGTCCAATGACAGCAACTCGGCCAAGGCACTGGCGCGGGGCAACGAGGTGTCAACCGCCACCACGATCGACGCCAACAGCATCGCCACGGGTAGCCTGGCGACGCCGTCCTCCGGTACGGTTGCAGCGATCGCCTCGCAGCAGGATGTGACCGTCGCCACCGGCACGCAAACCATCGTGGCGCAGGTCGGCGGCGCAGGTTCGGATGGCCCGATCGTCTCCAATTCGATCACCGGCGATGTGACCGGCAGCTCGGCGATCACAGCATCCAACAACAGCGTTCTCGCCGATGCGGCGGCCAACCGGGGCGGCAACGCCATCACTGCCTCGGCGACCACCATCAACACGCTTGGCACTGAAGTCCCCTCGGCTAGCATCAACGGCGTGGTATCGACCGCCAATGCCGCCTTCGCGGTGGCGAATGAGCAGTCGGTGGCTTCCGGCACGAGCGTGCAGGCGGGCCTCGTCGACAGCTTCGGCACACCCACCAAGAGCACCTCGGTCAGCACGGCGATCAGCGGCAGCCTGACCAGCTCGAGCGTGACGTCGGACGGCAACAGCCTCGCGGCCAATGCGGCAGGCAATGCGACGCTCGGCACCGGCAATGCGATCACGCTGTCCGGTACGAATCTGGGCACCAGCGCTGCCATCGCCAGTGACCAGACGATGAACGGTACGGCCACCGCGCTGATCGGCGACGCGACAGCAAAGAGCGGCGGTGTGCTTGTCACCGTTGGCAACGACATTGCCAACAGCAGTGTCACCGTGGACGGCAACAGCACGAGTGGATCGGCCAAGGGCAACAGTGCAACCAACGCTCTGGCAGCAAGTGCGACCAACCTGACTCGAGGCAATGGCGTCAGCAATTCGTCTCAGGCCTCGGCCAATAGCGATGGCGTTTCAGCGGCGGACATGGCCGTATCGAGCAAGCAGACCAATACCGGTGCGCTCACCAGCACGGTCGGCGCGCTGTTCGGCGTGTCGGCGACAGGCGACACTGATCCGACGCTGAGCGATGTCAGCGCCAGCACGGTCTCGGTTTCCGACAACAAGGAAAGCTCGACGGTCACCGGTAACGCCGGGACCAACAGCATTGCGCTCGATGCGACCAATGTCACCACGACCTCGGCTCTGGCCAACAACCAGACCAGCTCGGGTGCTCTAGGCGCGACCATCTCGAACTTCAGTGGCGCCAACGCTACCGTCGGTCGCGATATCGCCAACAGCAGCGTTCTGGTGGACGGCAATGCCATCTCCGGAGCGACTACCGGCAACGCCGCAACCAACAGCGTCAACGTGACCGGCAGCAGCACGATGCTGGCTTCGGACACCACCAGCGGTGCGACGGCAACGCCGTACCACACTGCGGGGACCGAGGTCACCGCAGTTGCGGATCACGCGCTGGCCAACATCCAGACGGTGAGCGGTGCTGAAACGACGGCGGTTACCGGCACCTACAATGTCGTAACGCTGGGCGTCGGCGCGCCTGCGGCAGAGACCGACACCAGCGACATCACCGGCAGCACCTTGTCCGTCTCTGGCAACACGCAGTCAGCAACGACCATGGGCAACACCGCCGCCAACAGCATGGCGCTGGAAGGCGGAAGCGTCTCCACCAACGGTGCCTTGCAGTCGGTTCAGCGGGCAACCGGCAGTGCTGCATTCTCCGCGACCTCGACGATGACCGCTGCGGCGCCTGCCGGGAACAGCACATCGACGCTGGCGCTGGACAACAACAGCAATACGGCGTCAACGACGGTCAACGCGGCGACCAACAGCATGATTGTTGCGGCCGATACCAGCCTGTCCTCGACAACGGCTGGCGGTGCCAACGCCTCGCTCGGGGGGACCATCACCACCTACAGTGCCGCTGCTGACTATGTCGTCGGCAACTCGCAGTTGGTGACCAGCAATCCGGTCACCGCGACGGCGACGACCAATATCTGGAACAACGACGGTGGCGCCACTGCACAATCCCAGTTTGCGACCAACGGCATCAACCAGAGCACTGTCGATCTCAGCGGTAACGTCACCTCTGCGACGGCCCTTGCCAACCGCGCGACGAATTCGCTGACCCTGTCGGCCAATTCCGACACGGCGTCAGCGGGCGTCATGAACCTGCAGAGCAGCGGCGGTGCGGTCACGGCGAATGCCACGACCAAAGCGGATGTCGTTCTGGCTGGCTATGATGCGGCCACCGGAACCGATCCGAGCCCGCTAGACGGCAGTTCGGTCGCTCTCAACAGCAACAGCACCGCGGCGCGCGCCGGCGGCAACAACGCCACCAACGCGCTCTCGGCCTCGGCCACCAGTTTTGCCAATACGAGTGCCGGTGGCTCCGCTTCGTTGAATGCGACGCGGGATGACAGCGTTTCGGCGAGCTTCGCCGTGATGAACGAGCAGAGCAACGCAGGTGCCATCACGGCGGCGGCGAACGTCACCTATGGGGCATCGTTCAACAACCTCGGAACGGCGCCTTCGGTGACCAATTCGGCGGTGACGCTGAATGGCAACAGTGCGGTCTCGGTGGCCTATGGCAACGCCGCGACCAACTCGCTGACCCTGACGGCTCTGAACAGCCCGGCGACTGGCGTAACACCGACCACCTCCGCCATCGCCAGCAACCAGAGCAATACCGGCGCGATCAATGCGACCACAGGTATCACCACTGGCGCGCTTGCGATCAATGCGGTGGCGACTGGCGCTGACAACACCGGCGGTGTGACCAACGCCAGCCTGTCGATCAACGGCAACAGCCTCGCATCGGCAGCTTATGGCAACAGCGCGACCAACACGCTCACCATCAGTGGGACCAACGTGAACGTCGCGGTGGCGCGTCCGTAAAAGGAAGTCCGGCGCGTGTCTTCGGGGGCGCGCCGGACCTTTTCATGATTTTTCGGCCTTCGTCGAAGGCTGGCCGCTCGTCTGGCGCTTCCAATGCTCATGAGTGGGCAGACGTCAGACAGGCTATAATCCCGAAGGATTTTATCCGATGCTCCTCGCGTCAGGCCCGATTGGCCGGAGTCGACCGCCCCATGGGCCGCTGCTGAGCGAGATCAACGTCACCCCGCTAGTCGATGTGATGCTCGTGCTGCTGGTGATCTTCATGATCACCGCGCCGCTGGTCGCGACCGGCGTGAAGGTCGATCTGCCCGAAGCACGTACGCGCGAACTCGCCTCCCACAGCAAGCCGTTGATGGTCACGATCGATGCCACGGGTGACTTGTTCATCGGTGACGCCGTGGTTGCCCGTGAGGCATTCGGCGATACCCTGCGCCAACTGGCGCAGGCTTCCGGCGATCCAGCCAGCCTGAGGGTATTCGTGCGCGCGGATCGCACTCTTGCCTATGGGACGGTCATGCAGATCGTCGCCGAGGTTGGTGCGGCAGGCTTCTCGAAGGTTGCCTTCCTGTCGGATTCCCACATTCCAAGCGACCAGAAGGCAACGCCGTGAATGCGCGTCTGCCTTCCCTTGTCTCGTTTCTCCTCCACTTGGGACTGCTGGCCTTGCTGTCGCTGGTGACCTTTCGCGGGCGCGATCTCGTGCCGCCACCTGCCGGCATGGCGATCGAAATCGTCGATCTCGACCACGCCATGCCGCTGCCTGATCCCGCGCTTGCACCGCAGCGGCGTGTCGAACAGCCCTCCCGTGCCAAGGTCGAACCTGCCGTCGCCGCATCGGCTGAGACACCTTCCGTTTCGGCTGTGCCCGCTCCGTCGCCGGCACCGCAGCCTATCACAGCGCAAGCTGTTTCGCCTCCTTCGTCAACAAGCGCGCCACCGATGCCCGCGCTTGGACCCGGCCCGGTCGCCAGACCGCAGCCGGCGGCGCCGGCGCCATCCGTACCCCCGGCGCCGGCGCCCACGCGCGTCGCTTCCCCCGTTTCATCACCATCCGCCGGAGCGCCTGTTACAGCACCAGCACCATCGCCGCCCCGTCGTCTTGATGCGGCCGCGCTGACGCGCTCGCTCGGGCAAACCACCGGGACGGCACCTCGGCCGCGCCTCAATTCCGCGGCGATTGGCTCCGCGATCGGGCAGGCCGTGCCCAAAGGCGTGGCGGGCCTTTCGATCCGGCAGCGCACCAACCTCGCCGATATGATCCGCTCGCAGATCACCCCCTGCTGGAACCCGCCGCAGGCGGAAGACAATAGCGGCCACGTCACTATAGTCATGCGGATCAGACTTGGCCGGGACGGGGGCGTGCTCGGCACGCCGGCTCTGTCCCGCATCGGCGGTCAGACCGCAGCCAATGGCGCCTATGCCAACGCGCTCGCCGGAAGCGTCCGGCGCGCCATCCTGCGTTGCGCGCCGCTGCGGCTTCCGCCCGAACTCTATGACGCCTGGGCTGACGTCGAGCTCAATTTCGATCCGAGAGACATATCATGAGACGGTCGATCCTTTCTGCGGTTCTCGTCCCGCTCGTCGCTCTGGCGTCTCCGCTCCGGGCCGAAGGACCGCTCCATGTCGATATCACGCAAGGCGTGGCTTCACCTTTGCTGATTGCCGTACCCGATATTCTGAGTGGCAGCATTCCGGACGTTGCCGGTGGCGAGGATGCTGGTGCGGCCCTGGCGAAAATCGTGCGGGCCGATCTGGTTTCGACAGGCCTCTATCGGCTTGTACCCTTCGATGGACACTATGCGATCGCAGACGAGATCGCGTTTGCCCCCTTTGCACGCGCAGGCGCACAGGCGCTAGTTCTTGGACGCGCGCGACCTGCCGGAAACAATCTGCTGGCCTATGACTGCGCGCTTTACGATGTCTTTGGTGCCCATGTCGAAGCCTCGCAGCGCATCATCGTCGCGACGGCGCAATGGCGGCGGGCCGCCCATAAATGCGCCGATATGGTCTTCGCCTTTACCACCGGAGATCCAGGCCATTTCGATACGAGGATGCTCGTCGCTGCGCAGGACGGAGCGATTCCCGGCCAGCGCACCCGGTTGGTGTCGATGGACTATGACGGCGCCAACCCGACCGAACTGACCCAGGGCAAGGAACTCGTCGCTACGCCGCGTTTCGGGCCAGGAAGCCGGCGCATTGTCTTCCTGTCCTATGTCGATGCCGCCGCCCCGAGGCTCGTCGTTGCCGATCTGGACAGCGGCTCTACGACCGCGCTCAAGCTACCGGAGGGAGTTCCGTCCGCTCCGCGCTTCTCGCCAGACGGTGCGACTATCCTCTTCTCGCTCGCGCATGACGGCGATGCGGACATCTATGCCGTTAACCTGGCCAGCAACAGCGTGCGCCAGCTCACCAGCGAAGCAGGAACCGATACCAGTCCCAGCTTCGCGCCGGACGGGAGTGCGATCGTCTTCGAGTCGAACCGTTCCGGCGATTCCCAGCTCTACGTCATGGCACCGGACGGCAGCGATCAGCGTCGCGTCAGCTTTGGCGCAGGCGGCCATGCCTCGCCGGTCTGGAGCCCGCGCGGCGACCTCATTGCCTTCACTCAGATGGGCGATGGTGCGTTGCGCATCGGGATCATGAAACCCGATGGAACAAGGGAACGGATCATCACATCGGGTAGTCGCGACGAAGATCCCAGCTGGGGAATGAGCGGTCGCGCCATCATGTTTCAGCGCACCGCTGCTGGCTCCGCGCTGCCGAAGATATGGCTGACCGACCTGACCGGAAAGGTGCAGCAGCCGGTTGCAGTCAGCGGAGCTGCCTCGGAGCCGGCCTGGTCGGGGAAGCGTCCATGAGGGCTCGGTGGATACGCACTGGCCGCGGTCTGACCTGCCTCGTCCTGTGCGGCGCGCTCGCCTCCTGTCAGCGGCCGACGCAGCCTTTGTTGCCGCCGCCGCTGTTCGAATTTCAGGGGCCGTCGCCTGAGCCGCTCGCCTCGCGCGAGAACAATTTGCCCGCCCAGGAGATACGTGACGCCGATACGCCCGCGACGATGGAGGATTTCGAACGCTATGCAGGCACGATCCGCATCCTGTTCGGACGAGGCAGTGCCGAACTGACGCCCATCGCCCGCGCGGTTCTCGACCGGCAGGCGGCGTGGTTGCGTGCCCACCCGGATATACGGGCTTCGCTCCAGGGACATGCCGACGAACTGGCGCCGCGCGAACAGCAGTTCGCGCTCGGCGAAAAGCGCGCCGCTGCCATGAAATTCTACCTCACCGCGCGTGGTGTCGCGCCCCAAAGGCTTTTCGTGACCTCTTTCGGCAGGGAGCGTCCGGTCGCGACCGGCAGCGATGAGGCCAGCCAGAGCCAGAACCGCCGAGGCGAGACCGTGCTTCTCGGTCTCCCCGGCCTGTCCAGACCATAAGGGGGAATCAAAGATGCGTTCTGTTACTTTAGCGCTGGCGGCCTTGGCCGCGATGGCTCTATCGACACCCGCAGCAGCCGAGCCCGGCGACATGCTGATCAAGATCCGGGGCGGGTATGTCCTGCGCACGGGTAGCAGTGTTGTCACGGTCGATGTGGGCGGCACGCCGGTCTCCGCAAAGGCAAAGGCGGCGCCGGGTGGTGAAGCGAGCCTCACCTTCTTCATGACCGATCACCTCGCGACCGAGTTGACCCTCGGCGGCGCGCCCTATGATATCAAGGACAGGAGCGGAAAGACCCTTGTATCGGCCGGTCTGATCACCCCGACCGCCATGCTGCAATATCATCTGATGCCAGCTTCCAAGCAGTTCCGACCTTATGTGGGCGTGGGACTTTCCTATGCCAATTTCTACAGCGAAAAGGCGGGAGAAGTCCTCACCAACCGTGTGGTGACGCCGGGAATTTCTTATTCGGCGGATATCAAGGGCGGCCTCGCACCGGTCGCACAGGTCGGCGCCGACATCGCGATTAACGAGCAACTCTACATCAACATTGACGCCAAATATCTCGGCGCCAATTCGAAGCTCACGCTCGACCAGGGCGGGACCAGCCAGACCGTTTCGCACAGGATGCGCTCGATCATCATGGGCGCAGGCGTGGGATTCCGCTTCTGATGCGCTACCAGCTTTCGCCTTGGATCCCGAGCAAACGCCTTGCGCTTCAATGGGCGGCGGCGGTGCTCGCGCCACTGTCGTTTGCGGGCGTGGCGCATGCGCAAAGCCTGGGCGCCATCGAGCAGCGCCTGCGGCAGGTCGAGCAGAAGGTGGCGCTACTCGAAACAGGAGGATCAGCCAGGGGAGCCGCGAGCACTGCATCAGACCAGTCTGTATCGATCGATGCCCTGATGCAGCTCGATCGCAGGCTCGCCGCTCTGGAGCGGGCACTCTCGGGGCTCATTTCCGCGCAGGAACAGGATCACCGCGCGCTCGTCACCGGCATGGCCCAGGTGCAGACCATGAAAGGCGATACCGAGGCAAGGCTCGATGCGGTGGAACGCCAGGCGGCCGTACCTGCGCCGCCGCCGGCATCTATTCCGCAGCCGGTCGCAACTGCTGCGCAGCCGCTCAGCGCTGACGATCGCTTTGGGCAGGCGATGCTCTATGCCGAGCGGCAGGACTGGCCGAGGGCCGAGCTTGCTTTCGACAGCTTCGTCGCGGCCTGGCCTGCCGATCCCCGCGCCAGCGAGGCTCGCTTTCAGCTTGGCCGGGCTTTTCAGGGACAGGGCAAGCACGCGCAGGCGGCACAACTCTTTCTTGAACTCTACGAAAAAGCTCCCAATGCACCGTTCATCGTCGATGATCTGTTTGCGCTAGGACAAGCCCTGACGGATATGGGGCCAGCCAATAGCACGCAGGCTTGCGACGTCTATGCCGAGATCGAGACGATCCATGGCGCAGCGCTCACGCTGGAACAACGCTCCCAATTGCTCGATCGCCGGCTGGCGCTGAAATGTCCCGGCTGAGTTCGGACCCGTTCGATCGCGCGACCGCGACGGGCGGCGGCGATCATGCCGCCTTTGTGCAGGGATGCCTTGATCCGATAGCGGAAGACAAGATCGCGCAGAGCCGTGCCGAGACGGGGGCAAACCCCTATGTCGGGTTGGGGCAGCTACTGGCCGCTGCTGGCGTCTCGACCGACCGCACGGAGCAATTGATCGCGGATATCCTGATCGATGATGCGCGAGAGACCCGACTCGCCGTTTCACGCGATATATGCACGCTGGTTGACGGTTATGTCGCTGGCCTCGATCAACGCTATGGTCGGCGTCTCGATGATGCGCAAAATCTCCTGCTTCGGCTCAGCATCGAACTCGAGGTTTCCAAGCGGCGCGCGAAAGAAGAGCGTTCGGGAAGAAGCCGGGTCATCATCGCGCTCCTCTTGCTCCAACTTCTCGGCGTTGTCGGCATCATCGCTGCGTTGGCGTTGAATGGCGCCTTCTCCCCACCAAAGGTGGCCAGCCTCGCAGCGGGCAGGGAAGCGGCCTCCTATCTGGATGGGGCGGGAACATAGGGTGGCCGACAGAGGACCAACCCAACCTCAGGGATTGCACCAGATCAAGCAACTCGTGCGCGTGGCGTCTGATGCACTGACCTTGGCGCAAACCCTTTTGGCTGACCGGATAGAACAGGAAAAAACTGCGGCGCGTCACAGGAGAAAGCGTCCTCTGGAGGCGCCGCCTTCAGAGGATGTCCTGGCCAACATCCGGAACATCGCGGCCGCCTTTGAAGAGCAACTCATGCATCCTGACCGGAAATTCTCGGAATGCTGGCGGGATCTGGTCAAGACGCGCATTCATCACCGCATTCATCGCGCCGGACGGCCGGGTGCCGCCATCCTGCTCCGAATGATCGAGGAACCCGATGTGTTCGTGGATCAAAAGGTTCTCGCTTCGTCGGCGGGTGTTGCGTCGAAATCCCCCAATGTCATCAAGGTCTATGTCTGCCATCTGCGCAACGGGCTGGAGGATCATGGGCTTCCGGCCGACCTCATCGAGACCGGGACACGCAGCTACCGGCTGCGCGCCCACGCCATCCCCAAAATCATGGAACTGGTGACGAGGCCATGAGCGAAGTTTTTCGGGCAGTAAGAGCAGCGGGCCATCGTGCCGGCTTCTGCCTGTCCTGTCGGACTGGAACAGCATAGCGCCCATGCTTCGGATCATCCAGGAAATCGAGGCAGATGGCAAACCTCCGGCCCTGATTGATCCGGTCTCGGTCCGGACTGGCGTCGAGCGAGCACAGATCGAAACGGCACTGGCCGTCGAGTTGCATGGGTCGTTCGGAAAAGCAGCCCGCGCGCTCAATATGCTGCCCAAGACCGTCAACAAGCGCGTGCGGGATCTCGAATTCCAACTGGGATGCCCAGTGTTCGAACGGCAAAGGCGTCGCCTGGTGCCTACGCCCGCTGGCCGCGTATTCCTTCGGCATACCGCAGAGATTCTCCAGGACTTCCATCAACTCGTGGGAGCGGTGCGACGCATCGCAGATGGCAAGGCTGGCCAGATCGCCATCGGCTATCACGGCTCCGTCGCGAACGGGGATTTGCATCGATTGTTATTCGCCGCCGATCCGGCCTATCCGGATATTCAGCATCTCCCCGTTGAACTGTCGCATGATCGGTTGTTCGAGACATTGGCGAGCGGGCGGATCGATCTGGCCATCGTTCGCGGGAATCCCGCCAATTTTCAGGGACTGAGCGCTCCGCTCTGGACGGAACGGATTATTCTGTGCCTGCCGGTCGAGCACCCGCTTGCATCGCGTCCCTTGCTGCAATGGCCGGATCTCATCGGCGAGACGTTTCTCGTGTCGGGCTATGATCCCAGCGATGCGATCCGCGAACTGCTGGAGAATCGCTTCGCACCGCTCCAGGTCTCACCGCCCATCGTCATCCATGACATCAGCACACGGGGCGTCATTAACATGGTCGGCGCAGGACGCGGTATCTGCCTTTGCCTCGATTCCATGCTCGGCGATCAGTATGCGGGCACCATCTTTCGTGAACTGACGGGCGCGATCGGATCCGAATATGTGACCAGCTTTGCCTGCTGGTTGGATGATAACCCCAATCCGGCGCTGAAACGCCTGCTCGCTCGTCTGCATCGACAATATGCTGGCGCGATGAAGATCGAGTCGTCCATTACATATCCGGGAGGAAAATCATGAAAAGGACTACGATTCTATTGGTCATGCCTTTGCTGTCGACATTGACAGGCTGTGCTTCCATTGGCCGGATCGAAACACTGGGCGAGAAGGCTTCGGCTTATGGCTATGTTCCGCTTGATCCCTTGCCGGTCGATCAGGCCAGCGGTGCGGACAGCTGCACGGAGACATCTGGCGGAGGCAATGTGACGGCCAACGCCGATGTTCTCAGCAGACTGCCTGACCAGACGATCCGGTTTGCGGTCGCGACATTCGACCAGACGAAGGGGAGCCTGACGTTCGGTCCAGCGACGCTCACCAGTAAGGGCGGCCAGTATAAGGCCGTGCTTGACTATATTCAGGCCGATGCGGTTCCCGAAATATTCTACATCCGCAAACGTGTGACGGTGCCAGGTCAGACTCAGAGCGTTCCGGTTGCGCTCAGCGATCCCTTGCCGATGGGCGGCAAGATCATCGGTTATGATGCTGTCATCTCCAACAGTACCGGCATGCTGGCGGCTCTACAGTCTGTGGCTCCTGCGGAGGTTGCTCTCGCACGCTCCCGTTTTCTGGAGGCGGAAGCCGAGAAATTCGCGGAAGGTTACTATCAACAGGTAACGGTGCCCGTCTATGTCGGGATCGGTCTACGCCTTTCCGCGGACATTCTATCCTTGCAGGGTGGCCTGACCCTGGCGGGCTTATCGGCGATCGGCGCGGAAGCTGAAGCGAAACGGGTCACCGGAACGCTAACTGTCCAATCGCTCGGCGTCAGCGGCAAGAGCATTGCCACCGCCTTGCCTCTGCCGAGCAAGCTCGACCAGACCACGATCGAGAATGCGATCCTCGCGATCGGTAATATGCGCGCCACGCTCTATGCGACCGGTCAAGGAACGAACGATCTCTACAAGCAGCCGCGCATCGTCGGTCTCTATTCACCAGTCGGGTCCGACCCGCTGCTGATCAACGCGCTCTATTCCGAATTGTCGCGAATCAGACCACGCTGGCTGGCGCCTTGCGGGGCGACCGGACAAGGGAAGCCCTGAACGGCGCATACGCCACTGCCTGTCTTTGTGCGCCGGCCTTCGTTGCGAATAGTGCGTTGTTGAACCGCCCCGCTTTCTGCGTCTCTTACTCATCCCCATCGCGCCGCGCGGTTTGTCGCCGGCGCTCTCGAACGGGGATCATCCATGGGCGCAGCCAGCCAGAGATCGGAAGTCCATGCACGCGGGGCGCGCATGCTGCGCACCGCGATGGGCGCGTCGATCGCGGCCTGGCTCGCCGATCCCGCCGTCATCGAAGTCATGCTCAATCCGGACGGACGCCTGTGGGTCGATCGTCTGGGCGACGGTATCAGCGATAGCGGGGAGCGCCTCTCCCCCGCCGATGGCGAGCGTATCATCCGCCTCGTCGCCCACCACGTCGGAGCCGAGGTCCATAGCGGTTCCCCCCGCGTCTCGGCCGAACTGCCGGAAAGCGGCGAGCGCTTCGAAGGTCTGTTGCCGCCGGTCGTAACCGCGCCCGCCTTTGCGATCCGCAAGCCCGCCGTCGCGGTCTTCACGCTCGACGATTATGTCGCGGCGGGCATCATGTCCCGTGCCGAGGCCGAGGTGCTGCGCGCTGGCGTCGCCGACCGGCTCAACATCCTCGTCGCGGGCGGCACTGGAACCGGCAAGACGACGCTCACCAATGCGCTTCTGGCCGAAGTCGCCAAGACTTCTGATCGCGTCGTCCTGATCGAGGACACGCGCGAGTTGCAATGCGCCGCACCCAATCTGGTCGCGATGCGCACCAAGGATGGCGTCGCGTCGCTCTCCGATCTTGTCCGCTCGTCGCTGCGCCTGCGCCCCGACCGCATCCCCATTGGCGAGGTGCGCGGGAGCGAGGCGCTCGACCTCCTCAAAGCCTGGGGCACCGGCCATCCCGGCGGGGTCGGCACGATCCACGCCAACAGCGCCGTGGGTGCGCTGCGGCGGATGGAACAGCTCATTCAGGAAGCCGTGGTGACCGTGCCCAAGGCGCTGCTCGCCGAGACCATCGATCTCGTCGCCGTGCTGGTCCGGCACGGCACCGGGCGGCGCCTCGCCCAGCTCATGCGCGTCGAAGGCCTCGATCCTGCCCTCGGCGACTACCGCCTCACGTCTGCAACCCCCGACATCGGAGAAGAACCATGATCGATCTGTCCCGCCGCGCCACCCATCGGCTTGGCGCTGTGCCTCTCGCCCTTGGCATAGGCCTCATCGCGCTCGCCAGTCCCGCTTATGCCTCTGGCTCGTCGATGCCCTGGGAAGCGCCGCTCCAGTCGATCCTCGAATCGATCGAAGGCCCGGTCGCCAAGATCGTCGCGGTGATCATCATCATCGCAACCGGGCTGGGACTCGCCTTCGGCGACACTTCGGGTGGGTTCCGGCGGCTGATCCAGATCGTGTTCGGCCTGTCGATAGCCTTTGCCGCCTCATCCTTCTTCCTCTCTTTCTTCTCCTTCGGCGGCGGGGCGCTGGTCTGATGGAGGGCCGGGAAGAGGAGGTGCCGGGGTTCCTGGCGCCGGTCCATCGGGCATTGTCCGAGCCCATATTGCTGGGCGGCGCCCCGCGCAGCCTGGCCATCGTCAACGGCACGCTCGCCGGCGCTCTGGGTCTCGGCCTGCGGCTCTGGCTCGCGGGCCTCGCGCTCTGGGCCATCGGCCATGCGCTCGCTGTCTGGGCCGCGCGCCGCGATCCCCAGTTCGTCGACGTCGCCCGCCGTCACCTCAAATATCCTGTCTGGATGCGGCCATGATCAACCTCTCCGAATTTCGCTCCAAGGCGGCCCGTCTCGCCGATTTCCTGCCCTGGGTCGCGCTGGTGGCAAAGGGCGTCGTGCTCAACAAGGACGGCGCGTTCCAGCGGTCGCTGCGCTTGCGCGGCCCCGATCTCGACAGCGCGACACCTGCCGAACTGGTGGCCGTGACCGCACGGCTCAACAATGCGCTGCGCCGGCTGGGCTCGGGCTGGGCCGTGTTCGTCGAAGCCCAGCGCTGCCCGGCCCAGGACTATCCCGACAGTGACTTTCCCGATCCGGTCTCCGCGCTGGTTGATCGCGAACGCTATGAACAGTTCCGCGAGGAAGGCGCGCATTTCGAGAGCTTCTATTATCTAACGCTCCTGTGGATGCCGCCGGCCGAGGACGCCGCGCGCGCCGAAAGCTGGCTTTATGAAGGGCGGTCCGGTTCCGGTGTCGATCCGCATGAGCTTTTGAAAAGCTTCATCGACCGCACCGATCGCGTCCTGCATCTGGTCGAAGGCTTCATGCCGGAGGTCACCTGGCTCGATGATGGGCAGACGCTGACCTATCTCCATTCATGCGTGTCGACGAAGCGGCAACGGGTACGCGTGCCCGAGACACCCGCCTATCTCGACGCGCTGCTGACCGATGAAGGCCTGACCGGCGGCCTCGAACCCAGGCTGGGCGAGCATCATCTGCGCACGCTCACCATCACCGGCTTTCCGACCGCGACCTTTCCCGGGCTGCTCGATGAACTGAACCGCGAGGCCTTCGCCTATCGCTGGTCAACCCGCGCGATCATGCTCGACAAGACCGATGCCACGAAACTGCTGACGAAGATCCGGCGGCAATGGTTCGCCAAGCGCAAGTCGCTGGCCGCGATCCTCAAGGAGGTGATGACCAACGAGCAGTCGGTCCTCATGGACTCCGATGCGTCGAACAAGGCGGCCGATGCCGACCTGGCGCTGCAGGAACTGGGCGCGGACGCGGCCGGGATCGCCTATGTCACTGCGACCGTCACTGTTTGGGATCGCGATCCCGCTTTGGCTTCGGAGAAGCTGCGGCTGGTCGAGAAGGTCATCCAGGGCCGCGACTTCACCTGCACGATCGAGGGCATGAACGGCATCGAGGCCTGGCTTGGATCACTGCCCGGCCATGTCTATGCCAATGTGCGGCAACCGCCGATCTCCACCCTCAATCTCGCCCATATGATCCCGCTGTCCGCGGTCTGGGCGGGGCCCGAACGGGACGAGCATTTCGACGCTCCTCCCTTGCTCTATGGCAAGACCGAAGGCTCGACCCCGTTCCGGTTCTCCCTCCATGTCGGCGATGTCGGCCATACGCTGATCGTCGGCCCGACCGGTGCGGGCAAGTCGGTGCTGCTGGCGCTAATGGCGATGCAGTTCCGTCGCTACCCCCAAGCCCAGATCTTCGCCTTCGACTTCGGTGGCTCGATCCGCGCCGCCGCGATCGGCATGGGCGGGGACTGGCAGGATCTCGGCGGCGCGCTGCACTCTGGTGATGGTGGGGGCGATGGCGGCGATGATGTCGGCGAGGGCGTCGCGCTGCAACCGCTGGCCCGGATCGACGAGCCGGGCGAACGGGCCTGGGCCGCCGAATGGCTGGCCGCGATCCTGGCCGGTGAAGGCGTTTCGATCGACCCCGCCGCCAAGGAGCATCTCTGGACCGCTCTGACTTCGCTGGCGTCCGCCCCCGTTGGAGAACGCACGCTCACTGGGCTTGCGGTGCTGCTGCAAGCCCAGGAGCTCAAACAGGCGCTGGCGCCCTATTGCGTCGGCGGTCCCTGGGGCCGGCTGCTCGACGCCGAGACCGAACAACTGGGCGAGGCCTCTGTCCAGGCCTTCGAGACCGAGGGATTGATCGGCGCGGCCTCGGCCGCCGCGGTCCTCGCCTATCTCTTCCATCGCATCGAAGGTCGGCTCGACGGGCGCCCCACGCTCATCATCATCGACGAGGGCTGGCTGGTGCTCGATAGCCCGGCTTTCGCCGCGCAGCTGCGCGAATGGTTGAAAACCTTACGCAAAAAGAACGCGAGCGTCGTCTTCGCGACGCAGAGCCTCGCCGACATCGAGACGTCGAGCATTGCGCCCGCGATCATCGAAAGCTGCCCGACCCGTATCTTCCTGCCCAATGAGCGCGCGGCCGAACCGCAGATCCGCAGCGTTTACGAACGCTTCGGGCTCAATGCCCGGCAGGTCGAGATATTGAGCCGGGCGACTCCCAAGCGCGATTATTATTGCCAGTCGCGGCGCGGCAACCGGCTGTTCGAACTGGGGCTGGGCGAAGTGGCGCTCGCCTTTGCGGCAGCCTCTTCGAAAACCGATCAGCGCGTGATCGGTGAACTGGTCGCTGCCCATGGCCGTGCCGGTTTCGCCGCAGCCTGGCTGCGCCATCGCGGCCTCGACTGGGCCGCCGGCCTTCTGCCCGAGCCTGCATCCCCGTCCGACCCAGACGATCCCTTCCTGCCGCTCGATCCCGAGGAGTTCAATCCATGAAGACGCCGTCGTTTCGCCGGGCCTTGCTGGCCGGCATCGTCAGCCTGACCGCGCTGGCCGGGCCTGTGCTCACCACGCCGGCGCAGGCGCAGTTCGGGGGGATCGTCTATGACCCCAGCAATTATGCGCAGAATGTGCTGACCGCCGCCCGTTCGCTCGAGCAAATCAACAACCAGATCCGCCAGATCGAGAACCAGGCGACCAGCCTCATCAACGAGGCGAAGAATCTCACCAGCCTGCCGATCTCGACGCTCTCGACCCTGCAATCCCAGGTGCAGCAGACGCGCCAGCTTCTCGGGCAGGCGCAGCGCATCGCCTATAATGTTCAGGACATCCAGAGCGCCTTCACTCAGCGCTACAACGGCGCCAACCTCACCGGCTCGCAGGCGCAGATGGTCGCCAATGCCGAGGATCGCTGGAAGGACAGCGTCGGCGCGTTTCAGGACGCGCTCCAGGTCCAGGCCGGCGTCGTCGGCAATATCGATGGGGCCAAAGCGAGCATCGACACATTGGTCGGCGCCAGTCAGTCGGCAAGCGGGGCGCTGCAGGCGGCCCAGGCCGGCAACCAGCTGCTCGCGCTCCAGTCGCAGCAGCTCGCCGACCTGACGGCTGCAATTGCCGCGCAGGGCCGGGCCCAGACGCTGCAAGCCGCGCGTGATGCCGCCACCGAAGCGGAAGGCCGTGAGCGCTTCCGCCGCTTTCGGGGCAATTGAGATGCGGCGGCCGGGTAAGCTTCTGCTCGCGGTTGCGCTCGGCGGCCTGATGCTGGCCGTGACGGTCGGCATCGCGATGGTGCGGCCGGAAAGCGGCGGGCAGGGAAGCGAGGCGCTGGCGGGCAGCGCAGCTGTTGGCGCGGCCGCTGGCCCTGCGCCCGGTCCCGCCACCCGCAATCTCGCCCGCTGCCGCACCCTCACCATGCCCGACAGCGGCTGTGAGGCAGCCTGGGAAGCACGGCGGCGCCATTTCTTCGGAGAGGATAAGCCCCAATGAACGACACCGGCGTGATCGACACCTTCCTGTCGGTCTTCACCAGCTATATCGATTCCGGCTTCGGCCTGCTCGGTGGCGAGGTCGGCTTTCTCTCCTCGACCCTCATCGTCATCGACGTGACGATCGCCGCCCTGTTCTGGGCCTGGGGTCAGGATGAGGACGTCCTCCAGCGCCTGGTCAGGAAGACGCTCTACATCGGCGTCTTCGCCTACATCATCGGCAATTTCTCGAACCTCGCCAACATCCTGTTCCAGAGCTTCGCCGGGCTGGGCCTCAAGGCCTCGGGTGGCGGCATGGCGCTCTCGGATTTCATGAAGCCCGGCACCGTCGCCGCGACCGGCCTCACCGCCGCCAAGCCGCTGCTCGACGCCACCGCCGATCTTCTGGGACCGGTCGGCCTTTTCACCAATTTCGTGCAGATCCTCGTGCTGTTGCTCGCCTGGGCCATCGTGGTGCTGGCCTTCTTCGTCCTCGCCATCCAGGTCTTCATCACCATCATCGAGTTCAAGCTGGTGACGCTCGCCGGCTTCGTGCTGCTCCCGTTCGCCTTTTTCGGGCGCACCGCCTTCATGGCCGAGAAGGTGCTCGGCCATATTATCTCATCGGGCATCAAGCTCCTCGTCCTCGCCGTCATCACCGGCATCGGCACCACCCTGTTCAGCCAGTTCACCTCCGCCGGCATCGGCGCCGATCCCACCGTCGAACAGGTGATGGCGATCGCGCTCGCCGCGCTGACCCTCCTTGGTCTCGGCATCTTCGGCCCCGGCATCGCCAATGGCATCGTCACCGGCGGTCCCCAACTCGGCGCAGGCGCCGCTGCCGGCACCGCGCTCGCCGCCGGCGCGACATTGGGCGGCGGTGTCGCCGGCGCCCGGCTCGCCGGTGGCGCCGCCATGGGCATGGCGGGTAGCGCTGCGACGGGCATGGCCCGCACGGCCGGTGCAGCCTCGGGTGCCTATAGCGCGGGCGCGGCCGGACGGTCAGGTGTCGCCGCCGTCGGCGCAGGCCTCGCCAATGTCGGCAAGAGCAGCGGCAGCGCGGCCGTCTCGCCGCTGCGCCGCGCCGCGCAAAGCCTCAAGCAAAGCTATGCCGATGGCCGGAGCGCGGCTTCGGGCGCCGCCGCCGGTGCGGGGGCGCAGGCTTCCGCCGCCGCGGCATCCGGCACCGGATCCGCCGCGGCCGCGCCGCCCGCCTGGGCTGCGGCGATGAAGCGCCGGCAGGCGATCACCCAGGGCGCCACCATGGCCGCTCATACCCTCAAGGGCGGCGACAGCCATGGCGGCGGCGCCGGTCCCGACCTCTCGCAGAAGGACTGACACGCAATGTTCAAGCGACCCTCCATCCGCTACGGGCAATCGCCCGAGCCCGTCACACCCTATCAGCGCGCCGCCCAGGTCTGGGACGACCGCATCGGCTCCGCGCGCGTCCAGGCGAAGAACTGGCGGCTCGCCTTCTTTGGCTGCCTGGCGCTCTCGGGAGGCCTGGCCGGCGGTCTTGTCTGGCAATCTGCGCGCGGCACGATCATTCCCTGGGTGGTCGAGGTCGACAAACTCGGTGAAGCGCGCGAGGTCGCGCCCGCCACGGCCGACTATCGACCGACCGATCCGCAGATCGCGTTCCACCTTGCCCGCTTCATCGAAAATGTCCGCTCGATCCCTGCCGACGGGATCGTGCTGCGGCAGAACTGGCTGCGCGCCTATGACTTCGCCACCGACAAGGGCGCCTTGTTCCTCAACGACTATGCCCGCGCCAATGATCCGTTCGCACAGCTGGGCAAGGTCCAGGTCTCGGTCGAGGTGTCGAGCGTCATCCGCGCCTCGAACGACAGCTTCCGCGTAGCCTGGACCGAACGCCGCTATGTCGATGGCGCTCTCGCCGAAACCGCGCGCTGGTCGGCGATCCTGACCATCGCCGTCCAGACCCCACGCGATCCCCAGGCCCTCCAGAAAAACCCGCTCGGGGTCTTTGTCGCCAATCTCAACTGGTCGAAGGAACTCACCCCATGATCTGCCTGTCTCCCGCGAGGGCGCGCTCCGGTGTGCTGCTCTGTCTGCTCGCTTCCGTCTCGCTCTTGCCGATCGGCGGCATTGCCGAGGCACGGAGCCGCAAGGCGCCGCCTGCGCCGATGGTCGAGGCAAGTCCGGCGCCCGAGCCGCGCCTGCCGGTCCGGATCGTCAGCGTGCCGACACCGCTCCCGCTTCCCGGCCAGCTGAAACCCGTCGAAGCCCCGGCGGGCGCCCGCGAACCCGCCGATCCCCAGCGTCGTGTCACCGCCGCCAATGCCGCCGCGCGCGTGCAGCCGAGCAAGGGCGGCTATTTCAACGCGATCCAGCAATATCCCTATGCCGATGGCGCGCTCTATCAGGTCTATACCGCGCCCGGACAGGTCACCGACATCGCGCTGCAGGACGGCGAGGAACTGGTGGGATCGGGACCGGTCGCGGCCGGTGACACGGTGCGCTGGATCATCGGCGACACCGTGAGCGGGGCCGGGTCGGCCAGGCGCGTGCATATCCTGGTCAAGCCGACCCGCGCCGACATCGGCACCAACCTCGTCATCAACACCGACCGGCGCACCTATCATCTCGAACTGCGCGCCACGGCGTCCACCTATATGGCGTCGGTCTCCTGGACCTACCCCGCCGACCAGCTCATCGCGCTGCGGCGCGCCAATGCCGAGCGTGAGCGCGGCGCGCCGGTCGCCTCGGGCATCGATATGGAGCGGCTCAATTTCCGTTACCGCCTGTCCGGCGACAAGCCGTCCTGGCGGCCCGCCCATGTCTTCGACGACGGCCGCCAGGTGATGATCGAGTTTCCGGACAATGTCGCTACCGGGGACATGCCGCCACTGTTCGTGCGCGGCGCCGACGGTAATGCTGAACTCGTCAACTACCGCGTCTCCGGCCGCTACATGATCGTCGACCGGCTGTTCGATGCCGCCGAGCTGCGGCTCGCCACCCGCAAGGGCGAGCAGCGCGTCACGATCGAGCGGCAGGACGCCGCTGCGCGGAGGGCGTCATGAACGGGCCGGAAGGGGAAGAAGGACCGAGTGAGATGGCGCGGGAGGCGACCGTAGCGCAGCCCGCCAATGCCGCACCAGGACCGGCCGCAGCGACCGCCAATCCCGGCGCCTTTCGGCTTGCGGGGCCGCCGCCGCGCGTCACGCGCCTGTCGCGCAAGGCCTTGGCCGTTATCGGCATGGTCGCCGGGCTCGGGATCGGCGGGTCGCTGCTCTATGCACTGCGCCCGGTCCATCATGCCCCGGCAGTCAATCTCGTCGATACCGACAGCCGCAACAAGGCCGATGTCGTGACGGGTGCGCCGGCAAGCTATGACAAGGTGCCCAAATTGGGGCAGGCGATGCCCGGCGATCTCGGGCGGCCGATCCTGTCCGCACAGCAAAATGGCCAGAGCGTGCCAGTGCCGCCGATGGGACCGGCAGCGGGTCAGCCCGATCCGCGTCTCGCCGCCGCGGAGCAAGCGCGCCAGCGCGTGATGCAGGAGCGGGAGTCCGCGAGAGCCAGCAAGCTGTTCCTGGGCGCTGAAGGCGCGCGATCGGCTTCTGTGGGCGCAGGCGCAGGCGCGGGCGATGGGGCGCAGACGGTCCGCACGATCTCAGCGGGTGATGCCGCCGGCGCGGCGCCGGTTGCACAGCCGACCGGCCAGGCCGCAAAACGGGCTTTCTTCCAGAATGGAGGGAATCGCGCCGTCGTCAGCAATGAGCGGATCATGGCGCCGGCCTCGACCTATCTGGTGCAGGCGGGTAGCGTCATTCCTGCCGCCCTCATCACCGGGATCCGTTCGGACCTGCCGGGCCAGATCACTGCCCAGGTGACACAGAATGTCTATGACAGCGCGACGGGGCGCATTCTGCTGATTCCGCAAGGCTCGCGGTTGATCGGCGAATATGACAGCGAGGTCTCGGCAGGGCAGAACCGGGTGCTGCTGGCCTGGGATCGCCTCATCCTGCCCGGCGGCCGCTCGATCCTGCTCGACCGCCAGCCCGGCGCCGATTCCTCGGGCATGTCCGGCGCGCAGGACAAGGTAAACTATCATTGGGGCAATATGCTCAAGGCCGCGATGGTCTCGACCCTGCTCGGTGCGGGCAGCCATCTCGTCGCGCAGGGGGATGATGAACTCACTCGGGCGCTGCGCTACGGCATGCAGGATACGGTCAATCAGACCGGGCGGCAGGTGGCGCAGCGCGAGATCAATGTGCCGCCCACGCTCACCGTGCGGCCGGGATTGGCGATCCGGGTGGTGCTCACCCGCGATCTTGTCCTCGAGCCGGCGCAAGGCGCGCAGCCATGAGCCGGCTGCGTCTCGGACCGATCGTCGAGGAGAAGCCGGTGAAGCTCACGATCGAGTTGCCGGGCGCGCTGTTCCGACAGGTTGGCGATTATGCGCGCGCCCATGCAGTGGAGAATGGACTGTCCGAGCCGGTGCCGGTCGAACGGCTGATCGCGCCGATGATCGAGCGGTTCATCATGAGCGATCGGGGGTTCGTGCGGCGGCGGCGATCCGGCAATCCCTGAGCCGGGAGGTGACGCCATTTCTGTCGATGGTCCCGAAAGTCGCACCCTCGCCACCGGAAAAGGGTGACGGCGTTTCGACAAAATCCTAAGATGATCCGGCAAGGCCCGCTTCAGGGAGTGGGCCAGTCATCTTGGAAAAGGACGGATCACATGCCGGAGAGCCGCATGCGGCTGATGACGAGTCTGGCTCTGGAAATTGCCGCCTTGAAGGAAATGGGAACCGACACCGGTCCCGCCTTCGAAGCCTTGGTCCGCAATCTGGGTCTGTGCTTCGACGACGCGCTCGAACAGCTGACGCAAAGCGAGAGTCTCATGGCCGGGAATCATGCGTCCTGGACAAGATGGCGCAGCCCCCTGTCACCGTCCAATCCATAACCTGTCCGTTGGAGTGAGCAAAGACGGCAGAGCATCTGCCGGGCGGAACGTCAGTTCATGGACTTTTCGTCGGGCTGGTTATTCTGGACCGTATCCAGCAGTAACGTCGCCCACATAGCCAGGAAACGACTGTGATCGGCTTTCACGGCTTCCGCGCCGAGTGCGAGTTCGCTCACACACGCCGAAAACTTTTCGATCGGCAACACGCCTGCGGAATCGAGCGTCTGTCCGAGTTCGCGCAAGACCAGGCCAAGCGCCAGGGCCATCTGGAACAGCTCGTCGTCTATGTTCCTGTCATGGGCCATGTTTATGGCAGATCCAGAAATCGGTCGGGGTCCACAGGACGATGGCGAGGCGTGACGAAGGTTATATATGAGCCGTCGCGCTCATGGACTTTGAGCTCGATCACCCCCCGATCCGGGCGGCCGTGCGCTGCCATCTGGCTGATGTGATAGAAACCGTTCAGGACAGACTTCAGCTGAAAGACCGAGAGATCGTCTTCCAGTTCGACCGCGAGTGCCAAAAGCTCGCGCGAAAGAGAGATCGCGTGCTGGAGTCTGTCATATTTCTCGTCGCTATAGTCTATCATCGCATGCGGCCTTCACTGCGCTTGGCGCGAAACAATCGATCCTTTTCCGTCAGTTTACAAGCACAAGAGAAGACGATCCGTCCGATATGGACAGACCGCTGAATCCCACTCCGGTCCTTCTTGCGGAGGCGGATAAAGCTCATGCAATGAGCGCCGAGCGCACACATGACGATGTTTCAAGATGCCGGCGCATGTCTCTCTGGCCCGACCTTGAAAAGGGGATATAATCGAAATTGCGACCCGAGGGGCTCTGATGATCCCCTATTCCTGGCCCGACGTCTTCGGATGGCCGGGCCTGTTTGCGTTGAGGGAGCGCGCATGATCCATGCAGGACGCGATGAACGCGGTCATCACCAGCGTGGGGACGCACGTCATCCATTTACCCAACCCGGCATAGTCCTGCTGGTCGATAATGCCCGCGATCACGACGACGGCGCCGGTGGAACCACCGACCTGCACGCGCGAAGCGCCACTGACGATGCCGAGCCCCATCGAGCGCGGCAGCACGACCGATCGCATCCAGCTGCCGCGGACATCGACCAATCCTTCCGCGCTGCTGTGGCGGCATCATGGCGCTGGCGTGTGTGATATATCAAACATCAAATATAAGTTTGAACGATTATTTATAGGGTATAGTATATAGACATAGTTTCAGTGGGCAGATTTATGGCGGAGGCGACAAGCCTTCGGGTCGCAACCGGGGTTGTTGTCCTTGGCTGAATAGCTATCGCCCGGATGACATGCCTCGGTACGCGGGAATGCGCGCAAGCGGGAGCCCAGGGCGGGAAACGCTTGCCCTCAAGATCGGCGCGCTTCGGGAAGACGAAATCGATGAGGCGGTGAAGCTGTGGACTCTGGCCGGTTTGGTCCGAGCCGGCTGCCGTCTTCTCCCGCGGGATCGGTTATAAGGAACAGGGCTTCCGCATTTTCCCGGCGGCTCGACGAGACCGTGGGCTCAGATCACTCGGCGCTGGAAGCCGGTTCCTTGTCATAGAGCAGGGTAAGCTTGTTTCGGGGCGCCTCGCCACTGAGCGTTTCACGCAGGCGCACCCCGCGCCCGAGACCAGTGCTGGGCGCATTCTCGCCCAACAGTTCGACCCCGGCCTTTTCGAGCGCGCCGATGACCTTCATCACCGTGCCCACCACGCCACGGACCTGTCCCTCCGATGTTTCCATGCGCTGGATGGTCGGCAGCGACACCTCGGAAATCTCGGCAAGCCCACGCTGGTCGATACCCAGCATGGCTCTGGCGGCGCGCATCTGTTGCGATGTGATCATGTCGCATCAATGATGGTTGAAACATCAAATGGCAAGGAGAGACTTGAAAGTCAGTCGTCAGGTTCGGAACAGGTGATGGCCTGTCGCCCTGTCGTGCCAGCGTCGCAGTGCGGGGGCAAGACGCCGCGCCTTGGCGCGATAGTCGATCGCATGATCGGCAATCAGACCGGTCGCGACGGGACTGCGGGGCGGTAGCGGCGGCGGAAAGACCGGATCCGCGCTCGCGAACACGATCCGGTTGCCGCGATGTTCGGCCGGAACCGCGACCACCCGGCCATCGAAGGCCGCGCCGATCTTGCGCAGCAATCGGGCATAGGGCCAGAAATTGTTGCACAGATTGGCGACCATGAGGCCGTGATCGCCAAGGCGGGCGCGGCAGGCGGCGTAGAAGTCCGGCGTACTGAGGCTTGCAGGAAGCCCCCTGGCGTCGAAGCCGTCGATCAGCAGCACGTCGGGACGGCTCTCATCGCGCGCGACGAAGTCGACCCCGTCCGCGCAGATCACGCGGAACCGTTCGTCATCGGCGGGGATGCAAAAATGCTCGCGCAGCGCGATGACCTCGGGGTCGATCTCGACCACGGTGATGTCGCAGTCGGGCAAGGCACGGTAACAGGCCTTGGCGAGCGAGCCGCCACCAAGGCCGATCATCTCGATTCGCGCAGGCTGCGGGCAGAACAGCCGAAAAGCCATCATCATCCGCGTGTAGTCGAAGAGCAGATGGTCGGGATCGCTGACGCGCATCCCGCTCTGGACCGTCGACCAGTTGAACAGGAGCGAGAGCATGTCGCCGAAGCGAAACAGCATCGGACCCTGCTCGCCGAAGGGCGCATCGAGCGCGATCGGGACATGGCCGCCTCGGCCCGTGCGCCTCTCGAAAGCGAAGCCAGGCGCCGGCTGATCGAAGCCCATGGCGAAGACCATGTCGTAGAAGGCATCCATGTCGACATCCGGCAGCGCGGGCAGGTCCTCCGTCATGCTTGCTGCTCACTGGATTCGGTTTGGGCGAGAGCGTCTGCGGCCTTCCTGTCCGGGCGCGTGAAGCCGTGCATGCCGAGCCGCCATTGCACGGCGATCACCGCGCCTTTCGCCGGCTGGATGAGGCTCAGCATGAAGGTGGCGGCAAGGCATGGCCACAGCAGCATCTGGACGCCCATCGGCAGTTCATACGCAAGCTCGACCGCAATAATGAGCGGCGCCAGCAGATGTCCGGTCAGCAGTATCACCAGATAGGCGGGAAAATCATCCGCACGGTGATGCGTCCAGTCCTGGCCGCACGCCGGGCAATGATCCTGGGGCTTCAGGAAGGCCCGGAACAGCTTGGCGCGTCGGCATCGCGGGCATTGGCCGCGCAGCCCGCGCAAGATCGCCAGTCCAACCGTTGGAACCGGGAACGGCTGCTCAAGCTCCGTGTCGGGAAACGGCGCGATCGGGGCTGGCGCTGCCGGTCGCTGGTCGAACGGTGAGGCCATGAAGTCGGTCATGGGGATGACGCGGCGTGGGACCGCCGCGCGACGAAGGCGCTCGCACAAATCATAGGCGTTAGGATAGGATTCAAAGCATCAAAAATCAAATTTGATATGCCGTTATGATGCATAAAGCATCAAAATGATTGTTGCGACGATCAGTCTTCGACCATCTGGCCGGACCCCCATAGCTCGGACGTGCGCTCCAGATAGAAGGCGTCAGTCTCATAGGCTTGTTCGAGCGCGTGCAAGGAGGCGCCCGTCAACCAGGCCTCCCATTGCGATGGCGGTAACAGGATCGGCATTGTCCGGCTGACGGCATCCGCGCGCGCATTGGCCGCTGTGAGCATGCCGGCAAAGCCGCCTGTCGCCGGATCAGGTGAACAAAGGCCCGCCCAGGCGCAGATCGGCACATCCCAAAGCCCGAACCAGCTGCGCGTGCGATGGCCTCTTTCCCCAATGGGATAGGCGAAATCCTCGACGGCGATCAGGCAGCGCTCCAGCAGATCCAGCCCCAGCGGGACGCGGCTGTCGCCGGCGATCTCGCGTGCAAACAGCGTCGTTCGCGGCCAGTCGCCCCGTGCTTCGCTGATCGGATCTCGCGGTAAACCCTAGGGCAGCGCGCGCAGATGCCGCCCTTGCGCTCCCGCTGTCACGACGATCGCCTTCTCGCCCCGCCAGATGGTCGGAAACCAGTCCAGGTCCGGGTCGGGCCTGGCATCGAAAAGCGCGGCAATCTCGGCGCCGGTGGCGCGGCAGCGAATCAGGTGGCTCATGCCCCATCATTTGCGCGAGAGGATTAACACTCCATGCTCATCATGATATTTTGAACATCAAAAAATAGATTTAATCTGTGTTATTGATGGTAGAAATATAAATGCTACTCTCCTGTCGTGGCGGGATCAGGACGCTGACAGCGCTGACGCTGGCCGCAACGGCAAGGCGGATAGTAAAGCCACCGGAAGTATGGGGCGAGCGACATGGAGAAGAAGGTACGCGAGACCGAGGCGAGACTGGCAGGCATCGTCGAGGCCGCGATGGATGCCATCATCACTATCGACGGGCAGCACCGGATCGTCCTCTTCAATCCGGCCGCACAAGCCATGTTCGGCATCACAGCCGATGATGCCCTGGGCCAGTCGCTCGAACGGTTCATTCCGCAGGAGTTCCGCGCATGCCACGATCAGTTCATTCGCCGGTTTCGCGAGGCGGGCACGACGAGCCGACGGATGGGCGCACTCGGCGCGGTAAGCGCCCTGCGCGCCAATGGCGAGGCGTTCCCCGCCGAAGCCTCGATCTCACATGTGCGGATCGGTGAGGACCATCTGGCGACCGTCATCCTGCGGGATATCAGCGAGCGCAAGCGCCATGAAGAGGCGAGGCAACTGCTTGCCCGCGAAGTCGATCATCGCGCGAAGAATGCGCTGGCGGTCGCACAGGCACTGGTCTCACTGACACGGGCGGAGACGATCCAGGATTATGCGCAAGCGGTGAAGGGACGGCTGGCCGCCCTGGCGCGCGCGCACGGCCTCCTTTCAGAAGGCGCCTGGCAGGGCGCCGATCTCCACCGCACGATCTCGGACGAACTGGCGGCCTACGCCAAGCCTGGTCACAGCATCGTGACCGGACCGGTCGTTCGCCTCACGGCCAATGCCGTGCAGCCTCTGAGCCTCGTCATGCATGAGCTTGCCACCAATGCCGTCAAGCATGGCGCCCTTCGCCACGCCGACGGCCGGATCACGGTCGAATGGAGTATCGAAAGCGACCGGCGGCTCGCAATCAGCTGGACCGAAACCGGCGGACCGCCCGTGACGCCACCCAGTGCCAGGGGCTTCGGCAGCCGGCTCCTCAACGATGTCATCCGCAAACAGCTTCGCGGTGACCTCACACTCGACTGGGCCGCTCCGGGCTTGCGGGTCACCATCCTGCTCAACGATTGCTTCGACGCGATCGAGAACAATCCGGCTATTGTCGGCGCTCCGGCGACAGAGCTCCCGTGCCCGCAAAGCGCCGCCTCGGCGCGGCGCGTGCTGGTGGTCGAGGACGAAGCGCTTGTGGCGCTCGAGCTATCCTGCGGACTCGAAGATCTGGGCTGGTCGATCATCGGCCCAGCCTCATCGCTGGAGACGGCCAGGGCACTGCTCAGGGAAACAGACAGCATCGACGCAGCCGTGCTCGACATCAATGTCGCCGGCCAACTGGTCTATCCTCTTGCCCATGATCTGCGAGGACGGGGCGTGCCGATCCTGTTTTGCTCGGGCTATGATGCGGTCGATGCCGGTGGCCGGTTTGCCGACGTTCCCATCCTCTCCAAGCCGGTCAATATCGGCGCCCTGCATCAGGCGCTGCACGATATTTCCTCCTGCCGGTGATCAGCAGAAGATTCGGAAAAGCGGCATATCTATTGCCCTCCATCAGACAAATGCGCGGCAACCAAGGAGACTGGTCATGGCCCGACACCGGGCGCTTCCGGTGAACATCCGGTGTGACGCAGAAGGTGCGCGTCGCAGCGACGGCAATCGCTGCTGCCAAAGCCCGGATGGGGCAGATCGAAGGCGCCGGATGCGAGCAGCCGCTCGACAAGTGCGCATTCGAAAGCGCCGGGGCTGATCAGCGCGGAGATACTGGCCGCGCCAACGGTCAGATGGTCGATATGCCAGTGCAGGCGCTTCGTGCTGGCCAGATGCCGCGCGACCCGGGCTTTGAGGCCACCGGAACCATAAGCGCTGCCGGCATAGACATAGAGACCCGGTTCGACCTGCCAGCCCGCATTGCGCCTGAACAGATCGACGGGCCGGTCGAGCCTGAGCGCAAGCAGATAGGCGCCCTTGTCGTGCGGAATGTCTGCGGGATCTGATCCGACTCGGACGACGTCAGGCCCCAGCAGTCCGATGATCGTCGCCATGATCGCGGGGTCTTCGCCGTCCATCGTCCTACGCCATTGCCTGTCTTTCCACGCCGGTCTTTTACGCCCGCAACACGCTGTTGCCTCCGCTCATTTCATGGCTTTCTTGATGGCCCCCGAAGCTGCGGCACGGCGCCGTGGTCCCTCGGGGGATGATGCTCATGACCTATCCGGCACCCAAGGCAAGGACCGCACTCGCGGTCCTTGCCGCGCTCGTTCTCGCCGCGCCGGCGCTCGCCAACAATTATGGCGAAAGCGCCGCCTGGCAATTCCGCACCTCGGCCGACCGCGCCAATCAGGCCGCGATCCTAGACATTATCGAGAAGCGCCGTGCGGGCGGCTATGCGAGCCCGACCTACACGACGACGATCGAGCGCCAGTATGTTTGCGGGGTCACCGCAACCGCGACCGGCAATGTGGACAGCCAGACGGCGTTGGCCCATTCGCCGACCACGACCGGCGCGACCTCGGGTGCGCAGGGCAATAGCAGTTCCAGCAGTGTCGATGGCGCCGGAAGCGCAAGCTCGGGCCAGAGCAACAGCGGGCTCGTCTCCGCCTCGGTCACGGGCGGCACGTCGGTCTCGGTCGATGGCACCGCCTGGCAGGCGCTCAACTCCACCCAGACCAACAGCGGCGCCCAGAGCGCCAGCGTGACCGGTTCCACCGGCTGCGCTTTCGGAGCGCTCAACTGATGTGCGCGCGGGCGGCGGGCCGCCGGGAACAGGCCGGGAAGAGGATGGGGCTGCGGGGCGTGGGGTTTCGCGGGCTGGGCTTGCGGGCCGCGGGGCTGCCGCTTCTGGCCCTCGTGCTGCCGGGTTGCGCCAGCATGACCCAGCAGCGGATCGGGATCGGCGAGGAACCGATCGTCGTCGGGCCGCCGGTGCGCGACAATCGCACGCCGATGGACGCGGCGCTTGCCTGCTATGCGAGTTGGCTCGGATCGCGTGGAAACAAGCCGCTCGTCATCGCGGTCGGCGACGTGCGCGACTATACCGGCAAATATTCGGTCAACGAAGGCAATGCGATCACCCAGGGCGGCGCGCTCATGGTCGCTTCCGCGCTCGGCAAGCTGCGCGGCTCGGTGCGGATCGCCGAGCGGTTCGATCCGGTCATCGCCGAGCGCGAACTCGCTTATGCGGATCGTCGCCAGCTCGGTGATGGCAAGGTCCATGATCTTGCCGCACCTTCGGGCAAGCAGGTCGTGCCGTGGCTGCCCTATTTCGGGGGGAGCATCGCGGCGTCCGATTATTACATCGTCGGCGGCATCACTGAACTCAATTACGACATCCGTTCGGGCGGCATCGAAACCGGCGTCAACTCGGTCGGTCCCAAGGCGCGGACCTATACCCAGAGCGTCGCGCTCGACCTGAGGATCGTCGATACCCGCTCGCTGCTGGTGGTGCGCACGGTCAGCCTCACCAAGCAGTTCACCGGCTATGAGACCGGCTTTGGCATCTTCCGCTTCTTCGGCTCCGACCTCTTCGACATCAATATCGGCGCCAAGGGCCAGGAGCCGCTCCAGCTCGGCATTCGCACCGCGCTCGAGGAAGCGACGATGCGCCTCATCGGCGCCGTTGCCCGCGTCGGTCCCGAACCCTGCATGAGCCAGGCGAGCTGGGCGGCGAGCGTGCCGCCCGCGCAAGCGGTCAGCACCACACCGACCTTGCGGCAACGCCTCGCCGCCGATGGTCCGGCGCTCAACGGGCCTGCCGGCGGTGATGCCAGCGCGGCGGCCGACGTGCCCCTCCTGTTCGAGACCGGCATCGGCAGCCTTCAGGGCGGCGCGGAAGCGGCGATCGACCGGATCGTCGCGGCGGCCAGGCAGGGTGGCGTCTTCGTGACGCTGCTCGCCCGCGACAGTGAGACGCTCGATCCCAAGGCGCGCGCAACGCTGACCGATCGCCGGATCGCGGCGCTCACGGCAGCCCTTACCCGGCAGGGCATCGCCGCCGCGGCGATCTCGCCGGTCTGGCGTCCTGATCCCACCGACCCCGCCATCCAGCGCGCCGGCGCCGGCCTGCAGCGGCTCGTACGCCTGCGGATCGGCTGACCATCTCCTTCCTCGCACGAAAGGAGGCACCCACCCGACACGTCCATGCCCGGTTTTCCACACAGCTTCAAAAGAAGGATCTTGCCATGAAACAGACAGTATTTTTTCGTTCCCGCCACCGCCTGCTGATGGGCGGCGCGGTCCTCGCTCTGGCGGGCTCGCTAGCCGCGCCCGCCTTCGCCACCCCCGATCCCGTGCCGGGCGTCGACGCCACCGGTGCGCAGGTCATCGTCACCGACCAGAGCAAGGACGGGTCGCCGGTGAGCGCCAGCGCGACCAATCCTCTGGTCGAGGCTACCGGCGCGGTCGATGGATCGAGCGTCGCCATCACCGGCAACGCCGTCAGCGCCACCGCGAGGGCCAATAGCGCGGGCGCCGCCCTGACGCCCGATACGCGCGATCTCGAAGCCGCGACCGGCGGCACCTGGCTGGCGACCGGAACGGGCGGCACCGATGGGCAATCGCCGGCGGTCATCGCCACCCGGCAGTCGACCGATGGCGCTGCCGTTTCCGCCACGACTGCCAATTCCCGCATCCGCGCACGGCTCGGCGATCTGGTGGACAGCAGCGCGGCGGTCAGCGGCAATACGCAGGAAGCGGTCGCACTGGCCAATGACGCTACCGATACCCTGTCCCTGACCGGTGTGGCGGTCGGGACCGGAGCGAGTATCGTGAGCGACCAGTCACTCGGCAACGATGCTGCCGTCGCGGCCCGTTTCAGCGGCACGGCGGCGCTCAAGGTCGCCGATGCCCCGCGCAGCGATCTCGATGTGAGCGACAATCTCCAGCGCGCAGTCGCCTATGGCAACAGCATCAGCAATGCGCTGTCCGCCGACGCCGTCCAACTCGATGCGGCGGCGAGCTATGGTGCGCCCTCGATCGTCGAGGCCAATGCCAGTGATCCTGCCGTCAACGCCGCTTATGCCGTACTGGCCGATCAGCGGGTCAGCAGTGCCGTGACCGGGAGCGCCAATGGTGGTTTCGCTGTCAAGGTGGGTGATACCGCCTTCGCCTCGGACGTGACCAATGGCGGCAACAGCCTGGTCGCGGCAGGTTATGGCAACCAGTCTTCCAATGGTCTCGATCTGTCGGCCGATGCCATCGCCAACAATGCCTGGGATGGCGGCGCCGTCGCCAACATCACCAATGTCCAGTCAGCCGCAGCCATTCCCATGAAGGGCGTCGCCAAGGGCGGAGCCAGCATCGCCATCACCGGCGATGCGGTCGAGGCGAACCTGGATGCCCGCGACAATGCGGTGCTCGCGGTGGCGACCGCCAATCGCGCCGATGGTAACCTCCTCTCGGTGACGGCCAATGCCGTCGATGCCGGCGAAGGCGTCGGCGGAGAAGGTCCGGTCGGCACCGCACTGGTCGCTGGCGATGGCACGATGACGGTGACCGCGCCGTTCAGCGTCCAGAACGATCAGCTCAATCAGGCTCGCGTCACGGCCAAGGCGACGGACACGGCGACGCTGATTACCGTCGATACCGGCATCGTTCGCTCCAATGCCTCGATCACGGGGAACAGCGCTGGGGCGCAAGCCAGCGGCAATGTGGCGACGAACGGGCTGTCGCTCGATGCCAACAGCCTTGCGACCGCTGTCGATCTCAATAGCCTTCAGCTCGGCAAGGGCGTGATTAGCGCGTCTGTCGGTTCTGCCGACAATCGCGCGGGCGCGGTCCTGTCCGGTGCGGGTGACGTGGTCGATTCCAGCCTCACCGTCTCGGACAACAGCCTGTTGGCCAGCGCGGCGGAGAACAACGCCACGAACAGCATGAGCATCACCGCCAACAGCCTTGTCAATGCAAGCGGCCATGAGAACGCTGAGGCGGGCATGCTCGATTACGGTGTCGGCGCGGCGGCGGACTATGCCCTGGCCAATACCCAGGAGATCCGGGGCGGCTATCAGCTTCCCGTCGCGGTCAAGGCCTCTGCCTATGGGGACTTCGATGCGACCGCCGGCAACGGTGCGGTGCGCTCCGCGCTCGAGGTCACCGGCAACAGCCAGACCGCCTCGGCGCTCGGCAATGGCGCGGCCAACAGCCTGACCATCGCCGCGACCGCACTGGGCAGCGAGGAGGATCGGGCGCCTGGCTCCGCTCTGTCCTCGACGCAGGCCGCCTATACCAGTGTCGATGCCGTCTCCGACATGCGGCTCGGCGCGACAACGGAAGCGGTCGATTCAAGCCTGCTGCTGTCGGGCAACAGCAATGTGGCGCGGGCCCGCATGAACGATGCGACCAACAGCATCGCCGTCGATGCGGTCAGCGCCGGATCGTTGAGCGGTGAGCCTGCCGCTGCACTGGCCGATGTCGGTTATGCCTCGCAGGTCATGGGTGACCATGTCCTTGCCAGCAACCAGATTGCCGATGGCAGCGTCAGCGCGACGGCGGTGACGAACGGCCAGTCCGTGGATCCGGCCGTGTCGTTCGTTCGCTCCAGCTTCGAGGCGAGCGGCAATGAAACGCTGGCCGAGGCCGTCGCGAACAATGCGGCCAACAACCTTACCCTGACCTCGGCAGTGCAGGGCGGCGCCAGCGCCGGCCTGCTCAACCAGCAGTCGAACTATGCCGCTGTCGGTGCGCAGGCGACCAGCACCTATGGCATCGGCGCGCATGGCTCCTCGGACGCCTCCAGCCTCGTCGATGGCAATACAACCTCGGCCATCGCGCACGGCAATATGGCGGCCAATACGCTCACGGTGAGCGGTGTGGCCGAAGACGATTGCACGCCGGACCTGGCGTCGATCACCACCGGCGCGCTCAATAGCGCCACGGCTCCGGCGATCCTGTCCAACGTCCAGATGAACGCCGGCGGCGTGTCTGCCTATGCAATGAGCCCGACCGTCTCCGTGAGCTATGGTGGCGTCGGGGTCAGCGACAGCCGTCTGGGCGTAACCGGCAACAGCGTCTCGGCCGCGGCCTATGGCAACAGCGCGACCAACATGGTGACGCTGGCCTCGCTCGGCAGCTTGCCGGCGTCCGGCATCAGCAGCGTCCAGACCAATAGCGGCGCTGTCACGGCCCAGGTCACCAACGCAGCCTATACGGTATCCCCGACGAGCCTCTCTGCGAGCCGGATCGACCTTTCGGGCAACAGCATCAGCGCATCGGCGGTCGGGAACGCGGCCACGAGCAAGGTCACGGTCTCGCGCTGATCCGCGTGGCGGGCGGCTCCATAAGCCCCCTGGACCGCCCGCCACATGCGGGAAAGGCCGTCACGCTTCCCCCGGCGTGGCGGCCTTTCCTTGTTTCGATCGGTTCTGTTTTCAGAATGTATAGGTAATCGGCAGATCCTTCAGCCCGCTGACGAAGGTGGATTCAACGAACGTGGGATCCCCTGCAAGATCGACCGATTTGAGGCGCGGAAGCATCTCGGCGTAAAATTGCCGGATTTCGAGATTGGCAAGCGGGCGCCCCATGCAGAAATGCGGGCCCGAACCGAAGGCGAGATGTGCCGGATTGGCCGGACGGGCAACCCGGAAGCTGTCCGGCGCATCGAAAACCCGCTCGTCGCGGCAGGCAGACGCATAGCAGAGCATGATCGCGTCGCCCGCCGGGATCGTCGTGCCGTGCCATTCGACATCGACATTGGGCGTGCGCATGAAATGCTTCACTGGCGCGGTCCAGCGCACGAACTCTTCGGCAGCGGTCGCGAGAAGGGTGGGATCGGCCTTGAGCGCGGCCATCTGGTCCGGATTGCGCATCAGTCCCAGCAGACCACCGCCGATCGAGGCTGCGGTCGTGTCGTGACCGGCGGTGGCGACGATGACATAATAGGAGATCATCTCGTGCCGGGCCATCGGCTTGCCGTCGATCCGGCTGTTGGCGATTGTCGATACGATATCATTGCGAGGATCGGCCTCACGCGTCTTGCCCAGCTTCAGGAAATAATCGGCGAAGTCTGCGAAGACGTCGCGGGGCTTGCTGTCGTCGGCGGGATCCTTGCGTTTCACCAGTTGCTTGTCGGCTGGCGACAGCAGGCGCTGGGTCATGCCGAGCACCATGTCCTCATCCTCGCGCGGCACGCCCATCAGCGTCAAAATGACCCGCAGAGGAAAAAGATAGGCGACGTCCTGGGCGAAATTGCACGCGCCGCCCATATCCTCCATCCGGTCGATGAAGTCCCTGGCGATTTCGCGGATGCGCGGTTCGAAGGCCTTCAGATTCTTGGCCTTGAACCAGTCGACCAGCACAGCGCGGTGAGCGCGGTGATAGTCGCCGTCCATATGGGTTAGAGGCTTCACGCCATTACGGTTGCCATATCTGGCTTCGTAAATGTCCTCGACCTTGTTGGGCAGCAGCACCGTCCGGGGACCGGCTTCATAGATGTCGGCCTTGCGCTCCAGTTCGAGAATATTGGCATGGCGCGTCATGACCCAGAAGGGACGATACCCATGGGGTTGCGCGCGGGCGATCGGAGAGACTTCCCGCAAGTGGCGGTAGAGCGCATAGGCCTCATCCGGACTTCCGAAGAGGGCAGGGTCCGCGAGGCGCGCGGGATCGAACTCAGGCATGGGAAACTCCTTGGGCAGGTGCCGGCGTCCAGGAATGGCGGACGGAAACACGGCAAAGAAATTCGCTGAGGGCGGTCAGATCGGCGCTGTTTCTGGAAGGGATGCGCACATGCAAATCGCCATTCTCCTCAAGCAGGACCTGGATCGCATCGAGGCCAAGTTCCGCGGGTATCAGTGGCTCGATGGCGAATTCCAGCGCGCGCCGCCGCAATTCCGGCTTGAATATCTTGTTCATGGCGGTCATCGGCAGGGTATCGAGGATGATGACGCGAACGGGCGCTGCGGCGGGTTCTTCAGCGCGCGCCCTGGCAAAGGCGAAGAGGTCCGCTTCCGTGACCGTCTGACCTGTAGCGAGCGTTGCAAAGACGATCGGGAGTTCGCCCACGCGTGCGTCTGGCAGGCCGACGGCTGCTGCCTCCGCCACCGCCGGGTGAGCGAGCAGGCTCGTCTCGATACTGGTCGCGTCGATATTATGGCCGCCGCGAATGATGATGTCCTTGTCGCGACCGGTCAGCCACAGGTCGCCTTGCGCGTCGAAACTGCCCAGATCACCGGTGTCGAGCCAGCGAACCTCGTTTGCGTCAATCAGGAATTTCTCCTGGGTACGCGCGGCATCGCTATAGCCGGTAAAGACCGCCGGGCCGCGAACGAGCACGCGTCCGCGTTCACCGGGCGCGCACCAGTGGCGGATCGCACCGGCAGGCGTGGTTGCAGCGGTGCGGACCTCATAAAAGGGCAGCGGCCGGCCGGCGCTACCGGCGCGCGGAGGTGTGCTGACGGCATTGCCGGTCGCAAATCCGCTGCATTCGGTCATGCCATAGCCTTCATGCACGCCGATGCCGAACTGGGCCTCGTAACGCGCGCTGAGCTGCGCGGGCAGCTTGCTGGCGCCGGCGATGAAATAGCGGATCGGATTGGCGCCGCCCGGCCAGCGGTCGATGAGGTCGGAGAAGACGGTGGGTACGGCGATCAGCTGACTGATCGCATGCGTCCGGGCCGCATCCCAGAACCGCGCCATGAGCCGGGTCGCGCGGAAGCCGATTGGCGAGAGCTGGACCAGAGTCTGGCCCAGCACCAGAGCGCGTGTCGTGGCGATGACGCCGCCACCGACGTGGAAAAGAGGCAGGCCATTGGCCGTGACGATTTCAGGCGCGGGATCGTGGATCAGCGCAGTTGCGATGATACCCGCGAGCTGGTTGCGATGAGAAAGCCGGGCGATCTTGGGCAACCCGGTGGTGCCGCCGGTCGGAAAACAGGCGACGATATCTTCGCCGGAAGGCAGGTCGCTCTCTGGCATGGCGCCGGACAGGCCGGCGGCAAGCCGGACCAGGGTGGGGGTTGGGGCATCCGCTGCATCATCGGCGATGACCACCGGGCAACCCAGCGCCTCGCCGAGCATAATGGCCTTGGCATGGATCATGGGCGAAAGCGATGAAGAAGGCGCGACGATAGCCGCAGCCGGTATGGCCTGCGCGAGGCGGTGAAGCTGCTCGGCAGAAAGCATCGGATTGACCGGGCAGACGGACCCGAAGATCTGCGCGCCCCAGAAGGCGATGAGACCTTCGGGCGAGGGAAGCCCGAGGAAGAGGACGGCTTTGTACCGCGACTGACCTAACGCCCTAAAGGCCCGCGCGGTGCGAAAGATGGCGCACACGAGATCCTCATAACTGAGATAGGTACAGCCCCTGTCGTTCTCGTCGTCAGCCAGGGCAATGAGCGCCGTCTTGCCGGGCGTCGTGCGACGTCGCAGCTCCAATATGCTCGCAAGGTTGGGCGCTTCCAGCGCCTCGCGTACATGCATGGGCAATGTGTCCGGATCGACCCAGTCGCGATACCAGCCCGTCCTGCCTGTCGTCGTCAATGCGGGAACCCTCTCATATGTCTGCCTGGCTCGCAGTCAGGCATTCCTATTCGTATCGGGTATCGCGAAGGCCCATTCGCCTCCCCCTCCTTTATGGGGGCTTGCCCCTGTTCGAGGCCGCCTAGGCTTCCATCCTGTCGAGAAGGACGGGATGCGTCCAAACCAGGGAGGAATGCGGTGAAGGGTCTCAACTATTATCTGTCCACATCGGTTCTGGCGGCCGCCATGGTCTTGCCAGGGGCGGCGCATGGGCAGGCGGCTCAGACCGCCCAGGCCGATGCCAGCGATGGCGAAATTATCGTCACGGCGCAGCGCCGCGAGCAGAGCCTCAACGATGTGCCGGTGTCGGTCCAGGCCTTTACCGGCGCGACCCTCGCCAATTCGGGCGTGGTCGATGCGTCGGGCCTGTCGCAGGTGACGGGCGGTCTCAACTTCGCCAAGTCGAGTAGCGGCACGCCGATCTTTACGCTGCGCGGTGTTGGCTTCAATACGCCGAACCTGTCTTCCACCTCGCCGGTCGGCGTCTATGTCGACGAGGTCGCCTATCCCTATCCTTATATGGCGAGCGGCCCGATTTTCGACCTCGATCGCGTCGAAGTGCTCAAGGGGCCTCAGGGCACGCTCTACGGCCGCAATACGACGGGCGGCCTCGTCAATTTCATCGTCAAGAAGCCAGGGCATGAGTTTGGCGGTTATGCCCAGGCCGAACTCGGCAATTTCCAGACCTATAATCTGGAAGGCGGCCTCACCGTGCCGATGGGCGCCAATGCCGGGCTGCGGCTCTCAGGGCGCTGGGAGAACAGCGACAAAGGCTGGCAGCACAGCCGCACCAGGCCTGACGATCGGCTCGGCAAGGTGGATCGCCTGGGTCTGCGAGCGGTGTTCGATGCCGATCCCACCGACCGGCTGTCGATCACGCTGACCGGATCCTACTGGTATGACAAGTCGGACACGGTCGCGGCGCAGGCTGTGGCGCTGACGCCGGACAGCGCGCCTTTCACGGCACCGGGCCTGGCATCGATGATCCACACCGACTGGAAAGCGGGCGAAGCTGATTGGGATCCAGCCAATGGCAGCAAGCCCGACCTCACCAACGATTCGCGCTTTTTCGGTCTGGCGGGACGGGTCAGCTATCTGCTGACGGACCATCTCTCGCTGGTCTCGCTCACCTCGTATAATGACGTGAAGCGTGATAGCATGAACGATGTCGATGGCACGCCGATGGAGGTTTTTGCCTACCGCAGTTACGGCCGCATCAAATCCTTCTCGCAGGAGTTGCGCCTGGCCGGAACGGGGACAGGCTACAATTACACGATCGGCGCCTATTATTCGAAGGATCGGATCGACGATAATCAGGTCGGATATTTCGACAAGTCGTCCGTCCTTCAGCAGTTGCGTTATGTCTCGCAATATCTGGTCGATCCGACCAATGCGCTCTACACGCCCGCGCAATATGCCGGCGGCTTCCGCAGCTTCCGGACCGTGACAGAGCAGGTGAGCGAATCGAAGTCGGTATTCGCAAGCGGAGACGTGGATCTGGGCAGCACCTTCAATATCGCTGCGGGGATCCGTTATACGAAGGACAGTCTCGACTTCAATGCCTGCTCGCAGGACTATGAAGGCAATACGCGGCCTGTCTGGAACACCGCCGTTCCGGCCGTCGTCTACCTGAAGACGGGCACCTACACCCCTGTCAACATCGCGCAGAATGCCTGCCTCACCTATAATTCGACCTTTACGGGCCAAGCCTCGTTCAAGCGGCCACCGCTCAACGAGGACAATGTCGCCGGGCGCTTCGTCATCAACTACAAGCCTGACAACGACACGCTGATCTACGCCTCGGTCAGCCGCGGCTACAAATCGGGCGCGGTGCCGGTGATTGCCGCCAATGTCGAGACGCAGTGGGAGCCTGCGCGCCAGGAGCGGGTCACCGCCTATGAACTGGGAACGAAACTGGGCTTCGGGCATGGCGCGGCGCAGATCAACGGCGCGGTCTTCTATCTCGACTATAGCAACAAGCAGCTTTTCGGCGAAATTCTCGATCCGGTGTTCACGTCGCTGACGCGCATTGTGAACATCCCCAAATCTCGGGTCTACGGGTTCGAGCTCGAAGGCATTCTCCGCCCAATCCGCGCCTTCACCGTCAATGCCAACCTGTCCTATACCAATACCAAGGTGCAGCAATATAACGGCTATAATCGCCTCGGTCAGGCGGAGGATTTCGCCGGCGCACGCTTTCCTTATACGCCGACCTGGCAGATCAATGTGGGTGCAACCTATGACGGTCCGGTGTCCGATACGCTCGATTTGATCGTGAACGCCAATGTCAGCCACCAGTCGAAGACGTCGAGTTCGCTCGATGACGATCAGGCTTTCGTGGTCAAGGGCTATGAAGTGGTCAACGCCTCGATCAAACTCCAGCAGTCCGACAAGGGCTGGTCGGTCGGCCTGTGGGCGCGCAACCTTTTCAATACCAACTATTATACCGGCACGGACATTTTGACCGACACGGTGTTCCGCATTCCCGGCCGCTCGCGCACCTTCGGCGCGACACTTGGCTGGCGTTTCTGACTGGGCTGGCAGGCGACGGCCTTGCTGCGCGTCGCCTGCCGCAATCGCAGGATAGAAGGAAACGTCCTGCTCATGGAAAGGTGATTATTCGCAATGGCAGGAGCACTGTCGGGTTATCGGGTCATCGACATGACCAGCGTTCTGTTCGGCGCTTACACCTCCCAGATCCTGGGAGATCTGGGTGCGGACGTTATCAAGGTCGAGGCGCCCGGCACGCGAGCCGACAATGGCGGCGACATTTTCCGCTATACCGGCAAGCCCGCCCACACCCCCGCGATGGGTCCGATCTTCATGCATTATAACCGCAACAAGCGGTCGGTGCTGATCGATCTCAAGAGTGAGGAGGGGCGGGCACAGATGCGCGCGCTGCTTGAAGGCGCGGATCTCTTCATCACCAATGTGCGCATGGAGGGCTTGCGCAAGCTCGGCTTCGATGAGGAAGGCGTGCGCCGGCTCAAGCCCGACATCGTCTATGTCCATTGCGCGGGCTATGGCTCGGAAGGCCCCTATGCGCGCAAGCAGGCCTATGACGATCTCATCCAGGCGGCAGCGGGTGGAACCGATCTCATGAGCCGCGTCGATGGCAATCCGGCGCCCCGCTATCAGCCCTCGCTGATCGCCGACAAATCCTCCGGGCTCTATGCAGCCTATGCCGCCATGGCCGCGCTGCTCCACCGCGAGCGGACCGGCGAGGGCCAGTTCGTCGAAGTGCCGATGTTCGAGTGCTTCGCCTATTTCAACATGACCGAGAACCTCTACGGCCATACCTTCGATCCGCCGACCGGCGACTATGGCTATAGCCGTGTGTTCAATCCCAATCGCAAGCCCTATCCGACGATGGACGGCTATCTCGCGATCCTGCCTTATTCGGATGCGCAGTGGGACGATTTCTTCGAGATCGGCGGCATGCCGCCCGGGACCTTCACCAAGAACCCACGCTTCGCAACCTATTCCCTGCGCACGCAGCATATTGCCGAAATCTACGCAATGATCGAGGAGGTCGCCAAGACCAGGACCACCGAGGAATGGGTCGCGCGGCTCACCGAGCGCAATGTTCCGTGCATGAAGGTGAACCGTCTCGACGAGGTGATCGACGACGAGCATCTGAACGCCATCGGCTTCTTTGAGCGGCGCGACCATCCCAGCGAAGGCGCCTATGTCTCGCTGCGTCATCCGGTGCGTTTTTCCGCGACGCCGGCCAGTGTGCGGCGCGATCCGCCGCGCCTGGGCGAGCATACCGACGAAGTGCTCGCGGAAATCGGCTTTGTCCGGCAGGCGGGACAGGAGGCGTGATCCGCCCTGTTCTCGTCGCGATCGGGGAAATATGCGACCGGCCGGTCGATCTTACCCAGGGTCTCGATCCGATCGGGCTGATGGCCGCTGCTGCCCGCCGAGCCGAGGAGGATCTTGGACAGCCGGTGTTGGCGCGGGTGGATGCGCTTGAGGTGGTGCACCAGATCAGCTGGCGCTATGAGGATACGGCCCGCCGGCTGTGTGAGCGATTGGGGGTATCCCCACCCCGCGCCGTCTATCATCCAGGCGGGGGAGACAGTCCGCTCCATATTCTTCACGAGGCCGCCCTGCGCATCGCACGGGGCGAAAGCCGCATTGCGCTTATCTGCGGCGGCGAAGCCCAGAACACCGCCAAGAAAGCGCGCGCCGAAGGACTGGAGCTGCCCTGGCCGCGCCGGGCCAGGCTGATGGAACATCCCTGGGACGTCGAACACAAGATCGGCGCGATGGGACGAGCCCACGGCCTCGCCCAACCCACGTACATCTATCCGCTTTATGAAAATGCGACGCTTCACGCCTGGGGGCAGACGCCGAGCCAGGCGCAGGCGGAATCGGCAGAACTCTGGGCGCGCTATGCGCAGGTTGCGGCGACCAATCCCTTCGCCTGGCAGCGCAAGCCAAAATCCGCCGACGAGATCGCCACCGTTGCGCCGAGCAATCCGCTGATCGCCTGGCCCTATCCTCGCCTGATGGTCGCAAACCCTACGGTCAACCAGGGTGCGGCGGTGATCGTCATGGCCGAGGCGCTGGCCGACGAACTTGCGATACCCCACGCACGGCGCGTCCATCTGGCGGGCGGCGCGGCCGCCAGGGAGCCCGACGATTATCTGCACCGCAATGGCTATACCTCCTGTCCGGCGCAGCAGGTGGTGCTCGATGCAGCGCGCGCTTTCGCCCCCGAAACCGGCTTCGACGCGCTCGAACTCTACAGCTGCTTTCCCTGCGTGCCAAAGATGGCGCGCCGACAATTGGGGCTGGGCACGGATGTCGAGCCGACCGTCACCGGGGGGCTGACATTTTTCGGCGGTCCGTTCAACGATTATATGCTGCACGCGGCCTGCGCGATGATCCGTCGCCTGCGCGGCACATCCCAGACCGGGCTGCTCTACGGTCAGGGCGATTTCGTGACCAAGCATCATGCTCTCATTTTCTCGGGCGCGCCCTGCGCCGCCCCGCTCGACCAGGATTACCGCCTCGACGACGCGGCTGATGCGGTGCGCGGAACTCTGCCCTCGGTGGTCGAGCAAGCGCAGGGACTCGGACAACTTGAAACCTTCACTATTCTGCCCGACCGGCAGGGCGGCTTCGCGCGCGGCGTCGCTGTGCTGCGCACGGCCGAAGGCGCCCGCACGATGGCAAGGGTTGTCCCCGACGATAGGGTGACGCTCGCCATGCTCTCCGACCCCCTCCGCTCGCCGATCGGTTCGCGCGGACCGATGACAACCGCCGCCGATGGCCTCCTCGAATGGACCCTTGCATGACCGAAGTCCTGTTTGAACTGCATACGCCCCATATTGCGGTGGTGACACTCAATCGCCCGGACGCGCGCAATGCGATCAACGGCGCGATCGCGAAGGAACTGGGCCGCATCGTTGCGGCAAGCGAGGCCGATGATGCGATCCGCTGCGTCGTCCTGACGGGCGCCGGGGACCGCGCCTTCTGCGCCGGCGCCGACCTCAAGGAGATATCGGCTGGAAGGATTGGCGATCTGGTCACTCGCGATGGCGGCTTTGCCGGCTTCGTGCGTGCCGCCCGGACTAAGCCGTGGATCGCCGCCGCAGATGGCCCGGCACTCGCCGGCGGCACGGAAATCCTCCTCGCCTGCGACATGGCGATCCTCTCCGAAGCCGCAACCATGGGTCTTCCAGAAGTGAAGCGCGGCCTCGCCGCGCTGGCCGGCGGCCTCTACCGCCTACCGCGCGCATTGCCGCGGGCCCTGGCCCTCGAACTGATCGCTACCGGTGACCCCATCACCGCTGATCGCGCCCTGGCGCACGGCCTCGTCAACCAGGTAACACCCAAGGGCGAAGCGCTTGAAAGGGCGCTCCTGCTCGCAGAGCGGATCGCGGCCAATGCACCGGTCGCCGTGCGCGAGAGTCTGACCATCGCACGGCGTGCCTTCGACTTTGCGGAAAGCGATCTCGAGCGGGACAGCGATGCGATGGGCAAGCGGCTGGCGCTGACCGAGGACTATAGGGAAGGGCCACTGGCCTTCATCGAAAAACGCGCGCCCAACTGGACCGGGCGCTGAAGGAGACTGGAATCATGCTGAGCTTGCCGATGCTGCTGGACGGTCGCGCCGTCCCGGGCGACACCATCATTACAGTCGTCAACCCGGCGACCGGCGAGGCCATCGGCACCGCGCCCGATTGCACCACCGGGCAGCTTGACGACGCCGTCGCCAGCGCGCGCAGGGCGTTCCCGGCCTGGAGCGCGACGACCCACGCCGAGCGCAGCGCGCTGCTCAAGCAGGCGGCCGGGATCCTGTTCCAGAATGCCGATGCACTCAAACGCTTGCTCACAGCCGAGCAGGGCAAGCCCTATGATGAGGCGGACTTCGAGGTGAAGGCTGCCGGCTACTGGCTCGCTTCGCTGGCCGACATGGAGATTCCGGTCGAGGTCAACGAGGATGGCCCGGAGCGAAAGTCCATCACCCATCATGTCCCGCTCGGCGTGGTGGCCGGCATCTCGCCGTGGAACTTCCCGGTGCTCCTCTCCTTTTGGAAGATTGCGCCGGCGCTGCGTGCGGGAAATTGCATCATCCTCAAACCATCGCCCTTCACGCCGCTTACCATGCTGCGCATTGGCGAGCTTTTGCGCGACGTCTTCCCGGCCGGCGTACTCCAGATCATCAGCGGCGGCGATGCGCTGGGACCGGCGATGACCGCCCATCCGGGATTCGACAAGGTGAGCTTCACCGGCTCGACCGCGACGGGCAAGAAGGTGATGGCCTCGGCCGCTGCGGACCTCAAGCGGGTGACCTTGGAATTGGGCGGTAATGACGCGGCCATCGTGCTGCCCGATGTCGACGTGGACGCCGTCGCCGGCCCGCTCTTCTGGGCTGCTTTCCGCAATTCCGGCCAGATCTGCATCGCTACCAAGCGGCTCTACATCCACGACGACATATATGACCGGCTTTCCCAGGCGATCGTGCAGCACGCCAAAAGCGTCGTGATGGGTGATGGGGCCGAGCAGGGCGTCGGTCTTGGGCCGGTGCAGAATCGCGTTCAGTTCGAGCGTGTCGCTGACCTTGTCGACAACAGTCATGCCGAAGGGCACCGCTTCCTGTTGGGCGGCGAGATTGACCGGGACGCCCCGGGCAATTTCATTCCTGTTTCGATCATCGACAATCCGCCCGAGTCGTCGCGGATCGTCCAGGAAGAGCCCTTCGGACCCGTTCTACCCCTGCTGCGCTGGTCCGATCTCGACGATGTCGTCGTCCGCGCCAATGCATCGGACTATGGGCTGGCAGGCTCGGTCTGGTCGAGCGATCTCGACAAGGCGCAGGCTGTCGCCGCACGCCTCGAGACAGGTACGGTCTGGATCAACGAAGTCCAGCATCTGAGCCCCTGGCAAGCCTTCGCGGGACACAAGCAGTCGGGCATGGGCGTCGAAAATGGTCTTGGCGGCCTGCTCGAATATACCGTGCCGAAGACCGTGACCGTGAAAGCCGCTCCGGCCGCATGACGGATTGGACCCGGTGGGACGCCTCGGCACCCCACCGGGCTTCAGAGCGCCAGGTCCTGGATCATGCCCAGACGCCGCGCCCGAGCGAGCGCCCCTGAGCGATTGCGAACACCCAGCTTGGCGTAGATGTTGCGCACATGCCATTTGACGGTCGACCCGCCCATGGCGAGGTGGTCGGCGATCGCGTCGCTGCTGAGGCCCGTATCGAGCATCCAGAGCACTTCGGTCTCGCGGGGCGTCAGAGGGTCGACCGGCGTATCGTCTTCGGCGCTCTCTGCACGAATCCCATGATGCTTTCTGATCCCCTCGAGCAGCGCCAGCGCGTCGTTTCGAAGGCCTTCATCGAGATCCTCATAATCGCCGAGCAGCGTCCGGATCGGCCAGCTGGTCGTGAACGCGCCCTGAAAGGCCGCCCGATCGGCGGCGAGGCGCAGCGCCCGGCCGAGAAAGCGCCGCGCCTGGGATGGCTGCGCGTCCTTGTGCGCGCTTCCGGCGGAGACGAACAGGATCGCGAGATGATCGTCGATATTGCCTCGTGTGTCGGCAAGAGGGAGTAGTCTGGCGGCAAGCGCTGCCGCATCCCGAAACGCACCCTGAGCGAACAGGAGCTGTGCGCGAACCGTCCGCAGCGCCGGTAGAAGCGACGCCGGGACCGCACTGTTGTGCGCGACGTGACGCCAATTCTCCTCCCCTCCGGTAAAGGCGGTCTCGAAGCTCTCCCGTGCGTCCTCGTTCCGGCCGTGGCGCAGCAGCAGACGCACCACAAAAAGATCGCGCTCGACACTGGCACGTAGATTGGCGGCCTGGTGCAGCTGGAGTTCGCGGCGCGCGGCCTCGAGGCTCTCCTCCTCGGCGATCAGCATGGCCGCCTCGCTGGCAGCGAGATGGATCTCGACGAGGCCGGTATCGCCCATATGAAGATGGCCCGCGGCCAGATGTTCGCGCGCACGCGGGAAATCCCTAAGTTCGACGAAGATGCGCGAAACGAGCAGATGAAGCGTGCCGAGTGTCGACTGCGCCACGGTGCCGTCACGGCGAATAAGATCGATCGCGGCCAGCAAGGTGTCGCGCGCCGCGACGACACGCCCGGTACGAAGGCTGATATAAGCTTCGGCCTTTGCCACCCACATGCGGGCGTAAAGTCCCTCACAGGCAAGCGCCGCGCGCTGCGCGGTCGCGAGGTCGCGCTGCGCGGCGAGAACCTGCCCCTGCGCATGATGGGCCAGAGCGCGCAGCACACTCGTTGCCGCGAGGTGAAACGGATCGACCTCACCCCAGCGCGCAATCCAGCGCGTCGCGATCTCGATGACCTCTTCGGGCGTTCGCCTGCGCGCGGCAAGGCTGAGTTCAAGCCGGTCGGCATGGAGATGGAGGGCCGCATCGGCCTCTGGCGAGAGGCTGTCCCGCACGGCGACCAGCTCCTGTTCGGCTCGAGAGAGTTCGCCGGCCAGGATCAGCGCCCAGGCGCGCCACAAGGCGAGCGTGGGCGCAAGCGCGATACCGGCTCGCCGCAACTGGTCGGTCCAGCGCAGCATTCCTGGCAGTTCGCCGCGCACATTGACGATTTCCTCGCAATGGCGGGTGAGAAGATCATGGGCGGCATCCAGATTGCCGGCGCGTATGGCAAAGTCGACCGCTTCGGCTTGGAGCCCGCTTGCCGATGCCCAGGCGCATGCGGAATCGAGGAGCGGCACGTTGCGCGATCGCCCTGTTTCCAGGCGCTTCGCCTCAAGGAAATTCTGAAGGAGGCCATGAAGTTTCATGATGCCGGCTTCGTCTTGCACCAGCAGATTTTCCCGGCGCAAACGCTGCAGCATCCGTGAGCCGTCGGCCACTAGAATATCGCCGGGCATGTCGGGAAGCAGACGCTCGAGGTCCGCGATGTCGAACAGACTCGCACGGGTTTCCTCATCCAGCTCGGCATGGACCATCTCATTAAGATAGCGACCGAGATCGTCATGGGTTTGCGGCGTGCCGATGGTCAGTCTGCTCCAGCCGCCTTTGCGGCGGGCGAGCATGCCATACCATTGCGCCGCGATCGGCCATCCCTCAATCAGGCCATCAATCTGATCGACTTGTGCAGGGGACGGATCCGCACCGGCATAGTGGCGCAACATGGCGGCGGTCTCCGCCCGGGTCATCGCCAGTTCCTCGGGCCGGATGATGTCGAGCAGCCCGCGCGCCTGGAAGCTGAACCAGTCGGCTTCGGGAAGGCTGCGTGTCGCAATGAACAGGCGCTGCGAGGATCCATCTGCGCAGGCAGACCGGACAATCTGGATGAACCGGTCCGCCTTCGACAGATGCGCATCGTCCATCAGGATCATATCGGCCTCGGCAAGAGACCGGTCAGCAGCCGCCACCTCGGCACCCTGCCAGGCGCACCGCAGTCCCTGGTTCGCCAGACTGGTGGCGAGCGCGGAAAGCAGGCTGCTCTTCCCATAGCCTGCGGGCGCCGAGAGGATCACCACCCTAGCGTCGCTGGCCATGATACGATGGAAGCCCGCCGTCTCAAGAAAGACGGAAGGCGACGCCGCTGCGGACGCCGGACCGTCGCCGATAGCCCGGGTGGGCGGTTCCTTCCTGGCGATGTTCGTCAGCATCCTCTTCTCCTTCCGGCCATTTGGGCCGCGAATATCGGTGACATCATCTATGCCGGTGCGGTCTCCCGGCCGATGCCTCGCATCACCAGTTCATGGACATGATCGGCGTAATCGTCGCAGGTCTCGGTCGTGATGGCGCGCGCTCCCTGGAGGTAGGGCAGCGTCTCGCGCGACTGGAAGATGAACTCACACATGCCGATCAGCATATGATAGAGGAACCAGGGATCGACCGGCCGGAAATGGCCGCTCGCTATCCCTTCCTCGACGATGCGATATTGCAGCCTCTGGAGTGGTGAAATGAAGATCCGCGCCAGCAACTCGGCCGTCGTCGTGCTCTCCGACTGCAGACGACTGATAAGCCGATTGATGTAGGGAAACCGATAATAGGTCTGGATCACACCCCTTATGTGTCGCTCAAGCTTAATTTCGGGCGAGAGGTCTGAGGCCACGAGCCGGTCCAGTGCCGCAAGTGCCGTTAGCGCGTCGCGTTCGAGAAGTGCAGTCAGCAGCCCTTCCTTGCCACCGAAATAATAGTTCACCAGCCCATGATTGAGGCCGGCGCGCACCGAAATCTCGTTGAGCGAGATGGCGAGATTATCACGTTCGCTCAGCAGGGCGCTTGCAGCATCGAGCAGGCGCTCGCGTGCGCCCACCTTGCCGGCCCGTGATGATGTGCGCTGGGTCGTCACCCGATCCCTCCCATAATTTTTCTCTATGCGCATAAATAATGATTCGGGCAACTTTTATCCCCTCTTTAAGGAGGGGGCGGGAAACCTTGGCGATCGGGCAGGCTCGGCCATCGACGACAAGAGGACGCCCCAGGTGAGGATCACAGCAGCACTGACACGCGCCAAGGGCGCTCCGTTCGAACTCACCGAACTGGAACTCGACGATCCGCGCGACGATGAAATTCTGGTCGAAATCCGCGCCGTGGGCTTGTGCCATACCGACCTGGTCGCGCGCGACCAGATCCTGCCCGTGCCCCTGCCTGCCGTGTTCGGCCATGAAGGCGCAGGCGTGGTGGTCAGGACGGGTGCCGCAGTCACCAAGGTAAGGCCGGGTGACCGGGTGGTTCTGACTTTCCGCTCTTGCGGGCATTGCTCGCGCTGCGATGCCGGCGAACCGACCTATTGCGAATCCTCGGTCGGCCTCAATTATGCCGGATGCCGCCCCGATGGCAGCAAGACGTTGAGCCTTAACGGCACGCCCGTCTCTTCCAACTTCTTTGGCCAGTCCTCCTTCGCAAGCCACGTCCTGACCTATGAGGCCAATGTCGTGCGGGTCGACGGAGACATTCCCTTCGAAACGCTGGCGCCGCTCGGCTGCGGTGTGCAGACGGGGGCCGGCACTGTGCTGCGCGCGCTCCAATGCCCCGAAGGTTCCTCGATCGTCATCACCGGCGGCGGGTCGGTCGGCCTCAGCGCCGTACTGGGCGCCAGGATCGCGGGATGCACGCACATCGTCATTTCCGATCCGATGCCCGAGCGCAGGCAACTCGCGCTCGAACTTGGTGCAACCCATGCCCATGACCCGGCAAATGGCAAACTGACCGCCTTCGTCCGTTCGCTCGCACCTGCTGGCTTCGACTATGCGCTCGACACCACCGGCATTGCGTCCGTTATGGAGGCCGCGCTCGGTTCCCTGCGGCCCCATGGCACGCTGGGTATGCTCGGTGTGCCCGGCGATCCGGCGCAGCGCATGCCGGGGCTTGCTTCGGTCGTGCTGACCTTTGGCTACACGATCAAGGGGATCATCGAAGGCGACAGCCAGCCCGATCAGTTCATCCCCGAGCTTCTCCGGCTCCACGGGGAGGGCTGCTTCGCCTTCGACCGGCTGATCCGAACCTATGCTTTTGAGGATATCAACCAGGCCATCCAGGACCAGCATGACGGAAAAGTCGTCAAAGCGGTCCTGACCTTCGGGTCGTGAAGGGGCGTGGGGCCAGCGTTCCGGACCGGGTTCATCTCCCGCCCCGGGACGCTGGTTCAGCGTCAGCCCTGCCGGTCGAGAGATGCTATGGGCGGGTCGATTTTCAACCAGGATACGGCGCTCTTGCGCCAGACTTCGATGTGCGGGATCAGATCGTGCAACTGGTCGAGAGTCCCGGCCTTGAGCCATGCGGTTGCCGGAGTCGCTGCGGGAAAGGAGGCAAGTGGCGAGCCGCACTTGCCGCAAAAGCGGCGCTCGACTGTCGCGCCGCTCTCCGCCAGATCGTTATAGCTGGCGAGCGTGCCTGACCAGCACACGGCCGCAGGTGGCACCGCCACCACCAGTGAGAGGACCGAGCCCGACTGACGCTGGCAATTGCGGCAGTGACAAACCGCCACGGTTGGCGGTTCCTCAACCGTCACGGTGTAGGAGACGGCGCCGCACAGGCAGTGGCCGCTCAGGTCCATGATCCTTCCTTCTCGCCTGCTCAATCTTCGGGCGCTATCCTCACGCGGCGAATGCCGCCGACATTGAGCCGAAGCTGGCAGGACAGCCGCGATTTTTCGGTGCGGCGATCGGACGAGTCGAGCAGATCGTCCTCGTCGGACGCAATGGGCGTGAGCGTCCCCTCATGGTCTTCGACATAGACATGGCAGGTCGCGCAGGAACAGCAGCCCCCGCACAAGGCCATCAACTCGTCGATACCAGCGTCGCGGATTGCTTCCATCAACGAGAGATCGCCGGGCGCCTCGATGGTTCGTTCGCTGCCATCCCGGCAGATGACGGTGACCTGGTCCAATCGGTCGTCCCTTCGTGTTCAGAGAGCTTCGACGATGGTGGCGTTGGCGATGCCGCCCGCCTCGCACATCGTCTGCAAGCCGTAGCGCTTGCCATGCCGGCGCAGCGCATGGACCAGCGTTGCAAACAGACGCGTGCCCGATGCGCCAAGCGGATGGCCGATCGCGATCGCGCCGCCATGCACATTGAGGGCCGCGGGGTCGGCACCGGTCGCCTTGAGCCAGGCGAGCGGAACTGGCGCGAAGGCTTCGTTGACCTCATAGAGTCCGATATCGCCGATCGTCATGCCGGCGCGGTCGAGCAGCCTGGCGGTCGCGTTGACCGGCTCTTCCAGCATGATCACCGGGTCTCCGGCGGTGACGGTCATGGCGTGGATGCGGGCGATCGGCGTCAGACCATGCGCCTTGAGCGCGCGTTCGCTGACGATCAAGGTTGCCGAGGCGCCGTCCGAAATCTGGCTGGCATTGGCGGCAGTGATCATCCCGCCTTCGACCAGCGTCTTCATGCCCGCGATCTTCTCGAGGCTGGCGTCGGTGCGGACGCCTTCGTCGATCCGGTGAAGGGCCAGACCATCGGGTGTCTCGATTGAGATAGGAACAATCTCTCGCTCGAAGGCGCCCGCGTCCTGCGCGGCGGTTGCTCTGCGGTGGCTTTCCAGCGCGTAGCGGTCGAGTTGCTCACGATCGAAGCCATATTTGCGGGCCAGCATTTCCGCACCGTCGAACTGGCTGAAGCCTGGAACGCCGAACCTGCGCTGGATGCGTGCGCTGATCGGTCCACCCTGATCTTCGCCGAGCCCCGCGATCCTCTGGTTGCTGAACATCGGTACGCGCGACATGCTTTCGGCGCCAGCGGCGATCACGACATCCTGCGATCCAGACATGACCGCCTGCGCTGCGAAATGCACCGCCTGCTGCGAACTGCCGCATTGGCGATCGACGGTGGTGGCCGGCGTACCGACCGGCAAGGTCGAAGCCAATACCGCATTGCGGGCAAAGGCGAAGGATTGTTCCCCGACCTGGCTGACGCAGCCGAGAACGACGTCCTCGATCGCACCGGGGGCGATGCCCGTGCGCTCGACCAGCGCGCTCAGCACATCGCCTGCCAGATCGGCCGGATGAATGCCGCTGAGGCGGCCATTACGGCGCCCACCAGCGGTTCGGAGCGCATCGACGATATAGGCGTCGGCCATCAGTTCATGTCCTTGATCTGGGCGGCGGCAAGCGCCGCGAGTTCGGGGAAGGCTTTGGCGCGGTCCTGCGCCTGGGCCGAGGCGGCGGTACCGCGCAGCGCGCGGCCCTTGATGCCATGGAAGATCGCGGCAAGGCGGAAGAAGTTGAACGCCAGTGCGAAGCGATAGTCGGGAATGTCCGCGTGGCCCGTCCGACGGCAATAGGCCGCGAGATAGTCCTCTTCGGACGGGATACCGAGCCGCGTGATGTCCGCGCCCGCGAGCCCCGCCACGATATGCGGCGGCATCCGGTACATCATCGCATGATAGGCAAAATCCGCCAGCGGATGGCCGAGCGTGGAAAGCTCCCAGTCGAGCACGGCCAGCACGCGCGGCTCGGTGGGGTGGAAGATCATATTGTCGCAGCGAAAATCACCATGGACGATCGCGCTTTCATCATCGGTCGGGATATGGGCCGGCAGCCATTCGACCATCCGGTCCATATTGGGATCGCGGCCGGCGAGATCATCGGCCAGATATTGCTTCGACCAGCGTGCGATCTGCCGCGCGAAATAGTTGCCGGGGCGGCCATGCTCGGCCAGCCCCACGGCCACGGCGTCGATACTGTGCAAATGGGCGATGGTCGCGTTCATCGCGTCGAAACAGGCGGCGCGCTCGTCGTTCGACAGGCCCGGGAAGGTTGCGTCCCAGAAAATGCGTCCCTCGACCATCTCCATCACATAGAAAGGCGTGCCGATGACCGAAGCGTCTTCGCAGAGGCCGAAGACGTGGGCGACGGGGAAATCGGCTCGGGCGAGGCCGAGAAGCACTTTGGCTTCGCGCTCGATCGCATGCGCGCCGGGAAGCAGCACGCCCGGCGGCTTGCGGCGCAGCACATAGGAGCGGCCGCGGGTGGTCAACCGATAGGTCGGGTTGGACTGGCCGCCGCGGAACTGGGCGACGTCGATAGGGCCGGCAAATTCGGGGACATGGGCGCGCATCCACTCGGCGAGCGCGCCTTCGTCGAAGGCATAGCCCTCGCGCACCGGCGTCGTTCCGAGATTGGCGTCTGCGGCGCTGCTCATGCGGACGCAGCCTCCTGGGCCTTCCAATCGCGGCGAATCTTCTTGGCAAGGCTCCATTTGTGGACTTCGGTCGGGCCATCATAGATGCGGAAGGCCCGGACCTCGCGGAAGATCTGCTCGACCACCGTCTTGTCGGTGACGCCGGTCCCGCCCATCACCTGGACGCAGCGGTCGGCGACCCGCATCAACGCTTCCGACACCGCAACCTTGGCCATCGAGCTTTCGACGGTTCCCAAGGAACCCGAATCGAGAATGCCGGCGCACCAGTTGATCATCAGTTCGGCCTGCTTCAGCTCGATCATGTTCTCTGCAAGCATGAAACCGACACCTTCATGGTCGATCAGCGTCTTGCCGAAGGCCATGCGGCGATTGGCATAATCGGACGCAATCTCCTGCGCGCGGAGGCAGCAGCCGAGCCAGCGCATGCAATGCGACAGGCGCGCAGGGGACAAGCGTATCTGCGCATATTTGAAGCCTTCGCCTGGATCGCCGAGCATCTGGTCGGCGGGTACACGAAGATTGTCGATGGCCACGCTGGCATGGCCACCGGGCATCGAGCTGTCGATCGTATTGGGAATATGATCAATGCGAATCGCCGGATCGGGCAGATCGACGAGGAACATGCAGGCACCGTCGAGCGTGTCCGCTTCCAGCGATTTGGCCATCACGATGCCGACGCCTGCCCCTTCGGCGCCGGTGATGAAGGCCTTTTTGCCGTTGATGACCCAGTGATTGCCGTCGCGCCGGCAGGTCGTGATCATCATCGACGGATCGGAACCCGCACCGCCCAATTCGGCAGGCTCGGTCATGAAAAAGGCCGACCGCTTGCGCCCTTCGACCATGGGCTGAAGAAACCGCGCCTTGAGTGCCTCGCTGCCGACGTGACCCAGGAGGTACATATTACCCTCGTCGGGGGCGCTGGTGTTGCAGGCGAGCGGGCCGAGCGACGAGAGGCCGGTCTTGATGAGGACTGCCGCCGTCTCGACCTGCGTCAGGTGCGACCCATCGGCAAGGATATGCGGCGTCAGCACGCCCGCAGCACGCGCCTTGTCCCGCATCTCCATGACGAGCACATCGGTCGGGGCGCCATGATGATCACGGCGCCCATCCTGCTCATAGGGAATAACCACGGTCCGGACGAACTGCTCGACCCTGGCCGCGATCGCGGCGGCGCGCGCGGAAGGAACGGTGCTCATTTCGGGGCCATCCGGATCGCGCCGTCGAGGCGGATGGTCTCGCCGTTCAGCATCGGGTTGGCGATGATGCTTTCGACGAGCAGTGCGAACTCGTCGGGTTGTCCGAGACGGCTCGGGAAGGGCACTTGGCTGCCCAGCGAATCGAGCGCCTCCTGCGGCAGCTCGGCGAGGAGCGGCGTCCAGAAGATGCCGGGCGCGATCGTCATCACGCGAATGCCGTAGCGCGCCAGTTCGCGGGCGATCGGTAAGGTCATGCCGACGATCCCGCCCTTCGACGCGGAATAGGCGGCCTGGCCGATCTGTCCATCAAAGGCAGCGACGCTCGCCGTGTTGACGATGACGCCGCGCCCCTCACCGAGCGGATCGGCGGCGTGGAGGCGGGCCGCGAATTTGGAGAGGACGTTGAACGTGCCGATCAGATTGACGGACAGCGTGCGCGCGAAGACATCGAGGCTGTGCGGCGCGCCCTCACGGCCGATGACCTTCACCGGCCCGCCAATACCCGCACAGTTGACCGCGATGCGCGCGACCCCGTGCCGACCTTCGGCCTCAGCGATGGCAACCCCGACGGCTTCATCATCTGCGACATTGACGGCCACGAAATGGCCGCCGATACTGGCAGCGTGCCGTGTGCCAAGCTCCTCGTTGAGGTCGAAGATCGTGACCTTCGCACCGGCGGAGGCAAGCCGTGCGGCGGTGGCGCCGCCGAGACCGGACGCGCCTCCCGTGACGATCGCCGCCACATTGGATATCTGCATATGTCTGTCCTTGAACGTGGGGAAATCTAGAGCGTTTGTCCGTCATCGACGGTGAAGAGGGAGCCGGTGACCTGCGCACTGGCGTCGGAACAGAGGTAGAGAAGCAGGGGATCGAGCGCGTCGATGTTCATCAGCCGCCGGCGGGGAAAGGCATTCAACAGCTTCCTGCCTTTCTCGACTTCCCACAGCGAATTCGTCATGTCAGTCGCCATATAGCCTGGGGCGAGGGTGTTGACGTTGATACCCTTGCCCGCCCAGTCCTTGGCGAGCAGTCGGCCCATCTGCGCGACCGCGGCCTTGGCCGCGCCATAGGGTACAATGCCCGGGAAGGGATGTTGCCCAGTGACCGAGCCGATGAGAACGATTCGCCCGGCACCGGTCTCTGCGCTGCCATGAGCGATCATGCGCCGCGCGCCTTCGCGGGCGGTCAGAAACGTGCCCCGCAAGTTGACGTCCATCGTCAGATCGAAGTCCTCGACCGAAAGGCCAAGCGCGCTACCCGCCGGGCTGATGCCGGCGTTGGCGACAACGGTGTCGATGGGACCGAAGACGGTTTCAGCGACATCATAGGCCGCGATCGTGGACGCCTCATCTGCAACATCCATGGTGACCGCATATGCCTCGCCGCCAGATGTTCGAATTTCCTCGCACAAATCCTCAAGGAGAGCTGCGCGCCGGGCTGCGACGATCACTCGTGCGCCGGATCGCGCGAGCAGTCCGGCAAAGCGCCGGCCAATGCCGGACGAGGCTCCGGTGACGAGGGCAGTGCGGCCCTCGAGATTGAAAGTGAATTGTCTGCTCATGCCTCATCGCGTCGCTGACGCGGCTCCTCTCACGTCCCAATTGGATTGAGAGCGCAGGATGCCTGTATGAAGCAGGCGATCGCCCCCTTCTTTTTGGGGGCTATGGCTGCGACAGCCATGCAAGGCGCGAAACGATCTGTCTTATCCTATGCTTCGCTTCGAATAAGGATATGGCACCCGTCATTTAACTTATTGTGTCTACGCCTTTGCATGTCCTCATGCAGCTGCAAAGGGTGGCACGAGCGCAGGCCTGCTCTACCAGCGGTCGAACTATGCCTCAGTCGGCGCGCGGTCCTCGTCCGATGCGTTCAGCCTGCTCGATGGAAATATGACCACAGCTGTGGCCCGCGGCAATATGGCAGCCAATATGCTCGCCGTGAGTGTCTCAGCGACCGCTTATGGCAATAGCGCCACCAACATGGTGACGCTGGCCTCGCTCGGCAGCTTGCCGGCGTCCGGTATCAACAGCGTCCAGACCAATAGCGGCGCTGTCACGGCCCAGGTCACCAATGCGGCCTATATGGTGTCGCCGACGAGCTTCTCGACAAGCCGGATTGGCATCACGGGCAACAGCTTCAGCGTCGGGAACGCGGCCACGGGCGAGGTCACGGTCTCGCGCTGATCCGCGTGGCGGGCGGCGCGACAAGCCCCCTGGACCGCCCGCCACATGCGGGAAAGGCCGTCACGCTTCCTCCGGCGTGGCCCTTTTGTCTCTCGTTCCTGCTCAGGCTGCCGCTTTCCCCGCGTTGAGCGGACCATGCGAAGCCCTTGGGATGGGTGGCCCGATCTTGCTTCAGTTTTTCGAATTGTCCTTGTCGTGACGCTCGCTGCTGCGCCGCGCATTCTGCCGGTCATGCGCGCGTCCACCCGTGATGGTCACAGCGAAAAACAGCACGAGCAGCAGTAGGGAGATGAGGATGATCGCAAATATTATCACACAAGGCTTCGCCGGTCATCGGCTTGTTCGACGGCCCCCACCAGACATCGTCCTTGGTCTCGGCATCGCGGACGATGAACTTGTCCTGTGCCGAGCGCCCAGTGTACTTGCCGGTCTCGACCACCAGGGCGCCATGTTCGGACATGAGACCTTCGCTGCGCTGCAAGGCGCGTTCCACCAGCTGCGGCGTATCGAGATTCTCATGCAGGCGGGCGCCGGGTTTGATGGCGGCTTGCGGCCGGCTGAGCGTCGGGGTCATGCGCTCAGTGCCTCTCTGGTCTGATGATGGGTGTGGGGGCGGCGTTTCAATCGCTGGCCGGGTCGGGCGGCCCATAACGCGGTGACAACCTTGGGCGCCGGACGCGGTCAGTGTCCTGCGAAAGCGCGCTGGCGGCGTTGCCGGTGGAGCCAGCCCGATGGTTTTTCGTTTCTGGCCGCGAGCGGGGCGAAGCCTTCCGGATGGGGCGATCAGGCATGCCGGTTCCCACGCGGTTCGCCCTGAACCAACCGCAGGACACCGTTTGCCGACAAACGCGCAGCACGCGCGGCGGCAGTGGGGCTCTCTCCTGCGGAACCTGATACAATGGATGGCATAAGGCATATATACAACAGCACAGTAAAGTGTTAATACTTGATTTCGATGTATTAAACATCATTTACTGAGACCGCTATGATCACATCGCAGCAAATGCGCGCTGCGCGCGCTCTTCTCGGGCTCGACCAGCGCCAGCTCGCTGAACTCGCCGGACTGTCCCTGCCAACCATTCAGCGTATGGAGTCTTCAGACGGGCAGGTGCGCGGCGTGGTCGATACGCTGGTGAAGGTGATTACCGCGCTCGAACGGGCGGGCATCGAGATCATCGGAGAAAACGCGCCGAGCACGGGAACCGGGCGTGGCGTCCGCCTGAGCGAAAGGGTTGACGGCAAACGCGTCGGGCTCAGCCAGTCGATCCTGTATGACAAGGTAGCCGCTGTGAGGAAAATTCAGCCATGACGGCCTCCTACACACCCAAGCTGGTGACCGTCCTGCGCGAGGGCTACGCGCCGGCCACGTTCTGGCGTGACGCGATTGCCGGCCTGACCGTCGCGATCGTGGCCTTGCCGCTGGCGATGGCGCTCGGCATCGCAGCGGCGCATCGCCCGACAAGGGGCTCGTCACGGCTGTCGTCGCGGGCTTCCTGATTTCCGCGCTGGGCGGGTCGCGGGTTCAGGTGGGCGGCCCGACCGGCGCCTTCGTCGTCGTCATCTTCAACGTCATCGCCCAGCACGGCTATGATGGCCTGCTCGTCGCCACCCTGCTTGCCGGCTTGATCCTGATCGCCGCCGGCCTTTTCCGCCTCGGGCGGTTGATCAAATATATTCCTCATCCCGTCGTGACGGGCTTCACCGCCGGAATCGCGGTCATCATCGCCTCGAGCCAGGTGAAGGACTTCCTGGGGCTGTCGATTGCCAAGGTTCCGGCCGAGTTCATCCCCAAGTGGCAGGCCTATTTCGCCGCGATTTCGAGCATCAGTTGGCCGACATTGGGCGTCGGCGCCGGCGCGCTGGCGATCATCATCGTCCTGCGCAAGGTCGCGCCCAAGCTCCCCGGATTCCTGATCGCGGTGGTGGTCAGTTCGGTCGCCGTGGCCTTGCTCAAGCTGCCGGTCGATACGATCGGCTCACGCTTCCCGGACATTCCGGCTGGTCTGCCGATGCCTGCGCTACCGGCGATCTCTCTCGCCAAGATCAGCGCCGTGCTGCCTTCGGCGTTCACTATCGCCTTTCTGGCCGGCATCGAGGCGCTGCTCTCCGCGGTCGTCGCCGACGGCATGGCCGGAACCCGGCATCGGTCCAATCAGGAACTGATCGGCCAGGGTGTCGCCAATCTTGGCTCGGCGCTGTTCGGCGGCCTGCCCGCCACCGGGGCGATCGCCCGCACGGCGACCAATATCCGCTCCGGGGCCAAGACCCCGGTCGCCGGGATCATGCACGCGGTCTTCCTACTGCTGTTCGTCCTGTTCGGGGTGAAGCTCATGGCCTTCGTGCCGATGACGGCGCTGGCGGCGATCCTGTTCATGGTCGCCTGGGGCATGAGCGAGTATGAGCGGTTCATCGCCCTGCTGCGGATGCCCAACAGTGACCGGGCCGTGTTGCTGCTGACTTTCGGCCTCACCGTGCTGGTCGATCTCACCGTCGCCATCGGCGTCGGGGTCACGCTGGCGTCGCTGCTGTTCATGACGCATATGGCCGAAGCGGTCGAAGTCGATGCCAGCGGCAAACAGGACCCCGATGTCGATTCCGAGGACGTCCACCAACGCGACGCCTTGCCGGCCGGCGTCGAGGTGTTTCGCATCACGGGGCCTTTCTTCTTCGGCGTTGCTGGCGAACTTCTCGATACGCTGCGCCGTGTCGGCCAGTCGCCCAGGGTGATTATCCTGCGCATGCGGCTCGTGCCCCTGCTCGATGCCAGCGGCGTGCAGGCGCTTGGGGAGTTTGTCGAACAGGCGCACATCGCCGGCGCCCAGGTCGTGCTTTCGGGTGTGCAGTCACAGCCAAAGGCCATGCTCGAGCGTGTCCGCCTCAGCGGGCATTCGGACAAGGTCTTCTACGCGAGCGACTTCGCCAATGCCCAGTCGCTCGCGCTTCGCCTGCTCGAAAGCCCCAATCCCCCGCTCTCCTGATTTCGCCGAAGGCTCCCCCATGAGCCGAAGCCCTATGTTCGTGCGTCCGTCCGATCGGGCGCCTTTGTTGTCGAAAGGTATTATTCTTGAACGACGTCGTGATCCTGTCCGGTGCGCGTACCGCCATCGGTGATTTTGGGGGCAGCCTGAAGGATATCGCACCTTGGGAACTCGGGCGCATCGTCATCGCCGAGGCGATCAGGCGGGCCGGCGTCGAACCCGCCGATATAGGCCATGTGGTCCTGGGCCAGGTTATCCAGAGCGAACCGCGCGACGCCTATGTGTCGCGCATCTCCGCGATCGCGGCCGGCATTCCCGACAGGACACCGGCATTGACGCTCAATCGCCTGTGCGGATCGAGCGTCCAGGCCATCGTTTCAGCGGCCCAGATGATCATGCTGGGCGAATGCGACATGGCCGTTGCAGGCGGTGTCGAGAGCATGAGCCAGTCGCCCTATGTCGTCAAAGCGATGCGCTGGGGCAAACGCATGGGCGACGAAGCCATGATCGACGCCATGGACGCCATCCTGCATGACCCGTTTGGTGCGGGGCATATGGGCGTGACCGCGGAAAATATCGCCGCTCGGCATGGCATCACGCGCGACCAGCAGGATGCGCTCGCGGCGGAAAGCCACCGGCGCGCGGCGCTGGCCCAGCAGGAAGACCGGTTCCGCGAACAGATCGTGCCGATCGAAATCAAGCGTCGGGGTGGATCCTTCCTGTTCAAGGTCGACGAACATGTGCGCGAAGACACTTCGCCCTCGGGGCTCGCCGGTCTCAAACCGCTGTTCCGCAAGGACGGCGGCACGGTCACGGCCGGCAATGCCAGCGGGATCAACGATGGCGGCGCGGCGCTGGTGCTGGCCTCGGCCGAGGCCGCCAGGGCCAAAGGGCTTACGCCGCCTGCGCGTATCGTGAGTTGGGGGCACGCAGGTGTGGCGCCGGAGGTCATGGGGCTGGGGCCGGTCGAAGCCGTTCCCATCGCTCTCAAGCGCGCTGGCCTTTCGCTGGACGACATCGATGTGATCGAGGCTAACGAAGCCTTTGCCGCCCAGGCCTGTGCGGTCGCTCAATTGCTCGATTTTCCGCCGGAGAAGGTCAATCCGAATGGCAGCGGTATCGGTCTGGGCCATCCTGTAGGTGCAACAGGTGCGATCATCACCATCAAGGCGCTCCATGAGCTTGAACGCATCGGTGGGCGCTATGGACTCGTGACCATGTGCATCGGCGGCGGCCAGGGAATAGCGCTCGTTATCGAGCGGCTGCCGGCAAAGCATAAGGAAAGAGGCGACCGATGAGCGATCCCGGTCCGTCGAAACATCGCCCCAGCTCGTTGGACGTCGGCAGGGCCGAGCGCGCACTGCTGCAATTGGCCGTGTTGCTGGCGGCGCTGGCCGGGATAGTCAACGCGATCGGTTTCCTCGCCTTCGGGCATGTCTTCCTGGCGTCTCCGGAAGCCAATGCCACTGTCCTCGGCGCCAATCTTGCCCAGAGCTATGCCGTTGCGCTGTTTGCCGGCGCCATGATTCTCAGCTTCGTGGCCGGCGTCACGTTGATGACGCTCATTGCGCACCGCGCGGGGCAGTTCCAGCGCACGCTGGTGCTTCTGACGACTGCCCTGTTACTCGTTGGCGTCTACTTCGCATTCCGGGACCATGTCGCCTTCGCGCCTGCTGCCTTTCTGGCGATGGCGATGGGGAGCGCCCATTGCGTCTTCGAACGGGATAATGCCCACCTGCAGGAGGCTTTGTCCCCTTCAGCGCAGGTCGCCCGCTTCGGCGAAGCCCTCGTCAAAGGGCGCCATGTCGCCGACTATCGTCAGATCGGCGTGCATGCGTCCTTCTGGCTGGCTTTCCTGTTCGGCGGATTGCTGGGCGCAGGCACATGGATTGCGTTCGACGCTGAATCCGTCGCCTTGACGGCTGGAGTGGCGAGCATGCTGACGCTGCGCACCTGGCTGATCGAGCGCAACCTTTTGCCCGCTTGACGGACTCAACTGACCTTTGGAGAATCCCATGAGCGATGACGACTATGTGTACGATGACGAGTCCGGGGAATGGATGCCTGCCTCGGAACTGGCCGAGCGCAGGGCCTCCGCCGGTCGGATTGAAGTCCGCGATGCTGTGGGAAATCTGCTTGCCGACGGCGATCAGGTGACCTTGATCAAGGATCTCGAGGTTAAAGGCGCAGGTCAGACGCTCAAGCGCGGGACGCTGATCAAGTCGATCCGCCTCACCGGCGATCCGCAGGAAATCGACTGCCGCTACGAAGGGATCAAAGGCCTGGTGTTGCGGGCGGAGTTTGTTCGAAAGAGAGGATAGCCGTGTCTGCAAAGGGGGTGAATCGGGCTGCTGCTGCCATCTGAACCCGAAGATGTCGATCAATCGGAATCCGCCACGGGTTCCTTGTCACAGAAGAGCGTGAGTCACGAGCAAGGTCACGGCCTCGCGCTGATCCGCACCACACGCCCCTGGACCCGCCCGCCGCATGCGGAAAAGGCCGTCACGCATCCCCAGCGTGGCGGCCTTTCGTAGTCGGGATTTATCATGTTCCGATGCAGGAAATCATGGCGGATTCAGGAAATCCAGCTATGCTTGTCGCACAAGGAAAGGCTTATACGGATCCATGGCGCGCGGTGAACTGATGAAGAAATTGCTGGCGAGCTACGGCAAGGACGAGGAGTTCCGTGCCGTTGCCGAGCAGATCATCAGTGAGGAAGAGAAGAAAAACAATCGTGTACTCGCGCGCTCCCTCCGTCGTTCACTTGATGCCGCGCCATCGCGCCCGACTAAACCCAAGGCGCTTGCGCCGCTCATTCCTTTCCCTGAAGCCGCAGGCGACTTCATCGAACTGGTGGAGCCGACGCACAACAAGCAGGATATCATCCTGTCGAGTGAGAATATCCGCATTTTCCTCGATCTCCTACGGGAGTTTCGGCGGGCCGATGATGTCCGCCGTCGCGGCTTGCCTGTTCGTTCCAAGCTGTTGTTTTGCGGCCCTCCGGGCTGCGGCAAGACGCTCTGCGCGGAGATCTTTGCAGCCGAGCTCGGCATGCCGCTCTACATCGTCAAGCTTGACCGCCTGATCTCCTCCTATCTGGGCGAGACCGCGACCAATGTCCGCAAACTGTTCGAGTTTGCTCGCAAGCAGCCCACGGTCCTCTTCTTCGACGAATTTGATGCGCTGGCCCGCGCCCGCGAGGACGGGGGCGAACACAATGAGCTTCGGCGCGTCGTCAACAGTCTGCTGATCTTTATCGACCGGATCGAACCCAAGGGTTTTCTGGTCGCAGCCACCAATCTCGATCAATCGCTTGATCCGGCTATCTGGCGACGCTTCGATGAGGTGATCTGGTTCGATCCACCCGAGACCCGCATGATCGCGCGTTTCCTCACGATGAAGTTCAAGAATGTCGCGCTGGCTTTCGACCCGCAAGCACATATTGGAGAGCTTTCGGGCTATTCCTATGCCGAGCTGGATCGCATCTGTGTCCAGGCGATCAAGGCCTCGGTGATCGACAAACGAAAACAGGTCAGGGAGCAGGATTTCCTTCATGCCATTGCCGATGAACGACGCCGTCGGCGCAGAGCCGACCGAATGACCGCCTGACCCCCGCCGCGTGGCGCGTTATGATCACCTGCAGCTGTTGCGGCTGCCCGAACGCCTGCCCCGTCGCAAGAATGGTGGCGGTGGGCCTCCGCCCCAGCGCAATCCGCGCGGGCACAGTGATCGCCTGGGCCAGGAGCTCGGTCAGGCCGTAGCCGCCCAGCGCCAGCGTCGGCGCCCCGATGCGGTCGATCCGTCGTTGATCCTGCGGGTCCAGATGAGCGGTCCTTTGCTCGAGGAGGAATGGAATCGCGTCGGCCTGACCGTTCTTTCGAGCGACGAGGATCGCACGCTCGTCCTCTTCTCTTCGAACGATGAACTGACCGAGTTCCAACGCAAGCTCGATGCTTATGGCCAGGGCGTCCAGCCCGGCCGGCAGAACCCGGCCTTTTCCTCGTTCATCGCCAATGTGGAGACGATTGCCGAAGTCGCACCGCGCGATCGCATTGGCATGCGTGCCCGCGAAGCGGGCTTGATCGATGTCGATGATTTCCAGGTCGGCGTGGCGTACACGGTTGATATCGAGCTCTGGGATCTTGGCGTCCGGGCCTTGCGCGAGCGCAAGATTGACGACATTGTTCGCTATGCGGAGGCGCGGGGCGCCGAGGAGCTCGACCGGCATATCGGGCCAAACCTCACGCTCGTCCGGCTTCAGTGCGATGGCGCAATTGCGCGCACCCTTCTGTCAATTGAGGAAATCGCCGAGGTCGATCTGCCTCCCGAGCCGGATCTGCTCGCGGCGCAACACATCGACGATACGCTGGGCGATGTGCCGGATGTGCAGGATCTCGACGAGAATGCGCCGCTCATCGGGATCATTGACAGCGGGATCAATGACCATCCTTTGATTGAGGATATCATCGTCGGGTCGATCGCCGTGCCGGATACGCTGGGGACAGCCGATGACCATGGGCATGGAACCTTTGTCGGGGGTATCGCGACCTTCGGCGATCTGCGTGCGCAATTGGGCGCGGGCGAACTGGTCCGGCACGCGCGCCTGTGTTCAGCCAAGGTGATCGACCACACGGGCAATTTCCCCAATCGGCGTCTCACGCCAAAGCTGATGCGCGAGGCGATAACCGGCCTCCATGAGCAATTCGGTTGCCGGATTTTCGTCATTTCGCTGGGAGATCGGACCAAGGTCGTCGAAGGCGGTAAGGTTGGGCCATGGGCGCAGACGCTCGATGAGCTGGTCCGCGAACTGGATATCGTCATAATCGTCGCGGCCGGCAACCGTCAGCCACGGCGCGGAATGCGCATCGAAGAGTCCGTCACCGACTATCCAGGCTACCTCATGGAGCCGGAGAACCGGCTGTGCGAACCGGCCGGCGGCATGAACATCGTCACTGTTGGTTCCGTCGCGCACGGCAATGGCCTTAGCGCCCGCGCTCAGGACAATGTCGGGGTGCGTCCGATCACCGAAGCATTTGAGCCTTCGCCATTCTCGCGCGCTGGTCCTGGTGTGCGCGGTGCGATCAAACCCGACTTTACCGACATTGGCGGTACGCTGATCTACGATGGCCCTACCGCCTCCCTCCAGGGCGGCGAAGTACGACCTGAAGCCGGCGTGATGTCGCTCCACTACCGTCCCGTCGACCGGCTCTTCGCGGCGCGATCGGGCACATCCCATGCCGCGCCTCTCGTTGCGTTCAAGGCAAGCCAGATCCTGGCGCGCTTTCCCGATGCTTCCGCCAACCTCGTTCGCGCCCTGCTCGCCACGAGCGCGGTCGCGCCGCCCGAGAGCGTCCGTCGCCTGGCGCTCCTGGGCGATACCGCTGGTCGAGCGCTGTTCGGTCATGGACGGGTCGATGCGGAACGGGCCGCTTTTTCCGACGATTCGCGGGTGATCCTCTATGCCGAGGATGAGCTCGCGATCGATCATTTCGCGGTTTACCAAATTCCGATCCCGGAACTGTTCCAGACCGAGCGGGGACGCCGTACCATCCGTGTGAGTCTGGCTTTCGATCCGCCTGTGCGCCACAGTCGCCTCGATTATAATGGCGTATCGATGGGCTTCCGGCTCATCAGGGGCTGCGACCCCGACATGATCTTCGAGCATTTCCGGCGGCGTACAGCCGATGAAGCGCCGTTCCCTGAAATGGAAGCCCGCTACAACTGCAAGCTGCTACCCAGTTCGACGGTTCGGGAAAAATCGAGTCTGCAAAGTGCCAGTGTCAGCTTCTCACGCAATATCAGGGGCTATGGCGACAATTACTATCTCGTGGTGCGATGTGCCGGTGGCTGGGCTGGTGACGAGGGTCAGCAGGCCTTCGCGGTGACCGTAGAAATTTCGCACGAAGCGGAAGTGCCGCTTTACGAACGCTTGCGTCAGCGTGTCCGTGTCAGGGCGTGAGGGGGGCAGGGGACTACTCGTAGAATCCAAGGGGCGATGGTGGTTGCGAGGGCGAGGTCGACTATTGCGTGACACAGTTCAGGCATCCTGTTGCACCACCGAAGCCGGGAGGAGGGCATCATGATCTATCCATTGATTGTCACGCTCACGATGCTCATTCTACTGTCGGAGCAGTAGCGATGCTTTGCTGGAAATGCCTTACGTCCGTCTATCTTGTGTCCACGCCGGACAAGCGATTTTTCATTCGCGATCGATCGGAGGGAGACGAATCCTGTTCTGCAATAAACCGATCGGCAGTGAGGGCGAAAGAAATCACAGCGCGGAAATATCACGGCCTGCGCGAAGGCGCTGTTAAAAAAGCATATCAAGTTCTTGATTGCGCGTAGTGTAAGGGCGGACAATTCATTTATTGTCAGGCCGTATTACTAGGTGATAAAACTTTAACTGTCTTAGTGGGCCGCATCTGCCGATACTCTTTTCGAAGAACGAGCAGCAGGCTAATTCCAAGTAACGCGGTGATCATGAGGCTTACACCGAGCCAGTCCGCCCTCGCCCATAGGTAACCACCGCCGATACTGGCCGCGCTGGCGCCAGAATAAAAGAATATCTGATACAGGGATGTCGCCTGCGCGCGGGCGCGCTTCGCCGATCGTCCGATCCATCCGCTTGCCGCTGAATGCGCGGCGAAAAAACCGCACATGAACAGGGTGATACCCAATATCACAAGGGTGATCGACAATGAGAGGCAGAGCGCTACACCGAGGATGGCGATACATAGTGAAGCGATCAGCACTTTTGCCGATCCAAATCTCTGGGTTAGCCCTCCGACCTTGGTCGATGTGATCGTAGACACGATGTTGAGGAGGCTCAGATAGCCTACCGCCGCCTGGCTGAAATGCATGGGTTCGCGCATCAGGTGGAAGCTGATGAAATTCCAGAAGGCGACGAAGCTTCCCATGATAAGGAAGCCAGTCACGAACAGCGATCTCAACACCGGATCGGAAAAGTGCATCGCGTAGCCGGCTGCGGCGTTGGTGAAGGACAGCCTGCGAGCAGCGAAGTTGCGTGACGCAGGCAGCTTGAACCGTATTAGGATGGCCCCGACGACGGTCAAAAGCCCGAGCCCGGCAACGGTTTCTCGCCAGAGGCCATATTCAGCCATCACGCCAACCATGAGACGCGACATCATCGCGCCCAGCGAGTTGCCGCCGATGACGAGACCCACCGCGAAACCCAGTTCGTCCGGTTCGATCTCCTCGGTCAGATAGGTCATGTTGATAGCCGTTATGCCCCCCAGAACCAGCCCGAGGATTCCCCGCATGACGAGAAAGCTCTTCCAGTCGGTTGTCAGGGCGGTCAAGACGGTTACGACGCCTGCCGCCAACATCGAACCAACAAGCACGGGCTTGCGGCCCAGCGCGTCGGAAAGTGGTCCTGTAAAAATAAGCCCGATTGCCAGCGTTAGCGTAGGAAATGACATGACGAGACTGGTTTTGGACGCCGAGAGGTCGAAGTCATGCGCCACGGTTGGCAGCGCGGACAGGAGGCCATAGAGAGCGGCAAATGCAGAAAAGCCCGAGCAGATGAGCGCGAGGCACGTTCGTGTGAACAGCGGTGTGCCGCGGCAAATAAACTGCCTAGCCTTCTTTGGCCGCTTGTTGGGCGCATGGTTGGCCACGGATCCGTCCGCTGACATGACAGCGGTTGCTGTGCCGTTATCGGTCATCATCCATCGGTCATCCTTGTCGCCGGGGCGCTAGGAGAGCGCTTCGCTGTCCACGGGCGACGATCCGCGATCTTTGGCCACATGGCGCAGGCGCCACAGCAAAATGCAGCCAAGCGCGAACCAGGCGAGGCCGGTGATCATCGCCGTCTCCGACATGTTTGCTGCGACCAGCGCGATGACGAGAAGCCCACACGCCGGAAACAGATAATGCGCAACAAGTGTGCGACTTTTCGAGCGTATCCCGAACAAGGCAATCACGGAGATGTTGACGAACGCATAGCCTGCGAGCGCACCGAAGTTGACGAGACTGGTGAGCTTTTCCGGATCCGCGGCGAACAGCAGCGCGACGCAAATCGAGACGCCGGATGCGAAAATCAGGGCGGTTCTCGGAACTCCGCTTTTTCCTTCAATCCGGCTGAGGGGTTGCGGCAGCTCGCCAGCAGCCGCCATGGCCTGAAGTACACGCGACACCGCCGAGAGCATGGGCGGCGTGATGGCAAGCCCGGTGATGATCGCCGCGACCCAGGCCATCAGCGATCCCGCGACGGGCGATACGCGCGCGGTGACCAGATCATAGCCACCCGAGGCCAGGTCAGCGAAACTGTAGCCCTTGGCGAGCCCAGCCATCACCCATACCTGCACGATGGCGATCACGCCGATGATCGCGAGTACGGCCAGGATTGAGCGGCCGAGCAAATGGCGCTGGTCGGTGCGCACTTCCTGCGAGAGCGTCGTGATGGCGTCGAACCCCAGAAACGCCATGATGCAGATCGACGCTGCGGCAAACAGCCCTGCGCCATCAAAGCTGCGGGGGAGGATGGCATCCGCGGGAAAAGACGCAAGCAGGCCCTGATGGACCATCGCCCAGCCCATGAGGCCTGCCACGGCGACCAGTTGAACGATGAGAAACAGACCATTCAGGCGTGCCGTGAATGCGATGCCGAACCAGTTAGCAAGCAGCGCAAAGGCGGCAAAACCGAGAACCCAGATCGAGCGGGGCACGTCAGGCACTAGCGCGTGCATGGCGACGGCCGCGAAAACGTACATGAGGGCCGGGATCAGCAGATAGTCGAGCAGGATCATCCAGCCTGCGAGAAAACCGGCACGTTTGCCCAGCGCGTTGCGCGCATAGGCGTAGGTCGAGCCCGCACCCTCTGTCACATTGGCCATCTCCTTGTAGGACGAGGCCGTAAAGACCATGCAGAGCAGGCCTGCGAGATAGGCAAGTACGACAGCGCCGTGCGAGAGCGAATGAACGTAGGCGAATGTGCCCCATGGCGCGATCGGCGCGATGTAGACGAGGCCGTAGGTAACAAGATCGCGGAAGCGCAGGACTTTGGCAAAACCCTCCTGCGCTTGCCTTTCGTTCCGCGTCGAGACGATCTCCACCGAAACGTTGTCGGTCATCGGGCCGCCAGAATCTCGGCGGTGACGCGTTCGCCCGATTGCAGGGCACCTTCGACATAGCCCATCCATTCGGTAGCGGTCTCGCAGCCGGCCCAGTGGATGCGACCCGAGGCCTTGCGCAATTCGGGACCAAAGCCCGTCCAGCCCCCCGGCGGCATGACGCCGGCATAGCATCCGCGCGACCATTCCTCGTCCGCCCAGTATTTTTCGACATAATGGGTATAGTTACGCGCCTCCGGCCCGAAATAGCGCTCGAAGGAGGCGATCACTTCGGCTTCGCGCTCGGCCGGCGTCTTGGCGCCCCAGATGCGGCCCGGGCGCCCCTCCATGAAGCCGAGCAGAATGCCGCAGGAGCCGTCCTCGGGGGAATTGTCGTAGGTGAGGCCAAGCGCGGTGTCAGAGAAAACCAGACCATTCAGCCCTTCGTCACGCCAGAAGGGGCGGTCATAAACCGCCATCATCTTGATCGCTGTACCCATGGGCATGCGTTGCATCAGCTGGTCGCGCATAGCGGGCAAGGCGGGAGCATAGGCGATACGGCTGGCGATCATAGGTGAGAGCGCCACGACGACATGGGTGCCACGCGCAACACAGCGATCCGAATGGACCGTCACGCCGCTCTCGTCCTGCACGATACGGCGGACGGGGCTCTCGAACAGGATGTCGCCGTCCAGCTCGCGGGCCAGCCCCTTGCTGATCGCCTGGAAACCCTCGACGAAGCGGCTGTCCTGCCCGCCGCCGCTTGTGCCGGTGAGCATATCGACGCCGCCCGCGCTCGCGAAATAGAAGGCGACGTGGAGCATCGAGAGATCGGACGGGTCGGACGACATGGCCGCGGTCGCGAGACTGTCGAGCACATAGCGCGCGAAGTCGCTTTCCACCGTCTCGCGGGTCCAGCCATAGAAGGTCTTGGCATCCAGGGCGGCGGCGTCCGGGGCCGTCCAGGGAGTGTCCACGGGAATGGAGGCTACGATTTCGTCGAGCTTTGCAAAGGCGCGTTCGAGTTCGGCGTTCACGACCGGCTCAAGTTCTGGCAGCACGCCGGTATAAGTGCTCTTCTTGCCGTCGAGCCACAGGATCGACAGGCCCTTGTCATAGGTCGGGAAGATGGTCAGCCCGAACTCTTCGATGAGCTTGTGGACGCGATGCTGGGTCGGCGCCACCCACTGCCCGCCGACGTCGATGGTCATGCCATTGGGCAGGACTTTGCTCTCGGTGCGTCCACCGACGCGATCCCGCGCTTCGAGCACCAGCACGCTCTTGCCGGCGCGCTTCAGCTCGCGCGCTGCATTGAGCCCTGCCGCGCCGGCGCCGACGATGACGACGTCGACCTGTCTTTCCATAGCCTGCCCCATATCACTCATCGATTGCTCACCCCTTTGCTGGCAGACGGTTCAGGCGACGCCCATCACCGCCTTAGTTTCGAGAAAATCTTCAAGGCCCCAGGCGCCCCATTCACGACCATTGCCCGACTGCTTGTAGCCGCCGAAGGGCGCGGCCATGTCAAGTTGCGCGCCCTGCAGATGGACCATACCGGAGCGAATGCGCCCGGCGATCCGAGCCCGACTTTCAGCATCCCCGCCATTCACATAGGCAGAGAGGCCATATACAGTGTCGTTGGCGATCCGGATCGCGTCGTCTTCATCCTTGTAAGGGATGAGGCAGAGAACCGGCCCGAAAATCTCTTCCCTCACGATCGTCATGGTGGAGGACACTTCGCTGAACACCGTCGGACGGCAATAATGACCGGACGCCAGGCCAGCGGGGAGGCCGGGACCGCCCGCAATGGCTTTCGCGCCCTCCGCCAGACCCTGCTCGATCAGATTCTGGACGCGCGCATATTGCCGGGCATTGGCGATCGGACCCACTTCGGTCGATGCATCGCGGGGATCGCCCACGCGAATGGTCTCGGCTGTCGTGGCCGCTATCAGTTCTGCTTCACCCAGGCGTGAAGCGGGCACAAGCATGCGTGAAGGCGCGTTGCAGCTCTGCCCGCTGTTGAACATCATCTGGCGCACGCCGCGCGCCACCACGTCCGCGAAATCCTCGCCATCAAGGATGATGAGAACACCGGGAATAAAAGGGGCCACGGATCGGCCGGTAGCACCGGATTAAA